>Ga0114129_10004937_pt1 | contig 18810 bp, 15 predicted proteins | sample RhiMetdeltSRZDD1_FD_80071 | JGI IMG/M metagenome (GOLD analysis project Ga0114129, IMG submission 80071) | Populus rhizosphere microbial communities from Tennessee, USA - Rhizosphere MetaG P. deltoides SRZDD1 (version 2) (version 2) | ecosystem: Host-associated > Plants > Roots > Rhizosphere >...
GATGCGCTCCAGCAGGGCGCATGAGCCGCAGCACGAGCCCGCCCAGGGCCGGGTCTCCGGCCCTACCGTTGAACCCGTGACCCACGTAGACGACGCCCCGATCCTCGAGTTCGACCCAGCGCGAGAGGCCGTGGTCGAGCCTCATCTGGCGATCGAGAGATTCGACCTGCCCCAGCACGTCGTGCTGTGCTTCTTTCGGGACGCCATCGCGTCATTCGTCGAGGCTCGCGGAGGCCGTGAGATCGGGCGGCTGGCGTCGGAGCTGGGCTCACATCCGGTGTTCGAGGTCGATGTCGACGGTCGGCGTGTCGCCATCGCGCAGGCCGCAGTCGGCGCGCCGCTCGCTGCCGGCTGGCTCGATGAGCTGATCGCGCTCGGCGGCCGCGCCTTCGTCGCCGCCGGCGGCGCCGGCGTTCTGGTCCCGGGCCTCGTGATGGGCCACGTCATCGTTCCGACGGCGGCCATCCGCGACGAGGGCACGAGCTATCACTACCTGCCCGCGTCGCGCGAGGTCGCCCCGACGACCGATGCGCTCGAGGCCATCGTGGCCACGCTCGACGCACATGGCGTCCCGCATGTGACCGGCAAGACATGGACGACAGACGGCTTCTATCGTGAGACGAGAGACAAGGTCCAACGGCGAGTGGCCGAGGGCTGCCTCACGGTCGAGATGGAGGCCGCGGCGTTCTTCGCGGTCGCCCAGTTCCGGGGCGTCTCCTTTGGACAGATGCTCTACGCCGGTGACGACCTCTCCGGGGAGGCGTGGGATAGCCGGGGTTGGTTGCACCACCAGACCGGCCGCGATCTGCTCCTTCGGCTCGCGGCGGAAGCGGTCCTCCGCATCGAGCCGACCGACCGGTCTCCCTGAACGCCGGGTCCTGGGCTTGACATGTGACTATTTAGTCACCTAATCTCGCGACATGGATCCGCAGGCTCCGGTGTTCCGGGCGCTGAGTGACCCAAGCCGAAGGCTCCTGCTGGACCGGCTGTTCGAGCGCGATGGCCAGACGCTCGGCGAGCTATGCACGGTCCTCCCGGAGATGACGCGGTTCGGGGTCATGCGGCACCTCGGAGTCCTGGAGAAAGCGGACCTGATCGCGACGCGGAAGGTTGGTCGTGAGAAGCGGCATTACCTCAACCCCGTCCCGATCCGACTGATGCACGACCGCTGGATCAGCAAGTACGCGCTGCCAGTGCTCGGCGCGATGAGCAACCTCAAAGATCATCTCGAGGGGAGACCAGTGACCGCCAACCTGCCCGACCACGTCTACAGCGTCTACCTCAAGGCCGATCAGGCTCGGGTCTGGCGCGCCATCACCGACGGCGTCGAGACCGAGCAGTACTACTACGGCACCCGCGTCGGCTCCACCTGGGAGCGCGGTGCCCGGATCACCTACGAGTACCCCGACGGCACCCTTGCCGCGGATGGCGAGGTCCTCGACATCGATCCGCCCAACAAGCTCGCGATGTCGTTCCACGCGCGCTGGGACCCGACGATCGAAGCCGAGGGCCCGGTCACGATGACCTGGGAGCTCGAAGCCGAGGGACCGGAGTCAACCAAGCTCACCGTCATCACGGGCGGCCTGAAGGCCGGCTCGAAGACCGCCGAAGAGTTCACGGGCGGCATCGTCTACATCGTCAGCGGGCTCAAGACCTACGTCGAAACCGGCGCGCCGATGGCCGTCGCTGCGGCGGGCTGAGGAACGCTCGCCTACAGGAACGTCACGTGACGTGAATTCCGAAGCACGATCGCCTGGCGCTTCGTGAGCGCCTCGCCGCTGCCGTAGGGATCCATGAGGTTCGTCTGCGGGTCGCCGCCGAACAGCGCCCGGCCCAGGCCGGTGACGTGCGGCAGCCCGCAGGCGTGCCCGATCTCGTGCGCAAGGGCCCACGGCCGCGTCATCGTGATCGCGCCCGGCTCGAGCGTGACGTAGTCCGCGAGGGGGCCGATCGAGCAGCCGACGACCTGGTCGATCTCGGCAACAACGAATGCGGTCACCGGCGCACCCGTGCCGATCACCGAGCCAACGGTGGTTCGAACCAGGTGCCCGTTGAAGTAGCGACCCGCCGTCTCGAAGTCCTCGACGAAGGCCCGCTGGTTGCAATGAACGCTGAGCGCCTGCGCTGGCGCCGGGCTCGTCTCGACATCGACGAACCGGCCACCGGCCGGGACCAGCCGCACGCGCGCCTCCTTCCAGAGGATCTCGCGCGTCAGCTCGATCGCGGGCGTGAGCGCGCCTTCGACGGCATCATTAGCCACGCTCAGGACGTTGGCGCCGGACGGCTTCGAAAGCACGACCACCCGAAGACGGAGCTGCTTGACCGGCAGCACACCGAAGGCGTTCAGGACCAGCTCCGGCAGCCCGACGACCCGGTTCAGGAGCTCCTTCGCGAGGTTGCCGGCCTGACGGCCAGCCACCCGGACCACGCTTGTCGCTGCTGAAAATGCCACGCGTCGAGTGTGCTCGACCGCGGTAGAATTCGCCCGCTCCGAGCGGGAGTAACTCAGCTGGCAGAGTGTCTGCTTCCCAAGCAGAATGTCGCGGGTTCGAATCCCGTCTCCCGCTCCAACGCTCTCCACGGAGCGTGAACAGACCGACAACCTGAACGGCTGACGGTCGCGGAGGACACCCCTTCGACCCGCGAGAGCAACTGCTTTCGAGCGCCCCAGGTTACGAAGTTGCGGGTTGTTACCTTGGATGCCTCACCCGCTAAGAGAGGTGTCCATCGCAATGCCACGACTCGCCAAGCCGTCCGCAGTCCGTACGACTCCCACCCCTGAGAGAATTGCTGCGTGACTGGCTGGAAACCACTGAGCGTCCGAGAGGGACGCGGGATGGAGAATCGCGACGGACCATTCGAGGGCGTCCCTGACTGGATGTTCGGCCCGCTGTGGCAGTGGTTCACTGATCGTTTCCCGGTGGTGGATCAATACGGCACCCGAGCGCCGCTCGATGACTACCGCAATCTTGCGAGCGCACTCCGCATCTCGCTCGAAAGCACCAGCGAACCGAACCCTTCGTCGCCGAACGGCCATCGGCAGCGCTTATTCGCACTCGCAAAGGCATCGCCCGACGTACTCCTAGAGTGCGCCGACTACTGGCTGTTCGACGCCGACCTGAAAACCAACGGCCTTGAGAAGTACGAGGGTGAAGCACTCGGCGAACTGCTGGCGCGGGCCGGGTCGGTCTACCGGGTTGACCCCGGGGCCTCCCGCGATGCTCGTCCGCCGCGTCGCCGACGAGACAGCAGCAGTCGTAGCCGCACTCTCTGCGCAGGGCCGAGCCGGTGACCATCTTGGCCTAGCGTGGCGCGCAGCCTTCCGTCGTCACCCTGACCCGAGTACCTCGTACCGCGAGTCCATCCGGGCCGTTGAGGTTGCGGCGATCCCGGTCGTATCACCGAACAACACGAAGGCGACCCTCGGCACGGTCATTGCCGACATCCGCAACGACCCGACGAAGTGGGTGGTTGACCTGCACGGCTCGTCGGCAACTGAGCAGGTGGAGGCCGTCCGCGGGATGCTCGAACTCCTATGGAAGGGTCAAAGCGACCGGCACGGAACGCCGGACCCGAATGCCCCACTATCGGTAAGTCAGGAGCAGGCCGAGGCAGCCATCCACCTTGCAATTGCGCTCGTTCGATGGTTCGGCGGTGGCGTCGTCCGCGTCAAGTAATCACCGGGGGCGCTACTTCCCGTGAAGGGCGATCAGACGGCGCATGAGCGTGACGAACCGCTCACTCGCGTCGCGGCGTTCCTTCCAAGCCGCTTCCCACTTGTCCATTGTGTCGGCGTTGATCGGCTCGGGGTCGAACAGCGGGTCAAGCGAAATGAGCGCATCCATTCGAGCCTGTGCAGCCATCTCGGCTCGCGCAGCCTCTCGTGCCTGTTCGCGCAGCGTCGCTCTGTCGTCCATGTGATCCCCCTACTACTTCGGCTCCATGAGGGCGCGCAGGAGTTCGCCTAGGCGATCCTGAGCCGCGTCGGCCGCTTGCTTCAACTCCGTCCACGCCGGTTCGGGGTAGCCGAGAGGTCGGCCCGGGGACTCGTACATGGCCTGCTTCTTCCAGCCCTTGGGGATGGCGTCGAACCTGCGCCACCACGCCTCCACAAGATCGCGGGCCTCCTGATCGTCAATCTCCCGCGCCGTCGCACTGGCGAGTCGGGCCGCGGTCATACCGCGCTTACCGGCGTCGCGCACCCCGTGCTCGCGGTCGTTGTCAGCCTCCACCATGGCGTCACGGATCGCGTCTCGGACGGCCCGCATCGCCGTGCGCTTCTCCTCGGCCAAGTGGTCGCTGACCTCGACCAGTCCACGGCCACGGCGGAAGATGGCCTCAGCGATCTTGTCGAGCCATCCGAACATGGCGGGAGGATACCGGCGCAGCCCATCCAGAGCGACTGCTTTCGGCGTGTCGGGGTAGGGGCTTGACGTTCGAGGTTACGGTGTTAGCGGGCATTCCGACTGGGCGCTTCCCAAGCAGAATGTCGCGGGTTCGAATCCCGTCTCCCGCTCCAACTCGGTCCTCCGGCGGCGTAGCCGTTAGGGGATTCCCTCAGGGTCATCTAGCTCGAGTTCCCTCGCTCCCACGCGCCCGTGCGGCAAGCGCATCGCAGGGACGTGCGTGGGCGGAGCGCGGGCAAGGGAATTCCCTCAGGCGCGCCGAGGGATTCCCCGGATTGTCAGCCACTCGCGGTGCGTGCACGCTCATCGACGTGGGCACCCACGCACTCATGGGTCAAACGGTTCAGCTCACGCGTCGCGAGCGTGACGTAGTCGGACTCGTCCTGGAGTCGCGAACCGGAGCCGAGATCGGGCGGATCCTCGGCGTGAAGACAAACAGCGTCCAGGCGTACCTGTCGCGTCTCTACTCGCGGCTCGGCGTCCGCAACCGCCTCGAGCTGGCGCTGCGCGCAGAACGGGAACACTGGCTCGACTCCGGCTGACTTATCAACAGGACCATCAAGGTTCCTGTACTTGTCGGCGTTCGAGCCCAAGGCGCACGCTCGCCCGGGCACACGGCTCGACGATCGGGAGCGGGCCGAAGAGGGTGTCGGAGGGGATGCGATGTCCAGGCATGTTCGGCTTGCGCGCGCGACCACGATCGCGCTCGCCGCGGTCATCGCCTCAACCTCCGGCGATTGGATGGGGCCCACGCCTGCCGCGGCCGAGGAGCCCACCGCGCAGACGAGCCCGCCGCCAGACGTCCCCGCCGATCCACCCGCGCCCGCCCGCCGCGGCGTGGAGCTCGTCGAGAAGCGGACGGCGACGTCCGACACGTTTGACAACGGCGACGGCTCGTTCACCACCACGCTCTACAGCGAGCCGGTCTACTACGAAGCGCCTGGGAAGGCCAGCTTCGAGCGCATCGATGTCGGCTTCGCCTCGGCCGGCGGGAACGACAGGGCCCTCACCTCCTCGCGCGCCCCGGCGGTGGTCGGGATCGCGCCGGCGACCGACGAGCGGGGCTTCGTCTGGCTCTCGTCAGGCGGCCACACGATCAGCCTCAGGCCGCTCCCGGGTGCCCCGCTGTCGCCCGCCGCCGATCAGGCTCCCGGAGCCGACGGTGCAGCAGCTGATCTCGCGGAGGTGCTGCCGGGCGTGGGCCTTCGCGTCCTGGCCCGAGCTGACGGTGCCCACAACTTCTTCATCCTCGACCAGCCGGCCGACGCGGCCGCACTGAGCTTCGTCATCAGCGCCCCGGACCTCTCGCTCAAGCGAGATGCGGTCGGAGCGTGGCTCTTCGTCGACGACGCCGGCACCGAAGTCGCACGCATGCCTCAGCCCTACGCGCTCGACTCAACGCCCGACACGACCCACCACGGCGGGGGCCGGTTGACGATGTCGGTCGACCTCGCGATCGAGGGCCTCGGGCCGCAATGGCTCGCGACGCTGAGCGTCGATCCGGCCTGGCTGGCGGACGCCGTCTACCCGGTCTACGTCGACCCAACACTGATCTTCTCAACGACCGCCCAGGTCGCCGACTCGCACGTCTCCTCGGGTCATCCTACGATCAACTACGCGAGTTACTGCCGGCCCGATTCGCCGTACTACTGCGAGCTCTGGCTGGGTCAGGACCCGAGCGGCCTGTCCGGCGAGGACCGCGACTACATCCTCTTCAGCGTCGCGGGCTCGGATATCGAGAACAAGACGATCGACACGGCCACCTTCAAGATCCTGCCCTATCACCAGTACTACAACGCGCCGACGCCGCTGACGACCTGGATCGATCGGGTCGACTCGTCGTGGACCGAGGCCAATATCACCTGGAACAACAAGCCCGCGAACCACACCGCGATCGGCTCGTTCACAACGGTCGAGGGCTCGTTCGCCGCCTACAGCTCGGCCAACCTTCTATCGACCGTCCGGGGCTGGGCCAACGGCACGATCACCAACTACGGCATCCGCCTCTGGTGCAACGGCTGCGGCACGACCAACTGGAAGCGGTTCATCAGCTCCGAGCAGGGCGGCAGCTACACGCCACGACTCGTGGTCGACTACCACACACCGACCGCGTCGGTCGACGAGCCGACCGGCTGGACCGCCGACAAGACGTTCGTCTGGATCTATTCCGACCAGAGCAGCCATGTCCAGAGCGACTACCACGTCGACGTCGCCTCAGACTCCGGCTTCACGAACATCGTGAGCAGCTCCGGCGACGCCCCGGGCGCGGCGACGACCTGGACCTCGACGTACGCCTTCTTGAACGGCACAGCGTATTGGTGGCGGGTCAGGGTCAAGGACGGCACGAGCTGGTCGCCCTGGGCGAGCACGTCGTTCTCGTACGACGCCGCACTGCCCGACATCGACGCCTTTACCCAGCCTGCCGCGGACCCGACGTTCGTGGGTGCGGCACCGAGCACATGGAATGTCGCGTGGCCGCTGGTCACGGCGCCGTCTGGGATCTCCGCGCTGACGCTCTACGAGGAGCGCAGCACGACCGCCGTCACCACCCCTGGCACGTGCTCGGATCTCGCCTACACGGCGAACACGTCCTGGGCCCTCGCGACGAACGCGACATCGAAGTCCGTTACCGCGAGCGGGCACACCAATGGGTATTGCTATCACTACTACCTGTGGGCCCAGAGCGGTACCCTCGGAACAACGACCGGCCCCGATTCGAACCCGATCCTCTACGATACGAGCGCGCCGACGATCGCCTTCACGAACCCGCTCACCGGCACGACCCTCACGGCGATCCCCCCGACCGCGGCCTGGACCGAGACCGACACGGCCGCGGGCATTCAGGGCCGGACCCTGACCCAGCAGTGGGCGTCAGTTACGTCGCCCGGAACCTGTTCGACGACGTGGAACACGGGTCCGGTCTCGACGGCACCTTCGCCTGTCCACCAGGGGACGCTCGTCGGGACGTGCTACCGCTGGACCCTCGGCGCGACGGACCAGGCCGGCAATGCCGCGTCGGTCATCACCAGCGGGATCCTCATCCGCGATTCCGCGACGAACCTCGGCCAGCAGCGCCAGCACACGTTCGAGAGCTGGGACCTCGGGTCGGGCGACAGCGCGGCAGTCAATGTCGCGACGGGCAACCTCGTCCTCACGCATCCGATCGTGGCGCTGCCAATCCGCGGCAGCTCGGTCGGCCTCGAGCTCACCTACAACCGCCAGGACGCCGCCAATGTCGGGATGGGCCCGGGCTGGCGCCTCAACGTCTTCCGACGGCTCACGATCAACGCCGACAACAGCGTCACGTTTGTCGACGCCGACGGCGCCCGCTACACGTTCACGACCCCCGTGGTCAACGGCACCATCACGACCTACACGCGTCCACTGAACCTCTACGCGAACCTCGTCAAGGACACCTCGCTCGCGTTCGAGTTCACGCTCACGTATCGCGATCAGGCGAAGGATAAGTTCGACATCCTCGGCTCGGATGCCATCCTCGTCCGTGCCGAGGACCGCTTCACCAACGGCACGACCTTCACCTACACGCCCGGCACGAGCCGGATCAGCCAGATCCAGGACACCGCGGGTGGCCGCAACATCGACCTCGCCTGGGATGGCTCGAACCGCCTCAGCTCGATCACCGACTGGGCCTGGATCGACGGCTCGGGCGTCGTCCAGACGAGCGCGACCGGCAGCCGCCGGACGTACCGCTTCTTCTATGACGCGTCAAGCAACCTCATCGGCTGGTCAGACCCATTGAACACGACTGGATCGTGCCCGACAGGCGGTTCGCACCTGACCTGCCTTAGCTACCCGACCGACGAGGTCGACGTCTCGAAGACCCAGACGGTCACGACGACCGGGGCGACCTCGCTCGGCACGACGACGCGGGCGATCACGACGAAGGTGACATTCGCCGGCTCGGACGTCGCGACCGTCAAGGACGCCGAGCAGGTCTTCGTCGGCGGCCCCGCGACGACCTTCGGCTGGGTCAGCCCGACACGCGTCGACGTCTCGCGACCCACGACGTCGGCCGACTACGGCCTGGTCGGACAGAACGACCCCTACGCGCGCATCGCGTCAGCCTGGAAGACCCTCGCTCTAGAGGAGGGCGGGAGTGTCGATATTGAGCGTCGCACGACCTGGGACACGAGCTACCCGTCCGAGCCTGCCTCGATCACCGAGAACTACGGCGCCCAGCTCGGGACGCCCGCGCGGACGACGAGCTACACGTACTTCGCGTCCACGCTTGGCCTCGTCGACAAGGTCACCGAGCCCCTCACCGCCACCGATAGCCGTTGGACCCAGTACGTCTACAACGCGAACAACGATGTGACCCAGAAGACCGTCAGCCTGAACGGGTCCGCGACCAAGACCGTCACGCGCTACTGCTATTCGACGCAGTCGATGACCTGCACCACAGATGAGACCGGCGTCGGGACGATCCGCCGACAGATCGATAACTGGGTCTCCGCTGGACCGCAGGACGACGATGAGAACGTCGCGACCGACTTCACGTACGACGCCTACGGCCGCCGGACGGTCGTGACCCGCCACAACCGTGACGTCACTGGCGCCGTCCGCGACGATCGCGTCGACAGCGTCGTCTACGACGCGACGAACCTCGGCAACCTCGTGACGGAGATCCGCAACTACGACACCGGGAGTGTCACATATCCCGGCACGGATACGACGCCGGGCTCCGATTCCGTCCGCACCGACCTCACGACGAGCCACACCTACGACACGGCCGGCAACCGCGTGTCGACAGCAGATCCGCGTCGCGCCATCGGGAACGCCATCCCATCCTCGCAGCCGTACGAGTTCACCCCAACCGATGACGCCTACGTCTGGTCGAACGACCCCGGGGTCAACTACGGCTCGCAGACCAACCTCGCGGTGAGCGGCCCCGTCCTTGGCAACGAGTCGTACCTCTCGTTCGACGTCACCGGCCTCGTTGGGACCGTCACCGCCGCCACGCTTCGGATCGAAAACAGCGCGACGTCGACGATCACCCCGGCGTTGCGGGTCATCGGAGCCGCGGTGTCCGGCACAAGCGCGATCACGCCGAGCCCCGCGGCCGGTCACGTGTCCGGCGACGTCGAGCTCCTGTTCGTCGAGACCGCGAACGAGGCCGCCTCGCTGACAACGGCGGCCGGGTTCGCCCTGATCCCGGGAACGGGCGTCGGCACCGGAACCGCGGGCGGAAGCGCGTCGTCGCGGCTCACCGTCTTCTGGCGTCGATGGAACGGTAGCGACGGATCGCCGACGATCGCCGATTCGGGCAACCATCAGCAGGCCAGGATCGCGAGCTACCGCAACGTCGTCAGCAGCGGGACGCCGTGGGATGTCGTCGGCTCGAATCAGCAGGCAACGGCGACGACGGCCGGCTCCGCGTCGGGCATCACGACGACCGTTGCCAACACCCTCGTCGTCATCGCGACGTCTGGCGCACTGCCGGACGCCAACGGCAGCACCGAGTTCTCGAGCTGGTCGAACGGCGGGCTGACGAGCCTGACCGAACGCGGCGATTCGACGGTCAACGACGGGAATGGCGGCTCCCTTGGGCTCGCCGACGGGGTCCGCACAAGCACCGGCGCGACCGGCGCGACGACCTTCACAACCGCGAGCTCGGCCACCAAGGACAGCGTTGTCATCGCCCTCAAGAACCCGCGCAGTATCTGCGTCCATCGGGTGACCGACACAACATGGAACGAAGGCACCGTGACGTGGGTGACAAAGCCTGCGGCAGATCCCGCAGCCATCAGCTGCGTGGTCGGCAATCAGGCAGCCGGACCGATCGACTATCCGCTCGGCACGAACGTCCCAGGCCCGGGCATCTGGTCATTCCAGGTGACGAGCGACCACTCGTCTCTGGTGTCCTACGCGTCGAAGGAGCACGCGACACTGGCCGACCCGAAGCTCCTGCTGACGGTCAGCTACGGCCCCCTCGGCGTCGATGACTACGTGACGCGCTGGACGTACTCGGCGCTCAATGAGCGGCTCACCGAGAAGACGCCATCAACCTACGGCATCGACCCGACGTGCCCGCCACCACCGGCGAACCAGGCGTGCCGTTTCTCGACGTCCACCTATGACGAGCTCGGCGCGGTCCGCCTGGCGGTCGACTTCGGCGGCGTGACCACCGGCACCGAGTTCGACCGCGCCGGCCGCGCGACGACAACGTTCGAAGACCCATTCCTTAGCGGCGCCGGCCTCGACCCAGCGACGACGTCGACCGCTACGTATGACCCCGATGGCCGTGTCGACCACGCTCGCGACCGCAACCAGGTCGGCAGCGCCGCCGATGACTACACGGACAACGACTACGACTCGCTCGGCCGGACGATCGGCGTTACTGAGGCTGCGAATACCGCCGACGAGAGCCTGACCCAGATGACCTACGACGCGCTGGATCGCCGGCTCACGCTCGTCGTCGCGGGTCAGGACACCGCCTATGGCTACGACCTAGGCGGCCGCACGCTCTCGACCGACGACGACTTCACGTGCGAGAGCCAGACCTACGACTACCGCGACCTCGCCCAGGCCGTCACGTCGGGTCTCGACGGCGGCACCTGCGGGATCTCGCAACAGACGCATTGGCGGACAGTCACCAACGCGTACGACGGTTTGGGCCGGCTGCGGACCGTGACCGTCACGAACACGTGGGACGACGTCGGCGAGGGTGACAGGACGACGGAAGACGTCCTCGACTCAGCCGGCAACCGCCTGTCGGCCGCGAAGTACGTCGCGGCGACGCAGACCACGACCACGACGAGCTTCACGGTCACGAAGCTCGATGCGACGATCGCCGAGAGCCGGCCCGACGGCTCGACGGCGAAGTCGACGTTCGATCCGGCCGGCAACGCCGCCGATCGCTGCTACTGGAAGCCCGGGCTTAGCGTGGGCGATTGCCTGATCGTCGGCGCGATCGGTTGGCAGAACCCGCCCAGTCAGAGCACCTCCACGACGTTCGACGCCCGCAACAGCAAGGTCCAGCAGGTCGACGGCCTGACAAACCAGAAGACGACGTACGACCCGCTCCACAACTACCAGCCGCGAGAGAGCTACCTGCCGACCGGCTCGGGCCGCGAGCTCCAGTCGCTCTCGGGCTATGACTCTCGCCACCGCCTCATCTCCGTAACTCACCAGCTCTGCGTCGTCTCTAACGTCGTTACGCACTCCTGCTCGAGCACGACCGCGGCAGGGTCAGACACATACACATATGACGACAACGACAACCGGACCCGCGTCAATGAGGCGAACGGTGCAACGACCCTGGACCGCTACTACTGCTACGACGGCCGTAACCAGCTCGTGAGTGTCGGCGGGACGACCTGCACGTCTGGAACTCCCGAGAGCTACACGTACGACCCCGCCGGCAACCGCCTCACTGCGCCTGGGCGGACGTTCACGTATACAGGCGACGGCCAGCTGACGTCGTGCACCGGGCCGACCTGCTCGATCAGCTACGACTCGGCCGGACGAACGGCCACCTGGACCGAGAACGGCGTCGCCTGGAGCTACCTATACGACAGCGAAGGCCGCCTCACGAGCGCTTGCAAGGCCAGCTCCTGCTTGGGCTCCGGGTTCGATCGGATTGACATGACGTACGACGGCGAAGGTCATCGGACGCAGGTCGTGGAAACGCCTGCGACGCCGACGCAGCAGATTCCGGTCGTCACGCGGACCTTCCGCTATCAGGGCTCCGCGGTGGTCGAGGAGTCGGCCGCATCTGTGAATGGAACCGTTGTGCGGACGTTCGTAGTCGACGACGCCGGGGCCCCTGTCAAGGTCTGTCTGCCCGACTGCGCGACCGCGACCTACCTGCCGACCTGGAACGGCCACGGCGACCTCCTAGCCCTCTGGCGCCAAAACGCCGACGGCACCCTCACGCTCGCAAACAGTGTGACATATGACACGTGGGGCAAACCCAGCAACGTCCTCGGCCACAACGGCTACACCGATCTCGGCGTCCGCCTGCTGTATGTGGGCCGCTCCGACGTCTGGTGGGACAACGCCTTCGGCGCCGGCCTGCTGTACATGCACGCCCGCCACTACAGCCCGACGCTCGGGCGGTTCCTGCAACCTGATCCGTCCAATGAGGAACAGAACCCCTACGTGTATGCCGCGAACTCGTGCATGACCTTTGCCGACCCTGCGGGAACGGCCTACCGCCGCCCTGATACCGGGAAGTGCAAGGAGCTGAAGGAAGAGCTAATGAGGGCCGTCTATGAGGTCGTACGACGCGCTTGGGAGAACCGGATAGGACGAATCGACGATCCCTTCGATCATGCGACCTCCTACCGGGAGGCTCAGGAACACTTGCGCAGCCTCCTGGGTCCGTTCAACTCCGGAGGCTGCCCGAAGAAGGTCGGATATCCGAAGCCATACACCGTGAAGTGGAGTCAACATGAGATGCCCCCGCCGCGCGGGGCCAGTCAGACGGCCACCGTGTCGATCGACGGCAAGTCGATTGTTGTCGTCATTGCGGGTGTCGGTGCCGCTGCGGTAGCTGCGAAGCTTGTCGGTGGCTCTGGCGCTGGTGGAGGCGGTTTCATGTTCATGGCATATCGCCGCACGGGCGTTACGATGCTGCTGCGGTGACGACAATGGGCGTTAGTCCGTCCAACCCGCGGCGGCGGGAGCCCGGTGGTGGTCACGCCCTTGGCTGGGACCGACTTCTACGAGCGGCAAGCATGGATCGCATGAAGCGAGTCGCCAAGCTCGTAAGGCTGCCGGCTTCGGCCTCAGCGATACGACCAGTCGGGCGCGCCTACGTTCTCGACGGTGGCAGGACCTCTGCTGCGGCGTTAGGGGTTGCGCGGCATCAGCTGCGAACCGTTCTCGGTATGCGCGACTTCGAGCGACTCAACCGTTGGATCGTTAGGCGCCTCGAATACAGCGTCGGTGACTGGATGACGGTGATGGGGGCGTTCGAACTCCTTAGAGGGTCCCAGTCGGCGCTGCCTCTGCCCTTTGAACCGGAGCTCAATGCAGACATCGGATCGGTCCTCCGCAAGGAAATCGATGAGCCAAGGTGGTCCGTCTTGTTCGACATCCAAGGAGAACGCGCGCTCTCCACTTGGGATGCGCGCATGACCGCGGAGTCCGGCCACTCGCCCCTATTCCCGATCTATGAAGCCCACAAGCGTGACGCATTCCTCCGAATCTGGTCATTAGTGATCAGAATCGGCGGCGCGGACTCTCCGTCGAGGATTGCGGAATGGGCCGAGCGCACATGGGCCGAGGTCGGGCAAACAGTAAAGATCGAACCTCCCGTGGGAGGCCGTCGGGCCTGAGTGCGATCGCGCACTTATGGGTGGGCCCGACGCCGCAGAGCGTTTGTCCCGCGACACCATAAGTAACGCTGATTCGCTCGCGGTCCCACGCAAACGCCACAACGCTCACGACCGGCAGACTTCCCAAGCAGAATGTCGCGGGTTCGATTCCCGTCTCCCGCTCCAACGCTCTCCAATGAGGGTGTACGCGCTCGATGTCGCACGGAGCTGCGTCTCACGGATGCCGTGATCGGCAGCGGGATGGGCTGGGTGAGCTTCACGCATCCGACCTGCGGTCTTACACTCGCCCTACTCGGAGCAGGAGAAACCCATGGCTCAACGTAAGCGTGCCCACCCATCCAGCGGGTCCGAGGATGGCTCAACTCAGTCCGCTGACTCGCGACAGCTAGAGCAGGCTCGGCTCCTAGACCGGGCCATGACGATGCCGGGCGTCGCCGAGCAGATCGACATCTACGGGCGATACGCGCCGTACGTGCCCCAGTTGGCCGGTGGTCGGGTAAATGTGAGGCATTCGACCGGCGGCAACGAGTAGCCGCGATGCCAAGCTGGGGGGAAATCCTCAATGAGCTTGAGCAGAACAAGCGGCCCAATGGACAACCGAACTGGGACCTCGTCAGACGCAAGTACCTGACGGCGCTGCACGCCCGCACGAAGCGCAACACGATCCTCTACTACACGGACTACCTGCAGACCAACGACCCCATCGTGAGCATCCGGCTGCAGGACATGCAGGGATTGATGGAGGTCTGTCGCGACCTCACCGGGCCGTCCCTGGACATCCTGATTCATAGTCCTGGCGGAAGCGCTGAGGCGACCGCGAGCATCGTTCGATACATCCGCAGAAAGTTCACTGACGTTCGGGTGTTCGTGCCTCTAGCGGCGATGTCCGCGGCGACGATGTGGGCCCTGTCGGCAAAACGCATCGTGATGGGGAAGCACTCCCAGCTCGGACCGATTGATCCGCAGATGATTACTCCTCAGGGCCTCGTGCCCGCTCGCGCCATCATCGAGCAGTTCGAGATGGCGAAGACCGAGTGCGCGGCGAACCCAGCCGTACTCGGGCCATGGATACCAATCATTCAGCAGTACGGACCTGCGCTCTTGAAGCAGTGTGAGATGGCCGAGACGTTGTCTCGCAACCTCGTGGGCGAATGGCTCAAGACGGGAATGTTCGCCAAGAAGAAGAACGCTCAGGTGCTGTCCGACGATGCGGCGAACTACTTCGCCAGCGCCAAGGAGCACCCATCGCACGGACTCGGGATCGATCGCGACCAAGCCCGTAGCAAGAAAGTGGTCGTAGAGGACCTCGAGGAAGATCAGGACCTACAGGATGCCGTACTGAGCGTGCACCACGCCACGATGCACACCCTGGATGGTCCGGCCGTAAAGATCATCGAGAACCACCTTGGGCGCGCATTTGTGCAGTCGCAACAGATGGTCGCAATCCCGCTGCAGATGCCGATGCCGATGCCTCCTGCGCCGGTCCCGTCACCGTCCAATCCATAGAACGGGCTCCCAGCGGCCAACACGGCTCGCATTAGCGTCGGCCCTACATGAACTTGCGGCGTTTGAACGCGGCCACATCCTCACGCGTCAGGTCGAACCACTCGGTGTCTCCACGTCGGCGCGCTGCAAAGCGGCGGTGCCAGTAGTCCTCGATCCCCTCGGGATCGTCGGTCGGGATGATGTGGATGACCTGCCGACCCTCCGCGAGCGCGGTGTCGAGGGCGCGCATCCTTCTGGCGAACGCTCGAGTGTGGCCGATCTTGTGATGCTTCCCCGACCGGATCAGGTACACCTGACCGAGTTCGGGCTGGCCTGCTCGCTCGGCGATGTCAGTGCGTGTTGACACGGGAGTGGCTTGCAGGATGTCCAAAACGTCGGCCCATTCGGGGTGTAAAGCGCAGTACTCGATAAGTCGTTCGAGTTGCTCGGCGCGGCGCCACCGTTCGAACACCTTGGCGTCAGGGAACGTCGGATCGGCGACATGGCGGACGTGGCGCTCGCCGCTGGTTGGCATATGGCCGAGGCGGCGTGTTTCGCCTGCGAGCAGGCCGAACAGGTAGTCATCCGTGTATCGGCCGGTCATCGCGTTCCGCTTGAACCCGGCTTCCTCGACGGCATCTCCATAGCGCGGCCAGTAGTTCTCCCACTCGCGCTCGCGGATGCCAGTCTCGGCCATGAACCGGTCACGGCCGAGAGGCTTTCCGCCGTTCTCAGCGGCCGTGCGCCGTATCTCCTCGATGACGTACTCGCGGCTCGCGTTCACGGCGGCAGCGTAACCCGCTCCGCGTAGTCGGCGGCGTCGCGAAACAGGTAGTCGAGCGACGCCGAAGGGTCCGTCATGACCCCCAAGTCGGCGGCGTGCTCCACAAAAGCCGCAGCCAAGGCGTCCGCTGCGAGTTCCCATGGACCTCGCGCCGTGGTGCCCCGTGGGATCGCGGCGAGTGCCGGATCATCGTCGTGGTCGAGATAGATGTGGGCGAGTTCGTGGAGCGCGGTCGCCTCCGCATCGGGGTCGGACAAACGCTCCAAGACGTGCAAGCTAAAGCTATAGTGTTCGCCTTCGACCCCCGGATGCATCTCAGGCGCGACGTGTACGTTGGGTCGCGAGTCGTCCGTGATGGCCTGCACAACGTGCGTGAGGCGGTCCTCCCGCACCATGCTCGGCGGCGGCCACTCTGCCACCTAAGGCTTCGGCGTTGGCAGGGAGTCCCGGTACTCGTATGCAGCGCCGAGGGCTTCCGCACAGGCAGTCCCGTGCGCCTGTACCGACTTCCACTCGGTGAGCCCTCCGAGGTCCTCGGCCTTCTTCACGGCTTCGGCAACGCCTTCGGGTGCATCCGAGGGCAGGAGAGGACCATCCGCGTACTTCTTCGCTGCCGCAAACAAGTCCGCCGCGGGCGTGAGCATGTACGCCCCAAGGTTCGCTTCGTAGATGGCGATGTACTGGTACACCGCGGCGCAGTAGGTGGAGAGGTTCTCAGTGAACGCCTCGACTTCCTTGCGCCGCTGCGCCGCGGGGTCCGAGCAGCCGACCAATACGACAAGGGCGACGAGAACGGCCGTGACCGGTTTCATGGCGGGAGGATACGGGCGCAGCCCATCCAGAGCGACTGCTTTCGGCCTGTCGGGGTGGCGGCTTGACGTTCGAGGTTACGGTGATAGCGGGCATTCCGACTGGGCGCTTCCCAAGCAGAATGTCGCGGGTTCGAATCCCGTCTCCCGCTCCAAATCCCCTTGACGGCTGTCCTGGCTTAGAGTCGCGGCGAAACCCCGATGGCTTCGAGGTGGTTATTCATCGGTGATGGGCAGCGTTGAGCGTCGGGCGCTGGTCGCGGCCGGGATCACGATCGTCCTGTGGGCGTCAGCCTACGTCGGCATCCGCGCACTGGCCGGCACGTTCTCGCCGGGAGCCATCGCCGTCGGACGGCTGGCGGTCGCCGCTCTCGCCCTCGCACCGCTTCTGCTGCGGCAGGGCTGGCAACCTGTTGGACGCCGGGACCTCGTACTGATCGTCGCGTCCGGGCTCCTCTGGTACGCGCTGTATTTCGTCGTCCTCAACGAGGCCGAGCGCCACGTCGACGCCGCGACCGCGTCGCTGCTCGTGAACACCGGCCCGATCTTCGTCGCCTCCTTCGCCGGCATGTTCCTTGGCGAGGGCCTGCCGCGGCGGCTGCTTGTCGGCGTCCTGGTCGCGTTCGCGGGGGCGATCGTCGTGGGCCTGTCGACGTCCGGCTCGGATGGCACGACGACGGTCTCCCTCGAGGGCGTCGTCCTGTGCCTCATCGCCGCTGTCTCGTACGCCGCCGGGGTGACGCTCCAGAAGCGTCCTGCGGCCACGGTCCCGGCGCTCCAGCTCACGTGGCTCGCCTGCTTCTCGGGCCTCGTCGCCACCCTGCCCTTCGCCCCGACACTGATCGGGGAGCTCAACGGCGCCCCGCTCGAACAGGTGAGCTGGCTTGTGTATCTCGGCCTCTTTCCGACGGCGCTCGGCTTCACAACCTGGGCCTACGCGCTTCGTCGCACGAGCGCTGGCCGCCTCGGCGCGACGACCTACCTCATCCCGCCGGTGGTCATCGTCATCGCCTGGCTCCTCCTGGGCGAGCTGCCGCCGGCCCTTGCGGTGGTTGGCGGCGCCATCTGCATCGCCGGCGTCGTGATCGTTCGGACACCGTCGCTTGGCAGGCGACGTCCGCCGCCCGAGCCAGAGGCAGTTGCTACCGACTCCTGATCGGCCTGCGACGGCGCTCCCTCGTCGCCGCACGGGTGCCTCGAGCCTAGCCTCGCTTTTCGTCCGCGACGCCGATGAGGAAGCGCCACGCGCCGGCGATCGCCCAGACGAGGCTGCCGATCGTCTCGAGCGCGATCCAGTACAGGCCGCCACCGGTGCCTTCGGCCGCAATCAACGAGACGGACCCAATAAGCCCGAATGCCGCGATCGCGTAGCCGATGCCCATGCGTTGCCACGCCGAGCGCGGCAGCCGCCAGTTGACCCGTCGCAGCGCCTTCGCGTTGTTGTAGGTGTTCAGCGAAGCGAAGCCAAGCGTGATCAGCCCGAACTCCCAGCCGGCGACCACCGGCTCCTGTGGCGCCAGGGCGACGAGGGCGATCGCCATCGTGGCCGTGAGGATCACGAGGGTGGCCCGGGCGTGCGAGCGATGGGTGACGCTCTGGGCGATGAAGTCGGCATGGATCGACAGCCCGACGACGATCAGGCCGATGAGCGCCGCGCTCGCGCCGGCAATCGTGAAGAAGAACTCTGTCCAGGGCTCGAGTTCGATCGGGTCGAGCATTCGAGCAGTCTAGGGTCCAGCCTCCCCGCCGGAGCGGTCGCGAGGGTGCCGAGGAGGCGACCTCAGTGAGCGACGTAGCCCTGGAGCGTCGCTTCGAGGCCCGCGGACATGACCCCAAGGCCACCCAGGACAACGATTCGGGCCGGCTGGAGGCGGCTGAGCTCGGCGAGAACGTTCGGCAGCGAGCCACCTGGCACGAGCAGCAGCGGACCCCCGTCGCGACCCGCGACCGGGGCGCCGGCGAGGGCATCGGCGAAGCCGAGGCCACTCGTGATGTAGGCGACCGGGACACCCGGGCCATAGGAC
>Ga0114129_10004938_pt1 | contig 18809 bp, 17 predicted proteins | sample RhiMetdeltSRZDD1_FD_80071 | JGI IMG/M metagenome (GOLD analysis project Ga0114129, IMG submission 80071) | Populus rhizosphere microbial communities from Tennessee, USA - Rhizosphere MetaG P. deltoides SRZDD1 (version 2) (version 2) | ecosystem: Host-associated > Plants > Roots > Rhizosphere >...
AAAGTGCAAGGAATTGGATCGTGGTGACGTCCGACCGGCAGGTCCAGGCCGAAGCACGCGCAGTACATGCTGAGATCATCGCTTCTGATTCATTTGCAAAGATATTAAAGCAGGCACGTGACTCTGCACCGAAAACTGAGATGGATCGAACGATGTCAGACGATGAAGTGAATCAATGGTTGCGAGTCTTTGAAGAGAGAAGTAAAAAAAAGTTGTAAGAGATTGAGAGCCAATACGATGAGCAATCTCGAACTCTAATCAGTGTTTAATGTCACATAAAAATATTGGCGGTATATTGATGTCACGGCACCTGCCCTCCCCTTTATTGGTATAAGGTGTCATACCGTCGCCTTGTTCAACATGTCCCCCCCATGCTGACAAGGCGGCGGTGTATTTTGGGCCTACACCCTACCCTACCATTTCACACGTCAAACATAAAAGCAAATCAATACGTTCGGACCGCGCGCAGCCGTGGCAATCGGCGGGAGCATGCATCGGAACAGGGACTATAATGTGCACATGCGGACCGCATACACTTTCGTTCCCTCACCGACACATGTATATCCTGATCATCCCGAACGACCCGGGCGGTTGGATATCCTTCAACAAAGACTCAAAAATTACAGCGCCGAATTATTGGATACAAAATCCGCTTCACGCGACGAGATAAGCCTGGTTCATCCTCCCAAGCTTGTTTCCACACTGGAGCGGGTTTGCCGTGAAGAAGCCCCGGGAATCATTGACTACGCTCCCACTTATGTGACTCGATCATCATTCGATGATGCGTTACTCGCGGCTGGTGGAGTTATCACTTGTACGCAAGCAGTCATTAACGGCAATGCAGATAACGCGTTCGCGATTGTACGCCCACCTGGGCACCATGCCGAACCGGAGCGCGCCATGGGATTTTGCATTTTCAACAACGTAGCGATCGGTGCATGCGCCGCGCTCGAAAAAGGCTTAGAACGCGTGATGGTGTTAGACTACGACGCGCATCACGGCAACGGGACTCAAGCCGCGTTTTTGAACGAAGAGCGCGTGGCGTTTCTTTCCACACACCAGTGGGGAATTTATCCGGGCACTGGCTGGTTCGAAGAAGCTCCCCATGCAAAGAAGCGAATTGTGAACCTGCCCTTACCCGCCGGCGCCGGCGATCAGGCTTATGAACACGTGGCGAATCGAATTTTCAAACCGTTTGTGGAATCTTTCAAACCGCAGATGCTGTTCATCTCGGTCGGTTTCGATGCTCATTGGAACGATCCCATCACCATGCTGGGACTCACCTCGGCCGGGTACTTCATGCTGGCGCAAAGGGTAGTCGCGCTCGCCGACGAATACTGTGATGGGAAAATCGTCTTTGTCCTAGAAGGCGGCTATGACCCAATGAATGTTGCTAATGGGGTAGGCGGAGTCTTCGACGCCTTGAGCAGGCGCGAGTTGAGTAACGAACCCAATGATCCGAATCCGTACAAGGAACCGGATTGTGAGTCCCGTATTGTGGAAGTTTGTAATTGGAATGACTTTTAGGGCCAGAATTAGCGGAGGGAGACTCCTATGAAACGATCGACTATATTCCTGCTCAGCTTCGGTCTCTTATGCATGGCATGTAAGACATTGACGATCCCATTCCAATCCCCAACCGCGATCCCCGCCAATACACTCGTTGTACCTGCAGACACATCGGAACCTATTGCTTCTTCGGTTCCACCCACTCAGAAGCCAGTGATGATCACAGATATGAAAGAGAGACTCAAGGAACTAGGCGGTACGCCATGCGAGCAAAGGCTGTTGCTCACTTGCGTGACAATTACAGTCCCACTAAATCACTTTGACTCTGCCAACACGGAAACCATCGATGTAGTCTTTGCCGTAGCGCCAGCACGCGGTGAAAGAAAGGGCATGTATGTACAGGCCTTCCCAGGTGGCCCAGGTGGAGAAGGTATCAGCTCTGCCTGGCTGGATGTTTTTTCCCCAGAGATCAAAGAACAATATGACCTTGTTTTCTATGACCAACGCGGCATAGGGCTTTCCAATCCGCTCGAATGTAAGACTGCGTATGCAAGTTATTTTCTTAATTATTTAAACACAGATGATTCCATCGGCGATGAAGGGTACGATACACCTGAAGAGCAACAGACGGCCATTCAAAACGCCAAATCTTTTGTGGATGAATGTGTGACTGAGATCGGGATCGATCCGAGCAAACTACCATTCTTTGTCACTAATCAGGTCGCAGAGGATATCGAGTCGTTTCGGCAAGCGATTGGCGACGACAAATTCATGTTATATGGCGTAAGCTATGGTACGTCGGTAGCACAAGCCTACGCCAGAACACATTCCGAGCATCTAAATGGCCTGATCCTGAATGGAACGCAGGACACGACACTTACAGGCAACGAAATTGCCTTTTCACAATGGGAAGCTATGAATGAAGTCTTATTAGAGGTATTCAAAGCCTGTGATGCAAATTCGAATTGTTCCCGGGGACTGGAGGGTGGCGCGCAGGCCGCCTATGATGAACTTGCCCAGAAACTTTCCATTGCGCCCATTGCTTACGACTATCCACTGTCCGCTGGGCAAAAGGTAAATCGTTTCTTCACTCTCAATATGTTGGATTTTACAACTTACTTTCAGCTCTATTCGCCTAATAGCCGAATGGAGCTGATGCGCGCGCTGGCAGATGCTAAAGCTGGTGATATGCTCCCGCTGGTGCGTCTCTTCTACGATGATGCAAGTATCAATGCGCGAACCGAGAAATACCAGGGCGACCCGAACTTTTCTGATACCATGTATTACATTGTATGGTGCAGTGATGATGCATACTACAGCGGCACGTCCGAGGAAAGAAGCGCGAAATTGTTGGAAGAAGGGCAAAAGCTGAATGGTCTTATTCCGCGCGTCGACCTGGATGTGATTTACCTAGGATTAACCTGCGCCTATTGGCCCAGCGCGCCAACCAGTCCATCCCTCCGAGAACCACTTAAAGCAGAAGGAGTACCAACTTTTGTGCTCAACGCCACTCTTGACCCGGCCACTCCGTTCCATGAGGGCAAAACAGTCTTTGAAAACCTTGATAACGGCTACCATCTTTATGTGGAAGGCGGACCTCACGGTATATTTGGCTGGGGATTCCGTTGTCCCGATAAATATATCGAGGAATTTCTACTGGATGGAACACTGCCTGAACAACGCGAGATCGTGTGCGACTGGGGAGACGCAGTGATCTGGCAATAGGCAGTACACACGTCACATTAGTTTTTACAGGTCATCTTTTATAATTATGGTATTCATCCGAAGGAGAAGTTATGGCTCGCAGACGAACGGTTGGTTACGTTGAAAATGAGTGGACCTGTCCGAATTGCAGTACGCGTAATAAAGGCAGCTCCAAGACGTGTGAAAACTGCGGCGCGCCGCAGCCGGAAAATGTGCAGTTTGAACTGGGGGCCAACCAAAAACTTGTGGCCGATGCGGAAAAGGTCAAAGCCGCGCAAGCAGGAGCCGATATCCATTGTGCGTATTGCGGCACGCGTAATTCGGCCACTGCCGAAGTCTGCATCCAATGCGGCGCGGATCTGAAAGAGGGTAAGGCACGCGAAGCTGGACGAGTCATGCAGACGCCGCCCGCCCTGCCCAAGACCATCAAGTGCGATAACTGCGGAACGGAAAATCCAAGCTCGAATGCTGTCTGTGTGACGTGTGGATCTCCCCTGCCGCGTGTTGCACAGTCTGCTGTGGCGGTTCCACCACTGACCAGAGGCGGACTGGCTCCGGCCGCGCCCTTGAGCGGCAAAAAGGCGAACAACACGAGAAATCTCCTGATCGTGGGAGGGGTCCTCGCCTGTCTCGCACTCGTCTGTGCGGCTGTGATCGGATTGTTTTTTGTTCCGACCGCATCTGTCCAAGGCACTGTGACGAATGTTCACTGGCAAACCAATGTGCCTGTACAAGAAATACAAGAGGTACGACATAATAATGAGCAAGGCAGTCCGCCATCCAGCGCCTATGATGTATCCTGTCATACGGAGGAGTCATGTACACAAAGGACCGTGGACAAAGGCAATGGCTATTCAGAAGTGGTGGAAGAGTGCAACGACGTGCAATATTGCTCATACACGATGGATGAATGGAGAACCATCCAAACCTACTCGCTCGAAGGGAATAACCTGCAACCAGTCTATGACGATCCAAGCGTCGTCAGCGATCAACGTATTGGAGACAAATCTGAGGACCTGACCGTAACATTCTCCACGGATGACGGAAATAAGGCCTACTCACCCAACTCCGTTACCGAGTTCCAGCAATTCGACATCGGCAGCACCTGGACGTTGAAGCTGAACGCGGTGGGCAACGTATTAAGTGTGGAATAGGCATATGCTTGATTTTCAGCCTGTTCGTGAAAAGAAGATTGTCTTACAGGAACTGGTAAAAGATCTATCGAGAGAAGACCTGCGACGCGAACTGAACCAGATGTATGATGAAATCCTGCGATTGATGGCGGACTGTACCGATGAACATGTCGTATTTCAGCCCACAGACAATAAGGCAGACGATCCTTATGCCATCCTGGGGGAAGAAAAGATCTCATGGACCTTAAGTCATGTGATCGTACATCTCACCGCCTCGATGGAAGAATCGGCTGCGTTGGCATCTGAGTTGGCGCGCGGCGTGCCTTACCATGGACGTTCGCGTTGGGAGTTTCCATGGCGGGAAGCGACTACTATTATGTTCTGTCGGGAACGGCTGAGCGAATCACGCCAAATGTGCCTTGCCAGTCTGGAAATGTGGCCGGATCCACCGCACATGGAAAACACGTATATCCCTGTTGAAGGCGCGCGTCCACACACCTGCATTTCTCGTTTTGCTTCCGGACTAAAACACGCGTCTGATCATTTGGGTCAGATTGCCGATATCGTACATCAGGCACAGAAAACCTCAAGAAAGGTGAATGATGGAGATCGAACCTCTGCATACGAAAGTTGACAAATCCATTCAAACCACTGTCGGTGAGATTGTATTAGAGAATCCTTCCGGCTTCCCGCGCGGTGAATCCAATTTATATTGCATCGTTCCCTACACGGGAAAAATAGTCTGGCAGGCCGAAAAACCTGACCCGTTTACTCTTTACTCGCGGGTACGTCTCAATGAAGACGGCGCAACGTTATCGGCATATACCATTGGTGGTCATGCGTGCGACCTGGATCCAAAAACGGGAAAGTTAATTAGCCACACGGTTATCAAATAAATGCGTTAGCAAGTTAGCAGGTTTGAATGTTCAAAGGTTTCAACCTGCCACTTTCAGACCTTTCAACCTTCAAACTTCGATGATCAAAGGCTTCCTCAATATTCCTTACATCGTTTGGAGCTTACTCGCGTTGATTCTTGCTGTAGTCTGGGTCTACGTCGGACCTCACACGAAAACGGATGTGGCTCGAGGCTTCCCCTACCTGGTGATCCGCTGGGCACACGCGTTGACGTGGCTTCTGCTGGCGGTCAGTTTCTTCCTGCGGGGTTTTTCATCGTCTATGAATGGCTGGGCCAACTTAATTGCCATGGCCGGCGCGGTAATTTATCTGCTATTCATCACAATGACGTTTCTGGCGAAATAAAACATGTTCATTCAGGAGAACCGCACCAAACTTAAGCTCAAAGCTGGTCAGCCCGCTTATGGCGTGCTCTCCACTTCAGACGACCCGCAGCTCGCCGAATTGTTTGGTCTGGCTGGTTTTGACTACTACATGCTGGATGCCGAACACGGACTGATGGAGGCTGCGCAGGTAGTGAACGTCATTCGAGCGTGTGAGCGTGTCAATATGACCCCGATGGTACGGGTTGGTTCCAGGGACCCGAAACTTGTCCTGCAATATATGGATGCAGGCATGATGGGCGTAATGATGCCAGGGCTTGAATCTGTGAGTGAAGTGAAGATGCTGATAGATGCTGTCAAATACGCACCCATTGGCAAACGTGGCATGGGAATTACGCGTGCTTCCGGTTATGTAGCTGTTGGACAGGAAGCCATTGACTACATCAACTTTACCAACGAGCAGACCATGGTCATTCCGCAATTTGAGGATGCTGTCTTGATTGACTGCTTCGAAGAAATGATCTCCCAGCCTGGTGTGGACGCGGTCGTTATCGGACCCCGTGACCTGTCCCTCAATATGGGGTTTCCTGACGGACCAAATCACCCCGAAGTGCAGGCAATGATCGACCAGGTAGTAGCTGTTTGCAAAAGAGTGAATGTAGCGGTTGGAATCACCGCTGGCTCGCGCGCCGATTCATCCAAACAGGTCGCACGCGGCGCGACGATGATTCTGGCAATTGCACAATTCGTCATTACGGCTGGCTCGAAAGAATTTTTACCTGAATAACGCACGTCATTGCGAGCCCTAAGCCTTTAGCGGTGAGTAGGCGACACTTGCACCTCACCGGTCCCTGACGGGACGGTGTCAGGGAGGCGCACACTTGCCCCGGACGCAAGTGCCGGGGAGTGCAGGTGAGCAAACCCCAACACGGCGTGAAATGGCACATCTAGAGAGGAAAAAGAAACGTGAACTTCGCCCTTGTTTCTACATCATGACTAATAAATACAATAGTGTTCTCTATGCTGGCGTAACCAGCAATTTATTCAAGTGCGTCAATGCACATAAGGAAAAATTGGTCAGTGGCTTCACAAGCCGATATAATGTGACCAAACTCGTTTACTACGAGGAATTCGAGACTATGCCTGAAGCCATTGCCCGCGAGAAGCAAATCAAAGGCGGCTCAAGGCAAAATAAATTGGATTTGATACGTAACAAAAACCGGAATGGAAAGACTTGTACGAAGAGTTCTTTGCCTAGCATCTCCCTTTCCGTCATTGCGAGACTGCGCAGCAGTCGAAGCAATCTCCGTCATGGCGTGGAGAGGCAAACTGTGTTGGGGGTTGCTTCGTCTTTTGGTTTCAATTGGCGAAAACAAATATGAGATTTTGATGGAAATCGGCACCATAGACTCTGGAAGAAAATAAATAAAGCATCTCAAATAGGAGAATAACTTTGAAAATCATCGCATGTATAAAACAAGTCCCGGACTCGGAGGCGAAAGTGAGAGCTGAGGGCGGGCAAGTCTCGTGGGGGGATGCGCCGCTGGTCATCAACCCGTTCGACGAGTATGCGGTCGAAGGCGCGCTTCAGCAGCGGGAAGCCGTCAGCGGTTCAACGGTCACGGCCTTGTGCATCGGACCCGAATCCGCAAAGGAGGCGCTCAAGCACGCGCTCGCCATGGGCGCGGATGACGCCATCCTTGTTTCAGACCCTGCGCACCTAACCGGCGAACTCGACACGGTTGGCGCGGCACGCGTCCTTGCCGCCGCCATTCAAAAAATCGGCGGCGTAGACATGGTCATCTTCGGGCGGCAGACGCTGGACAGTGGGTCAGGTCTTACCGCCGCGCAGACAGCCCGAGTTCTCGGGTGGCCCATGCTTGGCTTAGCCGGGCAGATCAAAGTCCAGGATGGAAGCGTAACCGTTGAGCGAGTCATCGAAGAGGGCAGGCAGTCCGTCAAGTCCAATTTGCCTGCGATCATCAGCGTCGTCCAAAGTATCGGCGAGCCGCGCTACCCATCATTCATGGGCATCCGCAAAGCATCGAAGGCCACCATCCCGGTGTGGTCGTTGAGCGACCTCAGTGTGAGTGCGCCCGCCCCTGTGGTCACACGCAGTGAATTGATGAGCCCGCCGGCGCGCGAAACGACCGTTGAAATCATCACGGGTGAAAGCCCCACCGAAATTGCCGAGAAACTTGCCGACAGTCTCATCGCGGAGAAGGTTTTATGAAAACGCTCGTCTACATTGATCACTTCAAAGGTGATGTACAGCCTGCCTCCTGGGAGGCGCTCGGTCTCGCAAAAAGTTTCGGTTCGGCTTCGGCGGTGGTGTTTGGTTCAGGAGTAGATACCGTAGCGCAAGCCGCGTTGGAGCATGGCGCGGATGAAGTGCTTGTCGCGGATGACGCTGCGCTGATGGATTTTCGGGCCGAGACGTACGCCGCGACTCTCACAGCGCTCGCTTCTTCTCATGGGCCAGACCTGATCCTGTTCCCCACAACGACGCGTACCCGTGAACTCGCCGCCATGTCGGCCGTGGACTTGAACAGCAATGTCATCACGGATGCGACGGGTGTGGAAGTAAATGGCGATAAACTCCTGGTGACTCGTCCGATCTATGAAGGCAAATTATTTGAGAAAGTGATAGCGTCCGCTTCGCCGCAATTCGTTACCATTCGCGGTCGTGCTTTCCCCAAACCGGAACAGCAAGTTGGCAAAAGCGGAACGATGACGAAAGTCGAAGCGAAAACCGACGCGCTGACAACTGTTGAAGGTTACAGCGTCGCGGAAGTTGGCGTGAGTTTGAATGACGCGGGAGTCATTGTCTCTGGTGGGCGCGGCGTTTCGAATAATCCATCTCTTCAGCCGCCCGCGGGAATGGACGATAAACAAGCCGAGATCTGGCGTGCCCAGCAAGGATTCAAACTGGTCGGTGAACTTGCTTCGACTTTGGGCGGTGCAGTGGGCGCCTCACGCGCCGCTGTGGACGCGGGTTATATCCCCTACTCCAACCAGGTCGGGCAGACGGGCAAAGTCGTTGCGCCCGATCTATACATTGCGTGTGGCATCTCTGGCGCCATTCAACATCTCGCTGGGATTCGCTCCGCAAAGATGGTGGTCGCCATCAATAAGGATGCCGACGCACCGATCTTCAAGGTCGCGAGATATGGTGTTGTGGGAGATTTGTTCCAAATTGTCCCCGCGCTGACAGCGGCTTTTAAGAAGAAATTAGGGAAATAATTTGCCCGGAGCGGACGGGCCGTCCGCTCCAACGTTTGCAGGTTCATTTTACGCCTCTGGCTGCCCAGGCCCGTGCTATTAACGGAATTGAGCCATCCGCCGCAATAGGCAGGTTCGCGCGGATTCGGTCGCGCAGTTTGATACGCTTCTCCTCACTTAACGACATCGCATACGTAGGCGCGGGACCTTGTCCTCCCAGAAATGGATTCCAATAATCGTCAAAGTCTTTGAAGTGCGTTTCGACATCAATGGCACGGGTTTCAACCTGTTTCAAACCCAATCCTTGAAACAGGGCCTGCAAAGCATTAGGGTTACAAATCGGAAAACGGGGTGATTCATCCAGATCCGCTACCGCAGGGTCGAGTGCAAGGGCGGCATCCCAAAATTGACGCATCATCTGCATCTTGCCCGCATAATCCCAAACATAGACCGCGATCACACCATCTTTTTTCACAGCGCGTTTCATTTCTGAAATCATCTTTTCTGGTGCGGGTACGAAATTCAACACCAGTCCAGAGACTGCTGCATCATACGTCTCTGAATCCACAGGCAGGGATTGGGCATCGCCCACTTCAAAGGTGGTGCGCGGGTCAATCACATTGGCACGCGCGTAGGATACGAAACCATCCGAGCGATCTATGCCCTTTACAGCCTGAGGATCACAAATATCAAGAATGGTCTGGCTAAGCGCTCCCGTTCCACAGCCTACATCCAGCCACCGGCGTTGCGATGGAACATCCAACCATTTCAAAAATCCCTTCGCCACCTGGCGGCTCCAACGTCCTACATAAGGCTCATACAGATCCCCACTGGCCCAATTATCCTTTTTCGCCATAAGGCACGCTCCTTTACCAATAAATAATGTTTGTCCGCTTAATGAACAAATCTGCCCTGAAAGCAGGCAGACCGTAATTCTCAAACCGTTCTATATTTGCATTGTACAAGATCCTGGTGGTAATTACAATAGCGATTAAGATTTGTTTTTTTGAAAGTGCAAAAGTTGTAGAATGCAAGGGAAATATTCTCTAAACCAACAATTTTCTTTCGATCAAGGAGGAAGTAGCTATGGATACGTCTCCGCATAAGAGTGATTTTGTAAATGTAAACGGAATCAGATTGCATTATCTCGATTGGGGTGGAGAAGGCGAAACACTGTTATTCCTTACCGGGCTCGGAAATTCCGCTCATATATTCGACAATTTCGCCCCGCGCTTTACAGACGAGTTCCGTGTCATCGCCCTCACCCGACGCGGACACGGCGATTCAAACTACCCTGAGGCGGGTTACGATGTCCACACTCTCACGGAAGATCTACATTGCTTCATGGAAGAATTGAACATCGAAAAAGCAATTTTAGTCGGGCACTCCATGGCATATGTGGAACAGTGTCATATGTGCGCCGTATATCCTGAGCGGGTCACCAGGCTGGTTTGCCTGGACGCAGCCTATGACCGTACTACGTTCAAGATCTTTGCAGAAAAGAATCCCTTGAAGGATGTGAAAATCCCTGAACAGGATTGCTATTCTATCCAAGAATATATCGCATATGTCCAACGAATCCGCCCAGACTTAGCAGAAATGTGGAGTGAGTTGTGGGATGAAGAGACGCTCCATAATGTGCGAACCGACGCATCAGGAAAAATTGTAGAAAAAATGTCCGATGAGTTGCATAGCACAATCATCCATTCTCTGAGGGATTACGTGCCGGAGGAGTCGACTATCCAGGTTCCAGTACTTAGCTTTTACGCAATCTGGGACAAACTACTATTTCCCGAGCATCTGACCGAAGAACAAAAAGCCCTCTCGGCCGAATTCCAACATCAGGTAAGACTGCCAGTTCAAAGAGAATGTATCCAGCAATTTCGACGAAACGTTCCGCATGCCAAAGTTGTAGAAATCCCTCAAGGAAATCATTATTGTTTTATCCAGCCGGAGGAACTGGTCTACGAGGAGATGCGGAAGTTCTTGCTTGACAGTCAAGAACCGGCTCGAAAGCAAAGGGGAATTTCATAAATTTCTCTTACGAAATTTTTATTTTGCTTGAATAAAATGTACCCTACCTAGAAAAAAACTGTCAGCTGTACCGGAGGCCACTATGACGGACTCAACTTCTACTCCCGTCGAACAATTTTCCTTCAAGGCAGAGACCAAACAACTGCTGAATATTCTCATCCATTCCTTGTATAAGGACCGCGAAGTATTCCTGCGCGAGCTGCTTTCAAACGCCTCGGATGCCCTCAATCGTATGCGCTTCGAGATGGTCACAAACCAGAATGTGCTCGATCCGCAGGCCGAGTTGAAGATCCACATCAAAGCGGACAAGGATACTCGCACATTGACGATTCAGGACACAGGTATTGGGATGACACGCGAGGAGATCATCGAGAACCTGGGCACGATTGCACAATCGGGCGCCCGGAAATTCATTGAGGCCACCCAGGATAAAAAAGTGGATTTCTCACAGGTCATCGGCCAGTTTGGCGTGGGTTTTTATTCCGTATTCATGGTGGCGGAATGGGTGCGGGTCACGTCCCGGTCCTATCGCCCGGATGCGGAGGCGGTCAGTTGGTATGCTACCGGGGAGGATAATTTTGAAGTCGGCGCGGCAGAGCAGAGCGAGAGAGGCACGCGAGTTGAGATCAAGCTCAAAGAGGACACCGCTGAATTTGCAGAAGACTTCCGATTGCGAAATATCATTCACAAACATTCTGATTACATCGGCTTCCCGATCTATATCGGCGATGGCAATGCACCAGTCAACAAACAGACGTCGCTGTGGCGCACACCGCGCAGGGATGTGACCGAGGAGCAGTACAAGGAGTTTTATAAACAGACCACGCTCGATTATGAAGAGCATCTTTTGCACATCCACATGATCACCGATGCGCCTGTGCAGTTGTACGCAATGTTGTTCATCCCTGGGAAGGCGGAGCGCGGTATTTTTGCGCTGCGCAAGGACGATGGACTGAAGTTGTATTCGCGTAACATTTTGATAGACGAATATAACAAGGATTTGCTGCCTGAATACTTGCGCTTTGTACAAGGCGTGGTGGATTCGGAGGACCTGCCGCTCAACGTCTCACGAGAAACGGTTCAGTCCAGTGGGCTGATGCCGAAGCTGAAAAAGGTTCTGACCAACCAAGTCATCAAGGAATTGGAGACTCTGGCAAAGAACAACGCCGAGAAATACCAGACTTTCTGGCAAGAGTTCGGCGGATATCTAAAGCAGGGTATCGCATCCACGCCCGCGGACGCGGATAATCTCAAGCCATTGCTGCGTTTCAAAACCAATTTGAATGCCGAGACCTGGTCTTCGTTGGATGGTTACATCTCGCGGATGAAGGGCGAAGATAAAATCATTTACTACATCATCGGCGACGACCCGAAGTCAGTGCTGCGTAGTCCGCACCTGGATTACTTCGGTGGGCAAGGCTTAGAGGTATTGCTGCTCACCGACCCAATGGATTCGTTCATGCTGATGGGCCTGCAAAAGTACAAGGAGTATGAGTTCAAGAACGTGGCGCAGGCAGAGGTGGATACGAGCAAACAGGCTGAGGCGAAGGATGCATCGGAGAAAATCCCCGATGCGGATTTCAATACGTTGTTGGAACGCTTCAAACAAGTCCTGGGCGAACGCGTGACCGGCGTCCGCGCGAGCACACGTCTCTCTCAATCTGTGGCGCGGCTGGTTGACCCGGATGGCACGATGAACCCTGAACTCCAGCGTGTGTACCGAATGCTGGGCAAGGACTATGAAATCCCTAAGAAGATACTGGAGTTGAACCCGTCGCACAATATTTTGAAGAACCTGCTCAAGCTGGAATCCGGTTCTGAATTGCAAACAGCCATCATCGAGCAGATCTTCGATAGCGCACTCCTGGTGGAAGGGTTGCACCCGGATCCATCTAGTATGGTATCGCGTGTGCAACAGATCATGGATGCGGCGCTTTCGAAACAATCCTCATAAGTGGCGTAAGGCGGATTGGCAATCCGCCTTACTGTAGGTCTTACTGGAGCGCCAGGACCTCACCCGTAGAGGTGATATAAATCACACCCTCTCCCAACGCTGGCGCCGGGAGAAAGGTACTCACGGTCTCAAAGACCCAGAACTCCTCTCCGGTAACAGCATCCAGAGCGTAGAGATGACGTGCGCCACGCGGAAATTCATGAGCGCTATCGCTGATGTACAGGACACCTTCGGTGAGGAGCGGTTCGCTGACGGCACGTCCACCCGTTTTGTAAGTCCAGATGAGTTCACCAGTCTGTGCGTTGAGGGCATAAACAGCATCATTGTTGCCTGTGTAAACAACCTCCGCGTTCGCCGCCGGTGCGGACCAGAACTCACCCTCCGCCTGGAAGTTCCATCGTTCTTCACCGGTAGATTGATGGAAGGCATAGAGATGGTGATCCCAATTCCCTACATAAATCATTTCATTAGCCACGGCCAACCCAAGGAACATCTGGTCTTTTTCCACTCGCCAGATCTCATTTCCCGTATCAGCTTCCAGGGCAAGGAGCAGTCGTCCACCTGTGGCGTAGATCACGCCATTATCAAAGGCAGGTGGGCCCATAAACGCGCCCTCATTACCGGTGCCTGTCTGCCACATCAACTCACCCGAGTGTAAATCGAGTGAATAGACGACATGATCTGTAGCCAGATATACTCGATCATCTACAATCAATGGTGACCCCTGCACAAAATAACTGGTGTTGAACGACCAAAGCACATCACCTGTATGTCGATTGAGTGCCTGCACCAAATTGCTAAACCCAGCTGTAATGATTGCATCACCCGCAATCGCGCCTGTTGATTCCAACTGTCCGAAACCATCCGCGGACCAGATTTGCTGGCCGGTTTCAGCGTTCAAAGCATAGAGAACGCCATCGCCGGAGCCGGTATATAGAATTCCGCCGGCAAGCATTGGAGGCATCAACCATGTTTCACTGACCTTGGTTTGCCACTTCACCTCGGGCTGATGCCGAATGGCCTCCAGGTTGTAGACTCCAGTACGTTGCGAGTTTCCACGAGATAAAAAGATCTGTGAGCTGTTTGGGGCCAGGGAAGCCGTTGATGTCACCAGCGGTGTGGCAGTGCAACAGAGGTGGATTTGCGTCGCCTGGTCGGAAGCGGCGGTCAGATCAACATGGGCTGGTAACAAAGTTCGCTGGTCGCAGGCACTCAGCAGAATAACCAGGAGACTTAACCAGCTCACACTATACAAGGGGAACACTTTTTTCATCGTTATCTCCTACCGCTTGTCCAAAGGATTGCTGCGCTGATCTCATTATTTGCTAAACTTTTTGACGGAAATTGTCCACAGGACTGCTACGCTGGTAGGTTGAGTTTTTCACTTCAAGTTTAGATAATTATCCGAAGGAGGCACTCTATAGGGCCTTAGGCTCACGAAATACATGCACAGGCCCCGGCAGAATAGCATAGGCCCAGATGAAAAACAACCCTCCACAGGAGGGCATTCGAATTATTTACGAGAAACCAATGGCTATCTATTCAGGCGTGACTCTGAGATACGTATCGGCGCGATTCCCAAACCAGCCGTTGACCAGATGGTGTAGAGCGTAGAGTTCCAGCGCAAACGGCAGATAACCGCCATATCCCAGCAACGGCATCTCGAAGATATGAAACCAATCGCCCGACGGGACGTGATAGATCCACTTGGGATAAGAATAGTAATTCCACATCTCCCAGAAAAACGCGGTCAATAAGACGCCCAGCCAGAGCGAGATCACAGGACGCCAATCGCCGTATTGAGTCCAATCGGCGAGGGAACGATTGCCGAGCCAAACGTTGATCGGTTCCAGGATAAAGTACACCGAAAGCCACATAAAGGGGAAGAAAATCGTGGGCCAGAGCAACAGCAGGAGGAGCATGATCCAGCCCAGAGCGAAGAAAGAAGCGGTTGTCCGTCTATCCCTCCCAATTTTGAGGCCAGGTTTGAGGCGCTTCACGAAGTCGAAACTTGCAAAAAATTCCGCGCTTCCAAATACCGCCGGGATGACCGTGGTGAAACTCAAAGTCGTCCAGAAGGCATATTCCAGGGGTGTAAAAATTTCCACACCCAGATAAATCCAGTTTTGCGTGCGGAGGTTGAGCAATTCGAAGAGCCACCACACCGGCGCCGAGAGCAAAAATAAGCCAACGTACTTACGCGGGCTGCGAGTGAGCAGGGATGTGCCGGTACGCCAAAAGACCAGTCCATCGATGCACAGGCAATACCCCAGCCACAAGGGAAAGAAACCCCAATGTGTGCGCGGACCGGTCAACGTCCAATTGAGAATCCAAAAGAGGATGATGAGACTCAGCCCAAGCCAGCCGTGGATTGGAACTCTGGATTTTTCATTTTCGAAAGTTTTGATTTGCGCCTTGGTGGTCATACCCCAAGTGTACACCGGAAGAACGAATGCTTCCGAATAGAGCTCATCTGGAAGGAAAAACTTTTACCGAAACATCCTGATGGACGACAGAACTCGATAATAGATTTGCGGGCTGCCCTTTCAGAGTTTGATCCAGAAAAGCCAGAGTATAGGCTTGTGTCAAAGCCATGAATCGATCGGCCTGGTTCCAGAACGGCAAAAGCGAAGGCTGAAGCACGGGACCATCGGTAAAGCTATCGTGCGAAGCTCCGTGAATAATAACCCAGTAACTCTCCGAAGTGGTTTCAAATTTCTCGATCAATACAGGATGGATTTGAGATTCTTTCGTCAGAAATAGAAAAGGCTGGTCAGGCGGTGCTGCAGTCACATCCGCCGAAAAGGGACCGCCTGCCTGCAAGCCGTCAAAATTCACACAGCCTTTGAAACGTGTATCTGCTTTGCACGCTTCTGAGGCAGTAATCCCGCCCAGGGAATGGCCAGCTGCTGCAACATGGTTCAAATCCAATAGTCCAGCAAAGGGACTATTCGGATCGGCATTTATCATTTCCAGCTGATCAAATGCAAACAGCAAATCAGCCGTTCGCACCTGGACACGTTGGGCTGTATAGGCTTGATGAGCCTTCGCGTCCAGTGACCATTGACTTTTGTCATAAGCAGCAACGCGGCCATCTGACAATTCAACCGCCGCGACGTCATAAGGGTGATTGAGACCAAACACAATGTATCCGCGGCTCGCGATTTCGCTGGCCAGGCTTGTATAAAACTCAATGTTCGTGCCATTGCCCGGCGAGAGAAGCACGACCGGAAACGAACCCTGACCATTCAAGGGCTCAGCATCCAAGGAACTATTCGAGCGGATCCATCGAAGCCCAAGTACTTCCCATTTTGCGAGTTCACCGCTCTCTTCTAAAGCCTGCGAGACAAAGGCTAAACCAGGGAAGTATCCTCCCTTTGCTCCAGTCCCCGGCAAAGCTGGATACCAGAGGAAAGCCATTACTTCGCGAGAGTCATGGGGATCGTCCGTAAGATCTTCCGGACGGGATGAATCCACCCATCGAAATATCGTTCTGCCGACTGTGTAGGGACCGCTCGCCGCGGGGAGCTCAAGTTGCAAAAAAATGGACAACGCTACGGTAATCAGGAGCAACAAGAGGATCGATATGGCAATCTTCCGAGGTCGTCTTCTCATATTGATTTGACACGAGAGAAAGGAAAAAGTTTTCCCCGACCTATCCCTCTTTGGAGGGGTTTATCTGCAGACATAGTATGTTTTGGTAGAGAGTACAATAGGCGCAAGGCCACAACCCACCACCAACCTTCCCGGGGTCATTCCAAAATAACTCTCAATTAACACATTCGAAGGGTTTATCGTTCTGTTTGACAGGTTATAATTTGTCCAATTCTGCAGGCATCCACCAGCTCTCGGTAGTGAGGAAATATGAAAACCACACTTATATTTGTTGTTATTTTGTCTTTGGTACTGGTTGCCTGCTCCGGTAGTGGAATCCCAGCTTCCGATGAAACAGTAGCGCCCGAGCCAACCGAAACAACCCGTACCATTGTGCTGGGCGATATATCCGACGACCCGACCGAGGTGATCGAGGGAACCCAGCCCGTTGCCGATTATCTAGCCAGCCAGTTGGGCGATTATGGCATCACGGAGGGACAGGTACGAGTCGCCTCTTCCACCGATGAGATGGCAGCTCTCCTGAAAAGCGGGGAAGTGGACCTGTATTTCGATAGCACTTATCCAGCCACGTTGATCAGCGATCAGACCGGCGCGAAGATCATTCTGCGGCGCTGGCGTTTTGGTGTGGAGGAATATCAAAGCGTGATTTTTGCCAGTGTGGCAAGTGGCATTACGTCCATCGCTCAGTTGCCCGGTCATATGGTCGCGATGGATGCACCCTACTCCACCTCTGGTTTTCTATTACCGTCTGTGCTTCTTCTGGAAAACGGGTTGACGCTCACCGGCAAAAAGAGTTATGAAGATCCTGTAGCAGAAAATGAAATCGGTTTTGCGTTCAGTTACGATGACGAAAACACCCTGCAATGGGTCTTAAGTGGATTTACGGATGCCGGCGTGACCGACGATTTTCATTTCGATGTGGATTTCCCAAAGGAAGCCACAGACCAACTTGTGGAATTGGCGCGCACCGAATTTACACCGCGACAAGTGGGTCTGATCCGTTCCGGGCTGGACGATGAGTTGGTTCAGGCCATCATCCGGGTGTTCACAACGATGCACGAAACAGAGGCTGGATCGGCTGCGTTGGAACTGTTCCAGACCACGAAATTCGATGAATTCCCACAAGGTATTGAGGCTGCCACCGCGCGTATGCGTGAGATGATGGAACTTGTGCGTGATGTTCCACTTCCGTGAGGCGTGAACCAATTTTTATGAGACGTATTGCCAGACGAATTCGAAAATTTTGGAGGAATCTTCCGCTCCAGGGCAAGATCGCCAGCCTGGTCAATTTGCTCGTGCTGGTTACCGTTTTCTCTTTGACGTTTCTTTCCATTCAACGCGAGCGCTCGAACTTTCAAAGCGAACTGTTGGAGCAGGCGCATCTACTTCTGGATACAACGTCACTGACGTTGCGCGATCCGCTTTACAACCTGCAGATTGACGAATTGAGCGATGTAGCCAAAGTGGTAGACGGGAATCCAGATGTGACCGTTTTTATTGTCTATGATCAGGAGGGTAAGGTATTGGTCGATTCGTCCGAAAGCAGTTTGAGCTTTTCCCAGAGTATTGATCCACTGGGGGCGCGGGTGTTTGCCCTTGGCCAGGGAGAACAGTATTCGGAATGGCAGGAGGGCCAATTACTGGCCGGGCGTTCTGTCATATTAGGGAATCGTCCAATCGGCGCGGTGGTTCTGGGTCTTTCTACGGAGCCATTGAATCAAAAGATAAACACGATTACGTTTCAAGGCATCCTTCTGGGATTGATCACGTTGTCGATCGGCGTGGCGCTCACGATCTTTTTGGCGAATCAGATCACCAATCCGTTAAGCGAACTGGCTCACGCGGCGGTCAAGATGGCGGATGGAAACCTCTCGATGCGCGTCGCGAAAAAGTCAGACGATGAGATCGGTCAGTTGGCGGGCGCGTTCAATGACATGGCCACGGGTTTGCAGGAACGCGAATGGCTGAAGGATTTGTTCGGTCGGTTCGTTAGCCAGGAAGTGGCGGAGGCGCTGCGGAATGGACAGGTCGTGCTTGAAGGTGAGAACCGCCTGGTCTCCGTTCTATTTTGCGACATTCGCGAATTTACAGATTTTTCAGAACGACACTCCCCCCAGGAGGTGGTCAGCCTTCTCAACCGGTTCCTGCCGTTGGTAGTTCAGGCTGCACAGAAACACGGTGGCATGGTCAACAAATTTGGTGGGGACAGCACGCTGGTTATTTATGGCGCGCCGTATGAAGTTCAGGACAACGCTTTCAAAGCGGTATCCACAGCTTTGGAGATCCGGACCGCGGTCCGGCAGTTGAACGTCGGTCTGGCCGAAAAAGGTGAGACCCTGCGTGTGGGTGTGGGCATCAATACGGGTATGGCCCTTGCCGGCGCTGTGGGATCCATGGAGA
>Ga0114129_10004939_pt1 | contig 18806 bp, 12 predicted proteins | sample RhiMetdeltSRZDD1_FD_80071 | JGI IMG/M metagenome (GOLD analysis project Ga0114129, IMG submission 80071) | Populus rhizosphere microbial communities from Tennessee, USA - Rhizosphere MetaG P. deltoides SRZDD1 (version 2) (version 2) | ecosystem: Host-associated > Plants > Roots > Rhizosphere >...
AGATGGACCGAAAGCCGGCTGCGTTTTAGATATTCGCGAACGGCTTCTTGAAGCGCCGGCGCTCTCAAGGGAAGCTCTTTGTCTGGCAGCACCTGATGACCGCGTTGCGTTAACTCGCGTTTGATCTTGTCGCGCTGCTCACTGAGATCGTAGGTCGTTTCGGCAAGGTAGACGGCTGCGGCTGAATCGACCCGCAGATCATCTCCAGAACCGGTCTGTGCTGACGGCTCAACCTCGAAGCTGCGCAGCCTTTCGATTTGTTGTTTGATGTCCCAGGCCAGGTCTTCCAACTTTTCCCAATACCTGGTGTCGCGGCTGGGAGTGATCTCGGGATTGAATTCCCTAGCGCGGCCGGACATCTCGTCATACTCATAAAACTCGTAGCCCAGCAGACCCTGAACCGGCAGCGGATGGCCGTCGCGCGGGGTAAAGGTCTTGGCCACTTTGAACACTCGCGACTTGCCGCTGACTGTCAGACCTCCCTGCGACGCGGCGTTCCGGCAAAACTCATTGAGCTCTCGGAGACACCAATCGGATTTCAGGTAGCGGGGCGATATGATCGAAACCAGAAGCGCGACCTTTGAAACTTTTTGCACCAGGATTTCGGAGAACTCATCGTTGCCTTGTAGCTTAGGGTCGCGCCATATTCTGGCCGGTTCACCGAGCAGTTGGGCCAGGCGTTTCCTTAGTCTCTCATCAAGCAACTGGACCCAGCCCGTTTGGCCTTCGGCGAGAGGCTCATTGTCAATGTGAGCGTAGCTGATGAATATTTCCTCTTCATACTTCATGTCAGCCTCCAAACGCCCCAAGAGCACCGTGCATCCTGCACCAAAAGATGAGTGTGGTTTGACAGAGACTCGAGCGCGCAAGCCGATTCAAAGTGAGACAATTCTAGTCCTTCTCATTGGAATTGCAAGCGGCTCGACCGGGACGGTATTAGTCCGTACAATGTATAAAGAGATCCCGCAGCAACGAAGGAATTGACAACCAGATCGCCGCTGATTACAGTTGGCCCCATCTTACGATCATCCAACAAGCCCGGTTAAAGAAATCTGAAGTTCAGATTAACGAGGCTCCTTTGTAAGGAGTTGCCGGCGGAGCAGGATTTCGCCACAGACTGGTGAAGGTTATGACCGACGAGAAATTCGACGAGTATCTGAATGAGCGGTATCTCGACCAGATCAGCTACTACGGTTCGAAGGCCGGGAAGAATAAGAGGCTTTACAACTGGTTTCAATGGACCGTCATTGTTGTTTCGGCTGTTTTGCCTGTGTTGGTTGTCTCAATCAGGGAAGATTACAAGTGGGCCGCGGCTGGACTCTCAGTGGTATTGGCCATCGGCACATCTGCACTGAAAGCATTCAAGTTCCAGGAGAACTGGATGAATTTTCGGCAGATGGCGGAGACGCTCAAGCAGGAAAAATATTTTTGCGAAGCCGGGCTTGGCCCGTATGCAAACTCACCGGACAAGCGGACTACTTTTGTCGATCGGGTAGAAACGTTGATCTCCCGCGAGAACGCAATCTGGATCAACGTGCATCAACAGAAGGAAGAGCCCACAAACAACGCGGACAAACGCTAACCCCCGCAGCAACCGTAAGTGTCCGAACTAAGAAACTCTTACGTCCCCGAGTATTGCTTCGAACTGATCAAGTGCGGATTGCAGATCGTCGACGATCTCTTGGGCGATGACGTCGGGGTCCGGAAGACTGGCGGAATCTTCAAGGCTCTCGTCCTTGAGCCAGAAAATGTCGATGTTGACCTTGTCGCGCTTGAGCAGTTCATCGTAGCTGAAAGATTTGAATTGTTCCGACTCCTTCCTTTTGTGCCGGTTCTTGGGATTAAAACACGCGACGAAATCATCAAGATCGCTGCGCTTGAGGGGGGTTCTCTTTAAGCGTGAAGTGCTTGTTCGTTCGCAGGTCGTAAATCCAGAGCGCCTTTGTCCACGGCTTCTCGCTCGCCGGCTTGCGGTCGAAGAAGAGCACGTTGGCCTTCACTCCCTGAGAATAGAAGATGCCCGTTGGCAGCCTGAGCAGCGTGTGAACATCGCACTCGTGAAGAAGCTTGCGGCGAACAGTCTCACCGGCGCCACCTTCGAACAGCACGTTGTCGGGAACGACGATCGCGGCTCGACCGTGCATCTTCAAAATGGTGTACACGTGCTGAAGGAAGTTCAGTTGCTTATTGCTGGTGGAGGCCCAAAAGTCATCACGAACAACGACCAGGCTCTCTTTCTCTTGCTCGCCTTGTTCGTTGACGACAGTCACGCTGCTTTTCTTCCCGAACGGCGGATTGGTCAGCACCATCTCGAAGTATTGGCCAGGGTGTCCTGCAAGGCTGTCCTTGACTGAGATCGGACTCTCGTCTCCGCCGATTCCGTGGAGGTACAAGTTCATCACGCACAACCTCGCGACCGCGTCGACTAATTCAACGCCGCGCAACGCGTCGTGCTTCAATCGAGCCTTCTGCTTTTTGTCGAGTTGATAGTTCTTCGGGTCTGCTATGAAGTCATGCGCCGCGAGCAGAAACCCTCCCGTGCCGCATGCTGGGTCGCAGATCGTCATCGCCGGCTCAGGCCGCATCACATCGACAATGGCGTTGATGAGCGTTCGCGGCGTGAAGTACTGACCCGCGCCGCCCTTCACGTCTTCGGCATTCTTCTGAAGCAAGCCTTCATAAGCATCGCCCTTCACGTCGGCTTCAAGCGTCATCCACTGCTCGCGGTCGATGAGGTCCGCAATCAAACGGCGCAGCTTGGCGGGGTCTTGAATCTTGTTCTGCGCCTTTCGAAAGATGACTCCGAGCAATCCCTTCTCTTTGCCGAGTGTTTCGAGCAAGTGGCGATAGTGAATCTCCAACTCATCGCCGTCGCGTTTGAGCAAGCTCTGCCAGTCGTAACCCTTGGGGATTGTGTTCGGCTTATTGAAAGGCGGCCGGGTCTGCTCATCGGCCATCTTGAGAAACAGAAGGTAGGTGAGTTGTTCGACGTAGTCGCCATACGAGAGTCCGTCGTCTCGGAGAATGTTGCAGTAGTTCCAAAGCTTCTGAACGATTTGTTGTGAGTGGTTGGTCATTAGATCAGTTCTGCGAATTCAATTCGAGAATCAGATGTTCTACAAAGCGGTTGGTGCCCCGCATTAGGTTGAACATTTGGCGAAAATCATCGAAGATAGTCAAACGGATGTCAAGGGAAGGGCTTAGAGAACGCTGGTGGTTTGACCTCAATTGAATTGTCCAATTGTCTTGTGATATAGAGCGCGAGTCGTTGCAGCCCGCAGGTTTGTATATACCTCGCTGGCCGCTACAATCAAGTAGGATCTAGCAAGGACATACTAATGGCCGTCCTCCTTCGGGATTCTGACCTTAAACAACTTCTAGGAACTGTCATCTCTAAAGGGGACCCATCGTGTGTCCGGCCTAACTCTTACATCTTGCGCCTAGGGGCAGACGGCGAGTTTCTGAACTCTGGAAAAGAGTTTGAGCTGGGACCGAAGAAAAAAGGCATCCGCGTCCAAGCTGGCCACTCTGTCGCTGTAACGGCATTCGAAGAGCTCGATTTTCGGAGGGAGACCGTCCACAAGATATTCCCAGGCTGCGACCTGCATGGCTTCGTTAGCCCTACGACCGACCTATCGCGTGAGGGCATTGTCGCTCCAGCCACGCAGGTTGACGCTGGATATCACGGGACGCCGAATTGGACTATCACGAACACATCAAACCAGGAGCGTAGGTTTACCTTCAAAGAGCGTCTGTTTCGAGTAACGATTTTCAAACTGGCTGAGGGTGAAACGCCCGAGAAGATTTATTCCGGTGATTACCAAGATCAGACTGGTTACGTGCGCTCGCAGCGGAAGGGTGCACCGGTTGGCATGAAAGACAGCGAGTGGGCCGACTCGCTCATTGAGGGCGGGCCAGAAGAACTTCTAGAGAACTTGATCAAGTCCGGCTATCCCTGGCACGTCTTAGGTGAGCGACTAAAGGTTGTCGACCAACAATTAAAGACCGTCACGAACGAATATGCCGACATCCGCGACTCGATCGAGCACCTCACCGGAGATGTCAATGAGATCCGAAGACAACAGCAAAATATCTCGACTGAGATCAGATCTATTGTCAGAGAAGAATCGACGAATCTCCAGAACCGCTGGCTCATAGGCGCGGGGTCCCTGCTTCTGGGATTTCTTGGGCTGGGCGTAACGGTTTTCACCAATGACCGCGCTTTCAGTTTCCTCAAACAGAACGGCCCGTGGCTGGGTATTGTCATGGTTCTAGTGGCGATAGTAATAGCAATCCTCGTTTCACGACGTCCCAAATAAACTAACTCCGAGGTGTGATTCTAGACGGGACTGGCGCGCCCACTTCAGCCAGTGCTCCTCGATACGCTGCTACAGAGCCTTCTTCTCATCGGCATCCTTCTTCCCTGCGCGGCGGCGATGAGAACGCTCTCTGTTGACCTTGTTGCCTTGGCCGGATATCGCACTGCTTGCTTTGGCAATTCGTTCAGCACGGATGCGTTCGAGAAGAACCGAAGCGGGTTCGTCGTTTGGGTCTTGCGGTACTAGCTTGCCCTCGAACGCGCGCTTGAGAATGGATTGCCGCAGGCGCTCGGCGCGTTTGAGGTTGGCTGCGACAAGAGCTTCGAGTCCTTCGATGACTGAGAGCCGCCGTTCAGCTTCGGCGATAATTCGGTGCTGCTCCACCTGCGGAGGAAACAGAATCGGTGCCGGCTTAACATCTCCGATGTTGACGCCTTTAACCGCGACACCCCGTGCAACTCTCTTGAAGTAGGTCTGCGAATCTGGTCCTCTGAGGTGTAGCGCGACAAAGCGCTGATCGGCGTGTCTACTCACATCAAGGCGAGCAGTGTCTTGTGTGATATTGCCACCGTCCAATTCTGGAGGTACCTCGGCAACTCGTCCATAAGTGCCTCGAATCGCCAAGAGAAGATCACCGGGTTTGAGAGATGCCCTCGCATAAGCGGCCGCGATCTTTTTGGATGTTCTGTGAAGCGCTTCGACCTGAATACGATCGCCTTTAATGTCCTTAACCTTCACATATGGGACGCCATCGGCCACATTCTCCTTGGGCATTAGGATTCCGTAGCAAATAACGCGGACCGCGCTCGTTAGTTGCTCAAGGCTAGCGAGACACCAACCCTCCGGCACCGGCGGCATTGAGTTAGCAAACGCGTCGACTGGATTCTTGTATCTAGTTTTCCATTTGTCATCAGAGGGCAAAGTCCCGTTTGCCTGCATGCTTGCAAGTTCAGCGGCTACCCAGTCCTCGCGGCGTTCTTTGAGGATTCGTTGAAGCAGGACGTCGGCTGGCTCGTAGTCGCGGCCTTCTGCGCGGGCGAGTTCGGCTTCGGTGGGAACGAGTCGGCCTTCGCAAGCAGCTTTCAGCACGGACGCGCGGTAACGTTTTAGGTTCGCGCGAATCCGCTTCAACGCTTCGACGGCCGCGTCGAGCCGCGTGAACTGCTTCTCGATTTCCGCAACGATGCGGCACTGTTCAGGGAGAGGAGGGACTGCCGCATTAAGTGAATCGTAGTCAGTCCGACTGAGGCCCGGCACCGCTGTCGACCTATCCATCCGCCCAAGGTTCAAGGCAGAAAGCAAGTATGCAAAGAATCGAAGGTTCGTGTGCTCAGTCGCTTCTACGAAATAGGTTGTATCGATTGGCCAGCAAGGAACAGGAGAATAGTGCGTAACGCCGACTGAGCCCTTCCGTCCTATGATTAAGGTTGGGCCATTTGTTAGAGGCTGAGAATGCGTACCAACGAGACCGCTGGAACCGTAGACCGGAACTGCCCCGCCGTGATCGCGAACCTTCTCAACTAGACCCTTTCCGTAACTGATGGGCAGCACATTGCCCATCTTGTCTAGCGCCCAGCCAGTTGGCAACGCCTCCTCCTTTTTCGTCGGATCACCAGTCATGATTAGTCTATGCGGCAAGCACTTCATTCAACTCTTCAAGCACTGTCAGCAACTCAGATCCGAACAACTGATACGCCTTTCCGAGCCCGCCTTTTTGATTGAACGGCGCGAACTCGAAGTCATCTGCTTCAATGGTCAAGCTCGTCGAGATGTGATCGCGAATCAGCTCAAGCCAGTGAATCTGCTCCTCGGTGAACTGTCTGCCCAATGTGCTCTGTCGTGCAAGCCAGTTGTCGAAGCGCTCGTTGACTGTTTCCGCGTACGGCCTCAGCGTGTGCTCTTCTTCGAGAGCAAACTTCACGAGCGACACGATGTCGGTGAGCAATCGCTGAGCGCTTGCGCCGCGCACCTTCGAGCGATCAAGTGCATCGTAAGCGCGCCACAGTGCCTCCGCTGTCCATCGGCGCGGCGGCTTCCCGATGGCCTTTGCCAGATCCTCGATGTCTGCATGGCGCAACGGGCGGCGTCGAGGCTGGCTGTAAAGAATTTCAAGCGCGGTGATTTCGTCTTTGTGCTCGGCGATGAATTGTTCGAATGACTGGACCGTGTTGCGTGCCGCATCAAGCGCTGCTTGATCGTAGCCGGCGTTGGTTATGCGGTCACGGCTGACGGTGTCAATCGTCTGCTCGAAAGACTTCTTCAAATCGATAAGCTTGTTGCGGAAGTCAGGCTTTGTTGCAATGACCTCGACCGCTGAGTTAGCGAGTTGAACGGCTGCTTCCTTTAGTTGCTGTTGCGTTGGTGAGTCAGTGTTGAAGCTTGTCTTCGCGGCTTCCTCAATGCGGTCCGGATCAACTGCTTCAACGATGGAGCGCGCAACGCTGCTGAGGGGCGTGCCTCCCGAGAGTCTCTCCAGTTCTTGTCTGTTGCTCGCGCTGCATTGCCGGTCGAGTCTTGCGAGTCGTCCGGCCAGAGAGGTCAGCACATCTTTGTTACGATTGTTGAGCGCGACACGCTGAAGCAGCTTCTCAAACGAGACTGTGCGCCTTCGTTCGAGCGGCCGCGAATCCGTCTTGTCGCTCTCGCAGACCCCCACTGCGTCGACGATGATGAAGTGGTCTTTGCTCTTGACGTTCGGAGTCACCGCCTGAAGTTCGGTGTCCGGAATGACTCGCACTCCGCGACCTTTCATCTGCTCGAAGAAGGTCCGCGATCTTACCGAGCGCATAAAGAATACGATTTCGAGCGGCTTTATGTCGGTGCCGGTGGCGATCATATCGACCGTAACCGCGATGCGCGGGTTGTAGCTGTTGCGAAACGAAGCGATTAGGTCGTCAATCTTGACGCCGGTTGTCCGGTAGGTGATCTTCTGGCAGAACTCGTTACCTTTGCCGAACTCTTCGCGGACTATCTGAACAATGTCATCGGCGTGGGAGTCGTCCTTGGCATAGATCAGAGTCTTTGGAACATCGGTTCGTCCGGGGAAGATTTCGGTGAACAGCTTGTCGCGAAAGGTTCGGACAACCGTGCGAATCTGGTCGGGAGTGACTACTTGCCGATCAAGTTGGTTCGAGTCGTAGATCAATTCCTGGTCGAGTTGTTCCCAGCGAACCTTTCGCGTCGCGCGATCACGCCTGTCGACATAGAATCCCGAATCCACGCGCGAACCCCGCTCGGTGATCTCAGTTCGAATCCGATAGACGTCGTAGTTGACGTTCACGCCATCGGCGACCGCCTGCTCGTGGTTGTATTCCATCACCAGGTTCTGCTTGAAGAACCCGAGTGTCTGCTTTGAGGGCGTCGCAGTGAGCCCGATCAAAGACGCGTCGAAGTATTCGAGAACCTGCCGCCAGAGATTGTAGATCGAGCGATGGCATTCGTCGGTGATGATGAAATCGAAGGTCTCGATTGGGATGTTCTCGTTGTATTCGACAGGGACGGGTTCCTTGTGGAGAGCCTCGGACATCTCGAACGCCGAAGCTTCGTCAATCTCGGGCGCAAGGTCTTCCTCGCCCTTGAGCATCGAATATAGCCGCTGAATCGTCGTGATACACACGCGGCTCACGGGATCGAGTTTGTTGGACCTGAGATGCTGGACGTTATAGAGTTCGGTGAACTTGCGCCCGTCATCGGGCGTGACGAACTGCTGAAATTCTTTGTAGGCCTGCCTGCCGAGGTTCCCGCGATCGACCAGGAACAGCACCCGCTTCGCTTTTGCAAACTTTACCAGCCGATAGACCTCGTTGATAGCAGTGAAGGTCTTGCCGCTGCCCGTCGCCATCTGGATCAACGCACGAGGCCGGTTGAGGGCTAACGAATGTTCCAGATTGTGGATCGCTTTGATTTGCGCTGGCCATAACGCGTCAGTGATCAACTGCGGCTGTTCGCGAAGGCGTTGCCGAAGGGTTGAGTCGTCCTGGGCCCATTCGAGAAGCGTCTCGGGACGATGGAAGCTGAACACTTCACGGCTGCGCGCCTCGGGCTCGAGATGGTTTGTGAAGTGAGTCTCGACGCCCGTGCTCTCGTAAGCGAACGGCATCGGGTTCTGCCAGGCTTGCATTCCTTCGGGGAGGCCGTAGACATATCTTAGCGACTGTTCTTCGACCCCACGAAGAGTGTAGCCTTCGGGCTTGGCCTCAACAGTTCCTATCGCCTTGCCATCCACGAACAAGACGTAGTCGGCTTCTCCGTGTCCGCGCTCGAGAGTGACCTCGCGAACTGCGACGCCCCGAGCAGCCGAGAGGTTCAGATCCGCTATGCTCTGCACCTGCCATCCGCACAGGCGAAGAAGCTCATCTATCTTTTGGCGAGCTTTCTCTTCTGGATTCATCCGAAACGTCCGATTAGAGCTGCAGTATTCTCGGAAGTTTTACCACAAGAAGGATGCGACTCCAAAGAAGCGAAGGGCCGAGGATCTAAGCCCTCAGCCCTGATGCAGCGCGAAGTTTGGGCCGCCTGCCTAAATATCCAAATTCTTCACATCCAGCGCGTTGTCTTCGATAAACTTTCTTCGAGGCTCGACCGCGTCGCCCATCAATACCGTGAACATCTCATCGGTCTCGACCGCGTCGTTCACCTGAACATTCAGGATCGTTCGAGTCTCGGGGTTCATCGTAGTTGCCCAGAGCTGGTCCGGGTTCATTTCGCCCAGCCCCTTGTAACGCTGTATGTTGATGTCCTTTTTCGCCGCGGTCATTATGTGCTCGAGCAGCGCCGGCCGCGAGTCCACTATCGTGTGATTGTCATTTTCGGCGATGACAAACGGCGGACGACTCAAGTCCTGAAGCTCACCGTAAAGCTGCACGGCCTTCTGAAACTCCACGTGAGTCGCAAGCTCCCAGTCTATCGTGATCTGGCCGTTGCCCCGCGAGCGCGCAACCGTGATCGAGAACGTACTGTGTTCCTCGTCTTCCTCGATCTCGGTCTCGTAGCTGGCCTCTTCCAGCGCAGCCGTCACCTTCTGCAGCAGCTTCTCCTTCTCGAAAACCTCGTGCAGCTTTCCCGCAGCCTTGGTAGTCAGCACCCCATTCGGACCGGCGAGCGCATCGATGACCGTGTCAACTACTTTGCGATCATGCAGGCGGCGTTCGAGCTTGTCCAAATAGTTGTCAAGCTCGGCGAGCTTCTCGAGCTTCTTGCGGAGCTCCGCACCCTTGAACTGCGCGGCCGTAGCCTTAACGGTCACCGACAGGTTCTCGGTCGCCTTGCGCATTAGATACGCTTGCATCTCTTTTTCGTCGCGCATGTACTGTTCGTTCTTGCCCTTCTTGATCTTGAAAAGCGGAGGCTGCGCGATGTAGATGTGACCACGATCTATCAGCTCGGGCATCTGCCGGTAAAAGAACGTCAGCAGGAGAGTTCGTATGTGCGAGCCGTCGACGTCTGCGTCGCACAGCAGGATGATGCGGTGGTAGCGCAGCTTCGCCACGTCGAAATCGTTCGTGCCGATGCCGGTGCCAAACGCGGTTATCATCGTGCGAATCTCGGAGTGCCCGAGCATCTTGTCGTAGCGAGCCTTCTCGACGTTGAGGATTTTGCCTTTCAGCGGAAGGATCGCTTGGGTGCGCCGGTCGCGTCCCTGTTTTGCGGAGCCGCCGGCGGAATCTCCCTCGACGATGAAGATCTCGCACAGCGCGGGATCTTTCTCCGAGCAATCGGCCAGCTTACCGGGAAGTGAAGCGGAGTCAAGCGCGCCTTTGCGCCGAGTCAGATCGCGAGCCTTGCGCGCGGCTTCGCGAGCGCGCGCGGCGTCAATTGCTTTTGCGATGATCTTTCGCGCAACGGTCGGGTTCTCTTCGAAGTAGCGGCCCAGCCCCTCGTTGATGAACGCTTCCACTTGCCCTTTGACATCCGAGTTGAGCTTGCCTTTGGTCTGGCCTTCGAACTGAGGTTGAGGCAGCTTGACGCTGATGACTGCCACGAGCCCTTCGCGCACGTCTTCGGGCGCGAGTTTCTCGTCATCCTTCTTGAACAGTCCGGCTGACTTTCCGTAGTTGTTGATCGTTCGCGTGAGCGCCGCGCGAAATCCAGTCAGATGCGTTCCGCCGTCGACGGTGTTGATGTTGTTGGCGAACGAGTGGACGATTTCGTTGTAGCCGTCGTTGTACTGGATCGCAACTTCGATCGCCAGCGGGTCGGCGGCAGTTGCTTCCCGGTCGAGGTGAATCGGCTGCGAATGAAGCACAGACTTGTTCTTGTTCAGGTGCTTGACAAACTCGGCGATCCCGCCCTTGTAAAAGAACTCGTGAGACTTGTCGCTCCGTTCATCGTTGATGCTGATCCGAACCCCCGAGTTCAAAAACGCCTTCTCGCGCAGCCGCTGCGAAAGCGTATCGAAGTTGAATTCGGTGACTTCGAATATCTCGGTGTCGGGCTTGAAGGTAACCTTCGTCCCGCGCTTTCGAGTCTTGCCGGTTTGCTGAAGCCGGCCTTGAGGTATGCCGCGAACGTACTCTTGCTCATAGGTTGTTCCGTCCCGCCATATCTCGACGCTCAGTTTTTCAGAGAGAAAGTTCACAACCGACACGCCCACGCCGTGCAGCCCGCCCGACACTTTGTATGCATTCGAATCGAACTTACCACCCGCGTGAAGCTTGGTCAGCACAACCTCGGCCGCGGATACTTTCTCTTGCTTGTGAATATCGACCGGTATGCCTCGGCCGTTATCGATCACCGTTACTGAATTATCGATGTGGATGAAGACTTCGATTCGGTCGCAGTGTCCGGCGAGTGCTTCGTCGATGGAATTATCGACGACCTCGTAGACCAGATGATGAAGGCCCAACTCGCTAGTCGAACCGATATACATAGCCGGCCGCTTTCGCACGGCGTCTCGACCTTCGAGAACCGTGATGGAAGCCGCGCCGTATTCTTGAGGATTAGTACTCACGCTTTTCTCCTGGTAACAATGTTCGACAAACTACGTTCACTCACCGCTCTTCCTCGCTCGACGTAATAGACCGAAGCGCGGTCTCGATAACGATTCGCGATTGCCCTGCGCGATGTGCTGACGAAGGTTTGAGTACGCCCTTCAAGCTCCGAAAGCAACGCTTCAATGCGTCCTCTGTCAAGCTCAGCGTCGATATCATCGATCAACAAAACGGGGCTTTCTTCGTAAACCGAATTGTAAATGGAAACTTGCGCTAAATCAAGCAAAAGTAAGGCACTTCGCTGCTGTCCCGCGCTTCCGTACCGAGCCACTTCCCGCCCGTCCGAAAGTATCTCGAGGTCGTCGCGATGAGGCCCGATCAGCGAGTGACCGGCGGCCAATTCAGCCGTCAGCCTTAGAGCCAACCGCTCGCGAAAAAGATCGGCGAAGTGGTCCAAATCGCCTTTACCTTCAAGCTGCGAGCGGTAGCGGAGGTTGATTCGTTCGGCCCCGAAAATATCGCGGCCGTGATCGTTTTGATCGAGCACTCTGTTCAAACGCTCAACGTAGCTCATCCTCTCGTCGTGGATCGACGCGCCCCACTCGACGAGCTGTTCGTTCCACGCTTCGATCTGGCCGATGAACTGGGCGGGACTGTCGCTTCCTTGCGCATCGCCGAGCAAGCGATTCTTCTGTTTGATCACTTGATTGTAGCGCGAAAGCGTATTCAGAAACCTTGGACTGACGGCGATCGCTCCTCGATCGATGAACCTGCGTCGCTGACCGGGCTCGCCGCGGATCACGTCCATCTCTTCAAGTGAGAAGACGAACACGTCGAGGTTGCCCAGGTAGCGGGGCATCGCCTCGCGCTTGCCGTTGATGAATAGCTGCTTCGACTCTTCGGTGAGGAGAAGTTGAATGTGCTTGCTTAGAGAACCGCGCTGCGTGTCGCCGCGAAGGAGCGCTTGCCCCTGATCGAATGCGACGCACTCGCGAAGCTGGCTGGTTCTAAAAGATTTCGTGTTGCCGAGAACGTAAATGGCTTCAAGCCAGTTGGTCTTACCTTGAGCGTTATCGCCGTAGAAGATGTTGAGACCCGAACCGAATTCCGCGAAGCCTTCGAGGTTGCGAAAACCTGAAGCCTCGATTCGCGTCAGCAGCATAATGGGATGGTAGCACAAAGCCTCGGCGAGCTTCACGCTGCTGGATCCCTTGTCCGCTTCGGACGGAGCAACGAACGCGCCCAAAATCGAATCCAGGCAAAGCGCCGGCAGCGGGCGGTGTATTGTCCGGCAAACTTCACAGTTTGTCGCGCATACGGTCAAGTCGACAAACTGAAAAGTTTGCCGGACAATCAGACCCGCCTGGGCGGTTGTTTGACAATCGTTCGCGACTGATATAGTTTTGCTCCGCCTAAGGGAAAAGACGTTGGAACAGCGCATAAAAGTAGAAATCTTGAGCAAAGACGATTTCTGGGGACGCGCATTCCACGTCGAGTGGGAGTATCAGTTCCCCGATCGAAAACTGAGTTCTGATGGAGCGAATCGGTTCGTCGCGAACAGTGAATGGCTCGACGATCTCGAGCGAGTCGGCACTCAGACTTTTTGTACCATCGTGCGCGCTCCCGAAAACCCGCGGCGGAGAGAATGGATGAGTTCGCTGATCCCGCGGCGCTTAGACTGAAGGCGATTCTTGGAGGGTTGATGATGGCAGACGAAAAAGAACAACTGACTCGGCGTGAAGCAATCAAAACGATAGGGGTTGGTGTCGGCGTGATTGCAAGCTTGCCGGTGCTTGGCAATTCACAAGAGCTTGCGTCACACGATCACTCGCATAGCTCAGCACAGGCCACGGCGACGGCGAAAGCTCAGCCGCTCAAGTTCTTCAGCGAAGAGGAAAACAGGACCGTTATTGAAATGTCCGAGCGCATCATACCAGCCGACGAAAGCTCACCTGGCGCGAAAGCGGCGCGTGTCAGCGAGTACATCGATCTCGTCGTGAGCGAGTCGCCCGAAACAACCAAGCAAATCTGGCGCGAAGGACTCGCAGCCGTGAACAAGATGAGTCGCGACAAGTTTGGCAAGCCGTTCGCCGACGCGACCGCCGATCAGCAAATCGCGCTGTTGACCGAGATCAGCAAAAACGAGCGGTCGCCTCAGACAGTCGAGGAAAGGTTCTTCCGGACAATCAAGTACGCCACGGTCGACGGATACTACACATCAGAGATCGGCATACACAAGGAACTGCACTACAAGGGGAACTCCTTCTTGAAGGAGTTCACCGGCTGCACCCACCCCGAGCATCAACAGTGACTAACCGGCCACTCCCAAGCTCGGTCAAAAAAATGAAGAATGGGATCACGTTGATTTTCCTCGTGACCGTTCTGTCTCTGATCTCACACCAAGCGGCGGCCCAGGACCTGAAGCTTGTGCCCACGCCCAGGCAGCTCCAAAACCGCGAGGGCGCTTTCACGATCTCTTCAAAGACGCGCATCGTGATCAACTCCGCGCGCGCCGCTGAAGATCGCACCGCCGCCGAAACGCTCGTCGAAGAAATCGAATCAGCCACAGGGCAGAAGCTCAAAGTCACGACGGCCAGGTCCGTTCTCAAGTCGAACGCAATCTACCTTGCTCGAGTGAGCGACGACCGGCGACTCGCCCCGGTGCTCGAAGCCGGCGGCCTGACGATCGATGACAAGTTCAACGAGGAAGGCTATGTGCTCGACTCAAACAAGAATCGCATCGTCATCGCAGCGCGTACGGGCGCGGGCTTGTTCTACGGAGCACAGACGCTTCGCCAATTGATTCGTCGCGGCGCGGCAAATCAAGCGAGCGTCCCGGCGCTGGCCATAAAGGACTGGCCCGCGATGCGCTGGCGAGGCGTGCACGACGACATAAGCCGCGGACCGGTGCCGACGCTCGACTACATGAAGAAGCAGATTCGGACCTGTGCGGCTTACAAGCTGAATCTTTTTTCGCTGTACATCGAGCACGTATTCGACTATCAGAGACATCCGCTTATCGGGCCCAAGGAGGGCTCTCTTACCGCGAGTGAGGTCAAAGAACTCGTCCAGTACGCCGGGCGATATTACGTTACAATCCTTCCAGAGCAGCAAGCGTTCGGGCATCTGCACCACGTGCTCAAAAACGAACTGTACTCCGATCTGGCTGAGACGCCCCACGGTCATGTGCTGGCGCCGGTGAATGAAAAGTCGTACGAGCTGATCAAGGAACTCTACGCCGAGCTTGTGCCGCTGTTTCCGGGTTCGCTGTTTCACATCGGATCGGACGAGACGTTCGAGCTTGGACAAGGCCAGACCAAAGAGCGCACAAAGGAAGTCGGGCTGGGCCGCATCTATCTCGAACACCTCAAGCGCGTGTCCGAGATAATGAAGCCGTACAACAAGCGCCTGATGTTCTGGGGCGACGTCGCGATGCATTATCCTCAACTCCTCGAGATTCTGCCCAAGGATGTGATCGCGGTGGCGTGGGGATACGGGCCGTCGGCGAGCTTCGACAACTTGCTGAAGCCTTACAAAGACGCCGGGCTCGAGTTGTTCGTCGCTCCGGGCGCAAACAACTGGAACCGCATCTTTCCGAACCTGGACGCCGCTTTCATCAATGTCAAGAATTTCGTCCGCGACGGGCAGAAGTACGGCGCGCTCGGAATGCTCAACACCACATGGGATGACGACGGCGAATCGCTGTTCGGGATGACCTGGCCCGCGATCGTTTTCGGCGCGGCGTGCTCGTGGCAGCAAGGTGAAGCGGGAATCGAAAGTTTCAAATCCAGTTTCGACTGGGCATTCTATCGGAATGACGACAACACATTTCGCGACGCAATACAGGAACTATCTCGCGCGCATTCGACGATGAGGACTGCCGGACTCGGAGAGGCCTACGATGAGGCGTTCTGGGTTGATCCTTTCACGGAACTCGGAGCAAAGTCCGCCGAAAAGGGTTCGCCCGCCGCGCGCGAGTTGAGGCTCGGCGCCGAGCGCGCGCTCGCATCGATCTACCGAAATCGCAGCAAGGCGCGGGCGAACGCCGACACGCTTGATTACTTGATCTTTGCGGCGATGCGATTGGACTTGCTCGGAATGAAAATTCAGTTCGCCAATGAGATCAGCAAGTACTACTGGGATGCTTATCTGAACATGAGCGACCGTTCGCGGGTGCGTCGCGACCTGAACGAGATCACAAGCATCAACGCGCGGCTCGAAGACCTGCGCGACGCGACGACGAGACTGCGGTCGATGTATTCAGACCTGTGGCTCAAAGAGAACCGTCCGTATTGGCTGGGCAACGTGCTGATTCGCTATGACAATTTTGCGAGCCTTTTTCAATCGAAAATTCAGAGCGTGCGGGATGCTCAGCAACTGTATCGTCAGCAACAGGTGCTGCCCACTCCACAGCAAATGGGATTCTTCATACGTTAGTGCCCGTCGATCTGTCGGTCCTCCGCGCTCGAGAGGAGGCACCCAGGAAGAAGCCAAACGACCAATAACAAGCGGCGAGCAGGTACATCGGCGAGATCACTAAGAAGATCAACAACGCTCGTCGATCGACTCTTGCAAACCAGCTTGCCGCTCTTGCCAATCTTACAAATGGCATCAAGCTTATCAGTGCCGGATAACGAAGCAGCACGTCGCCTGGGAGTCCACCTCGTCTTCGTGCCTCCGCTGAACACCTCCCGAGACTTATCTGGTAAGACAACACCTCGCCCCAGCCGGTTCGATTCAAGTGAGTCACAACGATGGCCGGGTCAAACAAAATCCGCTCACCGGACTTGTACAGCTTCCAGTTGAAGAGAACGTCTTCTGCAAGCCACATATCTTCATCGAAGTAACCGTAGCGCTCCAACACATCGCGGCGGTACGTGACGTTGGCCGTGGGCACGGTCTTCTCGAAACGCATCGGGGCACTGGGAATGAACTCCTTGAACTCGATCAGGTATCCGGTCCAGCCGCTCAAACTCTTCGGAGTTCCATTGCGCAGAGAACCTCCGACCGCCGCGTATTCCGCCTCGCGGTGACGAGCCATCATACGCTCAATCAGATCGGGCTCTGCCACGCAGTCTGAATCAATCATCAGGCAGAATCGGGCGCGCGTTGCTCGGACGCCGATGTTACGCGCGGCGCCGGCGAACGTCCGACTGTCAATATGAATCAGGCGGACCGAAGGAAACTCTCGCTTGATAATGTGCGGCGTCTGATCCGCGGAGCTATCAACTACGATCACATCGTAAGGAACGGAAGTGCTCTGATTGATTATTGCCTCGAGGCAGCGGCGTATGGTCTGCTCCGAGTTGTAGCAGGGTATGATGATCGTCACGATGGGTTCATCTGCAGACATGATGGAGGCTTACATATAGCGTCTGGCGTTCGGTAAGGCAAGATTGACAGCAGTTAGTTAGTCCAATAGTTTCTAGGACTCAGTTACTGTGTAGACGACACCTGTACGGGCGTCCCTCCGTGGGCGCCCCTCGCTCGGAATCGAAAGCACCGGGAAGCAACAAGGCGCGCCCACGGAGGGACGCCCGTACAGGTGTCGTCTCGAGGCGATAATAGAATCATCGATGAAGGGGCCGTCAACACAACTAAGAGCAAAGCTGACGTCACTGCTCTGGCGGTTTTTGACCCGCTACGGCCGAATAAAGTACCGCTACCTGCAGCCGATTTATCGCGCGTTCAGCCTGATGCCCAGTCAGCGTAAAGCCGATGGCACGCTTAAGCCATCCGGAACACTTCGCGCGGCTCAGGCTGCTGTTCGAGTATTGAATCGCCCGTTCTATCTCGATCAACTCAAAACGCTGACCGGGCAGATTGAGAACAGCAAAGGAGCCGTCATCTTTTTGCCGTCCGTCGGATGGGAGATCGTGAACACACAGCGAACGCATCATCTCGCGCGAGAGTTCGCTCGGCAGGGTTACCTGACGATCTTCGATAGCAGCAACTCGTATGACGACGTTAGCGGATTCAGAGAGATCGAGCCTAACCTTTTTCTTTTTCGCGGGTCCGAAGATGTTCTACGCGAGATACCAGATCCAATCCTATGGGCTCTTACATACAACTTTGACAGGCGAGATGCGTACAGCGGATCTGTGCGCACGATCTACGATTGGATCGATGAGTTTGAGGTTTTTCACTTCGATCGCAAATTCCTCGAAAGAAACCATGAGCGCGCTTTAAGAGAGGCCAGCCTCGTTGTGAGCGTTGCGCGGCGCCTTCACGAGAGGGCGGCGGCCGTGCGGCCCGACGCGCTCTACCTGCCGAACGGAGTTGATTATGACCACTTTGCCGGAGACTCCGTTTCGCTTCCGGATGACTCAGGCATTGAGATGTCGTGGCGCAGCGGAAAACCAATCGCGGGATACTACGGCGCGATAGCTGAGTGGTTTGATTACGATTTGTTGGACGAGGTCGCGCGTTTACGGCCCGACTGGAATTTCTTGTTAATCGGGCCGAAGTACGACAACAGCGTGCGCGAACGCGGGCGAGCAATGCTCAAACGTCCCAACATCCGCTGGATCGGAGAGCGCGAATATCGTCTGCTGCCCGCTTACCTGCGTCTGTTCGACGTTGCGATGATTCCATTCACCATTAACAACATCACTCTGGCCACGTCCCCGTTGAAGCTGTACGAATACCTCGCGGGAGGCAAGCCTGTGATCACAACGCCGATGCCGGAATGTCAGGCGTTCAACGAGGTACTGGTCGCGCGAAGCGCCGAGGAGTTCTCGCGCTCACTTGATATCGCGAGGTCTCAGGGACAAGACCCTCAACATCGATCGTTGCTGCGCAGCCGCGGGCTGGAAAACTCGTGGACCGCGCGCGTGAAATCAGTCTTGGAACATTTCAAGTAGGACTCTCAGGTGCGTACTGCTCTGCGTCTTTGCGGATCTTGGCGTCTTTGCGCGAAACCCGAGTCCAAGTGCTCGACAACTTACGTCAGGTTTCGCGCAAAGACGCCAAGATCCGCAAAGACGCGATGGACCTATCCAGCCATTCGTTCGATCATTTCGACGATCGCGTCTCCCGAACGAACTCGAGAAGTTCGAATGTTCTCTGCGAACACTTCACCAAGATTGTTGGTAAAGTAACTTATGATTCGATCCGCGAGAGCATCGGAATCTGCGGTCGGAAAGAGCAGCCCGTTGACGTTCTCTATCACCGACTCGGAAAGCCCTCCTGTTTTCGATGCGATCACGGGAAGGCCGTTTGACAATGCAATGCTGGCCACGCCACTTTGAGTCGCGCTCAAGTAGGGCAGAACAAGCACGTCGGCCCGGTTGAAAATATCCGGGACTTCTTCGTTTGGAACGTAACGATTGTCGATTTCTACGTGAGCTTCGAGGCGATGCTTGCGAATAAGCTGCCGGTAGCGGTCAATCGAATCGTAAAACTCTCCCGCGACAACCAGCTTACACTCTATTTCTGACAACACCTTTGGCATCGCGGCGAGCAGCACGTCCAGGCCTTTGTACTTGCGAACTTTTCCGAAGAACAAAATCGTACGCCCGCTGCGGCTGCTATCGCCGGAGCCTGAAAACTCTTCGAG
>Ga0114129_10004940_pt1 | contig 18801 bp, 15 predicted proteins | sample RhiMetdeltSRZDD1_FD_80071 | JGI IMG/M metagenome (GOLD analysis project Ga0114129, IMG submission 80071) | Populus rhizosphere microbial communities from Tennessee, USA - Rhizosphere MetaG P. deltoides SRZDD1 (version 2) (version 2) | ecosystem: Host-associated > Plants > Roots > Rhizosphere >...
GCCGGCTTCGCTGGCTCGGCCGGCTTGGCCGGGGCGGCCGGCTTCGACTCCATCTGGCTCGGCGGGGTGCAGGCCGCCAGGAAGCTGGCGCCAGCCAGGCCGACGAGTGCGAGGCCCGATCCTCGCAGAAGTCGTCGACGAGAGAAGCGTCGCGCGGTTGTGTCGACTACCATGTCGAACCTCCCATTCGACCAACGTGCCGCTCCTTCGAGCGGGCACTCAGGATCGCGGTGATCTGTGGCTGGCCTCAATCGGCGAAGCGGTCGAACAGCTCCTCCGGCGCGCCGAGCTGGCGTGAGATCTCACGCGCGGTCGTTCGAGCCCGTGGCCCGAGCTGCCACAGGCGCTCCCACGAGGTGCGCATCGTCGGCGCGGCCAGGCTGACGGCGCCGAGCACGGTGCGCTCCATGCCGAAGATCGGCGCGGCCACGCACCGAACGCCGGCCAGGTACTCCTCGTCGTCCCAGGCGAAGCCGCGACGGCAGACCTCGGTGAGGTGCTGGCGCAGCAACGTCGGGAAGGTGATCGTACGGGGGGTGTGCGCGACGAGCTCGCGGTCTACGATGGCGCTGGCCTGGAGCTCCGGCAGAAAGGCGACGATCGCCTTGCCGGCAGCCGTGCAGTAGGCCGGGCGGCGCGAGCCGATCTGCGCGCGGAGCGATACCGTATGGCTGCCCTCCAGCCGCTCGATGGTGACGACCTCGTCGCCGTCCAGGACGGTCAGGAAGACGAGCTCGCCGGTGTCCTGGCAGAGCTGCTGGAGCGGCTGGTGGCCGGCCTTGCGGACGTCGAGATCGGCCAGGACGGAGGAGGCGAGGGAGAGCACCCTGACGCCGAGGCGGTAGCCGTCGCCGTCCGGGTCGCGCCTGACGTACCCTCGTGCCTGGAGCGTGCCGAGGATCCGGAAGAGGGTGGTGCGGTGCATGCCGAGCGACCGACTGAGCATCGTCAGGTTCATGCTCGATGCGCCGTCCTCTGAGAGCGCGCCGAGAACGTGGAGACCCTTGTCCAGCGTGGTCAGAATGTGTGAATCGGCGTTGTCGGCGCCCCGGGTGGTCGGCATCGGCGCAGCTCACATCGACAGAAGTAGGATGGGGGTCACGCCGCGCGAGGCAGGAGACGGTGTTCCAGGCTGGCCGCACCGGTCGCATGCTGCACGTGGTGTGCGCACAGCGTACGATACGCATGCGATGCCGGCCTGTCAAGCCCGGCGACATCTGGGGGGCACATCGGCGATTCGCCCCCCGGTTGACGACGAGATCGACGACATTCGGAGGAGGAGCGCCGTGAAGCTCGAAGGCAAGGTTGCGCTGGTGACCGGCGGCGGCGGGGCGATGGGTGGAGCCCAGTGCCGGCTGTTCGCGCAGGAGGGCGCGGCCGTCTGCGTGACCGATCTGTTCCTGGATAAGGCCCAGGCCGTCGCCGACGACATCGAGTCGGCCGGCGGCAAGGCGATCGCCGTGCGGCTGGAGGTCCAGAGCGCGGCCGAGTGGGCTGAGGCCGTCGCTCGGACCGAGGCGGAGCTGGGGCCGATCTCGATCCTCTGCAACAACGCCGGCGCGAACTTCCGGGTCAGCTTTGACGATCAGACGGAGGAGCAGTACCGCCTGATCGTCGAGTCGATGCTGCTCGGGTCGTTCCTCGGGATCAAGGCGGCCGTGCCGTCGATGCGGAAGGCGGGCGGCGGCGTCATCATGAACCTCGGCTCGCTCTCCTCGATCCGGCCGGGTGCTGGCAGCCCTGGGTACGCGGTCGGCAAGACCGGGCTGGTCGGGCTGACGCGCTCGGCGGCGGCGTCGTACGCGAAGGAGAACATCCGCTGCGTGCTGGTCTCGCCGGGGCACGTCGACACGCCGTTCATCCGGGCGAACAACCCGTACAGCCCGAACGACGCCTCGACGAGCATCGACAACCCGGAGAACTACGAGCGCCGCCTGCGTGGGACACCGCTGGGGCGGCTCCAGACGGCGGAGGACATCGCGAAGACGGTGCTGTTCGTGGTGTCCGACGACGCCGAGATGATCACCGGGTCGATGATCACGGTGGACGGCGGCGCCGCGCTCTGATTGTTAAGGGAACTCAATTGTTAAGGCAAAGCTAAGGCAGAGCTAAGAGTTAGATAAAAACCCTACACCCAGATTCGCGCGCATGGCAGAATTCTCTCGGCACTGCATACGACGCGGATCGACGGTCCAAAGCGACGCAGCGGGCCTTCGCGTGACTCAGGTGCTGCACGCGACGTCGATCCGCGCTCTCACTCAGGAGAGATACTTCCATGGGCATGCTCAAACTCGGCTCTGCCGCGGCCGTCGGCTCGGCGCTCACGCTTCTCACGGTGGTGGGCCCGGCCGGCATCGGCACAAGCATCAGTCAGACGGCCACGCCAATCTTCTCGAGCGTCCAGCGGACGGCCGAGCACTGGAACAGCAGCATCGCGTCGGCGATCGCACAGGCGCCGCGGCCGGCTCTGGCCGCTGGTCCATCCCTGACCACGGCGCCAGTCGTCGCCCAGCAGGCGGCCGGTCCAGCCACGGCGGACACGACCGCGCGCGTCTACCAGGAGAACCGACCGTCTGTGGTCACGGTCATCAGCTCGATGGTGCAACCGGGTTTCCGCTCCGAGCCACAGCCGGCTGGCACCGGCTCCGGCTTCGTGATCGACGACCAGGGCCACATCCTGACCAATAACCACGTCGTCTCCGAGGCCGACAAGCTCGAAGTGACGCTCTCGGACGGGACGACCTTCCCGGCGAAGCTGATCGGGCGCGACCCGCGCTTCGACCTGGCAGTGCTCCAGGCAGAGATCCCGGCCGACCGGCTGCGCGCCGTCACGCTCGGCGACTCGGACCAGCTCCAGGTTGGCGAGCAGGTGGTGGCGATCGGCAACCCGTACGGCCTGGACGGCACCGTCACGACCGGCATCGTCAGCAGCCGGCGACCGCTGGTCTCGGAGCCGGGTGGTGACGGCGTCCTGGTCAACGCGATCCAGACAGACACGTCGATCAACCCTGGGAACTCAGGCGGGCCGCTGTTGAACAGCCGAGGCGAGGTGATCGGCGTGACGACGCTCGGCTTGATGCCGAACGGCGGCCAGGCCGGGCTCAACTTCGCAATCCCGATCAACAACGCGAAGCGAATCTTGCCGGACCTGCTGGCGAAGGGCTCGTTTGCCCACCCGTTCGCCGGCATCGGTACCGCCGAGATCACGTCGACGATGGCCGAGCAGTTGAAGCTCCCCGCGAAGGAGGGGCTGCTGGTCCAGAGCGTCGATCCGAACAGTGGCGCGGCGAAGGCCGGCCTCAAGGGCGGCTCGCAGCAGCAGCAGCAGCAGGCCGGCGCCCGTCAGGTCGCGCCCGGCGGCGACATCATCGTCGCGGTTGACGGCAAGGCGACGAAGCGACCGGAGGACTTCGCCTCGTACCTGGAACTGAACAAGCAGGCTGGCGAGACCGTGGTGCTGACGATCGTGCGGGACGGCAAGCAGCAGGATGTGACGCTGACCCTCGGCGAGCGGCCGTCCGCGCAAGCGCAGCAGGCGCCGAGCCAGCAGCCGTCACGTCGGCAGCAGCCGGGCCAGGGCCAGATCCCGGACTTCCCGTTCCCCTTCCCGATCCCGGGACGGTAGGGAGAAGGCCCCACCCCCCGACCCCCTCCCCGCTGCGGCGGAGAGGGGGAGTCTATCTGCAAGTCGCGGGCTGTTCCCCCTCTCCATCGCAATGGGGAGGGATCGGGGGTGGGGCCTCCCTCTAGCGGGCAAGCTGGGCGATGGCGACCGGCCGGACGCCGGACAGCTCCCAGACTCGGTCCACCAGGCCGGGAGACGGCTCGACTTCCTTGCGCTCGACTTCCTTGACGACCTGGACCAGTGCCCGGTGCGTTGGCGCCGCGATGCCGGCCTCGTCGCCCTTGTCGGCTACCAGACCGTTCAGGAAGTCGATCTCGGTGCGACGCCCCTTCACGATGTCCTGGCCGGTCGAGGGGCGGCCCTCGTCGGTCATGCGAGCGATGCTCTTGAGGGTGTTCGCCTCGACTTGCTCGAACGCCTCACGGTCCCCCTGGGACGCCCGACGCAGCACTGACGGCGGAAGGCCGCGAACGTTCTCGATGTTGAACCCGAGCGCCTCGCCGACGGCGATCGCCTCACCCGCGAGCTGGATCGAGAGTCGGCGCGTCTCCGGGTTCTGGGCCATGTCCTTGCCGCCGAGCCCGGTGATCGCCGAGACGCCGTTGCTGGACGCGTTGGTGACCAGCTTGCTCCAGCGCTCGCCCCAGAGGTTCGGGGTCGCTTTGGCGCTGTCGATCGCCGTCAGCATCTCGGCCAGCTCCTCGACGCGCGGGGTGATTCGGCCGTGGACCTCGCCGACCCGGAAGACGGTGTAGCCAGGGCCGCCCGGCTGGACCGTCCGGGTGACGTGGCCCGGCGCGTAGGCGTTGACGCTGATGCTGCTGGCGATGCAGCCGACCACCCGGCCCCAGCCGACGACGCTGGCGATCCGCTCCTCGTTGATGCTGTTCTGGAGTGAGACGATGAACCCGCCGGGCGCGAGGTACTGGCTGATCATCGTGGTGGCCCAGACGGTGTCGTACGACTTCGTGCAGACGAAGGCGATCTCGACCGGGTCCTTGAAGAGGCTCTGGACCTCGTGGAGGTGGAGCGCCTTCGGATGCACCAGGTACTCGCCCTGGGTGCCCTCCAGCTTCAGGCCGTCGCGCTTGATCGTGTCGATGTGGTCCGGCCACGGGTCGATCAGCGTGACGTCCGCTCCGGCCCGAGACAGGTGGCCACCGACGTAGCTGCCGACAGCGCCCGCACCCATGAACGCCAGTCTCTTGCCCATCCTTGCTCCTCCCTGAGCGACCGCTGGACTCGCCGTCACTATAGCTGAGAGGTGAGGCGGCCTGATCCAGCGCCGTTCGGGGCCGACTCAAATCGGTGTAGCCTGGGCAGGCTCCCTGGCAAACTTCCTGCATCCAGAGCACGGGTGCGCCCGAGATCCGTGGCAGCGACGCCACGTCCGGCGGGCCACTTCGCTCGAGATCGCTCCTGCTCGGCTCTCCTGGAGGTCATCGGATGCCGACCTTCCGCCTCGCCCTGATCGCCGTCATCAGTTCCGTCAGCACGCTGGCGCTGGCGGCCGGCTGCGACGCCGTGCGCTCGTCGCTGTCGATCACGGCGACCCCAACTGCGGTGCTGGCTCCGACGCCGACGTCCGCCGCTGCCCAGGCGCCGACGGCGATGCAGCCGGCGCAGGCAACGCCGATGGCCGCCCAGCCGGCCGCTCCGACCCAGCCGGGCACGCCAGTACCCAAACCGGGGGCGGTCGCGGCAGCGCCGGTCGCGCAGGCGGCGCCGGCAGCGCAAGGCGGGAACCCGTACGAGACGGTGATCCGCGTCTATCGGGACTGGCGGCCGTCCGTGGTGACGGTGATCAGCCGCCCGGTCTCCACGGACTTCCGCGCCAAGCCCGAGGGGAGCGGGACCGGCTCCGGCTTCATCATCGACGACCAGGGCCATATCCTGACCAACAATCACGTGGTGGGGGACGAGCGCCGCCTCGAGGTCACGCTGTCCAGTGGGACGACTGTCCCGGCCGAGCTGGTCGGACGAGATGCGCGGTTCGACCTGGCGGTGGTCAGGGCGAACGTGCCGCGCGATCAGCTCCGGGTGATGACGCTGGGCGACTCCGATCAGGTCCAGGTAGGCGAGCAGGCGATCGCGATCGGCAACCCATACGGGCTGGAGGGCACGGTGACGACCGGGATCGTCAGCAGCCGCCGACCGGTCGTCAACGAGCCTGGCGGCGGCGACGGCGTCCTGGTCAACGCGATCCAGACCGACGCCTCAGTCAATCCTGGCAACTCCGGAGGCCCGCTGCTGAACAGTCGCGGCGAGGTGATCGGCATCAACACGGTGGGGCTGATGCCGGGCGGTGGCCAGGCCGGGCTCAACTTCGCGATTCCGATCAACAACGCGAAGCGGATCCTGCCGGACCTGCTGGCGAAAGGCTCCTACGCACATCCGTTCGTCGGGATCGGGTCGGCGGAGATCACGCCGCAGATCGCGAGCGCCCTGAACCTGTCGGTGCAGGAGGGATTGCTGATCCAGTCCGTCGAGCAGAACTCTGGGGCGGCGCGGGCCGGTCTGCGCGGCGGCTCACAGCAGCGCGAGGTCGGGCCGCGCCAGATCTCCGTTGGCGGCGACATCGTCGTGGCCATCGACGGACAGAAGGTTCGCCGGCCTGAGGAGTTGATCGCGTACCTGGAGCTGAACAAAAAGGCTGGCGAAAACATAACGCTCACGCTCGTGCGGGACGGACAGCAGCGCGACGTTCAGGTCACGCTCGGCGAGCGGCCGGCCCCGAGCGCGCGTCCATCTCGATGAAACCGGTGCTCCGGAGCAAACGACCGTGCTGGTTCCGTCGATCAGTGCGCGGTTCGTTGGTGGTGAGCCCGCGCCGGGCTATCTGATGCGGTGACTCGTCCAAAGTTCGCCGGTGGCAGACCACCATCAGCCGGTCGATGCCGACGATGACGCGCGTCCGCCCGACGTGGCATGATGCCGCTGTTCGCATGTGCTAAGTGAGCCGATGCGCTGGCGTCGGGCGGAGAGGTCCAAGGCATGGCGGAGCTGCCGCACCCCTCGCACCCTACCGATCTAGGTTCGCTGGAAGCGCTGCTCGACGACTGGCCCGACGCCGTGTTCATGTACGACAGTGACCGCGAACAGTTCCTGTTCGTGAACAAGGCCGCCGAGCACCTCGTGGGGTATCGGCGGAACGAGATCATGAAGATCCGGCCGGGCAGCTTCACCCACCCGGATGACGTCCTCGAGATCCCGGCGATCCGGGCGCAGGCCGAGCAGGATGGCTGGGTGCGGCGCCCGTGGCGGATAGTCCATCGTGACGGCACGACGGTCCAGACCGAGCTGACGCTGACCCGACGCCGCATCGACGGCCGGACGATCTCACAGGGAATCTTTCGCGTGACCGGCGACGATCTGTTGGCCGCGGCCGGCGTGGACGCGAGCGCGGCAGTGCGGCTGAAGAGCATCGATCGGACGAGCCTGGCCGTGGTCACGCTCGACCGCGAGGGGATGGTCACGTCCTGGAACGCGGGTGCGACCGAGCATTTCCGGCTGACCGCCGATGAGACCGTGGGGCGACCGGTGCTGGATCTGGCCCGCAGCGAGGAGGCCCGAGCGAGCGTCGAGTCGTTGATGAGCCAGCACGTCGATCGTGACGAGTGGGTGAGCCGGCTGACGATCAGTCCACCTGACGAGGAGGCGTACGAGGCGCTGGTCACCTGCTCGGCGATCCGCGCGGACGACGGGGAGTTGACCGGTTTTCTGATGATCACGGCGCCGCTCGACGGAGCCGCCCGCGCGTCCACGCCGCGCATGCGCCGTGCGCTGGTCCAGTGCGCGGCCTGTGGGCGCGAGGTGGCCGGCACGATGCGGCGGAAATACTGCTCCGAGAAGTGTCGGCAGTGGGCCTACTATCACCGCCACCTGGACGCCCAACGCGAGCGGAGCCGCCTGCGACACGAGCGCCGGCGCGAGGCCTCGGATGATGATGGTGAGCCGGCCGAGCAGGGCCCAGACGCCGACGCCGGGCCTGGGAACAGGCGGACCTGACGCCAGCGGACGGCCAGGTTCTGGCCGACCGGCGAACGAGGCGTCGGAGCGTTTAACTGACGGTGTGTTCGATCGGGAGGACGCTGTGAGCTGGAAGCTGGCCCTGCACACCGGTTCGCTCGGGACGCTGCCGCTTGACGCGGCGCTCCGCGTGGCACGCGAGACCGGCTGGGACGGCGTGGAGCTGCGCTACGCCGATTTCACGCGGGCGCTCGAAGGTGGCACCTCAATCGAGGCGTCGCTGGCGCAGGTGAAGCGGAGCGGGCTGCCGGTTTCGGCGGTAGGCGTCGAGCGGGGCTGGTTCTACGCCGAAGGTGAGGAGCGCCGGCGCCTGCTGGGGATCATCGACGAGGTCAGCCGCTGGGCGGACGATCTTGGCGCGCCTATCGTCATGAGCCCGTGTGACGTGCAAACCGGCGACCTGAATCAGGCGGCGGCGAGCCTGCGCGAAGTCGGGGACCTGGTGGCGGCGCGCGGCCAGACGATCGCGCTGGAGCTCAACGTCAGCCTGATCCAGTTCAAGACGCTACGGCAGGTTCGGAACCTGCTGGCGCTGGCGGGGCACCCGAACGTTGGCTTGCTGGTGGACACCTACCACATCGAGCGGACCGATGGGGGCGTGGCGACGTACGAGAGCCTGGAGCCCGGCGAGATTGCCTACTTCCAGTACAGCGAGGTGCCGGATGCGCCGATGAACCCGCCAGGCAATACCCAGGAGCGCCTGCCGCCCGGCCAGGGTGTGGTGCCGTTCGCGGAGATCCTGACGATCGTCGCGGCGAAGGGGTACAGCGGCTTCCTGAGCTACGAGGCGCTCCACCCGGCCGCCTTCGCGCGCGATCCGTACGACGTGGCACGGGAGGCGCTGGCGGCGAGCCGGACGATGGCCTCGTCGTAGACGGTATTGGTCAGGGCGGTGAGATCGGCGGGGTGTTGATCTCGCCCCAGTACTGCTCGATCCGCTCGCAGACAGCCGCGAACCGCTCGAAGTCGACGGGCTTGACGACGTACGAGCTGGCGCCGGCGGCGTAGGCGGCGGCGACGTCGCTGGTCTCGGCGGACGAGGTCAGCACGACCACGGCCAGCGTTCCGAAGCGTGGGTGGGCACGGATCCGGCGCAGGACCTCGATGCCGCTGATGCGGGGAAGCTTCAGGTCCAGCAGGATGACGGCCGGAGGCGGCTGCCCGCGCTCCCAGCTCGCGAGGCGGGCCAGGGCGTCCTCACCGTCTCGGGCGACCTCCAGGGGACTGAGCAGGCTGCGCCGCCTGAAGGCACGCCGGGTCAGATCGACGTCGACCGGGTTGTCCTCGACCAGCAGGATCGGGCGGAGCGTCGGATCGATGCTCATCGTGGCAGCTCAAGAAAGAACGTGGCGCCGCTGCCGGGGCTGCTCTCGGCCCAGACGCGCCCGCCCATTCGCTGCATCGCCTTGCGGACGAGCGCCAGCCCGATGCCGGTCCCCGGATACTCTTCTTGGCGGTGCAACCGCTGGAAGATCTCGAAGATGCGATCATGGTACTGCATGTCGAATCCGACCCCGTTATCTCGGACCCAGAGCACGCAGCGTGACGGATCGACCGTGCCGCCGATCTCGATCCGAGGCTCGGGGACGTCAGCGGTGAACCGGAGCGCGTTGTCGACCAGGTTGCGCATCGCCTGCGCGAAGCCGTCCCGGTCGGCGCGCACGGCGACGTCTGGTACTGCCAGATCGACCTGGACGGCGCGGGAGCGAATCTCTTCGGCACGCTCGGCGAGGACGCCCTCCACGATCGGGCGCAGGTCGATCTCGGCGTCTTCGAGGGCGCGCCGTTCGAGCCGTGAGTACGCCAGCAGATCGTCGATGAGCTGGTGCATCTGCTTCGACGCCTGACGGACGTTCTCGAGCAAGAAGCGGCCGTCGTCGTCCAGGCGGTCCTGGTAGTCCTCCCAGAGGAGGCGACTGTAGCCGTCGATGCCACGCAGCGGCGCCTTGAGATCGTGGGAGACGGAGTAGGAGAACGCTTCGAGCTCGGCGTTGGCGGCTTCGAGCGCGGCGGTGCGGTCGCGGACCCGCTGTTCGAGCTGCTCGTTCAACGCCTGGAGTTCCAGCTCGGCCCGCTTCCGCGCGTCGACGTCGCGCACGAGGGTGAGGACGCGGTCGGTGCCGTACGGGACCAGGCGCGCCTCGCGGTAGACGGGGCCATCTGCGAGTGGGACCCGGTACTCGATGGTTCGGATCTCGCCGCTGTCGAGGGCGTCGCGGGCCGCGCCGAGCAGCGGCCCTGCCACGCCCGGCAATGCGATCCCGTCGACGTGCTTGCCGACGTAGGTCTTGTGCGCCATCGGCCGGCCGTCGCTGGGCGGCCGAAAGTCCAGGATGAGTCCGTCGCGGTCGGTCACGTAGATCGAGTCGGGGATCGCCTCCAGGAGCGCGCGGTTGTGCTCCTCGCTCGCGCGCAGCGCCTCCAGTGCCTCCCGCTCGGCCGTGACGTCGCGGGTCGCGACGACCGCCCCGGCGATCTCGCCGGCGTCGTCGCGAACCGGCGCGGCCGAGACGTGCAGCCAGGCCTGGCTGCCGTCGGCGGCGTAGGCCCGCAGCTCGCACTCCACCTCCTCGCCCCGTAACGCCCGGCTCGACGGCAGTTCGTCGCGCGCGAGCAGCGTTCCGTCCATGTCGGCGTAGGTCCGCCCGATGGTGCCGGAGCGTCGGCCGACGATCTCGGACTTCGTCAGGCCGGTTACGGCGGCGAAGCCGTCGTTCACGTCGGCGATGGCGCCGTCCCGGTCGAGCACCATCAGCGAGTACGGCACCTGGCGCAGGACCGCTTGCAGGCGCCGCCGTTCGCTGTCGAGCGCGGCCACCAGCCGTTCGCGCTCGCGCTCGGCTCGCTTGCGAGCGTCAATGTCGCGAACGAGCGCGAGGGTGCAGTCCTCGCCGTAGGGGGCGACGCGGGCCTCGCGGTAGCCGGGGCCGACCGGCGTCGGGACCTCGTACTCGCGGGTCTGGACCTCACCGCTGTCGAGCGCGGCGTTCGTCATGCCGATGATGGTCGCCGCGATCTCTGGCGACCAGAGCTCGTCGACCCGCCGGCCGATCGTGTCGACGTCGAACAGCATCGGGCGGCCGTCGCTCGGCCGTCTGAAGTCCAGGATCACGCCTTCGCGGTCGTTCACGTAGAGCGAGTCGGGGATCGCGTCGAGGAGCGCACGGTTCCGCTGCTCGCTCGCCCGAAGCGCCTCGGCGGCCTGGCGCTCGGCCGTGATGTCGCGCGTCGCGAGGATCACTCCGGTGATGATGCCCTGGTCGTCGCGGACCGGCGCCGCCGAGACGTGCAGCCAGCCGTGTCGGCCATCTGCGCGCTCCACCCGCAACTCGCTGTCGACCTCTTCACCTCGGAGCGCTCGAAACGACGGTAGCTCGTCCTGGGCAAGGGGGCGGCCGTCCAGGGTGAGGAACCTGTTCCCGAGCTGGCTGGAGGGCTGGCCGATGACGCGCTCCTTCGGCATGTTGAGGTTGGCGATCAGGGCGTCGTTGGCGAGCTCGATCCGTCCCTCGGCGTCGAAGACGATGAGCGAGTTCGGGACTTGCCGGAGGATGGCGTCCAGCCGGCGGCGGTCGCGCTCGATCGTCTCCAGCAGCCGTTCGCGGTCGCGCTCGGTCATCTCACCTCCAGGCTCGTCACGTGGTCGGGTCGTTCCCCTCAGCGGGGTGCTCGGCGAGGTCGGCGGGCGTGTCCATGACGTGCCCGATGGCGGCGAGAAGCTCGTCGATCCGCACCGGCTTCGCGAGCATGCCGTCGACGCGCGGCATCGCCTCGTCGGCGGCGGGGGTCACGCCGAAGCCGCTGAGGAGGATGATGCGCGTCGCCGGCACCCGGTACCGAATCAGCGCGACCAGCTCGTCGCCGCTCATCTCCGGCATCGCGCGGTCCAGGAGCACCAGGTCAGGGGCGCACACGTCGATCGCGCTCAGGGCTTCGGGTGCGCTGGCGGCTGTCACGACGTCGTGGCCGGCGTGGCTCAGGTATCGACGGAGGACGGTTCGGACGTGCTCCTGGTCGTCCACGATCAGGACGTGCCACGGTCCGCGTGGCGCGTCTGGCCTCTGGCTGGACGACGATGCCGTCCCGTCGGCCGCCCTGGGCAGCCGGACGCCGATCGTCGTGCCGCGCCCGGACGCGCTGTCGATGGCGATCGAGCCGCCGTGCCGCTGGACGATGGCGTAGACCATCGGCAGGCCGAGGCCGGTTCCTCGGTCCTCCTTGGTCGTGAAGAACGGCTCCAGGCAGCGAGCGCGCACGTCGTCGGTCATGCCGTGGCCGTTGTCCGCGACTTCGAGGATCACGGTGTCGCCGTCTGGCGCGGCCCGCACGACGATCGTCCCCTGGTCCTCGCAGGCGTCGACGGCGTTAATGATCAGGTTGGTGAGCAGTTCGCGGAGGTCCGCTTCGTTCGCCAGAACGATGCTGCCCTGCTGGACAGTCTCGGTGACCGTCATGTCGAGACCCTGGGCCTGGGCCTGGGCGCGCCAGCGCGGCTCGGTCAGCGCGATGGCGGCCCTGGCGACCGACCTGAGGTTCACGGCCTCGACGACGTCGTCGGCTCCCCGGTCGCGGTACAGCTCACGCAGGCGGCGCACGATACTGGCGGCGTCGCGGGCCGCCATCGCGACGAGTTCGACGTTCTGCCGGACCTGGGCGGGGTCTTCCATCAGCTCCGGTTCGGCCAGCATCAGCTCGCTGAACCCGAGGATCATGGTCAGGGCGTTGTTGAAATCGTGGGCGATGCCGCTGGCCATCTCGCCGAGGGCGCGCAGCCGCTCCTGCTGGACCATCTGCTGCTGGGTCTGTTGGAGCTCGGCGAGGGCCTCCGAGAGGCGGACGTTCGCCTCCTGGACGGCCCGCTCGGAGCGATGCTGCTCGGTCAGATCCTGCGCGGCGCCGTAGACGCGGCAAACCTGGCCGGTCCTGGCGTCAAGCTCGGGCCGGGTGTGGAGCCGCACGAGCCGCTCGTCGCCGAGGCGGGTCGTGATCCGGCAGTCGCGGCTGTCGCGGTGTCCCACGAGAACCTGTGCCAGGTGGTCACGGAGGGCAAGGCGATCGTCAGGGTGGACGTGGGCGGCGAGGTCTTCAACGGTCCGGAGCTCGGCCGCGGTGTAGCCGGTGATCGAAGTGATGGCGTCGGTGATCCACTCGAAGGTGAGGGTGCCGTCCTCGTCGACGCTGGCGGCGTAGGCGAAGTCCGAGGTCAGCTCGGAGACCGAACGGTAGCGAGCCTCGGACTCGCGCAGGGCCTGCTCAGCCTGGCGCTCGCGCTGACGGCTCTCGCGGTCCGCAAGGGCGCGGCGCACGGCCTCGCCGAGCCGTCCGAGGCGGTCCTTGAGCAGGTAGTCGGCGGCGCCCTCGCGCAGCGCCGCGACGGCCGTCTCTTCGGTGATCGTGCCGGTCACGACGATGAACGGGATGTCGAGGTCGCGCGCGCGCAGATGGCGCAGGGCACTCAAGGCGTCGAAGCGGGGCAGGCTGTAGTCGGCCAGGATGATGTCCGGGACCGGATCGAGGGCAGCCAGATAGGTGGCCTCGTCGGTCGCCAGCGCGGGCTCGATCTCGAGGCCGGCTCGGCGCAGCTGGCGGATGACGAGGTCCGCGTCCATGGCGCGGTCCTCCAGGATCAGCATCCGGAGCGGCTGCACGACATCAGTTCCCAGGGTCGTTCCCCCGCAGAGCTCCCGGCCAGACGCTTCTGAGATCAATCGGTCTCCGTAGTCTCGCACTGCTGGACGCCTGCGCGCCAGCCGACATCGGTGACCGTGGACTGAAGTCCCACGTCTACCATTGTGCCGTCGCTACGCGACTCCGAATGGGGAGAACCGGCTGACGCGGGGCGGCGGGCCGATAGTTGACGGCGATTTCGGCTGACAGTCCGTACGGGCGCTACGCCTGCTGGTCGGGCGGGGTGATGGTGAGATCCTCGGCGGGGGCGTCGAGGAGGGTCGGGGCGGTACCGGGGCCGACGAGCATGCGGACGGCGCCGGGTACGACCTCGATCCGGGCCGGCGTGGTGCCGGATGGGTCGCCGTCGACCTGGATCGGGACAACTGGCCGGCTCGCCACAAGCAGCTCGCGCACCTGGAGGTACGTCACCTCGGGGTCGTCGTCGTGGCGGCCGATGACCACGAGGAAAAAATGGCGCAGCTTGGTCAGGAGGGATCGACCCGGGAAGATGCAGACGTCCAGCAGGCCGTCAGCCGCCGAGGCGCGGTGGGTGATCATGACGGCGCCGCCCCAGAGCCGGGTGTTGCCGATCGTCACGAGGGCGGCGTTCGTCTCGAAGGTGCGGCCGTCGGCGCGCAGGCGGAGGCGCTGGCCACGGGTGCGGAACGCTTCGAGGGCACCGGCAGCGAAGAAGGCGAGGGCACCGAAGCGTCGCTTCTGAGGCGTGCCCTCGACGGCGTGAACGGCCACGGCGTCGAAGCCGAGCCCGGCCATCAGGAGGAAGTACCGACCGTTGACACGGCCGAGGTCGAGTCGGCGAACCTGGCCGCGCAGCAGCTGGCGTGTGGCCTCGGCGGGATCGAGCGAGAGGCCAAGCTCGCGTGCCCAGACGTTGACGGTGCCGAGCGGCACGGCGCCCACGGCGGTGTTCGTGCCGGCGAGTGCCTGAATGACCTCGTTGAGCGTGCCGTCGCCGCCGCCGGCGAGGACGATCGGCTGGCCGCTGCGCGCGGCGTCAGCTGCCAGGAGGGTGGCGTCGCCGACCGCCACGGTCTCTGCTACGTCCAGGCGCCAGCCGAGCGCTGCTGCCGCCTCGACTACCCGCTCGACGGCGCGCGAGTGGGCGCGGAATCCGGATCGGGGGTTGAGGATCAGGAGGGCGGAGCGATGCGAGGCGAGCGGAGGATCGGGGGAGGATCCTGGAGGCCCGGCAGCGTCCCGCGGCTGGGGCTCGGGGCCGCTCATGGCGGCGCCAGCGATCGGAGGTCGCGCGAGGCGACCAGAAACGAGGACACAAAAAGGCTCGGGATCTGCCGACTGTGCGGCGGACGAACCTTGCGACCCATCCGCGGCACCCTCTGCGCTGCGACTCTACGCCTCACGTCCTTGCGGCCGTGAGCGGTGCTGCTGGTAGCTCCCCTCTGGATTGCTCCTTCGGGGAATTGCGGGGTCGCCCCTGCCAGCCGCTCCGTTCGTGTCGACTCACCCGAGCCACCGTCACTATACACCCCTTCGTCGACCTTGCCAACAGGTGTCGCTTCCCGTTCCGTATTCGTTCGAGCGAATCTCCACGCCGGGGCCGAGATCTTGCGGGTGATCGGTCCGTTCATCGGCTGGCCGGGTCAGCGCTCGGCGCGGGCGGCGACGGCGATCAGGCGCTCGCAGCCGGCCGCAAAGGGGGCGAGGTCGTACGAGCCGTAGAACGCCTCCGGCACGAAATCGGCCTGCTGGAGCAGCAGCTCGAGCTCGAAGCGGCCGTAGTAGCGCAGGTCGAGTCGAACGGTTGAGCGGTGGACGACGCGGTCCTCGCCGACCTCGTCATAAAAGTAAGTGTAATGATCGACCTGTTCGCCGTGATCGGTGCTGCGCGCCGTCCACTTGCTGAGCGGCAGGCCGGTGGCTGGATGGCGGCCTTCGTACTGGAGCACCAGCTCGTCGGTCGGCTCGGCGCCGCGGCCGTTGCCGTTCGAGAGGTCCAGGATCAGCAGGCCCCCCGGCATGAGGTGCTGGTAGATGCACCTGAGCGCCGCGAGCTGATCGTCGATGGTGAGCAGGAGTCCGAACGAGTCGAGCCCGACGATGGCGAGCCTGAACCGCTCGTCGATGGTGAAGCGGCAGACGTCCGCCTCGTGAAGGGCGGCGCGCCGGAGCAGGCCGGCGCTGCCCAGGACCTGACGGGCTCGTTCGAGCATCGGACCGGAGCTGTCGATGCCGACGACGCGTTCGCCGAGCTCCAGGAGCGGGGCCATCAGCCGGCCGCTGCCGCAGGCGAGCTCGAGGATCGGACCGCCGGTGCGGCGCGCGAAGTCCTGGTAGAGCGGCACGTCGACGTCGTAGTCGGCGTGCTCCCAGTCGTAGTAGGGGGCGAGGGCGTCGAACGGGTTCTTGCGGGCGTGCTGCTGGGGCATGGTCGGATTGTGGCACACGGACGAGGAGGCAGGTCGGGCATACTCTGATCAGCTTTGTGGATCGTGGGAGGGGACCGATGACGACGTCCGGCCACCCGGTTTTGCCGCTCTCCGCCGACGAGGTGTTGACGACGACGCGCTCCGTGCGCAAGCGGCTCGATCTGCAGCGCCCGGTCGAGCGGAGCGTGATCGAAGAGTGCTTGCGGATCGCCCAGCAGGCGCCCTCTGCGTCGAACCGGCAGCACTGGCACTTCGTGGTGGTGACCGACGCCGCGAAGCGGAAGGCGATCGGGGAGCTGTATCTCAAGGCGAGGCTGGAGGGCCAGGCGACGCGGGCGGCCAGGACGTTCCGGACCGAGGAGCAAGCCGAGGTGTATCAGCGGGTCTCGGTGTCCGCCGACTATCTTGGCGAGCGGATGGGCGACGTGCCGGTCCTCGTGATCCCGTGCATCGAGGGGCGGATCGAGAAACAGTCGTTCTCGGGGCAGGCGGCGCTCTGGGGCACGATCTTGCCGGCGGCCTGGAGTTTCATGCTGGCAGCGAGAGCGCGGGGTCTGGGCACGGTCTGGACGACGATCCACCTGGCGTACGAGCGCGAGGCGGCGGAGATTCTGGGGATCCCGTACGAGGAGGTCACGCAGGCGGCGTTGATCCCGCTGGCGTACACGGTGGGGACGGACTTCAAGCTGGCCCGGCGCGACCCGCTGGAGTCGATGGTGCACTGGGACGGCTGGTGAGAACGGAGTAGGCAGTGGGCAGTAGGCAGACGGCAGTGGGACCGTGGCCGTCTCTGCCTACCGCCTACTGCCTACTGGGTGAGGCGATGCGCATTTTGACGATTGACGTGGGGACGGGCACGCAGGACATCCTGCTGTTCGACGCCGATCAGGAGCTGGAGAACTGCGTCAAGATGGTGATGCCCTCGCCGACGGCGGTGGTGGCGCGGCAGATCCGCGCCGCGACCGAGCGGGGCACGCCGTTGCTGCTCGACGGCGTGACGATGGGCGGCGGCCCGAGCCACTGGGCGGCGATGGATCACGTCCGGGCGGGCCATCCGGTCTATGCGACGCCGGATGCCGCGCGGACGTTCGACGACGACCTGGACGGCGTGGCCGAGATGGGGATCTCCGTGGTCTCGGAGGACGAGGCGGCGGCGCTGTCCGGCGCGGAGCGGGTGACGTTACGGGATCTCTGGGTAGACGAAGTCCGGACGGCGCTGCGGGCGTTCGGGGCGGACGACCGTTTTGACGCGCTGGCGGTGGCGGTGTTCGATCACGGAGCGGCGCCGCCGGGCTACAGCGACCGGATCTTCCGATTCGACTACCTGGCGGAGCGAGTGCGGCAGTCGGCCGACCTGACGGTGTTCTCGTTCATGCGCGAGGCGATTCCCGAGAGCCTGACGCGGCTGCGGGCGGTGGCGGGGAGTGTGGACCGATCGTACCCGCTGCTGGTCATGGACACGGCGCCGGCGGCGGTACTGGGTGCGCTGGAAGACCCGGCGGTGGCGGAGCGATCGGCGTCGATCGTGGCGAACGTCGGCAATTTTCACTGCCTGGCGTTCCGGCTGGAGGCGGGACGGATCGCGGGGCTGTTCGAGCACCACACCGGCGAGCTGTCGCAGGGGGAGCTCGAGGCGTTCCTGGAGAAGCTGATCGACGGCACGATCACGAACCAGGAAGTGTTCGACGACATGGGGCACGGCGCGCTGATGTTCCAGCCGCCTGGCCGTCTGGAGGACGCGTTCCTGGCGATCACGGGGCCGCGGCGGGGTCTGCTGAAGGGGTCTCCGCTTCGTCCGTACCTGGCGGTGCCGCACGGGGACATGATGCTGGCAGGATGCTTTGGCCTGTTGCGGGCGTATGCGGCGCACGATCCTCGGGTGGCAGAGGCCGTGACGTCGCGGCTGGGAGCGCGACCCGGCGCCTCGACGTAATCGAGCTGCTCGTGGCTGCACGGCGTTGCCCGTGCACTTGCGCTCTGGTAGAATGGATGGGCTACGGGCCTGTGGCGCAGCGGGAGCGCGCTTCCTTGGCATGGAAGAGGTCAGGGGTTCGATTCCCCTCAGGTCCACCAGCGCGACTACGCGAACGCCCTTCGGGGCGTTTTTCTTCGGGTCAGGCCCCCGGCGCGAGCAATCTGGGCCGGCTGGGTGACCCGGTGACGACCGTGCGCGGTCCTTCTGGGAACCGTACGCGAACCTTCGGCGTAGCGCCCGGCCTGGTTGGGGGCGGCGGTCTTACGCTTGCACGCACAATCCTCCAGGACAAGTCGCGAACGTCGTCTGTGGCGGGGAGTTGCGCTTATCCGGATGCGCGGCGACGTGGGAGGTGATTATGTCGGCGCCTGACGACATCCCCACCTCGGCATTGACTGAGCGTCAGCGGGAGGTCGCGGCCCTGATTGCCGAGGGCTCGACGAATCAGGATATTGCCGATCGGCTCGGCATGGAACGACATGCCGTGAGCGATTACGTCGCGCAGATCCTGTGGCGGCTTGGGGCGACGGATCGCAGTCAGGTCGCCATCTGGGCGATGCGTCATCGGCTGTGTCAACCACAAGAGTGATGCGTTGCTCGAGTTCGATGCGTTCGCTTACTTCACTCAGCAGTGCGCTGTGCGATGTGGGATGTCCAAACGATCGTGTCGGCATGCAACGTGCATTTCAACGGTCACCGATCACCTGACCTGGATGGCGATGCGTGCTGACGGCACCCGCCTCACATCGGGAGCACCGTATGACTCACGTGCAGCATGGCCCGGTAAGCGTCTACGCCGAGGGTGCCGATGGATCGAGATCTGAATATTCGCTCGATGCGAATCTCATCATCGCGAACGCGCCGGACCCCGTGTTCGTCTCGGACCTGGAGGGCAAGATTCTCCAGGCCAACGACGCGGCATCCGAGCTCCTCGGCTTCCGCCCAGACGAACTGGTGGAGCAGTCACTGTCCCGGTTCATCAGCGCCGAAGAGAAGCGTGAGTTCACGGCTGCGCTGCGCGAGGTGGTGGAGCGGGGCGTCACGCGCAATGCCCGCCTGAACCCGCGTAGCGCCTCTGGCGAGGTCATCCCGAC
>Ga0114129_10004941_pt1 | contig 18800 bp, 17 predicted proteins | sample RhiMetdeltSRZDD1_FD_80071 | JGI IMG/M metagenome (GOLD analysis project Ga0114129, IMG submission 80071) | Populus rhizosphere microbial communities from Tennessee, USA - Rhizosphere MetaG P. deltoides SRZDD1 (version 2) (version 2) | ecosystem: Host-associated > Plants > Roots > Rhizosphere >...
CCGGGCGGCGCGAACATCGACGCCATCACCTTGTTCACGTCGTCATTGTTCCACGCAAACGTCACTTTCTTGCGGTGAACCTTGCGCTGCATCGCCTGCAGCACTTCCTTGCCGATGAAGTCGTGATCGAACTTGGTGAAGCCGTCGTAACCGAGCTCGTAGGGCGTGGTGTAGTAGTCCTCGATATTTTTGGATACGAAGCTGCCGCCAAGCGAGGCGTTCGCTTCGTAGCTCGTTCCCGACAGCCATTGGCGGTAGGACTTCATCTTCTCGCCGGAATAGACCGCCGGCACCGGCGAGGGGATCCAGCCTGATTCGAGCGTGTTGGTCGCGTAAGCGCGCGCACCAACCTGCACGATGCCGAAATCCTTGCCGGCTTCGAGTATGGCGGCGCGGATCTCGTCGCCTTCCGTATAGGGACCCCACACCTCGAGGCCGGGCGCCCCCGCCATGCCGTGGCGCAGGGCGCGAACCTTGCGGCCCCCAATGGTGATGTGGCCCATGTTGAAAAACTTGATGTCGGGGAATGGGCCGCCGTTCAGCTTTTTGATGACGCCCTCGGCGTTCGGACCCTGGATCTGGTAGCGGTAGAATCTCCGGAACACCGGCTTGCCCATCGGACGCGACGGCGAACGATCGTCGTATTCGACTTTCACGTCATACTTGCCCGCCTGCGCGTTGTATTGAATCCAGTTCGCGGTCGGATTGCGGCCGACGAAAACGAGGGTATTTTCGCCGAGATAAAACAGGATGCCGTCGCCGATGACCTGGCCGCTGTAATTGCACGGCGCAAACTGCTTCGCCTTGTTGACGGTGAAGTTTTTGAAGGAATTGGTCGCAAGGTGCGACAGCAACTTGAGCGCATCGGGACCCTCGACGAAGAGGTTTACCATGTGATGCGTCTGGTCAAACAGCACGCAGGTCTCGGCCCAGGCGCGCTGCTCATCGCGCCAATTGGTGAATTCGGGCGCGACGACCGGATAGACATAGGCGCCGATTTGCGAATTGCGCAACATTCCGACGACATCGCCGCCCGAGGCCTTGATCGCCTCCTCCAGATTCTTGTGAGCCATACTGACGTTCCTCTTTCAGTTAATCGACAATTCTCATTCGGGCGGCACATTAGCCCGACAGCTCATTGAGAGAAAAGAGCAGAAAATTGACGCGCACGCCGAGAAGTGGTGTGAATGCGGCCGCGGAGTTTGGTCAATCAAGAAGCAAGCCCGAGTATGCCGATGGCCCACCTGACCCCACCATTTCGCGCCGATCACGTGGGCAGCCTTCTACGCAGCAAGCCTCTGCAAGATGCGCGTGCGAAGCGCGAGAAAGGAGCCATCAGCGGTGATCAACTCAAGGAGGTTGAGGACCACGAAATCGAAAAGATTATCAAGAAGCAGGAAGAAATCGGGCTTAGGCTCGCGACCGATGGGGAGTTTCGACGAGCCTACTGGCACTTCGATTTCTTCAGCATGCTCGACGGGGTGGAGCTCTACGAGCTCGATCATGGCATCCAGTTTCAGGGCGCCCAGTCAAAGCCGCAGAGCATCCGCGTCATGGGCAAGATCGGCTTCTCCAATCATCCCATGGTGGAACATTTCAAGTTCCTCAAGGCACACACCAAGGTCACTCCCAAGATGACCATCCCCTCGCCAAGCGTGATTCATTTCCGCCTCGAGCCCGGCGCGGTAGCTAAATCCGCCTATCCTGACCGCGATGCCATCTTCGACGATCTGGCGGTGGCTTATCAGAAGGCGGTGCGTGCCTTCTACGATGCTGGCTGCCGCTATCTGCAATGGGACGATACGGCCTGGGCCTATCTATGCTCACAGGAGCAGTTGACGAAAGCCAAGGAGCGGGGTCTCGACGTCGATCACCTGCAGGAAACCTACGTTCGCTGCATCAACAAAGGCCTTGAGGCCAAGCCTGCCGAAATGACAATCACAACCCATGTCTGCCGCGGCAACTTTCGTTCGACCTTTATTTCTTCTGGCGGTTACGAGCCCGTTGCGGAGAACTTGCTCGGCAAGTGCAATTACGACGGTTACTTCCTCGAATACGATACCGATCGCGCGGGAGGCTTCGAGCCGCTGCGCTTTCTGCCGAATGGCAACAAGATCGTCGTGCTGGGTCTGGTCACCTCGAAAACCGGCAGGCTGGAGCCGCGCGCCGACATCAAAAAGCGTATCGAGGAGGCGACCAAATATGTCGCACTCGACCAGCTCTGTCTTTCCCCGCAATGCGGTTTCGCATCCACCGAGGAAGGCAACGTGCTTGCCGAGGACGAGCAGTGGGCCAAATTGCACATGATCGCCGAGTTGGCGGGCGAGGTTTGGGGGAAAGATTAGCAACACGTCCCTGCGCAAGCGGGAAACCAATCGCGAAAAGGGAGTTCCTGCTTTTGCGGGGACGAGCGGGACCGCTTCGCGCAATAATCGAGTGAGGAAACGAACCAATCATGTCCCCACGCACCACGCCACCCTTTCGGGCCGACCATGTCGGCAGTCTGCTACGTACCGCGTCGCTGAAAGAGGCGCGGACAAAATACGCAAAGAAAGAAATCGGTACGGCGGCATTGAAGGCGGTCGAGGACCGCGAGATTGAGAAAATCGTCAGGAAGCAGGAAGGCGTCGGGCTGAAGCTTGCCACCGACGGCGAGTTTCGCCGCTCATGGTGGCATTTCGATTTCTTCCGCGGGCTGAAGAGTGTTGAGCCGATCACCACAGCCACCGGCATTCAGTTTCACGGCGTCGAGACCAAGCATGAAGGCATCAAGATCTCAGGCAAAATCGATTTCGACGGCCATCCGCAGATCGAGCACTTCAAGTTTTTAAAGGCGCATTGCCGCGTCACGCCGAAAATGTGCATTCCGGCTCCCAGCACATTTCATTTTCGGCAGGGCCGGGCGCTGGTGAGCAGGGAGGTTTACCCCAACCTCGACGAGTTCTTCGCCGATGTGGCAGCGGCGTGGCGTAAGGCGATTCGCGCTTTTTATGATGCCGGCTGCCGTTATCTCCAGCTCGATGATACCGCCTGGGCCATGATGTGCGATCCGAAGGAGCGCGAGCAATCCAAAGGGCGCGGCGACGATCCGGACAAACTGCCCGAGATCTATGCGAGAGTGACCAACGCGGCGCTCGAAGGAAAGCCGGCCGACATGGCCATCACCATGCATTCCTGCCGCGGCAATTTCCGATCCACATGGATCGCGCAGGGTGGCTACGAATTCGTGGCCGAGCACCTGCTCGGCAATACAAGCCTAGATGGATATTTTCTGGAATACGATACCGAGCGTGCCGGCGGCTTCGAGCCGTTGCGCCATTTTCCCAAAGGCAAGAAGCAGCTCGTGCTGGGGCTCGTCACGTCGAAATCCGGCCGGCTGGAAGCGAAAGACGATATCAAGCGCAGGATCGATGAAGCCAGCAAATATGTCGCGCTCGATCAGCTTTGCCTGTCGCCGCAATGCGGGTTCGCGTCGACCGAAGAAGGCAACGTGCTTGCGGAAGACGAGCAGTGGGCGAAACTGCGGATGATCGTTGAGCTGGCGGAGGAGGTGTGGGGTAAGTAGTCGCATTTCAGAAGACGCCGGCTTCATGTTCTTTGAGCGGGATGGGCTGGAACAAGCCCCGCCACGACACGTAACAGAATTGGAATGGCACAGCGTACTACACCTCCCTTCCGTGCCGACCATGTCGGCAGCCTTTTGCGCACCAAGCCTCTGAAAGAAGCTCGTGCCAGACGGGAAAGAAACGAAATCTCCGCCGATGAACTCAGGGCGATCGAGGATCGCGAGATCGCGGCGATAATCAGCAAACAGGAAGACATTGGACTTGGGGCCGTCACCGACGGTGAATTCCGGCGCGCGTTCTGGAACTACGATTTTCTCGGAGCGCTCCTCGGGGTGGAGGCTTACCTGGGCGAGCGCAAGATCAAGTTCAAGGGCGTCAATCCGAAGCCCATGATGTTGCGAGTGAGCGGCAAGCTCGGCACATTTTCCGGTCATCCGATGCTCGAGCATTTTCGATTCACGAAAGCTCATGCGCGGGTTCTGCCTAAAATGACAATCCCCTCGCCATCGTCGCTGCATTTTCGCTATGGCCGCGAGGCGGTGCCGGAAGCGATCTATCCCGACATGCGCGACTTCTATCGCGATCTTGGCCAGACCTATCGACTGGCCGTGCGGGCTTTCGCCGACGCGGGCTGCCGCTATCTGCAGCTCGACGAGGTGAACCTCGCCTATCTCTGCGACCCAAGCCTGCGCGCGCAAGTGGCCGGCCGCGGCGAGGACCCAGAAAAACTCCCGATGATCTATGCCGGCCGCGATCTCGGATGTTCCTTCGGACATGACAATCGCCATGCATCTGTGCCGCGGCAATTTCCAATCGACGTTTGTCGCATCCGGTGGATACGAGCCGGTCGCGGAAATCCTGTTCAATGCAATCAAGGTGCATGCCTATTTCATGGAATATGACAGTGACCGTGCCGGCGGGTTCGAGCCTTTGCGCTTCGTGCCCAAGGGCAAGATTGTGGTGCTCGGACTCGTCACCTCGAAATCGGGGCGACTTGAATGCAGAGACGTTCTCAAGCGCCGTATCGACGCGGCCGCAAAGTATGTGCCGCTGGAGCAATTGTGTCTGTCGCCGCAATGCGGCTTCGCTTCCACCGAGGAGGGAAACCTTCTCGCCGAGGAAGAGCAGTGGGAGAAGTTGCGGATGATTGTGGAACTGGCCGACGAGGTTTGGGGCAACTAGCTTGCATTGATCCGTTCATTTCCGCGAAGCGGAATCCAAAAAACGCTGGGTCCCCGCTTCCGCGGGGACGAACGGCTGAGGAGGAAGGAAGGATGTCACCACGCAACAAGCCGCCATTCCGCGCCGATCATGTCGGAAGCCTGCTGCGGCCAGCCGCATTGAAGAAAGCGCGCGAGCAGCGCGCTCGGGGCGAAATTTCGCCGCCGGATCTGACGGAACTCGAGGACCGGGAGATCGAGCGCATCATCAGGAAGCAAGAGGAGGTCGGACTGCAGTCGATCACCGATGGCGAATTCCGCCGCTCCTGGTGGCATCTTGATTTTTTGTGGGGCCTCGACGGCATCGAGAAACATGTGATGGACACGGGAGTCTCGTTCGTTGCGGTCACCACCCGCAACGAGGGGCTGAAAGTAACCGGCAGGGTCGCGTTTTCCGGCCACCCGATGATCGAGCACTTCAGGTTCGTCGCCGCCAACACGAAACGCACGCCGAAAATTACGATTCCCGCCCCGTCGGCGGCCTATGGCCGTCCAATGCGCACCCCCATCGCGGAAAAGGTTTATCCAAAACTGGACCTTTTCTTCGACGATCTCGGGCAGGCCTACAGGAGAGCGGTACGCGCCTTCGCCGATGCCGGCTGCCGTTATCTCCAGCTTGATGAAGTATTCATCGCCATGCTGTGCGATCCAAAATATCGGCAGACGATGAAAGATCGCGGCGATGATCCGGGAAAGCTTGGCGAGCTGTACGGCGATCTCATCAACATCGCAATGTCCGATATTCCGGCCGACATGACGATCACCATGCACATGTGCCGCGGCAATTATAAATCGACCTACATGGGCGCGGGCGGCTACGAAGCCGTGCAGGAAATCCTGTTCAACAAGATCAAGGTCCATGGCTTCTTCATGGAGTACGATACTGCGCGGGCCGGAGGGTTCGAACCAATGCGAATGCTGCCGAAAGACAGGACCGTTGTGCTCGGCCTGGTCACCTCAAAAAGCGGGCGGCTCGAGCCGAGGGACGAGATCCATCGCCGCATCGAGGAAGCGACCAAATTCGTTTCGCTCGATCAATTGTGTCTCTCGCCTCAATGCGGCTTTGCCTCGACCGAGGAAGGCAATGTGCTTTCCGAGGAAGAGCAGTGGGCGAAGTTGAGGATGATTGTCGAGCTGGCTGAAGAGATTTGGGGCAAAAGCGGACCCCACTCCGTTCATTCCTGCGCAAGCGGGAATCCAGCGAGATAGGATAAGAATGGGTCCCCGCTTTCGCGGGGACGAACGGATCTGATTGCAGGGTTGGAATTCGCATGCCGCACATTGTCAAAGGCAAAACCGCTATCGTTACCGGGGGAGGTCGCGGGATTGGACGCGCCATTGCCATGCTGCTCGCCCAGGAAGGCGCGCGCGTGGTGGTCAGCGATATCGGCGCCAGCCTGCAAGGCGACGGTTCCGATGCAGGTCCGGCGCAAGATGTTGTGCGGGGTATCGAGAAAGCCGGAGGCCAGGCTATCGCCTCGACGCTTTCGATTACGGAACCGAAAAACGCGGAAGCCATCGTCAAAACGGCGCTCGATGCCTTCGGCCGCATCGACATTCTTGTCAACAACGCGGGCATATTGCGGGATGTCATCTTTCACAAGATGAGCTGGTCGGACTGGTCCGATGTGGTCGACGTGCACCTTCACGGTTCTTTCAACATGAGCCGTGCGGTCGCGCCGCTTTTTCGCGAGCAGGGCTCGGGCGCCTTCGTTCATATGACTTCGACTTCGGGGCTTATCGGAAATTTCGGCCAGGCGAATTACATGGCCGCCAAGCTCGGCATCATGGGCCTGTCACGGGGCATCGCGCTCGACATGGCGCGCTTCAATGTCCGTTCGAACTGCATCGCGCCGTTTGCTTTCACGCGTATGATTGAATCGATTCCGGCACAATCGGAACAGGACAAACGGCGCATCGAAGCGTTTCAGCGTATGACGCCGGAAAAGATCGCGCCGCTTGCGGTGTATCTTTGCTCCGATGCGGCAGCGGACATCACCGGGCAGATCTTTTCCGTTCGCAACAACGAAATCTATCTGTTCAACCAGCCGCGGCCGATCAAAACGATTCACCGCGCCGAGGGATGGACACCGAAGGGCATTGCGGTTGAGCTTAAAGCGGCCATGGCGCCCTCGTTCACCCCGTTGGAGCGCTCGGAAGACGTGTTCAACTGGGACCCGATCTGATTTTGTCATGGCCGGGCTTGTCCCGGCCATCCACGTCTTTACAACTAGCATAAAAGAAGACGTGGATGCCCGGCACAAGGCCGGGCATGACGAGTGAAGGCGATTTATGAAAAAGCGCGCAGCCGAGGACGAATTTTCCGACATACGCGCGGGGGTGCGCGCATTGTGCGCCAAGTTCCCCGGCGAATATTGGCGCGCGCTTGACCGTGAGCGTGCTTATCCGACCGAATTTGTCGCCGCGCTGACCAAGGCCGGCTATCTCGCTGCGCTGATCCCCGAGGAATACGGGGGTAGTGGCCTTAATCTGGGCGCGGCAGCGGCCATTCTGGAAGAGGTTCACGCTTCCGGCGGCAATGGCGCTGCCTGTCATGCGCAGATGTACACCATGGGCACGATCCTGCGTCATGGAAGCAAGGCGCAAAAGGAACGTTATCTGCCGCTGATCGCGAGCGGCGAGCTTCGCCTGCAGGCCTTCGGCGTTACGGAACCGACGTCAGGCACCGATACGCTTTCACTGCGCACCATGGCCCTGCGCGAAGGCAACGACCATTACGTCATCAATGGTCAGAAAATCTGGACTTCGCGCGCCGAGCATTCCGACCTGATGCTCTTGCTCGCGCGCACGACGCCAAAAGAACAGACCAAACGGCGCACCGACGGTCTGTCGGTATTCCTGGTAGATATGCGGCTCGCGCAGGGCGCCAATCTCGTCATCAATCCCATCCGCACGATGATGAACCACGCCACAACGCAAATCTTCTTCGATGACCTGCGCGTGCCGGCCGAAAATCTGATCGGCGAAGAGGGCCAGGGTTTTCGATATATTCTGTTGGGCATGAACGCCGAACGCATTCTTATCGCGGCCGAATGCATTGGCGACGCCAAATGGTTCATCGGCAAAGCGACCCAATACGCCAAGGACCGCGAGCTGTTCGGCCGCCCCATTGGGCAGAATCAGGGCGTGCAGTTTCCGATCGCGCGCGCTTATGCGCAGATGCGGGCCGCCGAGCTGATGGTGCACGAGGCCGCGCGCAAGTACGACGCCGGTGAAGACATTGGCGCTGAAGCCAACATGGCCAAGCTTCTGGCGGCCGACGCATCGTGGGCCGCCGCCGACATGTGCGTCCAGACGCATGGCGGATTCGGATTTGCCGAAGAATATGACATCGAGCGCAAGTTCCGCGAGACGCGGCTTTATCAGGTCGCTCCGATTTCGACCAACCTGATCCTCTCGTATCTGGCCGAGCATGTTCTCGGCTTGCCGCGATCGTATTGAGATGAAGGTGCATTCATCCCTTCGAATCCCATGACCCTCCCTCTCTCAGGACTTCTCGTCGTTTCGGTCGAGCAAGCGGTGGCGGCACCGCAATGTACCTGCCGTCTCGCCGATGCGGGCGCGCGCGTGATCAAGGTCGAACGCCCGGAAGGTGATTTCGCGCGCGATTACGACCACGTCGTCCATGGCGAAAGCGCCAATTTCGTCTGGCTTAATCGTGGCAAGCAGTCGGTTGTGCTCGATCTTGCCAAGCCTGATGACAAGGCACTGCTCGAAGCCATGCTGGCCAAGGCCGATGTGTTCGTGCAGAACCTCAAGCCTGGCGCGATCGCCAAGCTCGGCTTCGCGACGGGTCGGCTGCGGAAGGAGCACCCGCGGCTCATTTGCTGTTCGATTTCGGGTTACGGCGAGAGCGGGCCATATGCCCAGCGCAAGGCTTACGATCTTCTGATCCAGGCCGAATCCGGCGTCTCGTCGGTGACTGGCGGACCTGATGCGCCCGCCCGCGTTGGCGTGTCGATTGTCGACATTGCCGCAGGCCTCAATGCTTACGAGGCCATTCTCGAAGCGCTGGTCGTGAGGACTAAGACGAACAAGGGCACTGAGATATCCGTGTCCATGTTCGATGCCATGGCTGAATGGATGACGGTCCCGCTGCTGCATGGTGAAGGGGGTTTGCCCTTCAAGCGCATCGGTCTGGCCCATGCAGCGATCGCGCCTTACGGCGTGTTCAAGAGCCGAGATGGCGCCGATATTCTGATTGCCATTCAGAACGATCGCGAATGGCGCGTACTGGCAGAGAAAGTGCTGGGCGAGGCCAGGCTGGGGAAAGATCCCAAATTCGCGACGAATCCGAAACGGGTCGAAAATCGGGCCGACACCGACGCGAAGATCGCTGCAAGTTTCGCACGCCACGATGTCGAAGCGCTGATCGATAGACTGGAATCAGCGGAGATAGCCTTCGCGCGCGTCAATGACTGGGAGTTGTTGTCGAAACACGCTCACTTGCGGCGGATCACCGTCGGTGCACCGAGCGGACCGGTGAGCATGCCGGCCCCGGCTCCCCTGCGCGCGGGCGAGGAACAATCCTATGGCCCGATCCCGGCATTGGGCGAACACACCGAGCTGATCCGGAGAGAGTTCCTGAAATAGGATCAGTCGATCGCGACAGCCTCGCTCTTGGATCGCGACCCTTGGTGGGCGCGACCGATAATCAGCACGAGCGGCATCGTGGCAAGCGTCAGGATCATCAGCAGCTTGAAATCGTTGAGATAGGCGAGCATCGCCGCCTGCTGGGTCACGATCATGTCGAGCAAGGCGCGTCCAGCGTCTGTGTGCACGTTTAGGTTTGCTATTACGTCCGGCATTTGAAGCGCGTCGTTGAATGGGGTGACCTGCTCGGTCAGCCGCGCATGCATCTCCGTGGTCTTGCTCGTCAAGTTGGCGATGACCATCGATATGCCGATCGAAGAGCCGATATTGCGGGCCAGGGTCGTGATGGCGGTTGCTCCGGTGCGCAGGTGATCGGGCAAAGTCGCAAACGCGACGGTCGAGATTGGAACGAACAGCAAGCCGAGCCCGATGCCCTGCACGATACTCGTGACGACGATTGTCGTCTTTGTCACATCGAGCGAGAAGCCGGTCATGTAGTAAAGCGTGCCGCCTGCAAGCAGCAGCCCGGTCAAAATCAGGTACCGCGGGTGCACCGCTCGCATGAGCCGCGGCGCCACCATCATTGTGAGCAGGGTTCCAACCCCGCGCGCGCCGAGCAGGAAGCCTGCAGTCTGGATCGGGTATCCGAGCAGGTTCTGCATGAAGGGAGTCACAAGCGCCATGGTGCCGAACAGCACGACGCCGATCACAACCATGAAAATGCATCCGCTGAGGAAATTTCGGTCCTTGAACATCTCGAATCTGACGAACGGCTCGTTTATGGTCAGCGAATGTGCAAGGAAATAGTAAAAGCCCGCTACCGACACGATCGTCTCGATCCAGATTTCACTGGAATCAAACCAGCCAACCTGCTCGCCGCGATCGAGCAGCAATTGCAGTGAGCCGATGCCGACGGCCAAGGCCATGAATCCAAACCAGTCGAACCGCAGATGCTCGTGCTTCTGCGTTTCCTGCATGAAGGCCAACATGCCCAGCATTGTGATGACGCCGATCGGCAGGTTGATCAGGAAGACCCAGTGCCAGGAGTAGTTATCCGTGAGCCAAGCGCCGAGCGTAGGCCCCATGATCGGCCCCAACATCACGCCGATCCCCCAGATCGCCATGGCTTGGCCGCGCTCTTCGACGGAATAGGCGTCTAGCAATACGGATTGCGACAACGGAACCAGCGCCGCGCCGGCCATGCCCTGCAGCAGCCGAAACAGCACCATTTGCTCGATATTCTGCGCCAGTGCGCACAGGAACGATGCGAAGGTGAAACCGGCCACGCAAATGACGAAGAGCTTCTTCCGCCCGAACCGGTCCGATAGCCATCCGATCGGAGCGGTCATGATCGCGGCGGCCACAATATAAGACGTGAGCACCCAGTTGATCTGATCGAGGGAGGCGGACAGCGAACCCTGCATGTAGGGCAGGGCAACGTTGGCGATCGTAGTATCAAGCGCCTGCATGACCGTTGCGGTCATGGTGCAGATCGTTATCAGCCAGCGCCGCAGCTTCGGATCCATCGACGCGAAATGCGCAGTCATTTTGCTTCTTGCGCCTGCGCGGACATGAATGGCAGCCGGCTGTGACCGGTGTCGATTTCGACGTTCACGCTCATGCCGGAGCGCAGCAGGCGCGTATCCTCACCCTTGTCGAAGGCGATCCGGACTGGAACGCGCTGCACGACTTTCACCCAGTTTCCGGTCGCATTCTGCGGCGGCAGGATGGAAAACTGTGCACCTGTTCCCGGGCTCACAGCCACGACCGTGCCGGTGAACGTGCGGTCGGGAAAACTATCAATACTCAGCGTCGCTTTTTGTCCAACGCGCAGATAGGTTATGTCGGTCTCTTTCGGGTTGGCGTCGACCCATAGCGCCTGGTCATCGATCACACTGAGCACCGGCGTGCCGGCGGCGACAAAACGGCCCAGCTGGATGTTGTCGACCTGCGTGGCCGTGCCAGACATCGGTGCACGCACGATCGTATGATCGAAATCCCGCTGCGCGCTGTCGAGCACAGCCTTGGCCTGTGCGTATTCCGGGAACTGCTCGAGTGGCAAGTCAGGATTGCCGAGCAATTGATTGAGCGTCATGTCGCGTTGCTGAACCGCGTATTCCGCCTGCAGCTGCGCGGTCACAACCGCTACCTGCGCGGCGTCGAGATCGGCCTGCGAACCCGCCTGCGAGCTTACCAGCTTGCTCTTGCGATCGACATCGTGCTGCTTGAGCTCGACATTTTTCCCAGCGAGGTCGACCAACGTGTTCAGAGATTTAAGGTTGGACTTCAGTTTGTCGAAATCGCTGCGCGCGGTATCGAGCTTCGCCTTTGCCTGCTGAAGGGCGAGAGCGAAGGGCTCGCGATCGAGTAAACAGTTCGTCGCCAGGATTGACGTGCTGGCCCTCACGGATTGCAACATGCGCGATTTTTCCGGAGATGTCGGGCGTGATAAGGACTTTCTGTGCGCCGACATAAGCGTTGTCGGTTGAAATGTATCGGCCGCCGGAAAGATAGAGACCGAGGCCGATGATGACGGCAAAGACGGGCACCACGACCAGCAGGATCGTCCGCCGCCGCTTGCGGCCGAGACGCTCAAGCCAGCTTCTTTTCGGCGACGCACCGGCTTTTGTTTCCGGCGACATCCGGGCTTCGGGTGCCGGCACGATCTTCAAGACTTTCTCACTCATGACTTATCCAGCGGATGCTTGCTGTTGGTTCGCGCACTGCGTGCGATGGCCGAACGCAGATTGTTCTTTACTGCGCCGAGCTCCTTGAGCATGCGCTCGATCGAAGTCGGCGAGATTCCGTCAAGCACGGTTTCCATCATGTCCGCGCCAAGATCCGACAGGCGGTCGAGAAGAGGTCTCGCTGCGGGCTTCAGGTACAAACGATTGGCGCGCCGGTCATTCGGATCCGCGCGGCGCTCGATGAGGCCATTGTCCGCGAGCCGATCGAGAAGGCGGGTCAGGCTGATCGGCTGCAGGTCGAGCAGGTCAGCAAGTTCCGACTGCTTCAGGCCCTCGTGTCGATCGATGCGATTCAACACGGCCCACTGCGCCCGAGAAATGCCGAACTGGCGCGCCCGCTGATCGGCATAGGTTTTCAACAGGCGGGCTACGTCCATGATAGTAAAGCCAAATTCGCGCTTGATCGGTTGTTGCGGCATGACCAGCATCCCGTTTTCAAAGCATAAAGTAAGCAAGCTTATAATAAGCACAATATGGGATTTTTGCAGGGCTGCTATCCGGCTCGGGCGCCGGTGACGCGCGCTCGGCCGTCGGCCAAAGTCGCCCTCCGAAAAATGCGCACAGCAGAGGCAAGGACATGGACATCGGCTTCATCGGATTGGGGTACGCCGATGGCTCGGCGCCTGATCGAGGCGGGGCACAAGCTCGTCGTCTACGACACGCGCAACGACGCCGTGACGCCCCTGATTGCCCTGGGCGCGCAACTCGCATCCTCGCCGGCTGATGTCGCCGACCGGGTCGAGACCGTGATGGCCAGCCTGCCGTCGCTGCAGATTTCCGAGAAAGTCGCCATCGGCGAGGGAGGCGTTATCCACGGCAAGCGCATTAAGCGTTTCATCGATTTGTCGACCACAGGTTCGCGTGTCGCGGCAAAAATCGCAGCGACGCTGGCAAAGAAAAATATCGTGCAACTCGACTGTCCGGTGAGCGGCGGCGGCGGCGGTGCCAGCAAGGGCACGCTGGCGGTGATGGTCTCGGGTCCCAAGCCGGAAATTGAGATGATGAAGGACGTGCTCGCGGTCTTCGGCAGGGTGTTCGTTGTCGGCGAGAAGCCCGGCATGGCGCAGACCATGAAACTAGCTAATAATTTCCTATCCGCCACAGCGATGGCGGCGACGTCGGAAGCGGTGGCAATGGGCGTTAAGGCCGGCCTCGATGCGGCGGTAATGATTGACGTCATCAATGCCGGCTCAGGCCGAACCACCGCCTCGGATGGGAAATTTCCGCAATCGGTGTTGCCACGAACGTTCAACTACCGCTTCGCCACCGGTCTCATGCTCAAGGACGTCCGGCTGTGCGCGGAGGAAGCAAAAGCGCTGGACGTGCCTGATGTCGTCATGCGTGCGGTGCTTCATCAATGGGAAACGACCAACTCCGAATTCGGCGGGGATACCGATTTCACCGCAATTGTTAAGATGATCGAGCAGCGCGCAGGGGTCATTGTGGGTTCGGAGAAAAAGGCATGAGCGACGACGTCCACGAAGTCTACGCCATCTGCTACGGGACTCACGCGCGCAAGCGTTCCGAGAATTATATCTTCGGCGATCCTCACGACGAGATGACGTCGATTGCCTACTACGTCTGGGTTATTCAGGGGCCGCACGGCACTTTTGTATGCGACACAGGCTTCGATGAGGTCGCTGCGAAGGAACGCGCGCGAAAGATTACCCACCCGGTGGGCGACGGGATAAGGGCACTCGGCTTGCAGCCCGACAAGGTCGACCACGTTATCGCCACCCACATGCATTGGGATCACGCCGGCAACTACGAGCTGTTTCCGAACGCGCGCTACCACATTCAGGATGCCGAAATGGCCTACGCCACCGGCCGCTGCATGTGTCACCAGATGCTGCGCATCCCGTTCAGTGAAAGCGACGTGCTGGCAATGGTACGCAAGATATTCGCCTATCGCGTCGAGTTTCACGATGGGGTTGACAAGCTTGCACCCGGCATCACGGTTCACAAGATCGGCGGCCATTCAAAAGGATTGCAATGCGTGCGGGTCAAGACCAGACGCGGCTATGTCGTTGTCGCGTCCGACAGCGCGCACCTGTACTCGCATATCGATGAAGGCCGGGTGTTTCCCATCACGTACAGCGTCGGCGATACTCTCGAGGGCTACAAGACGCTGCAGAAGCTCGCCTCGTCGCGTCACCACATTGTACCGGGTCACGACCCCGAGGTTCTGAAACTTTATCCGGCGGTGAAGCGAGGATTGGAAAACTGGATCGTGCGGCTGGACGTCGAGCCGAAGGTTTGACGATTGTCGGCAATCCACGTCTTTGCGTTTAGCTGCGCCTGAAGACATGGATGCCCGGCACAAGGCCGGGCATGACGTTCAATTTTCGCGGAGACGAACGGCTGGCGGTTCAGACCAGCCCAAGCTCCGCGCACGCGGCTTTATGATGTTCTGCGCTCTCCGGAGCGAAGCAGCAGAAAATCACGCGCGTCATGCCGCGTGGCCGAGCGGCGATCTCGGCCGAAACCGTGCCGACCGCGATGCGCGCGGCGAGATCGGCTGGAAAGCGATAGACGCCGGTTGAGATTGCCGGATAAGCGATCGATTCCAGCCGATTAGCTGCAGCCAAGTCGAGGGCGGTCCGGTAACAGCCGGCAAGCAGGTCTTCTTCGTTCTTGCCGCCGCCGGCCCACACGGGTCCGACCGCGTGGATGACGTGCCTGGCTTTCAACCGGTACCCGTGCGTGATCTTGGCGGAGCCGGTGTCGCAGTCGCCGAGGGTGCGACATTCTTCAAGCAGCTCCGGGCCCGCGGCGCGGTGGATGGCGCCATCGACGCCACCACCACCCAGCAGCGTGCGGTTCGCCGCATTCACGATCGCATCCACATCAAGCGTCGTGATGTCGGCGACAGTGACCTCGAGAATTGTCTGACCGATCTCCGCGGCGAATTTCGCCATGCGCGATCATATCATGCGGTCACGTGTTCGGGCACCACCGTCTCAAAATCGACGGTCGAGCGCACGCCGATGTCGTCGTAATGCGCGTCAAGGAAGCGCCGTGCGGCGCGCCTGCCGTTGGTGCGCAGCATCTCAAAAAAATCATAGTCAGTGTGGAGGCGGTTGGCGGCGTCGAGTGTCTGCGCCGCTCCGGTGAGTTCAATACGGTGCAGATTGATGCGGCGATAACGACCGGTGCCGATGCCGCGTGGCAACTTGCCCTCGTCGATCAGCTTGCCGACGAAAGCGATACCGCGTAATTCCGACATCAGCGAGGAATTGAACGTGATCTCGTTGATGCGGGCCAGGATCTCGTTCTGCGTTTTCGGCACTTGCTTGCGGCGCACCGGGTTGATCTGGACCAGCAGCAGGTTTTCGGTCTGAGTGGCGCCAACCAACGGATAGAGCGCCGGATTGCCCACATAGCCTCCATCCCAATAATGCTCTCCGCCGATCTCTACAGCGCGAAACAAATGCGGGAGGCAGGCTGAGGCGACGATCATGTCCGCTGTCATTTCGTCGCGCCTGAACACTTGAAGCTGTCCGCTTCTAACATTGGTGGCGGACACGAACAATTGCAGATTCTTGCATGCGCGCACAGCGTTGAAATCAACGAAGCGTTCGATTAAATCCTTCAACGGATTGATATTGAGCGGATTGAAGTCGTAGGGCGACAGATACCGCGTGAGCGCCTGCATCCAAAGGCCCACCGGCGTGTCTTCGATCGGCCAGAACGAAAACAGCCGATCGACTGCGCGCCGCTGCACATCGGGCAGATTTCCGCCGAGGCTTGCCGCGCGCCAGAAATCGGCAAGCCGCTTGCGCGCTTCGTCCGGACCGCCGCGTGCCAGTCCGTCGGCCAGCATGATCGCGTTGACCGCGCCGGCCGAGGTACCGGATATCCCTTCGATCGTCAGTCGACCATCCTCCAGCACGTGGTCGAGCACCCCCCAGGTGAAGGCGCCAAGCGCGCCTCCGCCCTGCAAGGCAAGGTTGATGCGCTTGCCCGGTTTTTCTGACCTGTCGCCGCCAAGCGCACGCGAAAGAAATTGGATCACTGTGCCACCCAGCCGCCGTCGATCGAATACGCCGAGCCTGTGATTGTCGCGGCGGCGTCGCTGCAGAGGAACACGGCAAGGGCGCCGATGCTTTCGGGCTTGGTGAATTCGAGCATCGGCTGCTTTTCCGACAATAGCGACACCTTCGCCTTATCAAACGATTGGTTGTTGGCCTTGGCCCGCGTCTCGATCTGCTGCTTGATCAGTTCAGTGAGCACCCACCCGGGGCAAATGGCGTTGCACGTGATGCCGTCGTTGGCGGTTTCGAGCGCGACCACTTTTGTAAGGCCGACGAGGCCATGCTTGGCCGCTACATAAGCGACCTTCTGGACGCTCGCCACCAGGCCGTGCGCCGAAGCGATGTTAATGATGCGTCCCCACTTGCGTGCTTTCATGCCTCGGACGGCGGCGTGGATGGTGTGAAATGAAGAGGAAAGGTTGATGGCGATGACGGCGTTCCATTTCTCGACCGGGAAATCCTCGAGGTTTGCGACGTGCTGGATGCCCGCGTTGTTCACCAGCACATCGATCGCGCCGAATTCCTTTTCGCCCGCGCGTACCATGTCGGCAATTTCGGCCGGCTTGGTCATGTCGGCCGCCGAGTAACGCGCCTTGACGCCAAAATCCTTCTCGATTCCGGCGCGCAGTTTTTCGATCTCGGCCTTGTCGCCAAAGCCATTGAGGATGACGTTGGCGCCGTCCTGGGCGAGGGCGCGGGCTGTTGCGAGCCCGATGCCCGAGGTCGAGCCGGTAATCAGCGCGGTCCTGCCTTTCAGCATGCGGTCCTCATTTGACGGGAGACGGGGAGTTTAAGTGCCGGCGGAACCTGCCCGTATTTGTGTTGCAGTGCAATATATATGTTCGGCGCGTAGGGTTTGGAGCAGTTTGACGTTAGACTTGCGTCGAAGGCGGAACGTTCCTTGACCAGCAAACCATTCGCACGCGCTGTATTTCCGAAGCCCGATCACGACCATGAACGGTGCGCGAACGACGCTATTGCTCACGCAGAAACGATCTGTGGCGTACGAAAAGAGCGATTGACGCCGATCCGGCGTCAGGTCCTGGAAGCCCTTTTGACCAGCCATCAGCCGCTGGGCGCCTATGAGCTGATCGACCGACTGAGCGTGCGCGGCGCCAGGCCGGCGCCGATCACGATCTATCGCGCGCTTGATTTCCTGCGCGAGCAGGCGCTCGTGCATCGCATCGAAAGCCGGAACGCTTTCATCGCCTGCGTGCACAATCACGAAACCGCCGATCCGGTCGTGTTCCTCATCTGCGAAAAATGCGGAGCGGTTGGCGAGGCTGCCTCAGCCGCGGTTGCCGACACCATCAGGAACGCGTCGCGCGCGGCCGGCTTTTCGCCCAAGACACCCGTGATCGAGATTTCCGGCATCTGCGCGCATTGCAAGGCGGCGTGAGGCAGGAACTCCGGCCACCATGACATGTTGGTGAGGGTGCGATAAAACGCGGATCCTTGATTGTCTTCTCCGTCAACCTACACATCGACCACGCGCCCGCTTGACGCGCTTGCGGCCAGCATTGTCGTTGTGTTGTGCCTGTCGTGGGGCTTTAACCAGGTCGCCACCAAGCTTGCAATTCATGACATCCCGCCAGTGACGCAAGCTGCGGTGCGCTCGGCTGTCGCGGCTCTGTTGATCTCCGCGTGGTGCCGGCTGCGCGGCATTGCGCTCTTGAAGCGCGACGGTACCTTGTGGTTCGGGATTGCAGCAGGAATTTTGTTCGCTGCCGAATTCGTCCTGATCTTCCAAGGTCTCCTCTACACCACGGCGTCGCGCGCCACGTTATTCATATATCTCGCGCCGTTCTTCGTGGTTCTCGGTGCGCGCATTGTGCTGCCTGCAGATCGTTTTAAGCCTGCCCAATGGCTGGGCCTTAGTCTGTCCTTCATCGGCATGGTCATCGCGTTCGGCGTGCCTACCCCCGCAACGGAACCAAGACAGCTCATCGGTGATGTGATGATGGTCGGTGCTGCGCTGTTCTGGGCCGCAACCACCTTGACGATCAAGGCAAGCCCGCTCACCCGAGCTTCGGCCGAAAAAGTAATGCTGTATCAGCTCGTCGTTTCCGCACCAGTCATGGCCATCGCCCGGTCCTCCTTGGCGAACGCGTCACGCACGTGCCGTCGGCGCTGGCCATTGGGTCGATGGCGTACCAAACCGTCTGGGTCGTGAGCATCACCTTTGTCATCTGGTTTGCACTCATTGCTCGATATTCGGCAAGCCGGCTTTCAGCTTTCACCTTCCTTACGCCCTTGTTCGGCGTTGCTGCAGGCCATCTGGTGCTTGGCGATCCATTGACGCCTGCTTTTGCGGCCGCCGTGGCGCTGGTTGCCGCAGGATTGGTGCTGGTTAACCGGGCCTAGGAATGCATCCAAATGGGGGACTTTCGCCTGCGATCATACTGCTATATCTGTCTCGCACACGGTTGGTATTGAAAGCCGATGAGTACAAGCGCGCAACGACACAAAACTGTCGCGGTGAGGATCGGCGGCATTACAGTCGGCGGCGGGGCGCCGATTGTCGTGCAGTCGATGACCAATACCGACACCGCCGACGTCGAGGCAACGGCGCGACAGGTTGCCGCGCTGGCGGGCGCCGGCTCCGAGCTCGTGCGCATC
>Ga0114129_10004942_pt1 | contig 18798 bp, 17 predicted proteins | sample RhiMetdeltSRZDD1_FD_80071 | JGI IMG/M metagenome (GOLD analysis project Ga0114129, IMG submission 80071) | Populus rhizosphere microbial communities from Tennessee, USA - Rhizosphere MetaG P. deltoides SRZDD1 (version 2) (version 2) | ecosystem: Host-associated > Plants > Roots > Rhizosphere >...
ATGACCTGTATGACGAATCGTTTAGCATCGATACCAGCAGCGGCGAATTTCTGGGTGAGTATGGCGTCGGCGTTTCCGAGACAATTGGCGTGGGCGAACCGAAGAAGGTGACCGCGCTCGAGGTCTGGTTGTTTGACAAGAACGACATCAAGACGGCTACGAAGGTGTTGATGACCGAACACGCCTATAATGAGCCGAACATCCGCGCCCGGCTCGAGCCGAAAGGGGAATTGGTGGTAGTGAAACCCGGCGATCAGGTTTTGCTGGAGACTCAGACTCTTCAACTCCTTGCCACCATCGTGGATATGGATTATGGTTCTGGTGCCATGCCACAAAAGAGTTACTTCGAACGCATCACGCTGGAACTTGCGATCTGGCCCCGCAGTGGACAGTAAACGAAAGTTGAATCAAAACAGACTCGTCACAACGACGAGTCTGTTTTCTTTTGGAGTGTTTGAGCCGGAGCACGGCTTGCGCGCAGTCCCTGAGTCCATAATTATTCTATCTTTAGTATCTTAAACCTGATTTTCCCTCCAGGCGTATCGGCTTCGACCACATCGCCAACTTTGTGATTTAGTAACGCGCTCCCAATCGGGGATTCATTCGAGATCTTCCCGTTACGCGGATCGGCTTCCTTTGCGCCGACGACGTAAAACGTTTCCGGGTCGAAATCTGCCTCTTGAATCGTGACGTGTGAGCCGACGGAGACAAAGTCACCCTGGCTTTTCTCAATGATGACTGCGTTGCGCAAAACGGCTTCGATTTCCTGAATGCGGCCCTCCAGAAACGCCTGGTCTTCCTTGGCCTTGTGATAATCGGCATTTTCGGAGAGATCGCCCATTTGAATGGCCGAACGCAGGCGCTGCGCCAGATCTTCACGGCGCGGTCCTTTGAGTTCAGCCAGCTCGTTCTTGAGTTTTTGCTCGCCTTCGGCGGTCAGATAGGTTTGATGGGACATACGATTACCTCTCGGTTATGGCTTTTCAAGCGGGTTGAATAATTTCTGATGCTCTTCAATCGCGTAACGGTCGGTCATACCAGCGATGTAATCACAAATGGTGCGTTCCAGGCCGCGCTTATCGATCAGATTTCTGGCGGAGGTCGGCATCATCAAAGGTTCGGAGCGATAGGCGTTGAAAAGGTTTGTGATCGATTTCTCGGCTTTCACCTGCATGCGAACCACGCGAAAGTGACGGTACAGATTCTTGTAAAGGAAATCCTTCAGTTCGCGGTTGCGGCGCTGCATTTCCTCGCTGTAGCCAACGACATTATATTTTAGTTTTTGGATCTCCAGTGCGGATTTGACGGCACTGTCTTTCAAGTGCTGATCCGTACATTCCACCAGGTCTGTGACCAGCAACCCGACCAGTTGACGAATCATACGATGACGCTCCATATCGCCTAGGTTTGGACCGCGCCAGTGGTAGGTTTCGCGCAGGATATCCCAGAGCGAGATTCCCTCCAGCATTTGCGGCGTGATCATGCCAGAGCGCAGGCCATCATCCAGGTCGTGGGTGGTGTAGGCTAATTCATCAGCCAGGTTGCAGATCTGTGTCTCAAGATTCCCGCGCAATTCCGGACTGAATTCGCGCGCATCCGAGATATCGTACTCTGACTCGTGTTTGACCATGCCTTCGCGCACTTCCCAGGTGAGGTTCAAGCCGGGGAATTCGGGATAGCGCTGTTCGAGTTCGGTCACGATCCGTAAGGATTGTTTGTTGTGGTCGAACCCGCCATAATCCTTCATCAGCCGGGCCAGGACTACTTCGCCAGAATGTCCAAAGGGTGAGTGACCCAGGTCATGCGCGAGACAAATGCTCTCGACCAGGTCTTCGTTTCCACCCAGGGCACGCGCCAGCGTCCGGCCGATCTGGGCAACCTCCAGCGTATGAGTAAGTCGTGTGCGGAAGTAATCGCCTTCGTAATTTATGAAGACCTGCGTCTTATATTCGAGACGTCGAAAGGCCGTGGTGTGCAGGATGCGGTCACGGTCGCGTTGGAAGGCCGTGCGAAATTCGGGTTCGTTATCCAGATAAGCCCGACCTTTGGAGTCCTGGCTGCGCACGCCATACGGGGCAAGGCTTTTGTCTTCGATCTCTTCGAGATGCTGGCGGGTGAAGTACATCCGGCGGCCTTTCAGATGCAAATGTCACTGCGAGCCTATTAAGGCGAAGCAGTCTCCACGTCAAAAGGAGATTGCTTCGGGCAAAGCGCCCTCGCAATGACAGTTGTAGATAGAAGTGGGGCGAGAGGGGGTCGAACCCTCATGGTGTTGCCACCGATGGATTTTCTTGCTACTATGGCTTGCGCCACCCTCACTTGGAGGTTTGTAGTCTGGACTTTCTCTTGACCATGGATGTCCACTTTAGGTCTCGGCCGTCAAGTCTCTACACCTTCTTCTTGCTTCCCCGATAATTGTCTGTTAATGAATGACAATTAGGACAAAGGAGCTCAATGTTCTGCAAAGCATTGTTGATCCTGTCACCATCTTTGTGATGGAGTTCAAGCGGAATGGGTAAACCCAGCCATTGGGTTTTCCCGCAATTTTCACACAGCTTTTCCTTTAGACTCTCTCGTATGAGTCTGTTTTTCAATCTCCACGTGTTTTCGAGTTTGCCGTGGACCAAGATTGCATCTAAAGGACGAGTGTTGTAATCGTGGGTTTTATTCCGCAGAATAGCCTGCCCAAGGAAATGAGAGGTATCCAAATTCAGTTCTTGAATATGGTTCTTAACCGTCTCGTAATTTCCTCCGGCAGGGGTCAGGCCAATCTTCTCGAGAACGGTTCGGATAGAGTGGGAAGTTGCCACGGCCTCAACGAGTTGATCATCCGTGTACTTTCGCGGTTTTGACATAGCAAGTTCCCTTCTATCAGCAAGAAGCTTGGCTCGGGATTGCCTGCGCTGATCGAAGGGTTTCCCGAGTTTGACCGAATTCACACAGGGAGTTTCCAACCCTGGTGCTCAAATTGTTAAAGTCCATTGCGTCTGCCGATTCCGCCATCGCCCCAGAAGGCTTCTATTTTACCTTATTTGACAGACTGTGTTTCTCGATTCGCACGAAAAATTGCAGTTGCGCGAATTATAGACCGCCTTGCAATAGGCGGGAAGGGTGTCCGAATGCCCTGGAAACAGAAAGGTTTTTGTCATAAAACGCGTAGAGTGGCTGCATATAATTTTATGCGTGAAAGGCGTCCTTCCAAGCCCAGACTATATGACGAGATGTCATAACAGGATGCGCCAAAAGTATGGCGAGCCGGTCTATATTCTTATCACTCAAAAGGCGGACCTGGCACACTATCCCAACGGCGCCTGGTTTGACGCGTATGTGAACAGCCCTATGCAAATTGTGGGTGTCGATGAAGAAACTCTTCCCAAGCTGTATATTCTGCCGGACGGAACCAGCATTCCGGTTTCGTGTGCTGAATTGCTAAACTGGTCGCCTTCAGAAGATCAAGCTACCGAGATTGCCGCACTAGTGGATGAAATGTTTCACAAAAAGAGCCAGTGTGGTCAAGATAAAATTATGAAAGTGCTTCGACTGGCATTTCCTGACCTTCCAGACGATGCTGAATTAGTTATCAGCCAATCCAGCCCCTTTCTAATTGCGGACGGATCCATGGTGTGGCTGGAGGGATATCGCTACCTCATTGACAAGTATGTGGTTGAGTTTGTAGCGGGCGTTCATAAAGTGAAAACAGGAAAGTTTTGTGTTGTTGCATTGGATAACGGCGGGGGGAGTTGTATATTGTTGACAAAGACCTGATCCTAGGCTTGCTGTAATATTTAAATAGAAGCTATGAAAGGGAAAAAATTTCAGCCTTTCAGATGTGAAACTATATTTCATATCCCCGCACTTCCATGGCGGATGTTATTCACTTTATTTCGAAATGCGATCCAAGCGTGACATGCTATCTCGACCGGTAACGAACTTCGTGTACCAGTCTCGGATAGCGAAGGGAAGATAGAGCAGCAGGACGGTGGCAAATCCGAGTAACTCCATGTACAAAATGTACATGGGCCAGTCTGGGAGATAATCGAGCAGGCTGGGTGTCGCTGGCTTGGCGATCAGGTTCAGGTAATTGCTTCCGATGTATACATTCAGGAAATAGATTGCAATCACATAGATATTGGTCCAAATCGCCACGCGTATCACGGACTTCCAGGTAGGGCGCATATTCTCCACAAAGGTCATGTAAAGGGCGGAGGTGATGATCAGTCCGTGGGAGAGAAAGGTTTGAAAGAAACGAAAATGGGGAAAGCCATAGATGCCCAGGTCGGGCGTTGCCAGTGCCTGAATCGCACCACCGATTCCGAGAAAATATACGAATTCATAAATCCGATAGCTTCTTGTGAGCAGCATCAGGACCCCAAACCAGACCATCAGACTGCATAGCTGCAGTGGGAGCATGGTTTGAATCGTCCACGTGCCGTTGGCATAGTTCCAGTAGTGCCAGGCAATTTCGTTTAACAACAAAATCAGCGCCAGACGCCATCGAACGCCCCGTTTGGTCTTATCGTCTGCGTTTCTGAAGCGGAGCAGAAGAATCAGATTCAACAGGAGGAGAAGCGCCAGGGCCGCAAGATGCATGGTGCCAAATAATTCAAAAGCCGGGCCGGCGTAATCGCGAGCAAAGAATTTTTCCAGATCAGCAAAATCCATGGTGATTAAATTTTACAACCGAATGTGGATATATGGGATGCGACAAAAGGTGGGCACTTGCCTCTTGAAAAATCCTCAAAAGCTGCTATGATTGGAAATGATTGATTGTGAGCGAATATGAGCGATTTTGTTCCGACCCCTGAACGGCAGAAACAGATCCTTTCCTGGCTCATACGGCAGGGACGCTTAAGCGTGACCGAGATCGTGCATCAGTTCTCGATCAGCGAAGCCACCGTGCGGCGAGATCTGGAGTCGCTGGCTTCGCAGGGAAAGGTGCAGCGTGTGCACGGGGGCGTCATTGCCATTGAACAAGCGCCGCCTGAACTGCCAATTCTGGAGCGTGCCAATGAACAGCCGGAAGACAAGGCCCGCATCGGACTCTCCACCGCAAATTTGATTCGCGATAAAGAGACGGTCTTCCTGGGGTCCGGCACGACGGTTCTCGAAGTGGCGCGTAATTTGCGAAATCGTAAAAACCTGACCGCGATCACGAATTCTTTACCGGTGTTGAACATGCTGGCCGGGTTGAACGGGATCACGGTCATTTCTTTAGGCGGGATGCTGCGCGAGAGCGAATTGTCATTCATCGGTCACATCACCGAGCAGGCGCTGACTGAAATACGGACGGATAAGGTGATCATGGGCACGCGCTGCTTGAGCCTCGAACATGGACTGACCAACGATTATTTGCAGGAAACCCTCACTGACCGCGCCATACTAAAGATTGGGCGAGAAGTTATCATTGTGGCTGACCACACGAAAGTCAATCGTGTAGCCACTGCATTGCTGGCTCCGCTGGATGTTATGGATACGTTTGTGACGGACGCAAAGGCTGACAGGAAATTTTTGCAGGCATTGAAGAAGCAGGGAACAAATGTGATCGTCGCGTGAGTAAGCTCGGTGGTCGAGTAGACGGCGGCGAACTTCCGCCATCATATCGAGACTACTTTACAGGCAATATTGCTCTTGTTATTTGGTGATCTCGCAGCGTCGCGACCACCGGAGTATGGATGAATGTTGTTACAAAACTTTCGCCCGCAATCAAAACTGGTGACCAAAACAACTTTGGTTCATAAACCGAAGCATCCCGTTATCGACGCGCATAACCATCTGCGCGAGCCATTTGGCGGCGGATGGGATAAGAAGCCTTTGAGCCAGTTGTTGGATCTGCTTGATGAAGCGGGCGTCACGCAGTACGTGGACCTGGATGGTGGTTGGGGCGAAGATATTCTTTACTCACATTTGAAGCATTTCAAGGAAGGCGCGCCGGAGCGATTCCAAATCTTCGGCGGGGTGGATTGGTCGAAGTGGGAAAGCTTAGGCGATGGATTCGCGAATTGGGCGGCAGGCAGGCTCAAGGTCCAGAAAGAGGCGGGCGCGCAGGGACTCAAGATCTGGAAACCGTTTGGGTTGCATGTTAAAGATCATCAAGGGCAATTGGTCAACGTTGATGACGCGCGCTTGAGTCCCATTTGGGAAGCTGCCGGCGAACTGGGGCTGCCGGTCTTGATCCATGTCGCGGACCCGGTCGCGTTCTTTGACCCGATTGATGAAAGCAATGAACGCTGGGAGGAGATCGGCGAACACCCTGATTGGGCGTTTACGAGTCCGCCGTTCCCATCTTTCATGCACGTCATGAATTGTTTCAAAAATCTTGTTACCCGTCACGCTTCCACCGTTTTCATCGGTGCACATGTTGGATGTTACGGAGAGAATCTTGGATGGGTGGGGAGCATGCTCGACGATTGCCCGAACTATTACATCGATATTTCTGCGCGGCTTGGGGAACTGGGCAGGCAGCCTTATACGGCGCGAAAATTTTTCATTCAGTATCAGGATCGGATTTTGTTTGGCTCAGACATGAGTCCCGATTTGGACGCGTATCGTTTGTGCTACCGTCTGCTTGAGACGGATGACGAATATTTCAATTACAACACCAGCGATGTCCCTCAGCAGGGACGCTGGTATGCATATGGATTGTATTTGCCCGATGACGTATTGAAGAAAGTGTATCGGGAAAACGCCACGAAAGTTTTGAGCTGGTGAGGGTCCATGGAACTCAATCTTCTGACAATTGCGGACGCCCCCGAAGACCTGCAGCCTCTGCGTACGTTGCTGGCTGCCTTTGAGCGTGAAAATGGATTACAGATTTCCATGCGCCGTGTGGGTTGGGATCGGGCCTGGCAAACGTTGTTGATGGAGGCGGTGGAGGGCAAGGGTCCGCATGTCTCGCAGGTCGGTTCGACGTGGGTTGCTACCATGGCCATGTTGGACGCCTTGCGCTTCTTCACGAAGGAAGATCTCTTTGGGCTGGGGGGATCGTCTCGCTTTCTCCCCTCAGCCTGGGAATCTGTTAAATTAGCGGATCGTCATGAAGTGTGGGCCATCCCGTGGTCCATTTATACGTTTGTGTTGTATTACCGCCGTGATCTGCTGGAACGGGCAGATGTTGATCCCGCTGCGGCGTTTGCCACGCCTGCAGCCATGCGGGAAACATTTACGGCGTTGAGCAGGAATGGGATCGCACCCTGGGCATTCCCGAGTTTGCATCCGTACGCTGACTTGGTGCATATCGCTTCCTCCTGGGCTCGGGCAAACGGTGGCGATTTCATGAGCGCTAACGGCCGCGAGCCCTTGTTTGCCAGGCCTGAGGCCAGTACGGGCTTGATGGATTTTTTCGAGCTGTTCCCATTTATTCCACCGAGTCTGCGTGGTTTGAATGTGGAGGCCTGTACAAACGCTTTTGCGCGCAGCGACGCGGCTGTGCTGGTGGGTGGAGTGGAGATTGGAAATGAATTGATGGAGAGTCCCTACGCATCGCAGGAGATGCGCGAAAACGTGGCCGTGACGACCTTGCCCGGTGTGCCGTGGATTGGCGGTGATCATCTCGTCATTTGGAAGAACGTTCTGGCGAATGTGGCCCAGGAGAGGTCTGCGCTGGATCTGGTATCCTATTTGAGTAAAAGGGAAACCCAGATTGAACTGTACAAACTGGAAAATATTTTGCCTGCCCGCCTGGACGCCTATGACGAATTGACATTTCCGCTGGATACAACCAGCCCTACGATCGAGACGATTTTGAAGAATGGTCGCCCACACCCAGCGTTGCGGTTATGGCGGCGAATTGAGGCCTTTCTGGATGAAATGCTCTTGGATATTGGCACGTCGGTGCTCCGTCAGCCGACAGGGTCGCCATCCGATATTTCCATGCAGATGCTTGAAGAATATGAGCGAAAACTGGCAGCAGTGCTCAAAGGATAGACATGATGGAGTTGCGTGAGTTTGCCACCTATCGTGAGATCAAATCGCAGACGGAAGCCTGGTCACAGGCTTTGGATGTGGTAAATGCTTCACGCTTAGCAATCCCGAAGGCTGGTGACTACGACCAGGTCCTTTTCACTGGCTGTGGCTCAACGTACTATCTCTCGCTGGCGGCCGCGGCCCTCTATCAAGAACTGACAGGTTGTGCGGCGAGAGCCGTTCCGGCTAGTGAGTTGTTATTCAATTCACAGATCATAGTGCAGAATGGCAACTTAAACTATCTTTTGGTTGCGGTGAGCCGTTCGGGAACGACCACGGAAACGATCAAGGCGGTGGAAAAATTCAAAGCCGAACAGCGTGGGGATGTATTGGTCATTAGCAATTATGATGAAGCCTTGTCGCGTTTAGCGAATGTGAGGTTGGTCATCGACGAGGGACAGGAAGTATCCGTGGCGCAGACGCGTTCGTTCGCTTCGATGTATGTTGCCGCCTCCGCTTTCTGCGCAATCACAGCGGGGAGAGAAGATTTGTTGGAGGCGATGGAAAAATTACCGGAGGCAGGGGATCGCCTAATCGGTAATTATGAGACGTTGGCAAAAGACATAGGGGAAGAGATGAGTTATGACCGTTTTTATTTTCTTGGCTCAGGGATTCGTTATGGGCTGGCCTGTGAGGCGAATCTCAAAATGAAAGAGATGACTCTCACACACAGCGAGCCTTTCCACTTCCTGGAATTTCGTCATGGACCGATGAGCATGGTGAATCAAAATACGGTGCTGCTCGGCTTGTTATCAGACGCGAACAGAGTACAGGAGGAGAAGGTGCTATCAGAGATGGCTGCGCTGGGTGGACGGGTAACACGTCTGGGTGAATCCGATGCGGAGGTCTGTTTTGAATCTGGCATCCCCGAGAGCGTACGCTGTGTCCTGTATTTGCCTGTGTTGCAATTGATGGCGTATTATCGTTCGCTGGCGAAAGGTTTAAATCCCGACCGTCCTACCAATTTGACGGCGGTGGTTAAATTAACTTTGTAAGGCGATTCCCGAAACCGTCTTACCCTAACAAAAGGAGAGAAGCATGAAAAAGTTACTTTTCGTTTTGGTGATGACGAGTCTTTTGCTAGCTGCTTGTGGTGGCAGCGCCGCGGCACCGACCGAAGCGCCCGCCTCGACCGAGCCTGTCGAGCTCCGCTTCTGGGGCCATCAGGCGACAGCTTTCAACGAAGCGAATCAGGCAAAGTTTGATGAATTCATGGCGCAGAACCCCAATGTGACCATCAAATACGAGACGTTTCCTTGGGATGTGTTCATCCAAACCATCCAGACCTCTCTGCCTGCGGGTAACACTGCCGATGTGATTCTGATCCCTGGCGGTTACACCTGCCGTTATGCGAGTGGCGGTCAATTGCTGGAAGTGCCTGCAGCTGTAATGACTTTGGAACAGGCTCAGGCGGCGTTCTTTGCTGCGCCGCTGGGCGGCCAGACCTGTGACGGCAAGCTATATGGCTTCCCAGCCGAATATAATCTGGAGTATGGGGGGGCATACGTGAACCCCTCTTTGTTCGAAGCGGCTGGCGTGACATACCCGCCCACATGGGACAATTGGGATACGGTCGTCGCAGATGCGAAGAAGATGACGACAGTCGGCTCGGATGGTGTGATGACAGTTGCAGGTATGCACTATACCAATAGCGACCAGTTGTTCACGTACTTCCTGGCCGGTATTTTGGAGCAGGGTGGAAATTACTTTGCAGAGGATGGCAAACATTTCAACTTCAACTCGCCCGAGGCGGTTGCCACAATCCAGAAGTTGATGGATATGGCCCAACAGGATGGTATTGTTGACCCGGTTATCTTCAATCAGGATAGCGAATGGGTTGGTGATTCGTTCGCACAGGGGCACAATGCCATTGGGGTGCTTGGCTCATGGTATATAGGTGATGCCAAGACTGCGTATCCTGACCTGGTATTTGACTATGTTTCTCTGCCGCCGATGATGGGCTCGGAGCATAAATTCGTCTCGGTTGGTGGATGGGGTTATGTCGTTGGGAAGAATACCAAACACGCCGACGTTGCCTGGAAACTGGCTGCTTTCCTTGGCGCGGATCAGGCGAACGTCCTGCAATTCAACACTGTCTCTACCACCATTCCCGCGCTGAAAGCCGTGGCCGAAGACCCGAAGTATCTTGAGGCTGTTCCGTTTGCGGGCGCGGTTCTGCCGATTCTGGATGCCGGAGCATATCAGGGAGACCTGACCGATTCTGATCAGCTGTCCTACGAGATCATCTACCCGACTATTCTCGATGCCATTCAAGGCAACCAGACCGCCGAAGAAGCCGCGAACAGCATCCATGAAGCGGCAAACGAGATGGTGGACGCGGCGCAATAGGTAATCCGTTCGTCGAGTAGGCGGCAGGGTTTTACGCCACCGTATCGAGACCAACCAGTTACAGAAATACTTTTGTAACAGTGGTCTCGATACGTCCTTCGAACCATACGAAGGACCACTCGACCAACACAAGGAGATGCAATGGCAGTCTCGATCTCATCTCTCTTCAAAAAAGAAGTCGTTGGCGATGGCGGCAAACTCATGGCGGGTCAGCGTCGCTTTGCGTACACAAGTCTCGTGCCTATCCTGCTTTACATGGGATTGTTCACGTTGTTTCCAATCACATTTGCCATGGTGATGAGTTTCTTTAGTTACTCACCCATCCGCGACGGGAGTGGATTCCTTGACCTGGGCGGGGCCAATCCGTTTGTAGGCGTTGCCAACTATATCGAACTCTTTACCGGTACCGGCAAACCGGCTGAAGTCTTCCGCCTGGCTGTGAAAAACACATTTCTTTTTACCGCGCTGGTTCTGCCGTTGAACCTGCTGGTCACGCTTCCGCTCGCGGTCGTCCTTGAATCGATCGGTGAACGTTTCAAAACCTTCTTCCGCGCGATTTATTTTCTGCCCACCATTTCATCTTCTGTGGCGGTTGTCATCATTTGGGAATACATGTATGCGCCAGGCTGGGGGTTGCTCAGCCTCATGTTTAAAGCGGTCGGACTGGTCCCGCCAAAATCATGGCTGTCTGATCCAAGCACGATATATTTCGGAGTTCCACTGGCGATGATCTGCGTTGTCGTCGCGCACGTCTGGCAGGACTTTGGCTACAACCTTGTCATCTTTGTGGCCGCGTTGCAAAGTATCCCAAAGACCCTGCGCGAAGCCGCCCGCGTGGACGGTGCCAACGTCTGGCAGGAATTCTGGCTCATCGTTGTCCCGCTGCTCCGCCGCACCGTGTTACTGACCTCCGTTCTGACGGTGATTTCATCGCTGCAAGTCTTCGTCATCTTCCAATTGCTGTCGCGTGGCGGACCCCAGAATCAGACACAGACGTTGGTGCTCAGCATTTATGAAAACGCCTTCCGCTTTGCGAACAATGTTGGGCTGGCCTCGGCCATGTCCATGATTCTGTTTATCATCATTTTGATCCTTACAGTCGTTCAGTTCCGTATCTTGAGAACAGAATGGGAATACTAACGAATTACGATTTCAGGCGAATCGTAAATTGAAATGAGCACACTTATGCAACCCTCAAATAATAAACTTCCCTCCGCTGGCTTCCTCCTGGGCAAATCTGGCGCATACACAGTTCTCATCGTTGGCCTGGTCGCTACGCTCCTGCCGTTCTTTTATATCATCGTCTCCTCACTCAAAACGGACGCCGAACTCCGCAAGACCCCACCCGATTTCTTCCCACAGGAACCGACCTTCCAGCATTACACCACCATCCTCACTGATGACCGGATTCCCATCGAACGCAATGTGATGAATAGCGTGATCATCTCACTGGCGCGTGTAGCGATTACATTATTCACGAGCTCGTATGCCGGTTATATCTTTGCCAAATATCACTTCAAAGGCAAGAATCTTGCCTTCGGTGCCATTCTCATCCAGATCATGATTCCATTTCAAGTGGTCATGATTCCCAACTACCTCCTAGTCGTACGATTTGGGCTGATCGATTCTCTCTGGGCGCTCATCGTGCCTTCGATGGTGGATGCCTTTGGCATCTTTCTGATGAAACAATTCATCGAATCGCTGCCTGCTGAACTGATGGATGCGGCGCGCATTGACGGAGCCTCCGAATTCGGCATTTACTCCCGCATCGTTCTCCCCCAGATGGGACCACCCCTCGCCTCACTCGGCATTTTTACCTTCATGTATACCTGGAACGATTACCTCTGGCCCCTCATCGTCCTGACCACGCCAGAGAAACGCACGATTCCGCTCCTGCTCGTCTGGTTCCAAACGCAACATTCCTCCAATCTAGGATTGGTTCTGGCCGCCTCCATCCTTACACTCCTTCCCATCTTCTTTGTTTACATCTTCGTCCAGCGCTGGATTGTTGACCAGGCAACTCAAAGTGCGTTCAGATGAGCGAACGGATCGTCCTGATCGGTGCTGGTAGCGCAGTTTTTACACGCGGAGTCGTCGCGGATTTGATCCGTCTCGGCGTGAAAGCCGACCTGGCGCTCGTGGATATTGATCCGCACGCCTTGCGCGTGGCTGAGTCACTGACTCGCAAAATGGTCAGTGCAAAGCACGCGCCCATTACGGTCCGCGCTTCGCTCGACCGTCGCGACGTGCTCAAGGATGCAACGGCTGTCATATGCACCGTTGGGGTAGGCGGACGACGCGCTTGGGAGCAGGATGTTTTCATCCCTCGCAAATATGGCCTCTACGCGCCCGTTGGCGACACCGTTGGACCCGGCGGCTCATCCCGTGCTCTGCGGATGGTTCCGGCCATGGTGGAAATCTCCCGCGATGTCCTTGACCTCGCGCCCAACGCACTCTTCTTTAACTATAGCAATCCGATGGCGGCCATCTGCCGCGCCGTCTACAAAGCCACCGGCGCGAACATGGTCGGGCTGTGTCATGGCGTGCAATGGGTTGCATCCATCCTCGCTGAGTTTTTGAATGAACCCCTCGCTGACATGGAATACACTGCGATTGGCATCAATCATCTGACTTGGTTCACAAGGGTTTCCCTGCGCGGCGAAGATGCCTTGCCACGATTGCATGCCCTCGCCGAACGGAGACTCGCGGCAGGCGTCCCAAACGATCCCATGCCCACTCATCCCTTCGCCGCCATGGATTGGCCGCATCACAATCTTTTCAGCCTCGAATTGTTGCTCCGTTTTGGAGCGATTCCATCCGCACTCGATCGGCACGTAACGGAATTCTTCCCACAATTCTTCCGTACGGGTCATTACTACGGCCAACGTCTCGGCATCGATGCCTTCAGTTTCGAGACCACCATTGCTGAGGGTGATGAGATCTTTGCCGCGATGGAAAAAGATGCTTTTGCTTCGCAAGCCCTGCCTATCGATTATTTCGAACGCGAAGAAGGCGACCATGAATTGGTTATGGATGTTATCAATGCCATTCGCGATGGCCGCGAATACACCGTCTCTGCTAACCTTCCCAACACAGGTCAGGTTCCCAACCTGCCGCCCACGGCCATCGTCGAATCACCCGCCGTTACCAGGAACGGAAGCCTACACGCGCTCCTGCAGGAACCATTATCGCACGCGCTGGCAGGCACGCTGGCGACCCGTTATCAATGGGTCGAGACCATCGTGGAATCGGCCATCGAAGGAAGCCGCGACAAATTTATTCAAGCCCTCGTGCTGGACGGCTACATCGACTCGTTTGACCGGGCGACAAAACTGGCAGACGACTTGCTGGCCGAGCATGCCATCTATCTTCCTCAATTCCAGTTATCATGAAACGCATCCTGCCTTTCTTTCTTTTTACCTCTTTCCTCATGGGATGTGGATCCGCTTCCACCTCACCCGAGCCTGAATCTGTTACCCATACCTATGTTTCATCGGATGCATCCATCTTAAACCCCGAGCGTGGATTCTTCACCCCATATGAATTGCCAGGAAATGCTGGATTTAGTCCTGTGCGCGCAACTGGAAACACCCTCATCCACCTTAACATCCGCCTCGACAATTGGCGCGAAACAGACATCCCTCAGGATGTGCTAGATGGCCTGGATTCAAACTTCTCCGACATCCGCGATGCGGGAGTCAAGGCTATCATCCGTTTTGCATATAACGAAGGGCCTTATCCTGACTCCGAACCCGACGCGTCAAAGGCAATGATTCTCCGTCATATTGAACAGTTGACTCCCCTGCTGCAAAAGAACGCGGACATCCTCGCCTGGCTGGAGGCAGGTTTTATCGGCGCATGGGGCGAGTGGCACACTTCCACCCATGGCCTCGATAACCTTACCGATAAACGCGACATCCTGCAGGCGTTGGTCGCGGCCGTGCCGAATCGCTACGTGCAGCTGCGTTACCCAGCGAACATCATTGAGATGTATCCGAAGCCCGAAGGGGCGGTCAACGGGAGAGTCGCCCATCACAACGATTGTTTTCTTTCGAGTGATACCGACGTGGGGACGTACGAACGAGATGGTGAAAGTACCATCGTACGCGACCAGGCCTATCTCGCCGAACTGACGCGTTTTACTCCAATGAGCGGCGAGACCTGCGCTCCCTTCCCGCCACGTTCTGAATGCGCAAACGCCGTTCACGAGATGGAACTTCTGCACTTCTCCGCAATCAATGAAGCCTATCACAAGGGCATCCTGCGAAGCTGGGAGGAGGGCGGTTGCATGGAAGAAATCAATAACCGTCTCGGTTATCGTTTGACGTTGGCCTCTGCTGATTTCAACGAAGAAGTTCGGCCGGGTGGAAGTTTGAATCTCACTGTCAATCTGCAAAACACAGGTTTTGCTTCAATCATCAATGAAAGGCCACTTTATGTGGTTCTCGCGGGGCGAGATGCCATCCCGCCTTACGAAGTAAGGCTCAATATCGACCCACGCTACTGGGAGTTTGGCGAGTCCTCCTTCAACGTTAAACTCCATATTCCCTCTAATGCGCCGGAAGGCGAATACCGAATTGCATTATGGCTACCCGATGAGTACGAGTCGTTGCGCGACAACCCATTCTATGCCATCCAATTTGCGAACGAAAACACCTGGGACGAATCCACGGGCTATAACCTGCTGGGAACAATCAGCATTTCAAAAGGTATCACGGGTGAATTCAGTCCTGGCAAGGATTTTTTAGAGATCGATCCAGACAAATAATCTGACACCTGAAACCCGGAACTTGACACTGACAACAAGGAGCATACATGACCAAAATCACATTCATCGGCGCGGGGAGCACGGTCTTCGCAAAAAATTTATTGGGTGATATTTTGAGCTTCCCGGAACTTGCCGACTCCACGATCAGCCTGATGGATATTGACCCTGTGCGTTTGCAAACCTCCGAGATTGTGGCGCACAAAATTGCCGAATTCTTCGGCGCCAGGCCAAAAATCGAAGCCACTCTCGATCGCCGCGCGGCCCTGGATGGCGCGGATTACGCGATCAGCATGTTTCAGGTTGGCGGCTACAAACCCAGCACGGTGATCGACTTTGAAATTCCCAAGAAATATGGCCTCCGCCAAACAATCGCGGATACGCTTGGCATTGGCGGCATCATGCGCGGACTTCGCACCATTCCCGTCTTCCTCGATATTTGCAAAGATATGGAAGAACTCTGTCCCGACGTGATGTTCCTGCAGTATGTCAATCCCATGGCCATGAATACCTGGGCGATCAACCGCGCCAGTAAAATCAAAACGGTCGGGTTATGTCACAGTGTCCAGGGTACGGCGGAGGCGCTCGCCAGGGATATTGGTGTGCCCTTCGAGGAAATCAATTATATCTGTGCTGGCATCAATCACATGGCGTTCTATCTGAAGTTCGAGCACAACGGCCAGGATCTTTATCCGAAAATCCGCAAAGCATATAACGAAAAGTCTTACGGACGCCGCTATCGCGAACTGGCCGACCACGTCCGCTATGAAGTCTTCAATCGCATAGGCTATTTTGTCACCGAGTCAAGCGAGCATTTCAGTGAATATGTGCCCTGGTTCATCAAACGGGATCGTGGTGATCTGATCGAACAGTACGAAATCCCTCTTGATGAGTATATTACGCGCTGTGAACTGCAGCTAGCGGAATGGGAATCAGAGAAAGCCGCGTTGGAACGCGGTGAATTGGATGAAGCCTACGAACGCAGTCATGAATATGGCTCGCTCATTATCCACTCGATGGTAACCGGTGAGCCGCGCGTCGTATACGGCAATGTTGCAAATCATGGGCTGATCGATAATTTGCCACTGGGCTGTTGCGTAGAAGTTCCTTGTCTGGTTGATAAGAGCGGGCTACAGCCCACGAAGATCGGGAGGTTGCCCCCGCAACTCGCGGCGCTCCAGCAGACGAATATCAATGTGCAGTCCCTCGTCGTCGAGGCCGCGCTCACCGGGAAGCGTGAACATATCTATCACGCTGCCATGCTCGACCCACACACGGCCGCCGAATTAAGCCTGGAGCAGATCTGGTCTCTGGTTGATGACCTGATCGAAGCACATGGTGGTATGTTGCCCAAATACCAATGAGATGCGATTCACGATAATTCTCTGCCTTTTACTGCTATCCTCTTTCTGCATGGGATGCCAACCCGCATTCCCTTCATCCAAACTTGATTCATTATCAACGGAGATTCCAACCCTGATGCCTTCTACATCGCACAACCCACAACTTTCATCCTGGTGGCGACCCTCTGTCGGACTTACCTGGCAATGGCAGATCGGTAACAACGATATTGACACTTCCATCGAAGCGGATGTCTACGATATCGATCTGTATGTAGATCAGGCGATTATTGACGAGCTCCATGCTCTGGGGCGCAAGGTAATCTGCTATATTAGTGTCGGTTCGTGGGAGAACTGGCGGCCAGACAAGAAAGATTTCCCATCGGAAGTTCTGGGCAGAAATTACGAAGGCTGGAAAGGGGAGAGATGGCTTGACATCCGCCAGATCGAGAAACTGGCACCCATTATGCTGAGCCGCCTTGACCTGTGCCAATCCAAAGGCTTCGATGCGGTCGAACCCGACAATATGGAGGTTTACACTAACAACACGGGTTTCCCTCTTACCTACCAGGACCAACTACGGTATGCCCTGTGGCTCGCGGACGAAGCCCATAAACGCGGACTGGCGATCGGTGTCAAGAACGTGCCTGATCAGGTCACGGATTTAGTTGAACACTTCGACTTTGCCATCACTGAAGATGCTTTCTATTATGGCTGGGCAGAGAAGATGAATCCATTTATCGAATCCGGTAAGCCTGTCTTTGCTGCCGAATATACCGACCTATCCGGCGATTTCTCCGCGTTTTGCGAACACTCAAAACAACTCAAATTCAGCACGATTCTCAAGAACCGTGGCCTGGATGCGTGGATACAAACTTGCCCATAGAACTCCCTCTCATTCGGCGGGGCAGGGTGAGGGCGAAACTTGACACCTGGAACCTGACACATGAAACTTATAACAGTCGGTAAACTTCGCGGAATGCAACAAATCTCATCTAAGCATGGCACGATCACGGCCCTTGCACTTGACCATCGTCAAAATTTGCGCAAGGCTAATCCGGCTTTTGTGGCGAACGAAGAACTCTCGCGTTTCAAGCTGGATATGACTTCCATGCTGGCTTCTGAAGCGACGGCTGTGCTGCTTGACCCTGAAATCTCTGCCGCGCAGGCGATCGCGGGCGGTGCGCTTCCAAAGGATGTTGGGCTCGTGGTGGCAGTCGAATCGACCGGCTATACCGGAGATGCAGCTGCGCGGCGCGCGCAAATCATCCCTGGCTGGAGTGTTGAAAAAGCCAAACGCATGGGCGCGAGCGCGATTAAGTTATTGGTCTATTACCACCCCGATTCTCAGACTGCCAAAGAAACCGAAGAATTCACTGCGATGATCGGAGAAGAATGCAAAAAGCACGATTTGGTTTTGATGCTCGAACCGCTCTCCTATTCAATGCATGAAAATGAGAAATTATCTTCCGCGGAAAAGCGGGATGTCGTCGTTGCGACTGCCAGGCGACTAACGCCTCTGAGCGTGGATATCCTCAAAGCAGAATTCCCGCTCAATGTGAAGGAGCTGGAAGAAGCCAAATGGATGGAGGCTTGTCAGGAGATCTCCTCGGCGTCGGTCGTTCCATGGATTCTGCTCTCCGCGGCAGTGGATTATGAAACCTTTGTCCGTCAGATGATGGTCGCGTGCCGCGCTGGCGCTAGTGGAATCGCTGTCGGGCGAGCGGTGTGGCAGGAAGCCGTAATGATGACCGGGTTGGAAAGAAGCGAGTTTCTGCAAAAGGTCGCGCTTCCCCGAATTTCCCGCCTCACATCGTTATGTCACGCGTTGGCTCGGCCCTACACGGAATTCTATGCTGCCGAGGCGCCATTCGATTGGTATCGGAATTATTGATTACACTTGGATACAAGTAGAAACCTCTGTGTGTCGACTTGTCTATCTTCAACCCCACTGAGCTCACATGAAAAAAATCTGGCCCTTTAGTTTTTACCTGTTGTATTTTGGAGCAGGTGCGTGTGTCTTTCCCTACTTCGTTCTCTATTACCAGAGTTTGGGATTCAGCGGCGCGCAGATCGGAATCCTTTCCGCAATTTCTCCACTCATTACGCTGGCGGGCGCGCCATTTTGGACGGGCATGGCCGATACCACGCATCGCCATAAACTGATTATGAGCCTGACGATTCTGGCCTGTATGGGTTTGATTGCGTCGTATCCATTCGTTGGAAGCTTTGCGGCTGTGCTCGTTTTAGGCTCGCTTTTTTCGTTCATGATCGCTCCAGTGAATTCGCTGGCCGACACCGCTACCATGACGATGCTGGGCGATCAACAAAACATGTATGGGCGCGTGCGCGTGGGTGGGACAATCGGCTGGGGGGCGATTG
>Ga0114129_10004943_pt1 | contig 18797 bp, 15 predicted proteins | sample RhiMetdeltSRZDD1_FD_80071 | JGI IMG/M metagenome (GOLD analysis project Ga0114129, IMG submission 80071) | Populus rhizosphere microbial communities from Tennessee, USA - Rhizosphere MetaG P. deltoides SRZDD1 (version 2) (version 2) | ecosystem: Host-associated > Plants > Roots > Rhizosphere >...
AGACCTTCGCCTGGACCCTAATGGTGCCGATCCGGGCGCGCAGACCGTCGATTGTCCACGATAGAGCGCGCCAGCTCTCTAGGCAGCCAGAAATAATGGCGGGACGGCCCATCGCGACGTATTCAACAGCAAAGGCCTCTGGTGACGGCCTCGTCACGCGATCAAGGCTCCCACTCGCTTCATAGGATACCTGTACCGGGCCGCGGTTCAGGCGAAAACATTACAATCCCTCGACGACGTAGATCAGCAAAGCGAAAGAGAATTTCCTTTTCGCCGTTGGTGCGTGACAAATTCTCACGCAAAAGACAATATATGGCCCGGCCCGTCTGACGACCGTCGATCAGGCGCAGCAGCGCCAAATCCACCGCACCGTTCTCATCCGAGCGTCGCGCGCCGTAGCGCTCATCATGCAGAACCCCCACCCAGTTCGCACACGCTTCCGGCTGCAAACATTGTCCTTCCACCGGAATCTCCAGGCAGACCCGCGGTGCTACGATGAATGGATAAAGGTCGAGCAAGGATGATACGCCAGGGTCACGTGCAACGATCCTGTCTGGAAACACGCAACAGTCTAGATCCATAATAAGCAGCGACCAAAGCGCATCACTTGGATTCTCTACTATCGGCTCGCCCATCACATTAAATGAGGTGTTCAATATCATCGGCACTCCGGTCAGATCAAAGAAGCACGTTATTAGTTGATGGAATCGCGGGTGAGCGGAGGCATCGACAGTCTGTACACGCCCCGTTCGATCCACATGAACTACGCTCGGTACCAGCAACGACTTGTCGTCCACGAATTCACACACACGAAGCATGAAGGGACTCTCAAAGTTGTTCGGATCAACCTTGAACCAGCTAGCCGCATGCTCCAGCAGGACGGCCGGCGCGAACGGACGGAAGGATTCGCGATGCTTGACGCGAGCATTTAGAACAGTCTTGCCATCGATTCGGCGGGGATCACATAGTATGCTGCGGCTGCCCAACGCGCGCGGCCCGAACTCTGAGCCGCCGTCGAACCATCCCAGGATTTGACCAGCGTCCAGACGGGCAGCAGCTTCCTCAAGCACGTCCATGGACTTCGCAGTGCGTACGCCCGGGACCTTTTCCAACGCGATACTTACCTGGTCCGATGCATAAGATCGTCCCATCGCGTCAGATACTTGACGATGCCCCCGCAGGGAACCCGTCAGATGCCAGAGCCCGTAGTATGCTGCCCCAATCGCGGTCCCGCTATCCTCCGCAGCCGGCATTATGAAGACATCCTGATAGCCAGATTCGCGCATGATGCGTTCATTGGCGACACTATTCAGGGCAACACCACCCGCATAGCACAAGCGGGGGCTGGCGCCATGATCGCGCAGACGACTAACAATGCTCAGTAGGGCTTCTTCGAGCGCCCGCTGCACAGACGCCGCGAGATTCGCATATTCATTCTGTCGCAGTGGCCATCTGTCGGCATGCTGGAAACGCTCGGGAACGTGGTCGAGGAACTCGAACTCTCCGTCCTTCACGTTATAAAAGGCGCTCGGCGGAAAGTTAGGCGACCCGTGAGGCGCTAGGCCCATCACCTTCCCAGCGTCAAAGTAGTTGCCGAATATCTGCGCGGCGGTCGATGAGAACATATGACCCAAGCTCGCGAATGGAAGCATTCTGCTAAAGTCTGGTTGGAGAAGGTAGTCGAACTGAGACAACTGCTTCTCCAGGGGTCGAACGCTGTGTTCCGTTATGTGATAAGTGGAGATATGTTCGCCCGCAGTATCTGACGGCCGCAATGCGACGCCTCGTTCGTTCTCAGGCAGATATTGAAAGAAAGAGCCGCTACCATCGATAACGAGGACCGCCGCGTCCGTCATTCCCGACGTCGCAAACGCCCCAATGGCGTGGCCCAGGTGATGGGGAATCGTAAGAACCGGCGTACCGTGCGCATGAATGCGAAGCAGCGGGTTTAATCCCACATCCTGCTCGACCAGGTTCCACGGAAGGAGAATTGGGCAGGAAACAACGAGATCCAAGTCGCCAGGCTGAATGCCCGCAAAATCCAAACAGTACGGAATTGACAAGCACGGCATGCCGGCAGCGATGGCTTCGCGTTTTCGCCGGCTGAGCCGCTCCTCCTGGATCGCAACGACTACCTCGTTGCCTCGTAGAAGGCAAACCGCTCCGTTGTGAAAGCTGGCACCAATCCCCAGAATCCATGGGCCATGGTTCGCCATGACGACCTAGCTCCAAACACTAAGACGCGCGCGAGACGTTACAACGCCGCACCCGAAATCGTCAAGTGCATTGAGCAGGCAAAAACACATAACGCGGCGGTGGCCGTAGAAGGGCATCTCCGCGTGAATCGCCTCGATCTCGTCCCGCAGATCGGCGTCCGTCTGGGCCTTCATCGCCGCGTCGGCTTTCGCTTTGTAGTAGTAGCTTGAGACGACGAGCCCGACGGCTCGACAGGCTTATGAAACTGAGCCAAATTGCTCGCGGTGATCACGGACGAATCGACGCTTCTCTGACGGCGTTTCTAGTCGTCTATTTTATTTAGAACGTCCTGCATCGTCAGCTCGCCGATCTTGGCCTTCAGCTTCTCGTTTTCGCGCTCCAAGTCGCGCTCCCGGCTGCTCGGCCGATCCTGCAACGAGCCGGTGGCGAACGCCGACACCCACCTTCCGACCGCGCCAGGAGACAGCTGGTACGCGCGATAGACCTCCGCCATCGCTCGCTCTCCGGACTGGATTGCCTGGCACACCTGGGCCTTGAACTACGCGTCGAACCGCCTACGAATCCTTCCCATGCCTGATCTCCTATCACAGGCTCCCAGGAGCCCTGAAATAGGCATCAATCCCGACGATTCAACCTCCGACGGATTCCTCCAGGGAGTGCAGTCTACATTACGTCGATGATGGCGTCGTCGTTGCCGCCGAGCGCACGATGTTCACGCCGCGTGCGGCGGTTGTATGGACTGGATCTTCCAGTTCGGGGACGAGAGCTGCGTAGTCGCGTATCAGTCACGGCCGAACGGGGCTCTCACGGCGCTCACGGCTGGCGAGCTAATGCCCCAATACCCACGGTAGCGGCAACCGCTTGGGACAGTCGAGAATCTGTCAAAACGGTCTTAGACGCTTGTTGGGGTGTGCTAAACTTAGCCCCGTGAGCAGGGGCAGCTGTTCGGGTTCATGTTGCGCTAGTCGTCACTGCCAGCGACCGTGGTGTGAACGCGAGACAGCTGGTGGGTCACGTTCGTTGTTCTGGGAGCATGCGCATGGTTAGCTGTTATCGCGGTGTAGTAGCTCGGCGCCTTACTCGCGGCGAACGACAAGTGGATACCACCCAGCATGACACACCATTGGTATTGGAGGCGCAAGCATCCCGCTCTGTCGCGGTGCTGTGCGAGTTGTTGGAACAGAACTCCGTGGGCGTAGTGTCCGATGTCGCGCGCGTCGGGGCCGTACTCATTCGCGGCTTCAACATCGTATCTGAGTCAGAGTTTGAGCGGGCCGTGCTCAGCATTGACGGTATTCGCGGTATTAAGCATGTATTGATGTCTGAGGACGGTCGCACCGTCGTGCCTGGCAGCCACTGTGTTCTGTACACCAATGCGAAGTACCGTACCGGGGGGACGGCGGGACTCGGCCGCTTCCACAGCGAGAACTATTATTGCCCGGATGTGCCGCGGTATGTGGCGCTGTGGTGCAAGCAGGCGCCGTGGTTAGGAGGCGAAACCGGCCTCGTAAACCTGGCGGGCGTCTATGGCGACCTGCCTACACCCTTGCAGCGGGCCCTGGCTCAGCGACCTTACCTCGCCGCGGTGTGGGACCTTCGCGACATATGCGATCGCTACGGTGTCACAGCAGACGATATGCGCGCGGTGTGTGCCGGCGCCGGACTTCAGGTGCTTCGGCATGGCGATACGGAACGGGTCTTGATGTACAAGCCTAGCGTGCTGATTCACCCATTTACACGCGAGCCGGCGCTGGCAATTAACTTCTCGTTGGGACTTGAGTCGTCTGGGTTAGAACACGCGCTCATATCTGCCTTCGGGCCTGATTATGGACGCTGGTATTGGGCGTTACATAGGCTTACTTGGAGACACCCAAAGGGCGCGCGTGTTGTTCGAACCGCGTTGGCTATGGTGCGCGAGCGGGGATTATTGCTGCATCTAGTGTCCGCCTGGCTCCAACGCAGGCTTTCGCAGCAGCAAGGGCGGCAGCGCTCTCCTGGACCGGGACCCGGTCATGACGATAGCATGTACCGGAGGGTTAGCGATGCCTTTCGTTCGGTGGACATCCCAATACTTGCCGCGGCGATGCGACGCAGGTTCTCTTCGTTCTTGTGGCAGGTGGGTGATGTGCTTCTTATCGACAACCTTAAGATGGCACACGCGGGGATGGCGGGCGCCGGCCCGAGATGCCTTCGGGCAATGATCTGCAATCCTGTTGAGCTGCCGTTCCGACCCTCCGGCTCCGGGCTTTGCGACGTGGTTGGAGATGGACCGGAAGAGACTCTCGGAGCGCGAGTCGTATCGCTTGGGAGGAAGCAGTAGACCCATGGCTGGATGGGTGACGCCCGCCGCGTCTTTGGCGCGCTTGGAACTGACCCGATTCCGTAGGCAGCCCCGCTATGCGGCCACGTAACAGGCAGCGAAGTGTTGTCACTCGTATTCCATCGGACTCACGTAGCCAAGGGCTGAGTGTCTCCGGTGCGGGTTGTAGAACGCGCCGATGTAGTCGTGGATCGCGCGAAGAAGCTCTCCGCGACGGCGTTGTCCCAGCAGTCTCCAACGCGGCTCATGCTGCAGACGATCCTTTGAGAGTCGAGTTCGGACCGATACAGCTCGCTGGCGTACTGACAGCCCTGGTCTGAGTGATGAACAAGCCCGGCCTCCGGTTGTCGAATACCGAGCGCCATCCCAAGTGCTTCCATGGGAAGTTCGGTGCGCAGGTGATCGGCAACGGACCAGCCGACGACGCGGCGAGAGAACACGTCGAGGATGGCGGCCACAAACAGCCAGCCCTCCCAGGTCCAAATGTACGTGAGGTCGGTGACCCACAATTCGTTGGGCGCCGTCGCGTAGAACGTTCGGGCGACCACATTCGGCGCGATCGGAAGCGAGTGCCGCGAGTTCGTGGTGGCCTTGTATCGTCGCCGTCTGCGTGCTGCCAAGCCCTCCTGGCGCATCAGCCGCGCAACGCGCTTGCACGACACGCGATGCGCGAGAGCGTGCAGGTCTCTGAGCACTCGAGGACTGCCGTAAGTTCCACGGCTCTGAGCATGGGAGATCCGGATCAGCGGGACGAGCTTCGCGTCGCTGACCGCTCGCGCCGACGGTGGACGTCGGCTCCACGCGTAGTATCCGCTTCGCGACACGCCGAGCGCGCGGCAGAGCTTCGAGGTGGGCTGCTTGGCCTTCTCCGCGCTGATGAAAGCAAACTTCACTTGCTCTCCTTCGCGAAGAAGGCCGCGCAGGCTTGCTCGCGAGCAGCGATACTTTCGGCCGCTTTGCCCGTGCCCAGGCGCGTTCATCGGCGCGGTTCGCCCGGTACTTGCTTCTCCCGCCGTTGCGCGTTATCTCTCGGCTCACCGTCGAAGGCGTTCGGCGCAGCCGCCCGGCGATCGCACGAATGCTTAGACCCTTCACCAGGCAGCGCGAGATCTCCTCACGTTCTCGCAGAGACAACGCCTTCTCGCTCCTCGTTCTCGGCCGCGGAGTAATTCCGCCCTGCGCTGCGAGCACGCCGAAAATGGAGCCCGCGTGCTTGCCGAGTGCTCTCCCGATGTCGCTGAGCGAGTCTCCTCGCCGCCACCTCTTCCATAACGCATTCTTGCCTTTGGCCGAAAGACCTCGTCGCGTCCGCTGCACCATCCGGAGTTCATATCACAGCGTGTTGCGCCGACCGACTGAACCCACCGCCGCTCTTTTTAGAATCTCTCGTTCGACTCGCCGGGCTTGCCACGTCCCGCGTCGATCTCGGCCTGTCGAATCCAACAACGTAGGGCGGACTCGGTGAGGTCCAGCTCGCGCGTCACGTCGGGGATCCCCTTCCCGCCCTCGCGCACGAGGCACACGGTCTCAGCCTTGAACTCCTTCGTGAACGCCCTGCGCTTTCGTCGTGCCATAGGAACACCCATATTCGCCTTTCCTTGGGTGTCCACGAAAGCGGGTTAGTTCCAGTCCGGGATGCCGGGGAACAATGATGCAAGGCCGCAACCCGTGCGCCCGTCGCTGTGCCGCGCAGGTGCTTGCACGGGAAGTCCCAGACGTCGCGTTATGTGGCCGCTCGGACGTCAAAGCGCTCGCGTGCGACGCGCGCAACAGGGAGGCGGCCACGGCTCTCAGTCGGCACCTCGACCGCGTAAACCCTCGACAAGTAAGGTGAAAGGTCGGTACATGCGTCTTCGCGCCGATTGAGTTAGACTGTCCGAACGTCGACGTGAACTGATTCTGGCAGGGGCTGTCATGGAAGGGTTTCGGATTCGCATTTCTAAAGTGTCGCCGAGCATAACAATCGAAAGGCTCACGCTGGGCGTCCAGTGTCGTCAGGTTTCTGTGGGCCTACGCACACTAATCCTACTTGGAGATCCGATTTGCGACGCAGGTGCAGACGCTTCGGTCGCATTTGCGTTGTACTTATCAATTGGCGACCGCTGTGTCGAGTATCTTGATGGTTCCTTCGTTCTCGTGGCGATCGATAGGGGTGCCGAGAACGTGTTCGTCATTACCGACCGAGTTGGCGGCCGCCAATGTTTTCTCGATAGTACTCCCGATGCCTTTTATCTCGCGTCTTCGCTCACATTTTTGGCGCCCAGGGACCGCGTCCTTGATCCAGTCGCGCTCGCCGCGTTTCTTGTCAATGGCTTTCTGATTTGCGGGCGGACCTTGTTTCAGGATGTCCGCCGTATTCCGCGCGCTAGCGTCTCGACGCTGTCTAGTCGGGGCCTGACGTCGTATTGCTATTGGCGGTACGGATTCGATGACGCGTATGTCAATCGCAGTACAGAGAGCCTACGCGAAGAACTGTCTTGGCTCATCGAGCAGGCGGTGCAGCGGCGTGCTCGAGCCGGAGAGCAGGTCGTCATCAGCTTGAGCGGCGGCTATGATTCACCGTATATCTTGGACTGCCTTCGGAGCCTCGGTCATGACTCAGTTCGATGCTTCTCATACGCGGACGCGCCGGACCCTGGCGAGGACGATGATGCTAACGTGGCCAAGCGCCACGCTACACAGCTGGGCTACGCCCACGAGGTTATACCTTCATTTTCGGGCGACGCCGTTGCTGCGATTTGGGCCAACGCACACTATGGCGAGGCCCGCGCACACTTTTGCTTCGAGGTCGACGCGTGGGCGAACCTGCGTTCGCGCATTCCAAGTGAGTCGGTCATTCTTGTTGGTGACGAGAGCCTAGGATGGCATGACGTGCCCTTGCAGACAACCGACGACGTGCTCGGTTCACTGGGCCTGTTCTCGAGTGATCTGCTGGCGACCTTTCGGAGTCCATTTCGGTTGGATGACGCCATGTCTGTCTTTGATGCTGAGCGCATCGCACTTGCCTCATCATCTTTCGATATTGATCTGCACAAGACCAAGGACCGCCTCTATTTGAGCGAACGAGTCGCGAACGTCTTAATGCCTTGGCGTGAGCTATTTGTGGCTCGGTGGTGCCGTGTACGGAGCCCGCTACTCGATCATCGGATACTGGAGTTCATGCGTCATGTGCCCTCGGTTCACCGACGGGGAAAGAAGCTATTCAAAGAGGTGGCTCATCATAGATTTCCGCTCTCGTATAGTGCGCCCCGAGCCGTTGGCGGCTTTCCTTATCGCTGGGCTTCTGCGTTGGCCGAGCATCAAACGCGGCTTGAGCGCTGGCTGGCGGCAGGCTCCGCGCCGTTGGCCGAGTGGATTCGGCCGCGGGAGTGTGCCGACATGCTCCGTTTTGCTCTCGATGGATTGCGGGCCGCCACCCGGCTCGGTCACCAACCATCGTCTGAGCACATCCTGGCGGCTCTGCTCGCGATTCGCATATTAGTTCTGTATGCGTTCGCGGCGCAGCAAACAGAATCGCCTTCGTCGTGCGAGTCGTCGTAGGGATGGGCTGACTTGCCACCGTTGTTACTCAACTGTTCTGCTCCGACGTTCCATGCAACGCGTGCCTAAGTAGATGCTGAAAAACCCCGCCGACGAGGTGGGCGGCAGCCGATAGAAACGGGGTGCAGACTCGTTCGCCGCGGGGCTTCCGCCGGCTCAGCGCCCGGTCGCCGGTGTTCACGGTGTCACCGTGCAAAGCGTCGCATTCTGACGAGATCGTAAACGGGCATCGCGCGAACAGTCTGAGTTGCTCTATCAGCATGCGCTGTCTGTGAATGCTGTAGAGGCCGAAGAATCAATCCGGTAGAAGCCGCTAGTGGGTTCGATGGCCGGATAATCGTAAGTCCTCGCCCTACCCGCTCGGTGGGCACCCAAAACCGGCCATTGATGGGCACCTGAAAACCAGCCACCACGAGGTGTAGGCGGCCGAGACGTTGACGAGGCGACGGAGGTCATGGTCCGTCGCCGGGATGAGCAACGTCTTGGGTGACGAGAAGAGAGAACAGGTGCTGGCGCTGGGGCGGCACGGCTGGTCGCTCCGGCAGATGGAGGATGAGACGGGCGTGCGCCGCGCGACGGCGAGCCTGTATCTGCGCGCCGCCGGGATCGTGGTGCGTCGTCCGGGCGGCCGTCCACGGACCTGGCCGCCAAAACTGGCCACCACGGACGCGGTGCCCACCGACCCCAGCCTTGCCGCCGGCGAGGTTTCGGGGGGACCGGTAGCGAAAACGGCGGCGTCTCCGCCCCGATGGAATCATCGGGGTGCATTCAAGAAAGGAGTCGCCGCCGTGAAGAAGCCTATCAAGAGACTGGCCGCTGCCCAAGAGGCGTTGTCGCAGGAGTCGCTGCCGCTGGTTGAGGTGCTGCGGGCGCGGCGACCACGGCTTCGTCGGTTGTCATGGGCGGCCGACGGTGACGATGCCGCGACCACGCGTGCGTTCGGCGGAGGGCAAAGAGGTGGAGTTGCCTCTCTGGAGCCGGTGGTCGCAGGAGGATCCGCTCGAGCAACTGGCCATGAAGCAGATGCTGCTCGGCATCTCGACGCGACGATACGCCGGATCGCTGGAGCAAATGCCCATAAACGTGTCGGTGCGGGGCACCAGTCGAAGCGCTGTCAGCCGCCGGTTTGTGGCCGGCACGAAGAAGCGCTTGGGCGACCTGATGCGGCGCGATCTCTCGAAACTCGACCTGGTCGTCCTGATGAGCGACGGCGTCCACTTCGAAGATCACGTGGTCCTCGCTGCGCTCGGCATCGCGACGGACGGCACCAAGCACGTGCTCGGACTATGGGAGGGCGCGACCGAGAACGCGACGGCCTGCAAGGGGATGCTCGTGGATCTCGCTGCACGCGGCCTGCGCACCGATCAGACCATGCTGGTGGTCCTCGACGGTGCCAAGGCGTTGAGGAAGGCGGTGAAGGACGTGTTCGGCGACCACGCCCTGATCCAGCGCTGCCAGGAGCACGAGAGGCGCAACGTCGCCGACCAGCTGCCGGAGTCGATGCGGAAGCCCGTGCGGCGCACGATGAAGGAGGCCTACCGCTGTCGTGATGCGAAGCGCGCTCGCCGCCTGCTCGACGCCCTGGCCGAGCGACTGGACGCCGAGCATCCTGGCGCCGCGGCCTCTCTGCGCGAAGGCGTCGAGGAGACGCTCACCGTTCCCGAGCTCGGTCTCCCCGATCGCCTCGAACAGACCTTGCGGACGACGAACCCTATCGACAACACCTTCGGCGGCGTACGTGACCGCACGAGGCGCGTGAAGAAGTGGAAGGGCGGCCGAATGATCCTCCGTTGGTGCGCCGTTGCCGTCCTCGACGCCGAAGCCAACGTCCGACGAATCCGCGGCCATGCCGAAATGCCGAAGCTCGTCACCGCCATTCGGCTGAGAGACGCTATTGACGACGTGAACGCTGTCGCGTAACAACTCAGCGGCTGCCACTCGATTTCAACAATCGCCGGGACGTCGCCCGAGAACGGCAGGATGCATTCGTTGGCTGGCGAAGGTACAATCACGCCAACTGGTTGTTCTAACCCGCGTCGAAAGGCAGCTAGCAATGGCCCCCACCTTCCTCAGCGATCGCCGACTCTACGTGGAATACGAATACTGGAAGCGCAATTTCAGTTGGAGTCCCGGTCAGATCGAGGCCGGCAACATTATCTACCATTGCTACTGGAAGGGTTCGCTGAGCGTGCATCACGACCTTTGCCTCAAGTCACTGCTCATCACCCAGTCGACACCACGCCGAGTCTGGGTGTGGCTACCACCGAACGACTTGGCCCACAACCGCGAGTTTATCCGATCATTCGCGGGCGTCCCTGATGTCGAATTCAAGAGCTATGTTCCCGAGTATGAAATGAAGGACACGCCGTACGAAGGGCATCTTCGCTTCGTTAAAACGGGCGGCCATTCTCGTTTCCTATGGCCGACGAGGCCCGCCGACATAGCCAACGCCTTCCGCTTGTTGGTGCTATGGAAGTATGGTGGCGTGTACTTCGACATGGATGTGCTGTTTCTTAAGGATTTGCGTCCGCTTTGCAGCGTCGAATTTCTCTATCAATGGTCAAACCAGGAGTACTGCAACAACGCCCTCCTACACTTCCTGAAGGAATCCCACAACGTGCGTTCGCTGATGGAGCGCAGTCTTGACATCGGGAGCTGCCGCTCTATGCATCTGCTTCGATTCGCGGACCTAGCCACGATGAACGGCGTTCACATCTTACCCGTGTTTCTTTTTGACCCCACCTGGGTGTGCCACGATACCGGGGTTCAGATCCACGAACATTGCGAGAAGTTTGGCGACTTCTTCACTAAGGAGGGCCCGGTAAGGATGGAGACGTTTTTCCCAGCATCATATACGTATCACTGGCATGGACGCCGTTGGCACGTCGCTATTCGGCCGGACACGATCGCCGGACGCTTGTACGCAGAGATTAACGCGCGCTTTAGTGCGGTGTTCCCCAGTGCATCCGGCCAAGTCGCATCATGAATCTGGAAATGTCGGCGAACCGATGAATCGGCAGACTGAGATGCCGCCCGTCGGCGAGAATCCGGCGATGAAGGTCGCAGACAGCCTCGCCGGCTTCGTTGTCGAGCAGCTCGAAAAGTTAGTGCGGGCTCATTTGCCAGAGTGGCGCGTGCCGGGAGTGTTTGCGGGATGTCAAGTGCGCGCGGACGTTCGCGCGGACTTGGCCTATACGCTTGGATATCTGTACGAATATGGCGTCGATTTGATCGGAGGGATCCCGTTGCGTGATGCCATTGCCGGGATCCTGCGGCCGATCAATGGCCCGGAAACTCACACATTCTTCTCGTATCGAGTGGCGGAAACGCTTGCCCACTTTGGGGCGTTCGATCGCAACGAACTTGTGGCCGACTGGTCTGCAGGCGAGCGAGACAACTTGGCTATGGCCTGCGACTCGACAGAATCGATCGCACAGCTGGAGAGTGGCCGCACGCCGCTCAATTACACGGCCGTTCTTGCGCGCTGTGAGATCGCCCGAGCTCGTCTTGGGTTGATCTCTGACGACGACGAGCGTCTTGCCGGTCTGTTGCGCAGGACGGCCGAACTATTGGCTCACGGCTACGTCGACGATTCGCCCAGCGGCGACGGGATTTATGACATCTATACCGCCGATGTGTATCTTTTTAGCGAGCCCTTTGCGTGTCGGCTCGGCGACGTCTGGACCCGAGGAGTCCGAGCCGTGCTGTGGTTGGCGGAGCATACTGTCACCGCAACCGGCGTCGCGTTCCCTTGGGGGCGATCCAGTGGAACGCTTGCTGACTGCATGACTATCGAGCTTGGAGCCCTTGCCATTCGTGACGGGCTCGGCACCAATTCGCAGCGCTGGTTGTCGTTCGTCCAAAGTGCGTTCGACAAGATGGCGACCTGGTTCACAAACGATGGATTGGTGTCTGCTCATCAATACCGGTCTACCGACAGCTACCGTGGCCTTCATCGGCGCTTGCAGATGACCCTCGACTGCCTTGGCAAACTAGCATGGTCGGCCATCGCAATGAGGACGGCCTCCCGTTCAATGACCGCTGAACCGCTCGGCTACAAGGCAGCCTTTCCCGACCAAGACGCCTTTCTGTGGTTTCACGAAGGAAAGCGGGCCGGCATTTGGTGCTACCGAAATCCAAACATTGCCTTTGTTTTACCTCTCGTCGGAACCACACTCAACGATTACCTTCCGGCACCGCACAACCCCGGCCTTTTCGAAGTTCCTGTCGAGATCGAGCTTCCGACCGGCGTTCCCGTCGCCCACGTCAATGGCGCGCGTTTTGTGCCAGGCCACCTGCCGTCGGACGTCTTGAAGATGCATGACGGCCTGAGCGTTCGCTATGACAGCTTCATCGAGACTCGCTGCTATCGCGGCTTCGACACCGCGACGCGATTGAACGGCCGTCGCACCGTGACGTATCGTGTCGATGGCCGCACACTCCATGTGAACGAGGATATTCAATTCCACAACCGGCCGCAGGCGATCGGGTTGCAGGTCACTGAGAGACCGGATCGACCCCTGACTGTCACATTCAGCTGCGCTACCGGCCACAATGCAACGGTTGTGGATACCGCCGGTGTACGGGAGTATCGGAGCTTCTGGGCAGAGCTGACGCGCGTGCACGAGATTGATCTCGACCCGTCCGAGCATTTGCAGTTTTCCTACAGCATCACCCCAGTTCTCCGGGTACTGAGCTCCGACCCGCAGGCCCGCTATCACCGGGCGATCTACGATGCTCTTACAGCACGCGTCATCGACAAAGTGCCAGTCTCGACGATCAGTGAATGGCAGCAGGCACGCGAGTTGGAACCGAGCCGTGCGACACAGAGGTTAGTTAAGATTCTTCGGAAGTGGGACGTGTTTCATCTTCATTGGCCCGAATCTGGTACGATCGGCTTCGACATCGCGCACCATCGGCTGCTGATCGAAGCGCTCGCCGAGGCGGGTGTTCCGGTTGTTTGGACACAACACAACCTCACACCTCACAGCAAGGACGACCGATTCTTCGCGATATATGAGGCATGGGCTGCCGCTGCTCGGGGAGTGATCCACCACAGCCACTGGGGTATGAAGCAGGCGCAGGGACGTTACCGCTTCAGGGAGGGCGTGATTCATCGCGTTGTTCCCCATCCTTACCTCTGCCCGCCAGTGCAACGCGCCGGAAGAGCGCAGGACCGTCGCTTGGTTGAAGGCAAGCTCGGGTTGACTCCCGGCCGGCTGCGGCTCGGCATCATTGGGGCACCACGAAAAGAGAAGCATATAGGCATCGTGGTTGACGCCTTGATCGAATGCGAGCGTGATGACCTGGAGCTCTTGATCCTGTCTTGCGGACCTGATGACCAGATATCACCCCATCCGCGAATCGTCGCCCTACCGTACGAGCCGGTACCGAGCGACGAGTTCGTCCGCCGCGTCGCTGCCATCGACATTCTGGTCCTCCCATTCGAGAGCGAGGGCATGCTCACGACCGGGACCTTCAGCGATGCCGTGGCTCACGGAATTCCCACGCTGATATCCGACTGGCCATTCTTGGCCGAGGTTCTCGGTGATGCAGGAATACGATACGGGGCGAGCAAGGACGACCTCGTCGCGTGCCTGCGTGCACTTGATGCGACAACCCTGGATCGCGCAGCCGCAGCCGCGCGTCGCCTCCAGCCCATTTACGACCCTTCCAGGATCGCGGATCTGACGCTTGACGTTTTGGAGGCCGTAGCTACCGCTCGCCCGTGAAGACGCGCCCTCGATGTAAGCGTCCGGTCTCCGGCAACCCGCGCGTATTTGCGAGCTGGTCTCCTCGGTGGACACCCAAAACCCGGCGTGCGTTCGTTTTCGGATGCATGAGCCGGACGTGGAGGCCATCCCACTGCACGTGCAGCTCGCGGCCGATCCAGCCAGGCGGCGCCCCGTAGTACGCCGCGTCGACCTCGACCGCACCGTCCAGGTTCACCGTGCGCTTGCCGAAGCGGTAAGAGCGGAAGGGCTCCAGCGGCAGAGGCACAAGCGCCGGCTTCTCCTCGGCAAACATCGCGGCCACCTGCCGCTTGGTCGTGCCGTGAATGCGCGTGTCCACCCAGCGCTCTTCCCAGCGGTCGAGGTATCTCTGCGCCTCGTTCAGGGCGTCGAAGCGCTGTCCTTGGAGAGGTGTCTTCTGGGCGTGGCCGACGCCGGACTCGACCTTGCCCTTACGATCGGGGTTTCGCACGCGGCAGGGCAGCGCCACTGCGCCGTAGTGCTTCAGCACGTCGCGGTACAGTGGGTTGAGCGCGGGGTCGTAGATGTCCGGCGTGATCACGCCTTCCTTCAAGTTGTCGAGGACGATCACCCGAGGGACGCCACCAAGCCGGCGGAAGGCCTCTTCGTGCAGCTCAGCCCAGACCTGCGCGCTCGACTTCCACCTGAGCAGCCGGACCGACTTCCGCGAGTGCCCCAGTGTCATCACGAAAAGCCGCGTCCTTTTGCGCTTCCCCGTGGCCGGGTGGCACACCATCGGTCCGTCGCCGTAGTCGACCTGGGCTTCCTCGCCCGGCTCTGTTCGGATCACGACGCGTGCGTCGATCGGCGCGGTGCCGCGCAGCTTCCCCACGAATCGCTTGACACTGTCGTAACGTTTCTCGTTCGTCCGACAGTGGGTTGAGAAGAAGGTGAGGAGGCATCTGTCGCGAAACTCGAAACGCAAGGGCTTCGGCTGGAAGAGGTGGAGTACGGAGTGGCTTTACGATGCGGCCGGCTTGTTCGACGACTATCGAGTGAGCTACTGGCAGCCCCCCCGAAAGTGCTCCCAGCTCGATAGGTCACATAACCCCTGGCATGAAGCGATCACGAAAGCGGAGTGCGGGAAACCCGCATGCTCCGTTTGACGCGGCGGGGTCTGGAAACGGAGTCACGGCGAACCTACACGGGCACGAAGCTCGAAACGGCGGACACCGCCAAGGAGAGCCTAAAGGACCACCGCGCCAGTCCCCGACCCTACCCACCGAGGATCTGCCCGCGACAGGGCCGCCGTGGCTCGAAACAGCGCGCTCACTCTTGGCGAAGTATACGCATTGGCTCGATTCGAGCCGCCCTGTAGGCGGGGAACGCGATCGCCGTGAGAGCGATCAGTGAGACCAAAAGGCACGCTGCTAGCAGCGTGAACGGGTCATGAGGTGCGAGCCCGAACAGCATCGCACGAGCGCTACGTGCGCTGGCGACGGATAGTAACATTCCGATCATCACCCCGACAGTAAGCTGCATGCGGCACTCCCTTAGAATCATGCCAACGACTTCCAGTTGGGTCGCGCCAAGAGCAACGCGGATCGCGATTTCGCTGTGACGTCGCACTACAACATACGAGATCACCGAATATAGGCCCACCGCGACTAGTAGGATTGCTAGCACGCCCAAGAAGCCCGTCAAGGTTGCAATCAAGCGCTCCCGTGCCAGGCTCTCCTTGACATGTCGCCGCAAATCCATAAACTCCGTTAGCAACATCGGATCCACCTTAACGAGTTGCCTCTTGATCTGCTCAATCACGAAGGCTGGAGCTGATTTGGAGTGCACGATCAGTGCGATCCAGGGGCTACGTGTCGGTAGCTGGGCAATCGGGGCGAACGTCATGGGCGGCGTCGCCCTACGCAAACTGTCGTACTTCGTATCCGGAATGACCCCCACGATTTCGTAGGTAGTAGAAGGATAGCCGGGCTCCGGGCTTGTTCTGATGAGCTTTCCAATGGGATCGATACCGCTGAGATAGCGGGCGCAAAATGTTTGATTTACGATGGCGCTCGGTGCCGAGTCGGGGGTGTCGCGAGAGTCGAAGCCGCGACCAGTTAATACCGGAATCCCCAGGGTATCAAAGTATGATGGAGTTACCCAGGTAAATCGCGATCCGCCTTCGATTGAACCGACGGTCACCTTATGTCCCCAACTGTCTCCAGACAGCGGTACGATCGTGGTGGCCGCCACGTTCAGCACCGCCGGAATGGCTTTGACTGCATCCAGGAGTCGTTCTTCAAGTTTGTCGGCGTTCTCCGCTGGTATCGCCTGAAAGTCAATCATTGCTACGACAATGCCGGATAGCCTCACGCCTGCGTCAACGGCACTCAGCCGGTGGAAACTTCGAATAAAGAGCAAGGCCGTGAATGCTAGCGTTATCGACATCGCGACTTGCAGCGCGACCAGCGTCCGTTGACCCGGCAACGCAGTTGCAACTGAACCGCGTCCTCCAGAACGCATAGCCACTATGGGCTGAACGCTAGTGATACTGAACGCTGGCAATACTCCAACGATTGTGCTCGTAACCGCCGCGGCAGTACACGCGAAGAGTAATACGCGCCAGCTCGTGATCATCGGGAGATGAAGTTCTGCCGTCGTGGTTGAAAGAAGGGATACAAGCCCACGACCGAATGCTTGAGCGATGCCAAGGCCAATACACGCACCTGCAGACGCCAACAACAGACTCTCGGTCACGAGTTGCCGCAAGATACGGGGCCGCGATGCTCCAAGCGCTAGTCGCAAAGCGAGTTCGTGCCGTCGTACACCGCCCTTGACAAGTACTAGGTTGGCCAAATTGATGCACGCCATTGTCAACACTAGTGCCGTGACTGCGAGCAGTAACCAAAGATAAGAGTCGTATTGGTTGCGGAGGAGGCTTACGCCGGTCGCCGCCGAGCGGGCTGTCAACTGCGCTCGGCCATATGCCTCCCTCGTTTCGGTGCTATACCCAGTCAAATCCGTTGCCATCATGGCTCCGGCGCTGATCGCACGCAACTGTGTGGAGGCAGCCTGTATAGTTATGCCGGTACGAAGGCGGCCCATTCCGATGAGATCGAAGACGTCGCGGCGCGCAGGTTGTTGACACAGTGGCAGCGCAATGTCAAAGCGGTTGCCGACCACGAGACCGGAAAAATCTGGGGGCGTCACCCCTACTACTTGCGTTGCGCCACCGTTGATGTAGATGTGCGAGCCTTCGTTTATGGGCTGTCCGCCTAGATAACGCTGCCAGAATAGATAGCCCACAACAGCACTCTTTGGTGGGCATGTCTCCTTCTCGTCCAGCAACGTTAGTAGGCGTCCACGCCAGGGTTGTACGCGTAGAACCTCGAAGAAATCACCACCAACGCGCATGCCGCGCAGGAGTTGCGACTCGCCTTGGTGGCCGACCACAAACGTGTCGGGTCGCCATGCAAACGTGCCTGAAAATACCTGCTGACGCATCCTAATCTCGTCCCACAGTGGCCGACTAATTTCTCCGTATTCGCCAGATCGAACGCCAAATCCCTGTGACTCGGCCATTCGAACTTCAACAAGTTCATTTGGACGCCAAATCTGAAGCGGCCGCAAGAACACTGCATCGATCACGTGAAACACCGCAGTGACGGTACCAATGCCCAAGCCTAACGATACGAGCGCGACGAGTACGAAACTTGGACTGCGCCGCAACGTGCGAAGAGCGTACCGGGCATCATTTACCAGGTCGCCAGCGAGCCGAAGCAATGCCACCTTAACGGTGCCCGATGCCATCGTTAGCCCCCCCTCTCGAATTTCACTTTCCGGCGTTTGCAAACAGAGCCAGACGCCTCTCCACAAGCGAATTCATCGAGTGAACATCGACCGCGCGTGTCTGCGACACGTTGGTGGCTTCTCTCGTGGCTTCTCGCCCGCCGCACATGCCGACTCGGAGCCGTCCTGATCCCGGCGGGACCCGCGCCTGTACGGTACTCGACTTTCACCTGCCGTGGCTCATCAAACCGCGTTTGCCGGGACGACGGTTGCACAGACCAGATCGATTTGCTCGGAGTTGGATGCCCGGCAACGCGGCCAAACGATATCATAGCCCGTGCCAGCCCTTTCCAGAAGTTCAGATGCCCCCGAATTAATGACTTAGCGCACTATCACTCCCTCTTGCGTCCAACCAGCTTTGGCACTCTTGTGCGGTCTTGGGACACCCGAGTCCCATACCCGGTCGGTTTGGCGATCGCCCAGCTTGTGAGGAGTCCCTCCCGGTGCGTCGAAGTCGACGCTCGGCGCGCCCAGTGGCGCCTGGAGGAATGGGAAGCGGTGGACGGATGCGTCTTGCTGCGGCTTCGAAGCCGTCCACGGCTTTCCACGGCCCGGCAGCGTCCATAGGTCCCTCAGCGGCTCGTGCTCGGGATGTTGGTGCCCGCGGGAGCTGGTTTGAGCCGGGGTCGATAGGACTCGCCGATGACGAGGTCGTAGGCCCGTTGACGAAGCGGTCGATCGCGCTCTGCGCGCGTAGCGGGTCGGCGAAGGTGTGGCGAGCCATTCGTCCGGGCCACGGTTGGGCGTGACGATCACGGAGCCGGCGCGCTGGCGTTCGGTGAGGATCTCGTAGGCGTCACGGCTCTCCTGTTGATCCATGGCGTCGAGGCAGAAGTCGTCGAGGATGAGCAGGTCGATGCTGATCAGTTTGCACAGCTCAGCCTCGTAGGCATTCATCTGGCGCGCCTGCCGAAGGGACTTGAGGGTCTCGTCGCTGGTGGTGGCCAGGACCGAGTAGCCGCGCCGACAGGCGATATGTCCGATGGCGTGGGCGATAAAAGTCTTGCCGACTCCCACAGGGCCGACGATGAGCACGTGGTGATGTGATTCCAGGAAGCGGAGGGCGGCGAGCTCGTTCAGGAGGGTACGGTCGAAGGTGACCTTGGCGGTGTCCTCCCACGCCTCGAGCAGACAGGGTTCGAGATGGCCGCGTTCGGCGCGGAGCGCGGCGGCACGAC
>Ga0114129_10004944_pt1 | contig 18794 bp, 36 predicted proteins | sample RhiMetdeltSRZDD1_FD_80071 | JGI IMG/M metagenome (GOLD analysis project Ga0114129, IMG submission 80071) | Populus rhizosphere microbial communities from Tennessee, USA - Rhizosphere MetaG P. deltoides SRZDD1 (version 2) (version 2) | ecosystem: Host-associated > Plants > Roots > Rhizosphere >...
GGGGGGCCCTCGGGGGAGGCCAACCCGGCTGCGCCGGGTCGTCCTCCCCCTCGCAGTGGGCTAATTGACGCCGGCCGAGAGCTCTAGGCCCTTATACCGACCCCCAAGTCGGTAGGTGAGTCCCGGCCCACGGGCTTGGGGGTCCCGGCCTTGGCTGCCCTTGTCCAGGGTGCTGTACCAGCCTGCCCGTGGCGGTACCCACTGCCCAGACCCGTGGGTCATGTGGGCCCTGCCTCGGCCGGGGCTCAGAGGCCAGTCTACAGGTAGTACCAGCCCGCCCAGTCCGCCAGGGCGAGCCCGATGCCCACCAGGGCTGCCATGCCCACCATGGTGGCCAAGCGGATAGCGGTCATCGGTCTGGATCGGTCCGGGCGGCCCGCTGGTCGAGGTCCGCAGCGTGGGCCCGGTCAGCAGCTGCTTGCTGGCGACCCTGGGGGGTGTTGGGTCGGTGCGCAGCTGTCATGCGCCAGACGTGGGCGTCGTGGCGGTCAGCCTTGGCGGCCGCCCGCTGTTGCTGTCGTGGTGTCTTGCTCACAGGGTCCTCCTGGTGGCCTTGCGTTTCCTCGACTGGTGGTAGGTGTCGCCCATGGGCTGGCCCGTGGTCCCCTTGCACTGCACCTGGGGTGGGGCCCCGCAGGTGGGGCATTTGACCTGAATGGCTTTCACCGAGCGTCCACAATGGCCATGTAGTAGCCCACCCGGGCGATGTATAAGAACTGGTGCTCAGCCATGTTGGCGGTTATCTCCATGACGAAATCGGGGTCCACCCCTCCGATTTCTGCGAAGCGTTCCCGGTTGCGCTTGTCATCGTCCCGGTGCAGGAACAGATGGACCGCTTGGGACAAGGCGTGCTGGGGGAGGCTGAACGGTCGCTGGGCGGCCGCCCAGAGGCCCACGTCCATGCCCGCCCCCTGCATCCAGAGCATGTTTACGTCGTTCTCCAAGCGCAGCTGCTTGGCGATGCCCACGATTTCGTCAGCGAAGATGACCCGGGGCTCATGGCCCCGCCGGGCCGCCTGGCTGTAGCTGTCCGCCATGACCTTGTGGAACAGCGCACGCGTGGTAGCAGGGTCCGTGTCGATGTTGCCCAGGTTGGGCCATGCAACCCAGCCCCGAGGTTTGTACTGCGAGGGGATGCGCTTGGAACTGCGCAGCGGGGGCCAGGTGGTGGTCCGGCGCAATTTGAGGCGTTCCATCCACTTGTTCACGGTTGGGTCCCGAGGTTTCATCACCAGGACGATGGGGACGATGTCCTCGGGAATGCGGGCCAGCAGCTGGAACGCAAGCGTTGTCTTGCCAGACTGGGTGCGGCCGCAAAGTGTGACGTGGTCCCCTGCTTTGTAGTCCCAGACGTTGTTCAGAAAGTCCATGCGCCGGAACACCGTCACGTCCCCCGACGCAATGACTGATTTGCGCCTAAGCGGCTGTCGGTTGCTGACCATTGCTGTAGGTGACCCCCTCCATAGAGGCAAGTGCGACCTGTGCAAGTTCCCCAGGGTCGTGGGATGCGCCGAGCATTGCAGCGACCGGCGCCGGGACCATCTGGTGGTTCCGTGCAATCTGGGCGAGGAACGACCCCACCGCCAGACCGATGGCAGCGAACGGGCCCACTTCGATGATGCGGTCCACCACTTGCGCCAGGCGGTCGTTCTCTTCTGCCATTTGCGCCACTGCATCAGCCAGCGTGGGAGCGTGCATGTCCAACGTGACCGCATCCGCCAGCATCACAGTGGCCCGGGCCTGTCGGTCAGCCAGTCGCTGGGCGTCCTCGGGGGTGGTGGCCCGTTCGTCCGCACCAGGCATGATCTTGAACCCGAGGCCCAGCAGGATGCCCTTGGGCAAGTCGGTTAGCTGCTGCAACCCATGGCGCCGCTTGGTTGTGATGGTCCGTGCGCTGGTCCGACTGGGAGTTTGGCGGGAACGTTTGCGTGCACGCGGTGCGTGATCCTTGCGCAGCCCGGATTTCGTGAGCCCATGCGGGGCCCGTTTCCCGTTGCGGTCCAACAGGGTCCCGTCCTCTGTCCGGCCGTACGGTGCAGACGGGTCGGGGTCGAGGGGGTCCGCAATCTGCGGGGCGTCCATTTCCAGGGTGTCTGTCATGGATGCAGCCTACGCCCGCCCGGGGTGTACAGGTGCGGGCTCACGACGTGTTCGGGGGCCGTGGGTCGCACCATGCGGATACCGGGGTGGTCCCGGTTGACCCGCAGGAACACCAGGGCGTCCCGTTCGTTGATTCCATCGGGGGTGATGCGCAGGGGGGCGTACCATCGGGGGTCTGGTGCCCCGTTGGCGCACGCATCGTTCCAGCTGCCATAGAGGACCCCGTCCGTGGACCCGTCCTCTAGCTTGACCATGATGACGCTGCGTATGGCCTGCTCGAAATCTGCAACCAGATGCAGCGCCACTGCATCACTAAGACGCTTCGCAGCGTCCAGTTGGGCTTGTGTGGGCATGTTCAACAGCACACCACCTTGGGGCGGGGCGGGCGGCCGAGGGCGATGACGTTTGGTCATGACGTGCGCAACGCCAGGGTAACCACCGCAACGGTCAGCACGATGAGCGCCACCACGATGCCACGCAATGCAGTGGTCATCGCATCCACTTTCACAGCCACGACCTGGGCCGCAGCCCGGGTTCGCTTGCCTACGACCATGGGAGTCCTCCTATATGATCCCTGTTCAGCGGCCCGGTGGTGACGCCAAGGCGGTCAGTGCCCGCATGCTGCCACCGGGGGTGAGCCCCGGGCCGCCATCACCGCAACGGTACCCCCAGGAGGGTTCTGAGCAATGACCGACACCATGGCGCAGGGTGCCCCGGCCGCAAGCAGCAACGGGGGCGAAGCACCCCCCGTCATGCCCCGGTCGTTCATCGTGGGTTCCCGCCGGAACGACAAGCCCGATTTCGACCAGACAATCACGACCACCGCCAACGAACAGCGGCTGAACGCCTACCAGCTTTCCCCCTCGGGGTATCTGCGGGGCGTCTATCTCGTCGTACAAGCCACCACGGCCGGGAACGCTGCTGCGGTCACCTTCGCAGAGGACGGCCCGTTTAACGTGCTGTCCTCGGTCCGGTTCCTCGACACCAACAGCCACCCCATGGTCGGCACCCTCACGGGCTATGACCTGTACATCGTGAACAAGTACGGGGGCTACGCGTTCCAGGGCGACGCAGAGGCCGCAGCCACCTACTCGGTCACGACCGGCGGCGGGGCTACCGGCGGGTCATTCTCGTTCGTGGGGTTCATCCCCGTGGAGACGGTTCTCCGCAACGCCCTGGGGTCCCAGCTGAACAAGTCCGGCGCTGCGCAGTTCAGCCTGGAAATGTTCGTCTCAGCCACCGCCACCATCTACGGCGTGGCCCCGACCAATGCCCCGTCCGTGCGCATCCGCACGACACTGGCCAGCTGGCTGGACCCCGAGTCCAACGATGCCATGGGCAACCCGGTGCAGCAGGACCCGCCCCTGCTCAACAGCACCCAGTACTGGCACAAGCAGAACTACAGCATCCTGTCCTCGGCGCAGTTCACCCGGCTGCAGGGCATCGATGGGCTGCTCCGTTCGCTGGTGTTCGTCGCCCGGCGCAGCGCATCGACCCGAGCCAACGGGGAGTCCGACTGGCCCGACCCCGTCAGCCTCAAGTACGAAGAGGCGTACCTCATCCAGTCTCGTATCAAGGTGCTCTACCAGTGGCTGATTGCCACCACCTACGGGTACGACGGGGCCGCCGACGCCAGCAAGGGCCGGGATAACGGGGTGTTCCCCATCTGGGAGTGGATGCAGGACTTCACCCACAAGCCCGGTGGCGAACTGTCCCGCACCTACCTGCCCATGTCGTCCGCCAGCAACCTGGAACTGCAGGGCAGTTGGGGTAACGCCGTCAGCCTCGACGTGCTGGTCAACAAGTTTGTCCCCTACCCGCAGGGCGAGGTCCGAGGGCTCTCGGTCCTCTAGCCAGAACGGAGCACAACCCCATGGACAAGGACACCGCCCAGGCCCTGACCGAACTGGCCCGCACGGGCCGGTTCAGCGAGGCAACCCACGAGGCCATCCACGCTGCCCTGGGCCAGCAGGTGGACGAGGACTCGGGCCTGGTCATCCCCCAGGGCCATCATGTGGACCGTGGTGGGGCTGTCGTTCCGGACGAGGACGACAAGCCCGAGCCCGCCAAGCAGGCCGCCAAGCGGTAACCTGCACGCACCCCAGCTGCGGCCCGGGGGTGGCAGTCCCGCTGACTCCCCCACCCCCGGGCCCACCCACAACGGAGGCCATCCACATGTCGCTGTTCCGTCCTTACACCACGCTCGCAGTGGGCATCGCCCTGGGCCTGTTCGTGGTCCCTGCGATCACTCGCAAGCTGGGCGTCTCGGTCCCGGGCGTCTGAGCCCATGGCCCGGCGTGGCGCCGGGCTGTCCGGGGCAGCTCTGTTCGTAGGCATCGGGGGCCTGTACCTGGCGTATGCGGGCGTCCGGGACGTGGCCCTGGTCGATGGGCTGCGATCCCTGCTGCGAGGCGAACGGCCCGCAGAAACCGCAGGCGGATGGTCCCCCGTCAGCATGGCGGGCGTTGCTGCGGCCGAGGGCGACTCAGCAGCCCCCGGGACCGTCAACAGCGCTGGCGACACCGGCATCGACAAGCTGGTCGGAAACGCCCGCATCGCCTACACCGTTCTGCGGCTGGCGTTCCCCTCACTGACTTACGGGGGGTGGCGGGCAAGGGGGTCGGTACCCGGGTCCCGCCACCCACTGGGCAAGGCCATCGACGTGACCGGCGGCCCATTCTCACAGGGCCCGGCGGCCGCCGACGCCACCGCCAAGCGGGTCATTGCCCTGTTCAAGACAACGCCCGGGGCCCGCACCTGGATTTGGAACAAGCAGGTTGCGTCCGCTCCCAGCTGGTCCCCGCACCCCTACAGCGGGCCGTCCGATCACACCGACCACCTGCACCTGGACTGGAACTGACGTGAGCGCATCGACCGGGCCCATGGTGGCGGCCGGGGCCATCACCTGGGCGAACCTGACCATCTTTGAGCCCCAAGGCGGATTCCAGCTGGACACCACCATGCGCATCGTGGTGGCCACCGGGCTGGGCGCCGGGTTCCTGACCCTGGTGGACAAGGCATCGCCCGACTTGGCCTATGCCCTGTCGATTGCGGTCCTGCTCAGCGTGCTATTTGTCCCGGTGGACTACGATCCCACCACCAAACGCCTGCGTACCTCGGGTACGTCCCGGCGGTCCCCCGCCACTAACGCCCTGGACTTTCTGGGGCTGAGATGAGGTCAACATGAGTGCAGCGGAGAAAGTCGGACTCGCCATCGTGGGCGTGGCCATGGCCACCACCCTGGTCCTGCCCGGCCGCCAGACCCCGTCCATCATCCAACGATTCTTTGAGGGGTTCGGGGGCACCCTGCGGGCTGCCACCGGCCGCTAGGGGGACCGGTGCCTACCCCGGCCCCCTACAGCCCTGAGCCCCGCTACACCGGGCTGTGGCTGCAGCAGCAGGCCCAGGCGTACGAGGACCCCGAGCGATTCACGGTCGAACCCCCGCCGGACCCCTCCCACGCTGCCAGCGCTGACGCCCCGCCCGAGGCCATCGTCATGCAGTCGGCCCCGGTCCTGCAGGGCGGGGGCGAAATCATCACTGACGCAGTGGTCGAGGAACGCACCGGGCGCATCCCCTCTGACCCCATCGACCACACCCCTACGGTCGGCCCCCAGGCCGCCGACACGCCCCCCGGCGGGTTCTACCGGCTCACGGACATCCCGCCGGACATGGCCCTGCTGCGGGGCCTGGACCTGGGTAGTGTCCGACGTGAATCCGGGCAGCTGGGTCGTCCCTACCAGTTCCCCAGCGAACAGTATTTCGGGCTGTCGGTGCAGGGCGAGGACGCCCCGCCGATCACCCAGGGCGCAGGGGACGTCATTCTGCGCCGGGGGCTCAACGCGTACGGGGAGAACCAGGGCCCTGGTGCACGCGTCCGGGCCCCCGGCGCCGGGCGCACCCCGGCCGGTAGAGCAGGCCGGGGCAGCTGGTCTGGGTCCGGCTGGCGCAAGGGCGTCTACGCCCCGCTGGTCACCAACGTGCAACGCCATTTCAAGGTCCCCAACCGGACCCACCGCCGGTTCCGGGTGGTCCACCCGGACGTGGTCACCTACGTGGGCGACGCTCCCCCGCCCGACAAGCCCGACAAGTACGCCAGCCCGTTCAGCAAGCTGCAGCGTTTCGGGCTGAACGTAGGCCGGACCCGCCAGCCCGGCATGCGCCGGGCCCCGGGCCCGTGGGACGAGGCAGTGGTAGCGGGGGCACCGACCGTGTCCGGGGGCGTCACGGTTGACGGTCTGGTGGTCCCCTAATGCCCGCCGACACGGTCCAGCTGGCAGGCCAGCGCATCAACCGCAAGGCCCTGTACATCGCAGGGGCTGTGGCTGTCGGGGTAGTCGGGTACGCCTGGATGACCCGCAAGCCCCAGGTCCCGCCCGAGGTCGTGACCGAATCCGAACTGGACCGCATGAGCGACGAACGTGTCCCCACGACCGGGGTCCCCTACAACCCCAACATCGGGGGCCCGAGCACCGGCATCACGGACAATGCCCAGTGGGCCCAGTTCGCCACCGACCGGCTGAACCAGCTGGGCTACGACCCCATCAGTGTGGGTGACGCCCTGGGCAAATTCCTGGACCGCAAGCCCCTGACCCCGGCCGAGGCCAACATCGCCCGGGCTGCCATCGCCCAGGCGGGCGAGCCCCCCATCGGCCGCCCCTGGCCTGTCCTCACCGAAAGCCCTGTGGCATCGGTGGGCCTGCTGGCCCCCACGGGCCTATCGGCCGAGCCCCAGTCCGGGGGCGCGTTCATCGTCCGTTGGAACCCCGTGCAGGGCGCCGTCCGATACCGGGTCGCTGCCACTGAGCCCGGGGCCGACTCTGCCTCGGGGCAGCCCGCCTGGGAAGAGTCCACGTTCCACGCAGGTAACCCCTGGCCCGAGCGGGCAGGCAAGCCCACCACCTACCACGTCCAAGGCCAGAGCGCAGCCGGGCAGCTGGGCCCGGCCGGGTCCATCACGTTCACCATTCCGGGCAACGCTGCCCCGGCCCCGGCGCCAGCCCCGACCCCGACCCCGGGCCCCGCCCCGAGCCCGCCGGGCCAGGTCCCGTGGATGCGGGCCTACGGATACCGGGACGCCGTCCTGCTCGAATGGGGGGCCGCCCAGGGCGCCCAGTGGTACGAATTCGTGCGCATCGCTGGGAACAACATCGACACCCCCTGGACCAACGTGGGGAACAAGACACAGGTTGCCTGGCCCCAGGACGTGGCAGAGGACAGCCACTATGCCTACGCAGTTCGGCCGGGCAACCAGGCGGGCTACGGTCCGCCGACGATGTCGAACGACACCTGGATTCTCAAATAGGAGGCCCGCAGTGGCATCACGACCGGAAATCAGCATCCCTGCGGCCCTGGCCACCGGGACCCTCGTCTACACCATCTACAACCGGGGCCTGCCCCCCATCCTCGACATGCGAGCCGCCAAGGTGGGTGACCCCAACGTAGAAGCTGTTCGCAAGCAGAACGTCTGGATGGCGGCCGCCACCGTGGCGGGTATCAGCCTCATCGCCAAGGACGCCACTGTGTTCATCGTGGGCGGGGCCATGGTTGTGGTCCTCGACTGGATGACCCGGGCCAACATCTGGACCAACGCCAACACGGGCCGGGTCGAGGGCCCGGGCGTGCTGCGCATGGCCACCCCCCGGGCGGCCGCCAACAGTGGGTCCCGTCAGCGTGAGTACGCCCCGTCAGAGGGCATCGTCGCCTAGCCCGTGACCGTCCTGACCGCAGCCCAAGTGGCGGGTATCGTGACCGCCCAACCCCCGCCCAGCGGGACCACTGTGGCCCAGTGGGTGCAGGTGGCCCTGGACGAATCCGGGTTCGACACCGACGCCCTGTCACCTACCGGCTGCTGTCGGGGCATCTGGCAAATCAACGTGTCGGCGCACCGGGCGAAGATTCCCGAGGCCAGCGTCAGCATCGCCAACGGGCACCAGGCCATGAAGTCTCCGCTACGGAACTGGTACGTAGCCCGCCAGGTCTACACCGAGGCCCGGGGCTGGCGGCCGTGGTCGGCGGTCCACGGGCCCAAGCCCACCGTTGGCAACATCGCTGCGAACGCGGCCGCTCACCCCGATTTCAGCATCGCCCGCCAAGGCGGGGGCGTGGACCCCACCAACACTGGCGGGGCGGCCGCCCCTGAACAGGGCGTGGAGGCTGAGAGCATCCTCGACGTGGTCCGCTCCCCCATCGACGCGGTCATGGATGGGCTGCGGGCTCTCGTCGATGTGGTCAACCGGGTGGGGTCCTGGGTGTCGGACCCGCACAACTGGACCCGGGTGGGCTACGTGGTCGGCGGGGGCCTGCTGGTCGTGGCGGCCGGGGCTGCGATCGCAGCTGACACCCGGGCCGGACAGGCAGTCACGGGGGCTGTCGGAACCGTGGCCACCCGGCGGCCCGGGGCCGGGCCCATGCGCCAGCGGAGGGAATGACCACATGCCCGGTACCGGTCAGAAAGCAGCCCTGTTCCTGCAGCATGACGTAGGCATCACAGTGCCGAACGACCTGTGGTCCCCCGTCGCTTTCAATGTCCCCCGAGCCCTGGTCAACACTGTCGAGTGGTTGGGAGGGTTCAACTATCCGGCGCCCACCACCATCGCAGCGGGTAGCAATGGGCAGGTGCTCCCCCAAGCCACCATCAACGTGGCCAGCACCGCCGGGTTCGCCAACGCTGGCTATCTGCTCATCCGCATAGGCACCACGGATCGCTGCGTGCAGTACACAGGCAAGACCGCCACCCAGTTCACGGGCTGCACATTCGGGACTGGACCAGCCATGACCACTGGCGACGCTGTCCGCCAGGGCCTGGTCAACTTCACACCCCCGGTAGGCACCATCTGCGGGCTGATTGCAGAAGAGGCTTGGACATCCAACGCCACCGGGGTCCGGGGCACCCGCATGCGGGACCAGTCATCGTTCCAGTTCGAGGCTGCAGGCGATGTCCGGGGGGCCGTGGCCACCCCAGCTGCAGCCCCGCTGCGCACCTGGTGCGCCGAACAGCCCGGGTCCCCCACTAACCCTGCGTTCACAGGGACTCCGTTCCGAATCGAGGTCTACCAGAACAGCACGGTTGACCTGGCCACGCTGCAGAATGCAGCCAGCCTGGGATACCCCCGCCTGGTGGCTGCCCATATGGTGGACTTCTGACATGCCCCTGCGCCGAACCCCCACCCCCACCACCCGGGACACCCACGCGGTTGCCCCCGAGGACTTTGTCCCGTTCGACACCCCGTCCACCGATGAAGTCCTCCAAGCCGAACCACCGTACGAACCTGGAATCACGTCACTCCCCGTTCATCTGGTGGACGTAGCCCAGGTGGAACAGCGGCCCACCGAAGTGGGCATGACCAAATCTGTAGAAGTGTCCGCCATTGCCCCGGAATTGCTTATCCCAGAGAACAAGCGCCGGGCCACCGTCACATTCTGGGTGGCTGTGGGCGAGACGGTGCGAGTAGCGCCCACCGCCCAGGAGGCAACCCGGGATGATTCCAGTCTGGTGTTCGTGGCAGGGATGGCGCCTACGCCGTTCCACTGGTCGGGCCCGGTCTACGGAATGAAGCGGGCCGCCGGGGCCACAACGGACCGGTTCGTCATCTGCACAGAGGACTGGGCCCGCTAGCCCGTGCTCACCAGCCAGGCCCCCAAGGACCAGACCTATGTGGCCACCGTCAACGCTGCGGGGGCAGCCACCATCACGGTCGTCCCGGGCTTCAAGCCCTGGCTGATTCGCCAAGTCAGCATCGACATGCCCACCGCCCCCGCCGGGGCCGTCTGTGTCGTCCGCAAGCGGGGCCAGCTGGTCACCCCCATGATCGCTGCAGGGGACGTGGCAGCTGGCGACCCGCCGATCACGCTCTACCAGGGCGAGCCCATGACTATCGAATGGACCGGCTGCACCCCCAACACCCAAGGCCAGGCCCTGGTCATCTACGAAATGCTGGAGTACGGGTAATGCGCTCATCCTTCGCAGTGTTCCTGCGTGGCTTCACGCTTCCGTTCGGGGCCACCACGGGCCGCCGGATCGTGTTCGATGGCGTCAACGGGACCATTTCGTTCTACGACGCAGCGAACAACCTGTTCATGACCCTGACCGTGACCGGGGGCATCCCGGGCATGTACGTGTTCGGGACGGACGGGTCCCAGGTGGCCATGGCCAAGGTGAACGCATCGGGCAAGGCCCTGTTCCAGCATTTCTCCGCAGGCGGGGCCCAAGAATTCACGATCCGGGACGCCCACATCCTCACCGATACCGTGCAGGCAGCAGGCGGACCCGTGGGCGCCATCGTGGGCAAACTCGAAATCTTCGACACCGCTGGGGCGTCCCTGGGGTTCATCCCCGTTTACGACGCCATCCCGTAAGCGGTACCGCCAGAGGTAGTCTCGTCTGGTGACCACCCCAGACCCCACCACCATCGACGCCACCGCAGCGGTCCCCATCGACCTGGCATCCAAGCTGGCCCTAGGCGCCTACGACTTGACCCAGCGCTGGGACGCCTGGACCACCGCCCAGTCCCGCAAGGTGCGGGGCTGGTGGCTGCGCCAGGAATTCAAACAGGACCAGGTCCTGGGCATGGTGACGCTGGCCATCTACGCGCTGGTGGCAGTGGTCGAGGCATGGGCCTACGGCCGCAAGCGGGCCGAGTGATGATCACACATCGCGCCACCCTGCAGTGGCTGACTAACGTGTCCGCCGATGTCGTCGACGCGCTGGACTGGGGGCCCGACACCGGGGCCCCGCTGGGCCTGGACGTGTCAGAGGGCGAGTACGCCAAGGTGCTGCACCTGTTCGCCCCCGTCCGCTGGATGGGCGTCACCTGGGACCCCTACGCCCCTGCCACTTCGCCCCTAGTCGGTCCCCGCAAGCCCCTGTCCGTCATGAAGCTGCCCGACCAGCTGCCATCGCAGGGTTACGCGGTCGTGCTCTGTGAGGGCGTCCTAGACCGGGTCGGCCCGTCCTGGCCCACGCTGCTGCTCAACTGCGTGCGTCTCGTCGCCCCCGGCGGGCACCTGGTGTTGACGTGCCCCCGTGCGGGCGCCCAGGACAACCCGGGAGGCATCGACCCCAACCAGCTGGCGGACCAGCTGCTGCCCCTCACCGAAACCCACGGATTCATCTGGCGCCAGTTCGCAGTGGACCTGGACGCTGACGCCATCCACCTACACCTGGAATTCCACCCCCGGGCCGCCGAGCCCCCGCCCCCATCGTGGGAGTACCACGGGCGACCCTCGGACCAGGCCCGGCTGATTGCCCAAATGGAGGACTGACATGGGTGTGACCGAGGACGAGTACCGCAAGCACATGCGGGCTCACCACAAGTTCATGAACCGGCTGGCGGCCCAGGACGACGACCCGGACGAGGACGACGACCTGGACGACGACGAGGACGACGACGACGACGACGAGGACGAGGCCCCCAAGGGCAAGTCCAGCAAGGGCCGGGCCAAGCCCCCGCCCCGCAAGTCCGGCGGGGCCCGCAAGTCGAGCGGGTCGGGGCGGTCCTCGTCGCCCAGCTATGGCAGCGCTACCTGGTTCGGTCGTAACCGTGGCTGAGCCCGAGGACGCAGGCTGCGAGCCCGTCCCAGGGCAGCTGGTCGAACTGTACGAAGTCCTGGAATGGGAAGCGGCCCAAGCGGCCGCTACTGACGCCAACCCGCCGGCGTCAATAGCCCCGCCCCTCGACGTGGCGGCCGGGCTGGTGTTTGGGACCCCGTTTCACGGCCGAGCCGACTGGGGGGCCCGAGCCCGGGTCTGCTCATCGACCAACATCCGACCCGAGGGGGTGACGGTCCACTACGGGGGCCCGAGCCCGTGGACCGGGGCCGTGGACCGCAGCAGCGCCGACGCGTTCGCAGCCACCACGGACCACAACCGGTGCCCCACCATCTGGCGGGCCTACCAGGCGTACCACATGGATGCCAAGGGCTGGTGTGACATCGCCTACAGCAGCGGGACCTGTCCCCACGGTCACCGTTACGAGGGCCGAGGCCCGGGCCAGCGCACCGGGGCCCAGGGCACCAACGATGGGAACCTACGCAGCTATGCCACCTGCTACATCGCAGGCGACGGGGACCCCCTGACTGCGGCCGCCATGCAGGCGTTCGTAGACGAGGGCGACCGGCTGGGCAAGCCCCTGCGCTGGTCCCACCTGCAGTGGCATTCGACTGCCTGCCCGGGCACCCCACTGGACTCATGGCGCCGGGCCGGGTTCCCGAGCCCGGACGGCCCACCCCCGCCCCCGCCACCCCCACCGCCCCCAGGAGGGTCCACTGTGAACGTTCCACTGCCCGTGCTCCGAATCGGCATGACCGGTGGGGGCGTCCGATCCCTGCAGGCCCTGCTGAACGCCAAGGCGGGCCAGGGCCTGACCGTCGATGGTGCTTTCGGCCCCCGCACCCAACAGGCGGTCACCAACGTGCAGGCGTTCTTTGGCCTGTCCCGGGATGGCATCGTGGGCCAGAACACCTGGGGGGTCCTGTTCCTGTGATCGTGTCCGACGTAGGGAAGCTGGGACTCATCCTGGTGTTCCTCGGGGGCCTGTTCGTGCTCATCGCCCTGGGCACCATCACGTTCAGCGAGGCCGCTCCGTTCCTGACCCTGGTGGCGGGCTACCTGTTCGGGAACGGCGCAGCTGCGGTCCGCAACAAGGCCCCGTCCTCGGTCATCGTGCCCAACATCCCAGCGGGCCAGGTGGCCACGCTCACGGGCCCCGAGGACGCCCCCACCCACGTCCGCACCTTGGCAGAACATGCCGCAGCCCAAGCGGCCCGAGATGCAGGGGGCGGGGACGGCGCAGCTGCCCCGGATTCGGGGCCCTGAGCGGCCCTGTGGCGCTGCGAGGCCCCGGGACGGGTGGTTACGGGGGGCAAACGGTCCTGGGGCCATACAGCGGGTTCCGGGCATCTGCGATTCGTTCCGGGGGTTGACTTGCAGAGTGGTACCACTGGCGGTACCATTCCCTTGTTATCCCCGTTCTGTAGGAGGAACGCCACATGTCAACCATCGCCAAGCGCAAGCGCATCGTGACCGACCCGTCCGGCGGACAATGGTCCTGGTACCTACGTAGTGACGGCCGCTACCAGGTGAACAGTGTCGAGGTCCCCACCTATGGCTTTGCCATGACCGCAGGGGCCCTGCAGCATTCGTGCAGCGAAAGCATGCACGCAGTCTGGCGGGACATCGTCCTGGCGGGCGAGTCCCGGGACGACTGGTCATGAACACCTGTCACTGCGGGGCCCCCGCACCCTGGCTGTTGCGGGCCGTGCCCAACGGGGCCGAGTACGCCACCCACGCCTGGGCCGCCTGCGATGAGCACATCGCAGAGGCTGCCCGCCGACTGACTGCGGCCGTGCCCATGGAGGACAAGACGCTGCAGCTGCGGGCCGAGCCCACCGAGCCCGAGCCCATGCCCGAATCCGTGCGACTCCCTAGCAGCCACGAGGGCTGCACCCACGATTGACATGGCTACCACCCGGGTCCAGCTGAACCTAAAGATTCCGCCCCAGCTGCGAGACGCGGTCACCACTGCGGCCCGGGCCGAGGGCGTCAGCACCAACCGCTGGTGCGAATTCGCACTGGCCACGTTCCTGCGGTTCATGTCCGCAGACAACCCGGTCCCGCACGGGGACCGGGTCCCACCAACACCGTCCCAGTAGGAGGACGACAATGGCAACCCGACAGACCACCACCCCCGAGTCCGAGGCAGAGGCCCCGGACCCGGCGCCCAACGGGGACGCGTCCCTGGGCGACTTCGGGGGCGACCTGGCCAAGCTGCTGCAGCAGGCCCAACGCCCCCAGCGCTGGTTCATCAGCAACCCGGGCGAGGACACCAACGTGCCCGAGGGGGCGTTCATCCAGCGGGGCTACCCCATCAACATCGCTGGCCAGGTCGTGGCCATCGAACGGGTCCCCTCCCAGCACGGGCCCATGCCCGTCTACATCCTCGACATCGGCCGGGGGGCGGATTTCCCGCTGGTCCGATTCGGGCTGACTGCCACACTGCTGCGCAACGCCCATGAGCGCCACCAGGTGCAGGTGGGCGACACCATCGCAGCCACCTGCCCGGGCAAGCGCCAGGGCCGGGAACAGGAGTACGAGGACTGGACCATGCTGGTCCAGAAGGGGGACGGGACCATTCCCGCAGCGGGCATCGGCCCCAGCGGGGACCACGAACCGTTCTAGGCCCACCACCAACGATGCCCGGGCCCAGTTCTCCCCCTGGGTCCGGGCATCACCCGTTCTGTAGGAGGAACACCATGCCAAACCCCAACGCCATCCCCCACGTCCGGGCCATCCTCGACGCAGCGGTCAAGGTAGCCATGGGACGCCAGACCGCCCAGCAGGCCATGGCGGCCGCCTTTGAGGATGGGCTCACCCCCGAAGAACTGGACCGGCGCATGCTGGCGGCCGCCGAGGCTGCCCATCAGCTGGACACGTTCCTCGACCAGCTGGTGACCGCTTGCGCCGACGCCCAGGTGGCCCACGATGCCCAAGCGAACTAGGACCGGGGTCTGTGACCACTGCGGCCGCAAGTCCAAGCTGCGCCGGGCCCTGCTGGTGAACCAGTCCTACTGCCCGGGCTGCTGGGACCGCTTCGGAGGCCGCAAGCGCAGGACCAACCGGGCAGCTGCTGTGCGAAGGGCGACGGGACGATGAGCACCCGGCGCGTGCTGAACGCCTACGGGGACCAGTTCGGCCGGACCATGCGCGCGATGACGGGTGACTGGTGCCAGGAATGCGGGCACTGTCGGGATGACCATTCCCGCATCCTGGTGGACGCCCCCTGTCTGGAGTGCGCGTGCTGGGCCTGGCAGGCCCCCAAGGCTGAGCCCTGGCCAGACCCGCCGGGCTGGCAGCCCGAGCCCGCCCACGTCTGCAGCTGGTGGCACCTGCATCTGTTCAAGGAACCCCACCCCCAGGTGACAACCCGCCGGGGCGACCGGTTCCCCCTACCGTTTCAACACAGCGTTATTCACAACCGAGCAGTGCCCAGCACCGCTGAGCTATGGACCGATGGAAAGGCAGTCCCATGAATCGCTGGCAATGCCAGGACTGCAACGTCACCGCTACCGGCATCGGTAGCCCGGTTGGCCTGCGGGCACTCGGCTGGTCCGTCGAATTCGGGCCAGCTGGGTACCACGTCGAAATCCGTTGCCCCGCCCATCACCCCAACGGATCTGAGTCCGTCGAAACAGCGCAGGCGTTGTCATGGCTGATTCGCAAGCTCTAGTCCCGTTCAACCGAGAGGACCCGCCCATGCAGGACCCTGTCCGCATCGCAGCTGCGGCCGCCCGGGCCGCCGAGGTCATCCAACGCAACCCGTTTGGCATCTGGGCCCCGGACGGGCTGGGCGATTTCGTTTGCCTGGCCTGTCACAGAGTCAGCCACTGGGGCCGCCCTGACGATCACAAGCCCGACTGCCAGTGGAACGACCTACTGGTAGCCCTGGGCCATCCTGCGGCCCACCGAGGACCGCCTGTCCGCTGAACGCTGCGGGCCCCGGGGCTGTCCCCGGGGCCTGCGCATCGTCCGTAGGAGGACTAGCGTTCCGTCCACCTGGTAAGCGAAAGGAACGGTCTGGATGGCAACCACCGAGCAGCCACCGACACCAACCGTAACAGGTCCCACGCAAGGTTCCAGCCTTTACCCGGGCAAGCCCGGGGAAACCTGCGGGGCCTGGAATCCCGCCTTGGCCCCCTGGGCCGGGCCCTGCCAGCTGGCCCCTGGCCACTCTGGGTTCCATTCCAGCCCTTGGACCCAAGTCACCCCGCCCCCAGACGTAGCGGCCGCCCTGGACAGCCCTGCGGGCAACCTCTGTGGGGCATGCGGGGACTACGTCCCTGGGGGCGCCGATCCTGACGTGATGGCCAGCCACGTCTGCGAGCCCGAGTCATGCCCCTGACCCGTGAGGCCCGCCGGGCCTACGACGCAGCCCGCCGACGCAGCAGCGCCAGCCGGAACGGGGCCCGAGCCCGAGCCCGCCAAGCCCATCAGGTCCGATTCCTCGGGGTCGATGGTGAGGGCATCACCCGGCCGGACGGCGCCCATGACTACAACCTGCTATCCATCGGGGGCGAGTCCACCTACCACCGGGACGGCCGGGCACTGTCGTTCGATGACGTCGCGCAGTTCATCTGGGAGCAACGGGACGAGGACCCCGACGCCGTCATGGTCGGGTTCTTTCTGGGCTACGACTTCGCCCAGTGGCTGCGCCGGGTTCCCGAGGAACAGGCCCGGCTGCTGCTCACGGATGAGGGCCGGGCCAAGCGCCAGCGGTCCCGGTCCGGCGGGAATCCCTACCCGTTCCCGGTCCGCTGGGGCCCCTGGGAATTCGACATCTTGCCCAACATGCGCCGATTCAAGCTGCGGCCCACCCACGTCCAGACGGGCCACTGTCTGGCGTGCGGGGACGCCTGCAGCGGGGACCCCAAGGCCAAGAGTCCGCACCCCTGGGCCTACATCTGTGACGTGGGCCCGTTCTTTCAGTCGAGCCTGCTGACTGCGGTCAACCCAGCGAAGTGGCCCGAGCCCGTGCTCACCCCGGACGAGTACGCCCAGCTGCAGGCGGGCAAGGCCGCCCGCCGGGGCCCCGTGGTGCCATACGGGACCCCGGTAGACCCCACCACCATCGCGTACAACCGCCTAGAGAACGACGTCTTGGCCCGGGTGATGGACCGCTACAACACCGGGCTTGTGGCCATGGGCGTATCCCTGACCCGCACCCAGTGGCACGGGCCCGGGCAGGCCGCACAGGCGTGGATGCGCCAGGAGGCCCCCGACCACACTGGTGACAACTGGCGCCAGCTGTCCGACTGGGACCGCCAGCCCTACGACGCTGCGATGGCGTCCTACTTCGGAGGCTGGTTTGAGATTCCCGCTCACGGCCCCATCCCAGGAACCAGCTGGGACTACGACATCAACAGCGCCTACCCCCACATCATCGCCCAGCTGCCCTGCCTGCGACCGGGCCACGGGACCTGGCACTGGGGCGAGGGCAACCCCACCCGGCGCCATACTGGGCTGACCGCCTACCGGTTCCGCAAGGAACGGCGCTACAGGCTGCTGCGTGCGTCCGTGCGGGGCTCAAACCCCTACCTGGGCGCCATGCTGCACCGCCACCCCTCGGGGCGTGTTCTGCGGCCGCACGGGACCGCTGGGTGGTACTGGGCCGAAGAGGTCGAGGCCGCCAAGCGGGCCGGGCTCATCGACCAGGTGACCATCCATGAGTGGTGGCAGTACGTCCCCAGCTGCAATTGCCCGTCCCCGTTCCGCACCGTCGCCCAGCTGTACCGCCAGCGGCTGCAGGTGGGCAAGAACGCCCCCCAGGGCCGGGCCCTGCGACTGGTCTACAACAGCGCCTATGGGAAGATGGCTCAGAGCGTGGGTCAGCCCATGTTCAGCAACCCGGTCTACGCATCGCTCATCACCTCGGGCTGTCGGACCATGATCTTGGACGCCATAGCAACCCACCCGGTGGGTCCCCGGGCGGTACTCATGGTGGCCACCGACGGGGTTTACTTCACGTCCCGCCACCCGGGCCTGGACATTGACCCCGAGCGGTTAGGCGCATGGGACGAAACCCCGTTAGAGGACTTGTCGCTGCTCAAACCCGGGGTCTACTGGCACGCTGGTACTGAGCGGGCCATCATCAAATCCCGGGGCGTCTCCGAAGAGGCGTTAGGCAAGGTGCTGCGCCGACTAGACGCACAGTGGAAACGGCGCAGCGCTACCCAGTTGCCCGCCAAGGCGGCCGACCGGAACTGGTGGCCAGCCACCACCGTCACCATCCCGTTCAGCGTGTTGAGCCCCCGCCAGGCCCTGCAGCGCAACCGGTGGGAACTGTGCGGGGCCATCGCTGAGAACACCCCCAACACCCAGTCCGCCTGGCCCGGCGCCAAGCGGGCCCCCGAGCCCCCACCAGACACCCCGGATGACGGGTTCTACCGGACCCGGCCCTGGGGCGAGATGGGCGATTCCACCCCGTATGACAAGCGTTTCGGCATCGAACTGCGAGAGTGGGGCTGGGACACCGAGGTCATCACGCCCGAGGGGGACGTAGCCACCATCTGGGCTGACTTGCTGCGGGATCCGGTCTAGGCCATGGCCTACAACCCTGTCGCCCGAGCAGCCCGAGAGGCCCGGTTCCGGGCCGAGCACGGGGTGTCATCTGGCACCTATTACCGCATGCGCCGAGAGGCCCAGGCCACTGGGGTGTCCGGCGCAGCGTTCGACAAGCTGGCCCGCCAGCAGGACTACCAGACCGCCAAGCAGTTCACCCAGGCCAAGCGGACCCTGTCACGGGATTATGAGCAGGGCAAGACACCGTCCGAAGCTAGGCGCCAAGAGCTATACCCCATTGATTATGAGGACGCCCAGGACTATGACCTAGACATAGAATGGTTCTTCTACCACTAGCCAAATAACCCGTAGGAGGAATGGCACAATGGAAACCCCCAAGTACCTCGGTTATGACACAAGTGGGCTCATCGTCTGGGACGATGACCGCCCCGTTAGCTTGGCGTGGATCAAGCGTGACCGGGCCACGGTTACGTCTCTGCCCCTGGCGGCCGCCGGGCCCGAGCCCGAGCCCGAGCCCTGGCCCCTGCCCCATCCCAACCCTGTGCCCCCCGAGGGCCCCCCGTACCGCCACGCTGCGTAGGGCCTAGCCTGTCAGCCACTGCGAGGGGGAGGACGACCC
>Ga0114129_10004946_pt1 | contig 18792 bp, 13 predicted proteins | sample RhiMetdeltSRZDD1_FD_80071 | JGI IMG/M metagenome (GOLD analysis project Ga0114129, IMG submission 80071) | Populus rhizosphere microbial communities from Tennessee, USA - Rhizosphere MetaG P. deltoides SRZDD1 (version 2) (version 2) | ecosystem: Host-associated > Plants > Roots > Rhizosphere >...
CGATAGCCTCGATTTGGCGGATTCTTTCGCGTGTGATGCCGAATACCTTGCCGGTTTCTTCGAGCGTATGAGTCGAATTTTCGCGGATGCCGAACCGCATGCGAATGATTTTTTCTTCTCGGTGGGTAAGGGTCGTCAAAATTCATTGCATCTCTTACTTGAACCTTACGTCCATGAAATGCGTCTCGGGATCGAGAGCGCGCTCATCGGCAATCACGTCCGCCAAACAGTTGTCGGCTTCCTCCCCCACGGGCGTTTCCAGCGAGATCGGTTCTTTGACTAAATTCAAGATCGTTTGAACCTTTACTGCCGGTATGGCCATGTGCGCCGCGATTTCTTCCGTCGTGGGCCTCCGGCCGGCTTGGCGCCCCAGGCTATCCATCGTGCGCGCCAACGCATTCGTAAGCTCGACCATATGGACTGGGATGCGAATCGTGTGCGCATGATCCGACAGGGAACGCGTGACGGCCTGGCGGATCCACCAACTGGCGTAGGTTGAGAAACGAAAGCCGAGTCGGTAATTGAACTTATCGACGGCTCGCAGCAAACCGATATTGCCTTCCTGGATGAGATCCAGATAAGCAAGCCCATGGCCACAGTATTTCTTCGCAATTGCCGCGACTAACCGAAGGTTTGCCTGGGCGAAATCATTCTTCGCCGCGGCGATTTGCGCCTTTTTGCCCAGGATCGCTCCGACCTTCCGCCCGAGTTCCGCAATTGGCATCCCGATCGCCTTTTCTGCGGCGCGAATCTCTTTGCGTTGTTTCGGGTGTCCCGGGAATTTCTCTTCGAGCCCTTTGGCTCGTTCGTAGATATCTCTATGTTGTTGGATGATGGCATCTATTTGCTGGGGGTTGAGGTCCAGCGATGTGATTAGCCTGGCGATCTTTTTCTGTTGCCGAAGCATGGTCGTGTCAGGCTGCTTGCGCTGCGCAGAAGTCGCTTGTTTCACCGACTGCCTGGCCGTGTGTTGGCATTGATTGGCCAAGCGCTGGAGTTTTCGTATGCCGGCCCGAAAGCGCGCTTTTAGAATACGCTCGTCGTCAAAATGCTCTCCCGAAGTTTCCACACGCAGCTTGACGACGTCGCGCATGCTCAATTTCCCGCAGGCAACCGTTTTACCGAGTTCAATCGTACATCGGAGCGCGAGGAGGGACGATAGAGCTTCCTCGATGATTTGGCTCTCTCCTTCTTCGATCTGCTGCGCCAACCCGGTTTCCTGTTCGCGGCTCAACAGCGGAATCGAGCGTATTTCCTGGAGGTAGCGGACGAGGGGATTTGGTGGCGCTAGGAGCGAGTCCGTTTGGACGCCGCCGTCCAGTTTCTCAATGTTTGAGATTATTTCGATTGACTCCCGCTCGGCGACGTCGATATCCGTCTCGAGAACTGTATCGGCAACCCAACTTTCGGCATTGAAGCCCGCCGATGTTTCGATCTCGGAGGTATTTTCCGTTTCGACCGGCAATACTTGAAATTCCTCCGGGGCATCAGCGTCATTTTCGATCATATTCACCTTGTCATGTCAGTAGTGACATTCGAGCGTGCAAAAAAGCCAAACGCTCGGCGAAAATTGGCTTGGCAGCAACTATCAGAAGGACAGGTCAGTGATCGTCAAGTGCGACCACCGCTATGGAAATGGATGCTGGACCCATCTATTGTTTGTCGAGGGATTTATACTAAGCACAGTAGGTTGATTGTCGCAGTTTGTCAACGCAAACTTCGTCGAGTGTGTCAGAGCTGAGTCAAATACCAAGGCGAGAAGCCGATTAATGTGTGATGAATCGGGGAGTTGGGCTCCGTAGGTTTCCTCAGCTGAAGAACATGACGCGCGCTTCATAGATCGTACACGGGACTCGGTATCGTGACGTGTTTGCCCATGGCGATCGCGTTGACGATGTCGGCGCGGCTCACGATGCCGACAACTTTGCCGCCGTTCATCACGGGCAAGCGTTTGATCTTGTGCTTGGTCATCAGCTGAGCAATCTCTTCAACCGGCGTGTCTTCGGCGACGCTGATCACTTTCTTGCTCATGATCGCTTTGACATCTTTGCCCTTCTTGGCAACGATGTCCGCTTCGGAGACAATGCCGACGATCTTGCCGGTTTTACCTGTGACAGGCGCTCCGCTGATCTGATTCTTGACAAGCGTCATCGCCAGCTTCCTTATCGTCAGCTCCGGCGCGACGGTAATGATGTCCCTGGTCATGATTTCTTTGGCGATCATGTCGGATCCCTCCTAGAGTCCTTTTTCTGCCATCAATTTTGCCAGATCGCCGACGCGGCAACTGTAGCCCCACTCATTGTCATACCAACTCAGTACTTTGGCCATTTTGCCTTCGAGCACGACTGTAGAAAGACCGTCGACAATCGAGGATGCGGAATTACCACGAAAGTCGGTCGAAACCAAGGGCTCGTCGCAATAGGCCAATATGCCTTTCATCTTATCGTCTGCAGCCTGCCGGACGGCATCATTAATCGCTTCGACGGTCGCGGTTTTTTTGAGATCAGCGACGAGATCGACCACCGAGACTGTCGAGGTGGGCACCCGCAACGATAGCCCGTGAAGCTTGCCCTTGAGCTCAGGCATGACCAAACCGATGGCCTTCGCGGCGCCGGTGCTGGTCGGCACAATATTCATGGCCGCGGCGCGCGCTCGCCGCAGGTCTTTGTGCATCAAGTCCAAGATGCGTTGATCATTGGTGTAGGCATGGGTTGTGGTCATCAGCCCGCGTTCGATACCGAAGCTGTCATGGAGTACTTTCGCCACCGGGGCCAGACAGTTGGTCGTGCATGAAGCGTTCGAGACGATGTGATGTTTGTGTGGCTCGTAGCTCGAATCGTTGACGCCCAGGACCAGTGTGATGTCCTCATTGGTCGCCGGCGCCGTGATGATCGCTTTTTTCGCGCCGGCTTCCAAATGAGCGCGCACCTGAGCAGCGTCGGTAAAAACGCCGGTCGACTCGATAACGATATCGATACCTAACTTTTTCCACGGTAAGCGGGAAGGGTCTTTTTCACTTAAAACGACGATGTCATGCCCATCGATTTTGAGGATGCCTTCACCGATTTCGAGTTTTCCCGGATAGATCCCATAGTTGGAATCATAACGAAACAAATGCGCGTTGGTTTTTAAGTCCGCCATGTCGTTCACGGCGACGACCCTCAGGCCGTTTTGATGGCGCTCGAGCATCGTGCGCAACACCAACCTGCCAATCCTACCGAATCCGCTAATCGCGATCTTTGTTGTCATCGGGGGTCCTTTTTCGATTATTACCACTAAGGTAGCCGCATTTTGATTTTCCTAGCGATTGGAGCTTACTTAAAATGAAGATTTAAGCGCGAGTGATCCTGCAGAGAATCTTACATTTGAGTCAATCTAACTCGCTGCCGGGTCGTTCTCAACCGCGCGATTCGGGGTCTCGGTTTTCTTAGAACCGTACGCTAGAATCGATCTATGGGGAGATTTGACCTCGTCGATTTCGCCGCCGCCTATCAAAAAGGTTTTCGAAACCACATCGTATCAATTCGTGATGTTCCCGCATTAGTAGGGTCCTTTGACCATTACGGCTGTTACGCGACATACTTTTTCTTCTCGGACGAGGTGCTTACTTACCTCGGTGCCTCAACCGATTCTTCGCCGAGCATTTCCGGCTACGGCGGCAAGGTGTGGGCGCCCTTTCTGCCGATCGATTTAGATCACATCGACCTGATGCCCGCGCTCGAAGCGGCCAGGTGCCTGACTGCGTTCTTTCACGAGCGATGGGCGATCGACGCCAACTCACTGCAGGTTTACTTTAGCGGCTCCAAAGGGTTCCACGTCCTGCTCGATAGTCGATTGTTTGGCCATGTCATGCCATCGAAGAATTTGCCTATCATTTTTGATTCTATCCGCCGCCATCTTGCTTTAGAGCTGCCTAAATCACTGTGCGGCACCGTAGATTTATCGATCAAGGACCGCGTTCGTCTCTTGCGCTTACCGAACACGATGCACGAGGAGTCCACACTCTATAAAATTGTTCTCAGCTCGGCTGAACTCGAGCAATTGGCGCCGCACGCAATATGTGAATTGGCGCGCATGCCGCGGCCGTTGACGCTGACAGATGAAACAGGATTGTTGCCGCGGGCTAAGGTAACGACAAACCCGGCCGCGGCAGAAATGTTTCACCGAATTCGACGCCAAACGACCAGGATAACCCGTGAACCTTTTTCCTATGAATTTCGCCGTCCAGCCGACTTGTCTCGGCTCGAGTTTCCCTGCGCGGGAGCGCAGAAAATTTGGCAAAGCCACATCGAACACGGTCAGCGCAATAACTGTGCGATTAGAATGGCTCCCGAGCTTCGGCTGCTCGGATTAACAGAGGATGAAGCGCGAGCCAAGCTCTTCGAATGGAATGAACGAAACGGCATCGCACTTCCAGCTGCGGAGGTTCAAAGCGTCGTGCACTCAGCTTACCAGCACCGATTTCCCTATCGCTACAGCTGCCGCGACAGTATACTTCGACAGTTCTGTCCCTTGCCTAATCTGCAAACGTGCCGAGAACATGTTGCCAATCGGACGAACTCCAGAGAAGTCAATCGCCAGCAGTTTGAGCCTTCCTTCGACGATAGCGCAAAAATCTAACGATTCTCATTATCGCAAGAGAAAGATAACATAAGGTGACCGGAACGATTCTTGTCGTTGAAGACCAGGGCCCAGCAAGGGAAAGTCTCGCGGAGCTGCTCCGTGGCGAAGGCTACGAGGTCCACGAGGCGGCAGGCGGCAACTCTGCCAAGGACTTCATTAACCAACTGGATTTAGACATCATCATCACCGAACTGATGATGCCGGACACGGACGGCATCGACGTCCTAAAGCACGCGCGAGAGGTATCGCCGCAGAGCTTGGTCGTTTTGATGACCACTCACACAACGGTCGAGACCGCAGTCGAGGCCTTGCGTTTAGGGGCTCAAGACTATTTACTCAAGCCGCTCATTTTCGAAGACGTGCTGCGCAAAGTCGAGCGCTTGAGAACGCATCAAAAGCTCGCCTGGGAAAATCAGGTCCTGCGTCGTGAGATCGACATCCGTTTCACCCCCGATCGGCCGCTCGGGCACAGCGATGCCATGCAAGAAGTCACCAAAATGATGATGAAAGTGGCGCCAACGTCGACCACGGTATTAATTAGCGGCGAGAGAGGTGTCGGTAAGGAAGTTTTTGCGCGGATGATTCATGCCAACAGTAGCGCCAAAGACCGCGTGTTCTTACCGGTCAATTGCAGCGCGATCCCGGAAAATTTGCTCGAGAGCCAGCTATTCGGCCATGTCGAGGGCTCTTTTGCAGGGCCGGTCGGCTCACACGATGGTTTATTCCAAAGGGCGCGGGGCGGAACAATCTTCCTCGATGAAATCGGTGAGATGCCGCTGAGTTTCCAGCCCAAGCTTCTCCGCGTGCTCGAAGAGAAAACTGTGTTGCCGATCGGTTCCGCAACACCCGTTAAGATTAACGTGCGCATTCTTGCGGCATCCAACCGAGATCTCAGGGGTGAAGTCGGAGCGGGCCGCTTCCGCGAGGATCTTTACTATACGATTAATGTTTTCGAGATCAACATTCCGCCGCTGCGCAAACGACTCGAGGATCTGCCTGGCCTGGTGGAACATCTCATTCAACGCCACAACCTGGAGATGAAAACAAATTACAAAGGCGTCGACAGCGCCACCATGCGGATCCTCATGTCGCTCCCGTGGAAAGGAAATATTCGCGAGCTGGACAACGTTCTAGAGCGAGCAATGATTCTTGGCGATGGCGAATGGGTCAAACCGGCGGATTTGCCTGGGCCGAAAAACGGTGTCGACGCATTCAGCACCGAAGAGAATTTGACCAAAGCCGTCGAGCTTTACGAGAGAGCTCATATCGAACGCATCATCGGAAAAACAGGAGGCGACAAGCTACGCGCGGCCGAGCTTCTAGGATTGAGCCTTTCCACGCTTTACCGAAAAATCGAAAAGCTAGGCATTGCTGGCTAAATTAGTAAGAATTGTCTGGGTCCACTCGAAGAGAATCTCCCACTAAGAAACCGCTCTTGGTCCATAAGTCCTCCTACGTGGCAATCTTTTCATAGTCGAGGAAAACCGCGACTGATTTTGTTATCTCTAAGAAACGATCGAAGCAATGGGGAAAGAGTGCCTGACGGCTCGAAACAGACCCGCGACGCAAAGGAGACTGTGAGACGTTGTCATGATCGCAGAGTTGATAAAGTTTTCTGGCGATCAACGTTGTGGTGACGACTTTTTCGCGGAGATTCTTACCGCGGTGGGCCTGATCTCCCGCACAGTTAAGTCTTTTGGGTATCTGATATTTTGTTCCGAAAGATTGAAGGTCCGTCTTCCCTGACCCGCCAGAGAGCCATCCACGGTGACTTTAAGCTTACGGGCCTCAAACAGGTAAAAGGCTCTTCTCGGTCCAACAAAAGTTACCGTGACTTCCGGCGGCTGGACTCCCTCGAGTTCGAAGTCAGGCGGGAGATTTTCCACCGTAACCGGAACATTATAAGTTACTTCCACGGTCCGAGAACCGGGAACAAAGACGTACCAGAACCCGATGGCCAGAGACAAAGCCAGGATCTTGGCGATCCAGTTCTTTCGCAACAAATGCAGTGAGAACGTTCTCTTTTCGGCGGGCGGGAACTTCTCTTTGAGAAAAGTCTCGATGGCTTCCCCGACCTGGTGCAGGTTTTCCATCTGTCGAAGCCTTCCGTCTTTAGCAATGGAAAGTGTGCCGCGCTCCTCGGACACCACCACACACAAAGCGTCGGTCAATTCAGTGAGCCCCAATGCCGCGCTGTGCCGAGTACCCAGATGGGCAAGTTGGCCAAGATCCTTCGAGAGTGGCAAGTGGACGGCAAAGCGGGAGACGCAGCCGTTCTCCACCAGGACCGCTCCATCATGTCCTGGCGAGTGACGGTCGAAAATACTTTTGAGTAGCGGTTCGCTGAGTGTCCCACCAAGCTGGATGCCGCCCGTAATATGTCGCTCTACCGGATCCTTGCCGACGACAACAATTAGAGCGCCACTCCTTTCCTTTGCCAGATCGGCAACCGTCCGCACCAGAATGTCTACCGTGGTTGAACCCAGAGCGGGCGCTCGCGTGGAGGGCAGACTCCAAACCGCGATCCTCTCAAATAGATGCCTGAGCTCTTCTTGAAAGATCACAACGATCATGATCAAAAACACCGCAAAAAAGGCCTGAAAAATCCATGCCGTCATCTGGAGGTCAAGATAGCGGGCGATGATATAGACGATTCCTAAGATAACGATACCCCTAACAACGAATGCGGCTCGCGTGCGTTGCGCCCAAACGATCGAGGTGTAAAGGAGGATCGCCAGGACGATAATGTCAATGATCTCTCCGAAAGTAATCGTCGGAAACGGATTGATGATTGTGGGTTCGTTCATATCTGCGGGCGTTCCGGAAGAAATGCCACTTTAAAATCTATCCTAAAATGGGCAGTATGAATGCTACCACCCAATGTTAGGGCGGGCGGGTTGATTTCTACGCAGTCTAGAATTCAAATCCTTAGTGGCGTTTGCGGCCTTAATGTCAATCGATGCGATCAAGCGAGATATCCTGCCACGCTGCCGGGTCACCGATCGGCTTGAGGTGCGTGAGTACGGTGGCAGTCGGAACGACCGCGCGGATATCGCTCCCCGTGTGTTGTTCCCTTTACCTGTAGGTTCGGAGCCTTGCGAGGTTCAAGACGATCCCTCAATTACCAGTGGCTCCGCGCACCAAATCCGCTTCCATAGGGGTGTCGTTTTGGGCGATCATATCCTTGCCGGTTAGTCTCAAAGACCTCTTTCAAATAAGTTAGAATGAAAGTGCGATGCGGGGCGCCGCAATCTATAACGCGGTCCGGTTCTCGGTGCAAGTAGGTTACAATGAAAATTCTCGTTTTCAACTGCGGCAGCTCATCGGTAAAATTTCAGGTCATCGATACCGCTGGAAACTCTCGCGCAACGCAGCACGATCGAAAGCTCGCCTGGGGAATAGTCGACCGGCTCGGCGGGCAAGCTACCATTACATTGAAGCTGAGCGATGGCGCGTCGACCTCGGAAGAAAATCTCGATATCTCGAATTTCAAAGATGCGGTCCGGACAATTATCGAGCGGCTGGGCTCGTTAGCCCAGAACGTAGAAGCGGTCGGCCATCGCGTGGTTCATGGCGCGGATCTTTTCACCTCTGCGACCGTGATCGACGATGCCGTGCTTGCCAAAATCGAATCGTTGAACGAGCTTGCGCCGCTGCACAATCCGGCCGCCCTCAGCGGTGTTCACGCCGCGCGAAAGATTCTCCACAGTTTGCCGATGGCGGCGGTGTTCGACACAGCGTTTCATCATACGATTCCGGAGACGGCAGCTACGTATGCAATCCCCGTCGATCTTTCAAAAAGGCACCGGATCCGCCGCTACGGCTTTCACGGTATCGCCCATCAATATTCAGTCTTGCGTTATGGCGAGCTCCACGCGCTCTCAAGGGACGTCATCGATATCGTTACCCTGCATCTCGGCAACGGCTCCTCGGCGTGCGCCGTTCGCGGCGGCAAATCCGTGGACACATCCATGGGGTTTACGCCGCTCGAAGGGCTCGTTATGGGCACACGCTCGGGAGATCTGGATCCGGCAATAGTCGGCTACCTGGCCGAGAAGGAAAACGTGAGCCCCGCCGAGGTGGAAAGATGGCTCAACGAACGATCGGGATTGCTCGGATTGTCGGGACTCTCCCATGACATGCGCGAGCTGATGGCGGTCTATGACACGAATTTGCACGCGCGCTTGGCCGTCGATGTTTTCTGCTATCGCGCGCGGAAATATTTGGCGGCCTATTTAGGCATCCTCGGCACCGCCGGCGCAGTCGTCTTCAGCGGCGGCATCGGCGAGAATACGCCCACGGTGCGGCAAAAAATCTGCGAAGGAATGGAGTGGTGCGGTCTCGAGCTCGAACAAGAAAAAAACCGCGCCACGGTCGGCGTAGAAGGCGCGATCTCGGCGCCCGGCGCGCGTTTTCGGGCTTACGTTATTCCGAGCGATGAAGAGGCGATCATCGCGCGCGAGACCGCGACATTGTTTCGGCGCTGAGCGAGGTAACGATCGTAAGGAGTCTGAGATGGCGAATGTTCTATCGAAAAATGAGTTAAAGGGGCTCGATGCCTATTGGCGTGCCGCCAATTATCTTTCCGTCGGCCAAATCTACCTGCTCGACAACCCGCTGTTGAAGGAACCGCTGAAACCGGAGCACATCAAACCGCGGCTGCTCGGACACTGGGGCACGACGCCGGGATTGAATTTCATCTACGTGCATCTTAACCGGGTGATTCGAAACAACGATCTGAACATGATCTACATCGCCGGCCCAGGCCATGGCGGCCCCGGCGTGGTTGCCAACGTTTACCTGGAAGGAACCTACAGCGAGGTATATCCCAACATCTCTCAGGATGAAGAGGGGATGAGAAAGTTGTTCAAGCAGTTTTCTTTTCCCGGCGGTATTCCGAGCCATGTCGCGCCGGAAACTCCGGGGTCGATCCACGAAGGCGGCGAGCTGGGTTACGCGCTCTCACACGCCTACGGCGCGGCGTTCGATAACCCCGATTTAGTCGTCGCCTGTGTCATCGGCGACGGCGAAGCCGAGACCGGACCGCTGGCAACTGCGTGGCACTCGAACAAGTTTCTCAACCCGGCCAACGACGGCGCGGTGCTGCCGATCCTGCATCTCAACGGTTACAAGATCGCCAACCCGACGTTGCTCGCGCGCATCAGCCGCGATGAGTTAGAGAGCTTGCTCAGCGGCTATGGCTACCAATCTTATTTTGTCGAAGGCAGTGAGCCACAAGCGATGCACGAAATGATGGCGGAGACGCTCGACACCGTGATTGCGGAGATCAAGACGATTCAGAATAAAGCGCGCAGCAACGGGATCGTGCGCCGCCCGCGCTGACCGGTGATCGTCCTGCGCTCGCCCAAAGGATGGACGGGGCCGAAGGAAGTCGATGGCCAGAAAGTCGAAGGCACCTGGCGCTCGCACCAGGTGCCGATGGGTGAGATGCAGTCGCCCGAGCATTTGAAAATTCTCGAAAGCTGGATGAAAAGCTACCGGCCCGAAGAGCTGTTCGACAACAGCGGAGCGCTCGTTAAAGAACTGCAAAGTCTCGCGCCGAAGGGAAACCGCCGAATGGGTGCAAACCCGCACGCCAACGGTGGGTTATTGCGCCGGGATCTTCGCATGCCGGATTTCCGGACGTACGCGGTCTCTGTCGAGAAGCCTGGCGTTGTGGTCGCCGAGGCCACCCGTGTCGCGGGCGAGCTTCTCCGGGACGTGATGCGGCTCAACATGGAGTCGAAAAATTTCCGCGTCTTCGGTCCCGATGAGACCCAGTCCAATCGCTTGGGCGCGCTGTTCGAAGTGACCGACCGCACCTGGCTTGCGGACACTCTGCCTGACGATCTTCAGCTATCACCCAACGGGCGGGTAATGGAGATCCTGAGCGAGCATTGCTGCGAGGGCTGGCTCGAGGGCTACCTACTGACAGGACGGCATGGTCTGTTCAATTCCTACGAGGCATTCATTCATATCGTCGATTCGATGTTCAATCAGCACGCCAAGTGGCTCAAGACCACGACCAAGGAAATTCCCTGGCGCGCGCCCATCGCATCGCTCAATTATCTGCTCTCATCACACGTGTGGCGCCAGGACCATAACGGCTTTTCACACCAGGATCCCGGCTTTATCGATCTGGCCAGCAACAAAAAGGCCGATATCATCCGGATCTATTTGCCGCCGGATGCCAATACGCTGCTCTCGGTCACGGATCATTGTTTGCGCAGCCGTAACTTCATCAACATCATTGTCGCGGGGAAACAGCCGGCGCTGCAGTATCTCGACATGGACGACGCGATCAAGCACTGCACCGCCGGTGTCGGTATCTGGGAGTGGGCGAGCAACGATAAGGGCGGCGAGCCCGATGTGGTCATGGCATGCGCTGGCGATGTGCCTACATTAGAAACGCTCGCGGCCGTGCACTTGCTCCGACGGATGGTGCCCGAGCTCAAGATTCGCGTCATCAACGTCGTCGATCTGATGACCTTGCAGCCGGCCGAAGAGCATCCGCACGGTTTGTCCGCAAAAGACTTTGACGCCCTTTTCACAAAGGATAAACCAATCATTTTTGCTTATCACGGCTATCCCTGGTTAATTCATCGGCTGACCTATCGGCGGACCAATCACAATAATCTACACGTGCGGGGCTACAAAGAAGAAGGTACGACGACAACGCCATTCGACATGGTCGTTCGCAACGATATGGACCGATTTCATCTCGTCATGGACGTTTTCAGTCGGGTACCCAAAATCGGTTACCACGCCGCCTACGCCAAACAAGGAATGCGCGACAAGCTCATCGAGCATAAAGAATACATCACCACGTACGGCGACGACTTGCCGGAGATCCGCGAATGGCGCTGGACGGATTTATAAACAGCATGAGGAATCCACTCCCGGGTAGCCACGCACCAACCACCCGGGGAGCAAATAGATCGTCAAATGGGAACCCATACATCTCGACGAAAAGGGTAACGATGAATGCAAAGAGAAGGCGGATACGTCGTATCTATCCAGGCCTTGATCACAGATCATTGTCTTTGCCTGTCTTCGCTAGCACTGGCTACCGGCTCGACTTAACTCACACCGGACGAACGACAATGCCACTGTCGGCTACGTTTTTGAGCGGGTCTTCATCGGGAATCTGCTTGATTTCTTCGAGCCAAGCCGTAGCTTCACTATCGCTGGGCGCACGATAATCGCCACGCGGTGATAAAGAACCGCCGGAGCCAACCTTGGGAGCGTTAGGAATGCAGCTCCGCTTGAACTGGCTTAGCTGAAAAAAGCGCCATGCGAAGATTGACAACCAGCGCTTGATGTCGCCGATGGTATATTGGTTTCTTCTGCTTTCGGGGATATCGGGCCATTGGCCTAGTGTCCGATCTCGCCACGAGCAATAAGCCAGAAAGGCGATTTTCGAGGGCAAATAGCCGAAGCGAGCGATGTAATAGAGATTGAAGTCTTGCAGCTCATAGGGACCGATAACATCCTCAGTTCTCTGCTCCGGCTGCTCGCCGTTGGGATCGCCGGGAATCAGTTCAGGGCTGAACTCAGTTTCGACGATGGAACGCAAGATCGCGCTGGTTTTCTCCCCTAGCTGGTTTGTGTCGGCGACCCAGCGGATGAGGAATTGAATGAGTGTCTTCGGCACGCTCGCGTTGACGCTGTAATGAGACATGTGATCCCCGACCCCGTAGGTGCACCAGCCGAGAGCGAGCTCGCTTAGATCACTGGTTCCCAGCACCAAACCCTGATTGAGATTGGCAAATCTAAACAAGTGGCTGGTTCGTTCGCCGGCCTGGACGTTTTCAAAAGTCACGTCATAGACCGGCTCGCCACGGGCGTAGGGATGACCAATGTCGCGGAGCATCTGTTCGCAGCTCGGGCGAATGTCGACTTCGTGGGCGGCGCAGCCAACCGCATCCATGAGCGCCTTGGCATTCGCCAAAGTGCGCTGGCTAGTTGCAAAACCAGGCATGGTGTAGCCGAGAATGTTGGACCGCGGCAGCCCCAAGAGATCCGTAGCGCGGGCGGCGACGATAAGCGCATGGGTCGAATCGAGACCGCCGGAAACACCAATCACAATTTTTGATATGCGCGAGCTCTGCAGGCGCTTTACCAAGCCCTGCACCTGAATGTTGTACGCTTCGTAGCAGCGGCGGTCCCGTAACGCGGGATCTGACGGTACGTAGGGAAATCTTTCGACCGCGCGTTTGCAAAGCAGCCTGCCGGTGCCGGGGAAATCAATGTTGAAGTCGATTCTGCGAAATTGGCGCAGCTCTTCGCGGTGGCGCTGCATGCTCTGGCCAAAGCTGTTCTGGCGCATGCGTTCTTGCATGAGCCGTTCCAGGTCAAGTTCTGCGACAACGAGCTGGGAGTCATAGCAGAACCTTTCAGATTCAGTGATGAGGGTCCCATTTTCGTAAACCATCGCATGCCCGTCCCAGGCGAGATCGGTAGTGGATTCTCCTGGTCCGGCGGCGGCGTAAAGGTAAGACGCAAGACAGCGAGCGGATTGGTTGGCGACCAAGTTGTGGCGGTATTCGTCTTTGCCGATGGTGATATTGGAGGCGGAAAGATTCAGGATCACAGTGGCGCCCGCCAGGGCGGCACCGGATGATGGCGGAACAGGGACCCAGAGATCCTCACAGATCTCCACAAAAAAGGTAAACCCCTGGCGTGCTTCGCACTGAAAGAGAAGATGCTCGCCAAAAGGAATTTTTCGCTGGTCCAGGATGTCGACGGCAGTGCTGCGCGCCGCCGATGCCGGAGCAAACTGCCGATACTCGTAGAACTCCCGATAATTCGGCAAGAATGTTTTAGGAATGACCCCCAATATCTTACCGTGACACAGAACGATGGCGCAGTTGAACAGCAGATCGTCGACCTGAAGCGGCATGCCGACAACAGCGACCAAATTTAAGGTTTCAGAAGCTTTAAGCACGCTGCTCAGCGCTTCGAGCGCTCCGTCCAATAATGCCTGCTGATGAAATAGATCCTCGCATGAATACGCGGTCAGCCCCAATTCTGGAAAGAGAATTAGAACCACCTTCTCGCGATCGGCTCTTTCCATCAGCTCGAGTGTCCGAGCTCCGTTGAATGCCGGGTCCGCCACACGTACTTCGGGTATTCCGACTGCGGCGCGAACGAAACCGTGGTTATAAAGATTGAAAAACTCGCTGTTTGTCATGATTTACAAGCCGACGAGTGGACTATGTCCGATTTTTTACCGGCAGGCAACGCACCTTTTCGGTCGAGCAGCGGGTTCAGTGAAAACGAGGTTTCCAAGTCGCACTTCGTAGCGCTCCAATTGCCAAGAACGCTAAGTAATTCTCAATTTCAAAATCCGAATATCTAAATTCGAAACAATCAAAAAAATGCTGAAAATACTAAAAATTTGAAAACTATTCTGCGGAATTTGTTTCGAGCTTGAAAACCTAAGGTGGGTCAATCGATACCGGCAATCTAAATTCGGGAACAGGAATTCATTCCTTTCTGGTTTTGAAGTTTTCCGCTTGCAGCGCGCGGTGGATTCGCTCGATATGTTCGGCGCCGGTGGTTTCGAGGATTAATTCGACTTCGGTTTCACCGATGGCCATTGCGCCGAAGCCGCGGGTCTGGCCAATTTGCAAAATATTCGCTCCCAATTCGGCGACCCGCTGTGAAAGTCGCGCCAAGCTGCCGGGACGGTCAGAGATCATCACCGAGATGCGACTCAATCGCCCGTCTTGAATGAGCCCTTTCTCGATAATCCGCGAGATCAAATTCATGTCGATGTTGCCGCCGGAAACGATCAAACCAACGCTTTTCTTGATCAAGGAAACTTTTTTGTTCATCACTGCAGCGAGCGCGGTAGCGGCGGCGCCTTCGGCAACCGTTTTTTCGATTTCGAGCAGCAGAAGCACAGCGTTGGCGATCTCGCCTTCACTCACCGTGACGATCTCGTCGACATAGCGTCTGACCAGTTCGAGCGGTGTCGCGCCGACGGCGCGCACGGCAATACCGTCGGCAATCGTCGTCGCGGGCGGCACCTGAACCGGTTTGCCATTCTTGAGGGCCGCTTGCATAGAAGGCACGGCTTCCGCTTGCACGCCGATGACGCGGATCTTTGGCTTAAGAGTTTTTAACGCCAAGGCGATGCCGGCGATCAGCCCGCCCCCGCCGACGGGAACGATAACGGCCTCTAAATCGGGATTTTGCTCGTAGAGCTCCAGACCGATGGTGCCCTGGCCCGCGACGATAAAAGGATCATCGAACGGAGAAATAAAAGTCAGTCGGCTCTCTTGACTCAAGCGTAAAGCTTCGGCCAGGGCGGAGTCATAATCGTTGCCATGAAGAATGCTCTGCGCGCCATATTGCCGCACTCGGGCAATTTTGATGAGCGGAGCGGTCAGCGGCATGACGATTGTCGCGGCCGTGTTCAAACGCTGGGACTGAAAGGCGATGGCCATGCCGTGATTGCCGGCGCTGGCGGTGATCACGCCGCGCTGGGTTTGTTCAGGTGCCAGTGTCAGGAGCCGGTTGAGCGCGCCCCGCTCTTTAAACGAACCGGTCATCTGCAAGTTTTCGAGCTTGAAAAAAACCCGGTTGCCGGTCATTCGGCTGACGGTCTCGGAGCAGGGGAACGGCGAGAGGTAAATCTGCTCCTTGATCCGTTCGCGGGCCTCTTCGATGTCGACGAACGTGATCATGCTGCGAGGTTAGAATGAACGGTCGAGGCGCGCAAGGTCAAGAGGCGATGCTTTTACGAGCGTCTACGCTATCCATGTCGAGTTTTCCCTGACAGACAGTGATCCGCTATAATAAACACGTGCCATTCGTTCTGACCCGTACACGAGGACTGGACTCTAACTGCGGCACCACCCGGGTGTTACCGCATATTTCTCGGATTCGTTCTTTCTGCCAATGAAAGGAGACGAGACTCATGAACGGCATCGAGGCGGACACCTTCGGTTTGCGTATAAATCAGACCATCTGTTTCTCAGATGACAAGAATAAACCTCATCAAGTTACAACCAATAGACAATTGAAGCTTGTTAGAGACTTCGCCCCGCAATTGAAGCAACTCTTAAAGCCGGACGAAGAAATTCTGCTGACCGTGAGGGCAAGCTCGCCGATGTCCTGGTTTGAACAGCTAACGACGGGGTGGATGATCTATTACCTGAAGCGCTGTGTTTTGATTTTTACCAACAAGAGGATTTTGCACTTTCCGACGAGGATGAATTTTGCGCCGAAAGCATCCGTCGCACAGATTCTCTACGGCGACATTGCCGAGGCGAAAGTCGGCGCATTTTTCGGGCGGGTTCTCAACTTGAAATATAGGACCGGCAAAAAGGAAAGCTTCAACTATGTCGAGTCGCCGGAATTAAAAAAGCTAAACGCGCTGCTGCCTACGTTGCCGAAGGACGCTCATCCATCGGAGGTCAGTGAAAGGCACCACCTGTGTCCTCGGTGTCAAGCGAGACTCCTGACCGGAAAGTTTAGCTGTTCAAACTGCCAACTAAAATTCAAGGATGGCGAGCGCGCGATCAAATTATCGATCTTGTACCCCGGCGGTGGATACTTTTATACGGGTCATCCCTTTTTGGGTATAGGGGATGCGATTGTGGAAAGTATTCTCTTGATATGGCTGATAATCGGAGTGGTCGATTTCTTTACGGGTGATGGCGGTCCCGAAGGTTGGGCTTCGGTTCTTATCCCCGGTGTGGCGTTGATCATCGAAAAGGCTGAGACGATCTTTCATGCGAAACACTACGTTAACGAATACGTTCCCGCGGAAAACTTTGCGCCGGCGGCAATATCGTAGTTTGCGAGATGCGCGCCGCATGCATCCGGCGCAGTGAGAACACCTTTGCGCGTTTCTTTCTCGTAAGTCAGCAAGCGTAAACAGACGATAGAAATTGTGTTATCCACCGGCCGTCTTTAGCAAGTCTCTAAATCCGCCGCTGGTTCTGTCATCTCGAACCCTTCGACAATAATGGGCAGGGTAGACCCCGTAAGAGATCTTGCCCTAACTGAACCACTACCCAAAAGCGCTGGCGGACCTCAAACGATTCGCGTAAAGTTTGTTTGACCCCCAAAGATCAAATATGGCAAAGAGACTTTGATGTTCGCTCGTAGCGAGCGAATTGTCGACGGCGACAGATGAAATCAGAGAACAGTCCAACCCAGGCGGATATCGTCCGTTACGGCCAGAACTATCTCGTTGAGATGGAGGGCATCGCGCTTTACCGGATGATGGCGGCCGCCGAACAAGACGCCAAGCGCGCCGAGATCTTCAAGAAGCTCGCTGGCAACGAGGAGCGCCACGCACAGCGCTGGGCCCGGCTGATCCAATCGGCCGGCGCCTCGGTGCCGAATTATCGTCCGGGCTTGCGGGTGAAAGCGCTTGGATGGATCGCTCGACACTTCGGCACCCGGCGCGTTCTGCCGATCATCAGCAGTATGGAAGCGCGTGATGAAGCCGGCTACAAGGAGCAGCCGGAGGCCGCTGGGCTTCCGGCAGAAGAGCGCGCGCACAGCAGGACGCTGTGGGCGATGTCTGGCGGCTCGCCTGGAGCGCCATCCATCGTCGGCACCGAACGCTGGCATGTCGGAACCCGGGGTGGAGGTCTACGGGCGGCGGTGTTCGGTATCAACGATGGGTTGGTTTCCAACTTCAGTTTGGTCATGGGCTTTGCCGGCGCGGAAGCCCAGCCCGAATATGTCATTCTGGCCGGCGTTGCTGGACTGTTGGCGGGCTCATTCTCGATGGCCGCCGGCGAATATGTTTCCATGCGGTCGCAACGCGAACTGTTTGAACAACAAATCGAGATGGAGAAGCAGGAACTGGAGATGTCGCCCAAGGAAGAGGAAGAGGAACTCGCGCTTATCTATCAAGCCAAAGGAATACCGGACGACGAAGCGCGCACGCTCGCGCGCCGCATTGTGGCCAATCCAAAAATCGCCATCGACACCCTGGCGCGCGAAGAGCTTGGCCTGGACCCGTCACAGCTCGGATCGCCTTGGATTGCCGCCGGGAGTTCTTTCATTGCCTTCGTCCTTGGCGCATTGGTTCCGGTGCTGCCCTATTTGTTCACGTCAGGGACCGTCGCCTGGACGGCAAGTGGTTTTTTGAGTTGTCTCGCGTTGTTTGGCGTCGGCGCGCTGATTTCGATTTTCACCGCGCTCGGTCCCCTCGTCAGCGGATTACGCATGCTCGGCATCGGCTTGCTGGCCTCCACGATAACCTATTCTGTGGGCTGGCTTCTTGGCGTATCGGTCACGGGCTGACCCTCGAATCCTTTTCGATTCATCAGGATTCAAAAGACAACCGTCTAACTTCGCTGCTCCACAGAACCGTTTCCTGCTTCACAGCACGCCAGGCCGCCATGAATCCCGATAGAGAGCGAGCGACAAATCCGGGCTCTTTTCGATCCCGTTGACATAGCGCAACGTTACTCGATAGTTTCCCTACAAGACCAAATTATTCCTTCTGTGACGGAGCGCTTTATGCCAAGACGATGGAACCGACTCATACCTGTCCTCATTATCGGCATCGTTTCATTGGCGGGCTGCGCGACGCAGCAGGAGTTGACGCCCATGCAGGCCGCAGAGACGCCACTGATCGCCAAGGGGCGGGCGCTGTTTAACGACGTAAAGCTCTCTGCCGACGGCAATTGGTCATGCGCATCGTGCCACCCAAACCATGGTCACACCAACAACAAAACCTACGTTGGTGTAGACGTCGTGCCGGACGGTGACCCGAAAGGACGGAGCACGCCGACGCTCTGGGGAGCGGGCACGCGGCAGGCCTTCTCATGGGCGGGCACGGCGCCGAGTTTGCAGGCCAATATCCGCGGTATCATCGTCAACCGCATGAAAGGGCCGGAGCCTTCACCGGATACCCTGATGGCTTTGGATGCCTACGTTCGGTCGCTCGGCTATCCGCCGAACCCCAACCTGAACGCGGACGGAACGCCGTCGGCTGCTGCGTCTGCCGCCGCCAGGCGCGGCCAAGCGGTCTTCATAAGGGCGGGCTGCCAGGCGTGCCATCTGCCTCCCACCTTCGACAAGAAGGATGTTGAGGACGTTTTATCCGGCGGGAAGTTCAAGGTTCCCTCGCTGCGCGTCGTCTCCCACACCGCCCCTTACTTCCACGACGGCCGCTTCGCGACCCTCGAGCAA
>Ga0114129_10004947_pt1 | contig 18788 bp, 11 predicted proteins | sample RhiMetdeltSRZDD1_FD_80071 | JGI IMG/M metagenome (GOLD analysis project Ga0114129, IMG submission 80071) | Populus rhizosphere microbial communities from Tennessee, USA - Rhizosphere MetaG P. deltoides SRZDD1 (version 2) (version 2) | ecosystem: Host-associated > Plants > Roots > Rhizosphere >...
CCATGGCTTTGTCAGCGCGTTCGACGCGGGGACCGGTACGACCGTCTGGCATCAGGAGCCGTTCGCGCGCACGCAGGAAGAAGCGACGGGCCAGAGCACGCGCGGCGTCGACTTCTGGAAGGGCGGCGGCGACCAGCGCATCTTCGTCATTCGCGGCGAGTATCTCTACGCGCTGAACGCGAAGACCGGCAAGGTGTATCCCGACTTCGGCGATCACGGCCGCGCGAGCCTTCACTACGACGATCGCCAGCCGCTCGCCGCCCGCTTCACCGACACCACCGGCCCGCTCGTCGTCGGCAACGTCGTCATCGTCACCGGCAACACCGCGGGCGCGGGCGACGGCGGCAACAGAAAAGAAGCGGCGCCGGAGAACATCAGAGGCTTCGACGCGCGCACCGGCAAGCGGCTGTGGACGTTCAACGTCGTGCCGCAGGCGGGGGAACCCGGCAACGAGACGTGGGGCGGCGAGTCGTGGAAAGTCGCGGGCGACCTCGGCGCGTGGAATCCGATGACCGCCGACGAGCAGCTCGGGTACGTCTACGTGCCGCTCACGGCGCCGACGGCAGCCGCATACGGCGGATGGCGGCCCGGCAACAACCTCTACTCCGACAGCCTCGTCGCGCTCGACACCAAAACCGGCAGGCGCGTGTGGCACTACCAGATGATTCATCACGATCTCTGGGAGTACGACAACGTCGGTCCCGCGATTCTCGGCGACATCACCGTCAACGGCCGGCGGCTCAAAGCGGTGGTGCAGCCGAACAAAAACGGATTCCTGTACGTGCTGAATCGCGTGACCGGTGAACCGGTGTGGCCGATTGTCGAGCGCCCCGTGCCGTCATCGGCGGTGCCGGGCGAGCAGGCGTCGCCGACGCAGCCGATGCCGACGAGACCGCCGGCGTTCGATCGCCAGGGCATCACCGAAGACGACGTGATCGATTTCACGCCCGAGCTGCGCACGCAGGCGCTCGAGGCGATCAAACCGTACGTCCTCGGACCGCTCTACACGCCGCCGTCGATTCGCAGCGACGAAGCGGACGGCAAGAAGGGCACGTTCACCGTTCCGGGCGGATGGGGCGCGGCCAACTGGCACACCGGCGCGTTCGATCCGGAAACGGCGATGTACTACGCGGTCTCGCTCACGCTGCCCGGCGTGCGGGGCGTGATGAGCACGAAGAACATCCAGACCGCGACGATGGATTACGCGGGAGCGGGAGGAGGCGGGAACAATCAACAACAGAACGGCGGCAACCAGAACGGCAACAACCAGGAGCCGCCGCCTCCTCCACCACCGAATCCGGATCCGGACTTCGTGCAGGGCCTCGGGCCGCAGGTTCGCGGCCTGCCGCTCGTCAAGCCGCCGTACGGCCGGATCACCGCGTTCAATCTCAACTCAGGCGATGAAGTGTGGATGGTCCCGAACGGCGACGGTCCCCGCAATCATCCGCTGCTGAAAGATCTCCATCTGCCGCCGCTCGGCGTTCCAAATCGTCCGGCGCCGCTCTTGACGAAGACGCTGTTGTTCATCGGCGAAGGCAGCGACGCCGTCATCGGCACGCCGCAGGTCTCGTGGGGCTGGGGGAAGAAGTTCCGCGCGTATGACAAAGCGACGGGCCAGGTGATCTGGGAAATCGAGCTGCCCTCGGGGACGACCGGCGCGCCGATGACCTACATGCACAAAGGCAAACAGTTCATCGTCGTTCCGATCGGCGCAAAGGATCATCCGGCGGAATTCGTCGCGCTGGCGCTGCCGGATGCGCGTCCGTCGACGAACGGCAACCGATAATCAGCTCGAGGCGGGAAACCATTTGAGCGAGCCAAGGTCGCGAATACCAGTCGCACCGCCGGTCGTTTCGACGATTGCTTCGTGGAGTGCCACGACCTCGCCACGCGTCAAGTAACGCATCAAGCGAGGCGCTTGTACAACTCTTGGTTCTTCGTCAGGACCGTGCGAGCCGCAGCGTGAAAGTCGGCATCGCAGTTTTTCCGCTTGTGCCGGCGGCAATTCGAACGCAAGCTTCATGTTCCGTACTGTAGCGCGAGCCACGTCACCTCACAGGCACACGCTCCGCTCATGATTGCGAACGTCCTTCATTCGGAGCGCTTCCTTCTCCGTCCATTCCGGCTCGACGACGCCGCGGCGGTGTTCGCGTACGCGAGCGATCCTGCGTTTCTGCAGTACCTGCCGATTCCCATGCCATACACCCGCGCGCACGCCGAGCAGTTCGTGGCGGCGCAGGCTGCGCTGGATCGCGATGTCCATCCGTCGTGGGCGATCGAGATCGCCGGAAAACCGAAAGGCGGGCTGAACATTCGATTCTCCGCCGACCACCGGCTGGCGGAGATTGGTTACGGTCTGGCGCCAGCATTGTGGAACCAGGGGATCGCGACGGAAGCGGCGCGATTGCTGGTCTCGGCGGCGTTTGCCGCCTATCCGCAGTTGACGCGGATTCAAGCGACGGCCGATTCGCGCAACCATGCGTCGGTTCGCGTCATGCAGAAGGTCGGGTTCCGCCGCGAGGGGCTGCTGCGCCGTCAACGCGTGTGCCGCGGCGCACTGACCGATCAGATCATTTGCGCCGTTCTGCGCGACGACTGGGTCTCGCCGCCGTGCGCGGACATTCTCGGCGGACTACCCGTTCGCAAGGGCCACTTCCTGCTCGAATCGGGCTATCACACTGATCTCTGGGTCACGCTCGACGCGTTGTTCGTGAGCCCGCGCGACCTCGCTCCTCGCATCAGCGCGCTGGCGGGACGGCTGCGGCCGCATGGTGTGACGGCCGTGTGCGGATCGCTCCTCGGCGGCGCCTTCCTCGCGCAGGCGCTCGCGATCGATCTCGGCGTCGATTTCTATTTCACCGAGCCCGCGCCACCGAGCGGCACCCCAGCGCTTTTCGGAGCCGAGTACCGGCTGCCAGCGGACCTGCAACGACGCGTGCGCGGCCAGCGGATCGCGGTCGTCGACGATGTAATCAGCGCAGGATCATCCGTGCGCGCGACCGTGGCGTCCGTGGCAGCCGCCGGCGGCACCGTCGTCGCCGTCGGCGCGCTGGTCGTGCTCGGGCGCGTCGCGCTCGATCATTTTGCGGGTCTGGAAATACCGGTCGAATCGCTCGGGCAGCGGGAGTTCTCGCTGTGGGAACCCTCTGCGTGTCCACTCGGCGCGGCGGACGTGGCCGTCGAGGACGTCGGGCGATCGGCCGAGTTGCGAGGCACAAGGATCGGTCAGCGATGACTGAACGAATCGCGGGACTAGCCGGTGTCGCTGCCGTTGCCGTGTTTTGGATCGCGTTGTTCGCCTTCGCCGCTTCCTATCCCGGCTACTCGCACTCAACGAAGGCCATCAGCGAGCTCGGCGTGTTCGGCGCTCCTCACGCGCTCGCGTGGAACGTGATTGGATACATCGTGCCCGGCGTGCTGCTGGCGATATGCGGCGCGGGCCTGGCCACGGCGATCGATCGCGCGGGCCGCAGCAGCGCGCTCTACTGGCTGCTCGTCGTGTCCGGTCTCGGCCTGGCGGGCACCGGTGTGTTTCCGGCTGAAATGCGCGACGGATCGCCGTTCCTGCCGTCGCCGTTCACGATCGTTCATGTCTTGATGGAGTTTCTCGTTGGAGTCGCCTGGGCCGTCGCAGCGTTTCTGCTGATTGGCGCCGTCGAGCGGAATCCGCGCTGGCGGCATTTGAGACCAGTCACCGTGACGCTCGCGGTCCTGTGCGTCGCAGGGCTCGCGTTCAACATCTTCGGCCGGGCCCTCCCCGCTCTCTCGCAGCGGCCCGGGCTCGTGCAGCGCATCGCGTTCGCGATCTATTTCATCTGGTTCGTGGTCATGGCGTTGCAACTTCTCTCCGTTAAGCATCGACACACGATTACTTCTTCTTCTCCTGCTCCGCGATGAACGCGCGCGCTTCCCTGATCACGTCGTCAGTGATCCCCATGTGGCCTTTGTCGGTGTAGTGCACGAAGCGGTGCGTCACGCCCGCCTTCTGCAGCGCCTGCGCCATGTCGACCGCCTGCTGGATCGGCACGGACTTGTCGTCGTCCGAGTGAATCACGAGCGTCGGCATCGTCCTCGACGTGACGTGCGCGAGCGGCGACGCGGCGCGGCGCGCGGCCTCGACCTCCTCGTTCACCGGCGTCCAGAGATTGCCCCACGACAGCGTGTTGAGATCGTACGCGCCCGCGACGCTGATGACGGCGCGCACGTCGCTTCGCGCGGTGTCCCATCCTCCCACGCGCTTGTACGGGCCGTCGCCGATCGTCGCGACCAGCGACACCATGTGCCCGCCGGCCGACTGGCCGATGAGATAAATCCGATCCGGATCGACACGATACTCAGCCGCGTGCGCGTGCAGCCAGCGGATGGCGCACAGCACGTCCTGATACGGCGCCGGCGCCGGCGAGCCGCCGACGAGGCGATAGTCGATCGACATCGCGAAGAATCCGAATGCGGCCCACTGTGCAACCTTGATGCTGCTCGCGTCGGTCCGGTTGCCCGCGCGCCATCGTCCGCCGTGGACGGAGATGATCGCCGGCAGACGATCGCCGCCGTCGGGATACGCGAGGTCCGCCAGCAGCGCCGAGCCTTCGACGCGCCCGTAGATGACGTCCTGCTTCGACGTGACCGACGGCGAGGTCTGGGCCGCCGCGACGCCCGACACGCACAGTAGCGCGAGCACGATGGGAACGAGCTTTTTCATAGCGAACTCCTATGGGCTCTTCGCACGATAAACGATCCTGCCGTCGAAGATCGTGGTCTTCACTGCGACATCGCTGCGTACCGCGGGCGCGCGGGCGAACACGTCGGTCGCGAGCACGACGATGTCGGCGAGCATGCCGGGCGCGAGCGTTCCCTTCTGCGCCTCGTCGAACGCCGCGTACGCGGGTCCGCTCGTGTACTTGTCGATCGCGCTGGTGAGCGTCAGCCGCTGATCGGTTCCGCCCGCCCGAGGCGCGCGATTCGAGATGCCGACGATGCGGCCCATGGCGTCGAGGGTCGCGACAGGCCAGTCCGATCCGAACACCACGCGACCGCCCGATTCGGAGATGCTCTTCCACAGGCCGCCGCGCGCGGCGCGCTCGGGGCCCAGATTGCCGGCCCAGGCGCCGACAGGCGCGGCCGGGGACACCGACGCGGGACGATTGGGCGGCACGAAGAATCCGCCGACGGGATGCATCGAGGCAATGACGCCGAGCCTGCCAAAGCGCGGCACCTCCGCGAGATCGATCGTTTCGATGTGCTCGATGCGATGACGCCGGCCGCGCGCTGGCGCCGGATTGAGGGCCGCCGCGCGCTCGAAGCCGTCGAGCACCATGCGGACGGCGCCGTCGCCGAGGCCGTGCACCATGATCTGCCAGCCGCGGCGGTCCATCATCGCGACGATGCGAGTGAAGTCCTCGCGCGTGTAGTTCGGCGTGCCGAGGGTCGGCGCGTTCGCGTACGGCGCGAGCATGAACGCCGTGTTCGTCTCGATGACGCCGTCCATGAACATCTTGACGATGCCGGTCTTCAACAGCGGCGTGTCGGGATGCGCCTTCCAGATCGCGTCGAAGCGATCGGCGTCCTGCTCGGAGAATCCCGGCGTGACGAGCAGCGAGTAATAGACACGGGCAGAAAGTTCGCCCGCCCGGCGCGCTTCGTCGTACACCTCGAAGTCTTCAGGATTTCCGGCGGCATCGGTCACGCTCGTCACACCGAACGTCAGCGCCTCGTCTATCGCTGCCTTTAACCCTCGACGCTGCTCCGCGCGTGTCGGCTTCGGCATGATTCTCGTGACGAGCGCCGACGCCGGCGTTTCCTTGAGGAGCCCTGTCGGCTCCCCCGTCTTCGGATCTCGGACGATCGTGCCGTTCGGCGGATCGGGCGTGGCCTTCGTGATGCCGGCCGCCGCCAGCGCCTTCGAGTTCACCCAGATGCTGTGGCCGTCGTAACAGCGCATCACCGCCGGACGATCGGCGACGGCGGCGTCGAGCTGCTCGCGCGTCGGCTGATTGCCGGGAAACGGTCCGTATCCCCATCCGCGTCCGCGAATCCACGTCTGATCGCGATGGGCCGCGGCGTACGTGCGAATGCGCGTCTGCACTTCGTCGAGCGTCTGCGCGCCCTGGAGATTCACGTTCTCCATCTCGAGGCCGCCGCTCAGCATGTGCGTGTGGACGTCGTTGAACCCGGGAAGCACCGCAGCGCCGCCCGCGTCGACGACTTCGGTCTTCGGTCCGCGAAGCTTTTCGATCTCCGACGTCGCGCCGACCGCAGCGATGCGATTCCCGCGCACCGCGATCGCTTCCTTGAATGTGCCGCTCCCGTCAGCGGTGTATACCTTGCCGTTCAGGATCAGGAGATCTGCGGGCGCATTCTGGGCAGGGCTCTGTGTCGCAACACCAGCAGCGCCCGCTATCGCGAACGCTGCTGTGATGATCACGACTATGCCTTGGGCCACGTGTCTTACTTTTCTTGCACTGGCGCCGGGGCCCCACCCCCGGCGCGAGCTGTCGCTGATGCCGCGCGGAAGACCGCGCGGCATGGCCGCAGGCGCTGCTGCCCACTGACCCACGCCGACTCGTGGACCGCCGACAAGCCTTATCCGAACCGTTCGCATCTGCTTATGAGGCATTCGCTGCGATCAACTCATCGACGGCGCGGTATGCCTGATCCATCGCTTGATCGGTGTACGCCGCGGCAGCGGCGTCGGAGTTCGCGATCGTAACGCGGCCGAATCGCTTGCGGCCGATCTCGCAGGGCGACTTGCCGTCGGGCCAGTCGGGATCCCACAGCGGGTTGTACTCGTAGGCATAGCCGTGCGGCCACCGGTTCACCGTAATGGCGTCGATGTCGCGCGCGGGGTCGAAGCCGCCGCCGCTCAGAATTCGCGCCAGCTGATCGCGGATGTTGCGCTCGAACGTCGCGAACGTCGTCGTCAGCAGATCGACGTGGCCGGCGCGATGCTGATCGCGCGCGGGCAGGCCCGGTTTGCATGGCGTCCTCGTCATGCGCACGATGATCGGATCGTCGGCGCTCGCCGGCGTCGGGTCGTAGCCGCCAATCACGGTGGGCACCTCCAGCCGCACGCCGTTGTGATACATCCCCGGTGACGAGGCGCCGTTGATGCCGAGCTTCTTGAACGCCGTCCAGTTCTTCAGCGACACGCTCGTGTAGACGAGCGGGACCTTGACGCCGTACTTCAGCGCCTCCTTCTGCGCGTCGGGCAGCTCCGGACAGAGATACGGAATCATGCTGTTCCAGCACGCGAGCACGACGGCGTTCGCGCGCACCGTGTACACCTTCTTGTCGCGTCCGTACGCGACCTCGACCTGCTTCGCCGACACAACCGGGCCGACGTGACGCACGCGCGCGGCGGTGCTGCTCAACCGGATGCGAATCGCCGCGTCCGCGCGATCGAGCTTCGCGTAGTCGACTTTCGCCAGCACGCTGTCCTGCGCCGTCGTTCCCGGCAGGACGTCCGGCCGCAGCGCGCGCACGAGGAGCCGCGCCACCGAGGCGTTGCCGTCGGGAAAATGGAAGTTGTAGGCCGGCTTCGGCGTCGCGTCGCCTCTGGCGGTGAAGCTCATTCGCCCGTTGGCCACCGGCTCGAGATTCATCCCCTCGAATCCCGCATAGCGGTACGCCCAGCACTCGAGCGCGCCGACGGCATCGATCCCGATTCCGTAGAGTCCGTGCGTCCGCGTCTGATAAAACGGAATCACATCGGGCGGGACCTTGACGACGTTCAGCAGGAAATCCTTGTAGCTCATTCTCGACAGGCGATCTTTTTTCTCGGCCGACGAGAGTCCGGGCATGTAATCGACGCGTTCCGTCTCGAGCCGCGCGATCGCCTTCTGCGCCGCCGCGGAGAGCGGCGTCTTCGCGAGAAATTCCTCCCACGTCGGCGGCTGAGCACCGCCGCGCCCGCGAGCGCCGCGGCCCACGGCCGGCGACCCAACGACGAGGCGATCGACGCCGAACGTTTCCTTGTCGAAGAAATAGGCCGGCTGCAATCCCTGATACACGGACCGATTGGCGGTCTTGTTCGCTTCCGCCGCGAGCCCCGGCGGATCGATGCCGATCTTCATCATCAGATCGAGCGCCTCTTTGCTGAACGGGAACGGCGATTCGATGCCGGCGGTGCCGCCGTTCGCGATCCACAGCTTGCCGCCCGGACGGAACTCGTTCCGCTTCGCGTGGCCCCCGAAGTCGTCGTGGTTGTCGAGAATCAGGATTTTCGCGTTCGGGCTCGTACGCTCGCGATAGAAGTACGCGGCGGCGAGACCGCTGATGCCGCCGCCGACGATGACGAGATCGTAGGATTCGCCGGTGGCGACCGGCTGGCCGGCCGTCGCCCAGAACCTGCCGTCGCGCAGCGCGTGCGAGACGTCGAACGATCCGTCGTGGCTGCCGCGCATGCCGGTCAGCGCGGGTGGATAGTAGCCGGGCGCGCCCTGCGCGACGCCTGCCGCCTCGACGTCGAGACCGGGCAGCCATTGGCCCGCCACCATTCCGCCGATCCCAATGGCGATGCCATTCAGGAAGTCGCGCCGCGTGATGGCGCGATCCAAGCCCAGCTCACGATCTCTTGCACGATTCTGTTCGTCGTCTCTCATGACCATCTTTCGCTTGAATGTCGCGCAGCCCTTCAGGGGTGCCGCGGGCCGTTGGCAGGCCTGAAGGCCTGCGCTACGAGAGCCCGCCGCTCGCCTCGCTGGGCGCGCTTGAAGAGGAGCCAGCCGAGCGCGGTCGGACCGGCGACGCCGACGATCAGCTTCGTTTCGAACAGCACGACGCTCGTCACGTCGGACGTCGGCAGGAACGCCGCGCACAGACCGAACGTCGTCGTCACGAGGCCGACCACGCCGGCGGCGCGGGCGGCGGCGCCGACGCCCTCGACCCTCATCACCGCCAGGAACACATAGATGAACGGAATGAGCTGAATGATGACGGCCGCCTTCAGCAACACCTGATACGCTTCCGCGACGGTCGAGCCGACGAGCGAGAACACGGTGAACGTGCCCGCGAGCGCCGCACACGTGATCAGCGCGATGTGGGGCGAGTGAAACCGAGGATGCACGCGGCCGAGAGCGGGCGGGAGCGCGCTCGCGAGACCGGCGACGAACGGAATGCGCGACGATCCCGCGAACCACGCCGACGCCGCGCCTCCCGTCGCGAGGCCCATGACGATCGCGAGCGGCACGACGATCCACTCGACGCGCGCGGCGCGGGCGCCGGCGCCGACCGCCTGCATGATGCCCTGAATCACACCCAATCGATCCACCGGCACGAGCGTGAGCACCGCGCCCGTGACGAGGAGGTACGCGGCGATCGACACGGCGCCGGCGATTGCGATCGCCGGTCCGAGGTCGCGCGCCGGATCGCGAATCTCGTCGCCCATGGTTGAGGCGAGCTCGATGCCGACGAGCGCATTGCACATGACGGCGAAGCTCGCGGCCATCTCCCAGCTCACGCCGGCGGCCGATGGCGCGTGCGATCCCACGCCCGCCGACCGCGCCGCGGCGGCCGACGCGAGCACCAGCGCGATACTGCCGAACGTCGCGAGCCCGCCGATGTTCTGAATCCACTTACCGACCGCGAGGCCGCGGATGTTCGCGGACGCGATGAGCGCCAGCCAGCCGATGGACACGCCGAGGACGAACACCTTCCGGCCGACGAGATCCGCGGCGCGCGCCTCGCCGCCGGCGAACGCGAAGATGCCCGCCATGTAGACGAGCAGCACCGGCACGTAAAAGAGGTTGTTCGTCCAGTAACACCAGCCCGCGAGAAACCCGTGCACGTCGCCGAACTGCCTGCGCGCCCAGAGGTAGACGCCGCCTTCGCCCGGGTACCGCCGGCTCAGCGCGAGCACCGCCACCGCTTCCGGGACGAAGAACGCCACGAACGCGAGCATCCACAGCCCGAGCGACACCCAGCCGTACACGGCAACCGGCGGGACATTATTGATGTTCACGACCGCCACGATCTTCAGCAGGACGAGGTCCCATCGGCCCAGCGTGCGCGGCATCGCCGGGCTGTTCATCGCGCTATCGTTCGAACATGACGCGGCCCGCCACCAGCGTCATGTCCACCTTCAACTCCGGGAGCGCCTCTGGCGCCACGTCCAGCGGATTTCCGGAGAGCAGCGCGAGGTCGGCCCACTTCCCCGGCTCGATGCTGCCGCGATTCGCCTCGTCTCCGGATGCGATTGCGCCGCCCATCGTGTAGGCATGGAGCGCTTCCCCCGCCGTGATCGCCTGCGCGGGTGCGATCGGACATCCTTCGCTGTCCCGCCGCGTGATCGCCGCCATCATGCCGGTGAGCGGGTTGTCGTCCTCGACGACGGGCGCGTCCGACGACAGCGCGACGCGCACGCCGGCGTCGAGCATCGCCCGGACGGGATACGTCCGCGGGAGCAGCGAATCCGGGAGATACCGCCGGAAGTTGCGGCCGAGGCTGTGGATGAAAATCGTCTGCGGTGCGGCAATGACGCCGAGCGCCGCGGCGCGTGCGAGCTGCGCGGCGTCGGGCAGCCCGAAGTGCTCGATCCGGTGCGCGAGCCCGAGCGGATGCGGACCGAGACTCTCGTAGATGTCGAGCACCTGATCGATCGCGACGTCGCCGATGGCATGCGTCGCGATGCGCCAGCCGGCGCGATGCGATTCCTCGCACAGTTCGCGGAGCTCGGCGCGATCGAACCGCAGGACGCCCTGCTCCGGCGTGTGACGGTAGCTGACGCTCAACGCCGCCGTCGCGCCGCTGAGTCCACCATCCGCCAGGAACTTCACCGTGTCGACGCGCAACATGTCCGACACCGATCGATCGGGAAGCGGCACTGGCTCGGCGACGCCGTCGACGCGGCGAAGCGGCATGACGTTCATGCGCGCCGGCAAGGCCTGCTTCGCATCCACGTCGCGATACACCTGCAGCAGTTGCGGCGAGATGCCGCAGTCGGCCGACGAGGTGATGCCAAGCGACAACTGATGGCGGAGCGCCGCGAGGATCATCACCTCGTACTGCGCCGCCGCCGGCTTCGGCATCACGCGGTTCACGAGCCCGATCGCGGTCTCTCGCAGCACGCCGGTCGGCTCGCCGTGCTCGTCGCGATCGATGACGCCGCCGATCGGCGCCGGCGTGTCGGGCCCGATGCCCGCCTGTTTCAGCGCCGCGCTGTTCAGGGCCGAGATGTGGCCGCACGTGCGCGTGAGCACGACTGGGCGCGCCGGCTCGGCGCGATCGAGATCGGTCCGCGTCGGCATGCGCTGCTCGCGGAGCGCCGCTTCGTTGTAGCCGCGGCCGAGCAGCCAGGCCGCGTCCGGATGACGATCGGCGAACGCGCGAACCTCGTGGACGAGCTCGTCGACGCCGGCGACGCGGCGGAGATCGATCATCGATGTGAGGAGCTGACCGATTTTCCAGACGTGCGCGTGCGCATCGTTGAATCCCGGCACGAGCGTCCGGCCGGCCAGATCGATCCGGCGAGTGCGCGCATCGGCGACGCCAAGCACGTCGTCGTCACGGCCGACGCACACGATCCGGCCGTCCCGCACGCCAACCGCGCGCGCCGTGGCAGGCAACGCCTGCGTGAGGACGGTGCCATTGTGAAGGAGGAGGTCGAGCATGATGGTGTCAGACGTGTCAGACGGGTCTGACACCAGAGGTGAGCGGCGATTGATCAGATTTGGTGTCTGACACCTTTGACACCGCGCGGGCGAGCGCATCGAGCCCTTCGCGCAGCATCGCTTCGGGCATCGTCAGCGGCGGGAGCAGCCGGACGCAGTTGCTGAACAGTCCGGCGCGCATGACGACCACGCCGTTGGCGACCGCCTGGCGGACGATCGTCAACGTGTCCTCGACGCGCGCCGGTTCCTTCGTCGTTCGATCCTTGACGAATTCGGCGAGCATCATCGGTCCGAGCCCGCGAACGTCGCCGACGATCGGCCACTGCGACTGCCAGCCGTGCATCACCTCGCGCATCACGTCGCCCAACCGGCGTGCATGCGCGAGGAATTCCGGCTGCCGAATCATGTTGACCGCTTCGATCGCCGCCGCGCACGCAACCGGGCTGCCGCCGAACGTGCCGCCGACGCCGCCCAGATGCGCCGAGTCCAGAATTTCGGCGCGGCCGGTGACGGCGGCGATCGGCATGCCCGCGCCGAGCGACTTCGCGCTGACCAGGAGGTCCGGCGCCACCCCGTAGTGTTCGCACGCGAAGAGGCGGCCGGTTCGTCCGAAGCCGCACTGGACCTCGTCGGCGATCATCACGATGCCGTGCGCATCGCACAGTTCCCGAATCCGCCGCAGAATGCGCGGCGGGATCGGGATGAACCCCGCCTCGCCCTGTACCGGCTCGACGATCATCGCCGCCACAGCCGGCGGCTCGACCTGCGCGACGAGCGCGTGCTCGATCTGCCGGATGCCGAAGTCGATGTACTGCTCTTCGGTCATGCCCGCGGGCGTGCGGTACACGTGCGGCATCGGCAGACGCACGATCTCCGGCGCGAACGGACCGAACCCGCTCTTGAACAATCCGTACTTGCTCGTCAGGCTGAGCGTCAGCAGCGTGCGTCCGTGATAGCCGCCCTCGAAGCAGATGATCGACGGCCGCCCCGTGTACTTGCGCGCCAGCATGACGGCGTACTCGACGCCCTCGGCGCCGCTGTTGGCGAGAATCGTTTTCTTCCTGAACGCGCCCGGCGTGATTTCGTTGAGCAGCTCCGCGAGGCGCACGTACGGCTCGTAGGTCGCGACCAGCGCGCAGACGTGGACAAACTTCTGCGCCTGCTCCGCAATCGCCTTCACGACCGGCGCCGGCGAGTGGCCGACGGCCAGCATCCCGATGCCGCCCGCAAAATCGATCAGCGTGTTGCCGTCCACGTCGAAGATGAGCCCGCCGTCTGCGCGTTCGACGACAACGTCGGTTGCGCGGCCAAGACCGGCCGGCGCAGCGGCCACACGGCGTGCGATCACTTCGCGCGCGCGCGGCCCTGGAATGTCGGTGTCGAGCCGGATGTACGACATCGCCTGTTTTCGTGATGCGCCCGGCACGTCCCTGCCCGCGTCGAGCACGATGAGCGCGCTGTAGCCGCCGCACACCGGATCGTTCAGGTAGTTGGCGAGAAGCACTCGCGGCTCGAACCCGACGGCCAGCTGCATCGACAACGTCGGATCGGTGATGCGGCCCGCGACCACGCCCTCGTAGTACGCCTCGGCCGTCATCCGATCCTTGACCGCGCCGTAGCCGGAAATCATGCCGGCGGTGACCTGACCCTTGAGACCCAGGCGCCAGACGACCTCCTGGCGCGCGGCGTACAGAGCGCGCGCGAGGCCGCGTCCTCGATACGCCGGATCCACGCCGACGTCGGCGCCGTAGAGCCACTCGCCGTCCGGATCGTGCGACGTGAGCCAGCCGCCCTGAATGATGTCGGCGAACGTGTGATCGACGTGATCGAAATCAAAACCGAGCCGCAAGGTCGTCGTCGCGGCGACGACCCTGTCGTCATCGAGGACGACGAATTGTCCGTCGGGAAAGAGCTCGATGTGTTTCAGGTAGTGCGCGGCAAGGAACCGTTCTGCGCGATCGAGCGTGGGAAAGCACACGCGCTGCAGCTCCTCGAGCTGACTCGCATGCTCGGGCCTCGTCTGCATGACGACGAGTCCGTTGGGAAGTCGCCGGTAATACCACATCGGGGGCGGGCGCACCGGTCAGTGCGCGGGAGCCTCCACCCCGGCCTCCGCCCCACCGCGCAAAGTCCGCGCGGCTGGGGCCCCGGCCTGGGCTGCGATCGACGCCAGGCAGCTCGTCATCACTTCCAGGCCCTCGTCGAGCTCGTCATTGGAGATGATGAGCGGTGTGAGGAACCGCACGACGTTGCCGAACGTGCCGGCGGCGATGAGCAGCACGCCGCGCTCGCAGGCCATCCGGATGAAGTCGTCGGTCTCCTGCTTCGCGGGCTCGCGCGTCGCTCGATCGCGAACCAGCTCGACGCCGACCATCGCGCCGCGCCGGCGGATGTCGCCCACGATCGCAAACTGCGCGGCCCACTTGCGGGCGCGCGCTTCGATGCGGACGCCGATTTCCTCGCTCCGCCGCAGCAGCTCGCCCGACTCGAATCGATCGAGCACGGCATGTGCGGCGGCGCACGCGAGCGGCGTGCCGGCGTAGGTCCCGCCGAGTCCGCCGGGCACCGGCGCATCCATGAGCTCGGCGCGCCCGACAATCGCGGCCAGCGGCAGCCCGCCGGCGAGCGACTTCGCCGTGACGAGCAGATCGGGCTCGACGAGATCGTGCTCGCAGGCGAACATGCGTCCCGTCCGGCCGAACCCGGTCTGGACTTCGTCGGCAACGATCAGGATGCCGTGCGTGCGGCAGTACGCCGTGAGCTGCGACAGATAACCGAGCGGAGGCACGACAAACCCGCCTTCGCCCAGCACCGGCTCGACGACGACCGCGGCAATCGTCCGGGGATCGACGTACCGCTTGAAATAATCGTCGAGCGACGAGACGCACGCGAACGCGCAGTCGGGATGCGTGCGGCCATACGCGCAGCGATAGCAGTACGCATACGGCACTCTCCACACGTCGCCGGCAAACGGTCCGAAGCCCGCCTTGTACGGACTCACTTTGCTCGTGAGCGACAGCGCGAGCAGCGTGCGGCCGTGAAAGCCGTCCTCGAAGCAGAGGACGCCGGGACGGCCCGTCGCATGCCGCGCGATTTTCACCGCGTTCTCGATCGCCTCGGCGCCGCTGTTCACGAACAAGGTCTTCTTCGGAAACGATCCCGGCGTCAGCGCGGCGAGCCGCTCCGCCAGCGACACGTAACTCTCGTACGGCGCCACCGAGAAGCACGTGTGCGTGAACCGCCCGGCCTGCCGCTTCAGCGCGTCGACCACGTGCGCGTCGGAGTGGCCGACGTTCATCACGCCGATGCCGCCCGCGAAATCGAGGAAGACGTTGCCGTCGACGTCGGTCAGCGACGCGCCTTCCGCCGATGCGGCGAACACCGGCGTCGCGTGCGCGACGCCGCGAGGCACCGCGGCCTGCCGGCGCGCCATCAACGCCCGCGACTGCGGACCTGGAATGCTCGTCGTCAAACGAATCACTGACATGGCGCGAGTGGACGAGACCTTCTACTAAAACGATGTTTGGTTGTCAATCGAGAGCGGGCTCGCGTGTCACTCGCTGCGGGAAGGCGGGATTGAGGAGGCGGCGCTGCGGGTGGAACAACACACCGCAGACGTTCTGACTGCAGGCCGATTGCAGTCAGATCGTTCCAGTCGATGGCAGGTGCGCGGCGCGTCAGCGATCCGTCAGGCGCCCGTGCGCCAGGGCGGCGCAGATTTCCCAACCGGTGGGCTGCGCGATGCCCAGCTGCGACAGCGACAGCGGCGTCCCGGCCCTCTGCGCGTTCCAGCAGCTCTGAGGCGCGGGCCGAAAAGCGATGAGGGGCGTGTGGTCGTGGCGGATGTCAAAGGCGGTGTGCGCTTCGATGAGGCTGACGGCGGCGTGCACGGCGGCGCCGATGCTCCGCCCCTGGCCGAGGATGTCGTGCTCCAGCCCGCGCGCGATCCAGAAGCCGGGGGCTTCCTGGACGAGGAGGAGAGACAGCCGCCGCTTCAACGGTTCCGTGCGCTCGACGCCGACGGGCGTGCCATCGTGAGCAACGGGACGAGGGGCCATTTCGGTCATAGCACAGACTGAGCAAGCGCCACGACACTTCAGCTTCGGCGCAACCGCTTCGGTTTCATCGACTTACATTTTTGCGCGCGGCCCTGGCTGTCGCGTTTCGCGACGTAGAAGTTACACAGTTCAGGCCGGAAAAAACTCGTTCGGGTCGTCGGGGTTCGCGCAAGAGTGATGGCGTGAAGGCACACATCACGCTGTTCCTGGCGGCGCTCGCGGTCGGCGCGAGCGTGGCCGATCAAAAGATTCCGGAGTTGCTGGCGCCGGATCGTGAGTACTCGGTCCTGGCTGGCGACGTCTTCGACACGTTCGGATGGGATCTGCCGGACGGCGGCCGACACGTGAAGGCGCTCGCGGATGGTGCGCCAGGCGGCGCGTTCGACCCCAGACAGCTGGAGAAGATCAGGCCCGCGGATCTCGGGTATCGGGCGCGATGGCAGGTCGTTCGCTACAAACAATACGGCCTGGACTGGGACATCACCGGTCTGCAGCTCACTCCAATCACACCCGAGCCCGGCTTGCCGACGCTCGCGATCATCCATGGCGGATCCGCGAACTGGTACGAATTCTTCGTCGATCCGCTGAATCGTCCGGGCCTCGGACAGTTTCTCGCGCAGCGTCTGCCGCTCGTGCTGATCACGATTCCCGGGAACTACACCGACGGCGGGTGGACGGAGGAGCGCTTCGACGAGCGAATCCCGGCGTACGTGCTTGGACAAAAAATCTCGGCCGATGAAGCTCGGGTTCGCAACGCGGTCTTCACGTTCAAGCTCGTCGCCGAAGGCGTTCGTCAGCTCCTCGAAGAAAAGACGAGGGGACCGCTGCTGATCCTCGGGCATTCAACGGGCGGAGAGATTCAGTATCTCCTGAAGAATTCCTCCCTCGCGCCGCGACTCGCCAGCCGATCCATCGGGTGGGGCACCGGAGGTCCGGCATCGATCACCAGGGAGATCGACGAACGGTTCGGCGAGCGAGCCGAGCGAGTGATTCAGTACGGACGCTATCCGCGCGTCGAGCGCCTCCGTGCGCGCGGCCCTGACGGCTACGTCTCGTCCAACTACATCGGTCCGTTGAATCCGTTGTCGGGCACTTCCAAGCTCGACGTCGCGCAGAAATGGTACGCCGCGGAAAATCGCCGCAGGCCGCAATTCAAGCAGGTGCTCCAGGACATGGAGCATCAGGGGTTCGTCGAGCATCGTGCGCGGCTCGAAAAAGAAATCCGGGATGCGCTGAGCAGGAATCCTTACGGCGTCGACGCCGACGAGGTCATCCGCGATCTGTTCGTGACGATGTCGCCGCCGCTGAAAGGTTACCGGAGGATGGTGTGGGTCGTTGGCTCCAGAGACGAGGGCCACTGGAACAAGACGCCGGAAAAAGCGCGCGAGTGGAACGTCGCGCAGCGGTTTCGGATGGAGAATCCCGGCACACCAGTCCGCGTTCTGCTGATCGACAAACCGATCACGCACTACGCGCACATCGAAAGGCCGAAGCCATTGGCCGCCGTTCTCGCCGGCGCCGTCAAATGGGTGTCGGCAGCCGCCGGGCAGCCCTAACGGACTGCGCTACGACTCGTCTCCGTCAAGATCGGCATCGCGCGCCGTTGCAGGACTTCCTGAACCGCGCGATGCGCTTCGAGGAATGCCGCGTCGGTATGCGGGCTCGCCGCGGCATCGGAGTTGGCAATCGTGATCGATCCAAACGGCTGCCGCCCGATGACGCACGGCCGCGCATCCGTTGACGTGAACACCCACTCGAGCGGGTCGTACAGGCTGTTGTAGGTGTACGCGTATCCGTGCGGCCATCGATTGACGGCGATGGCGATGATGTCGCGCGCGGGATCGAACCCGCCCGCGCTCAGGCTCCGGGCGAGCTGATCGCGGATGTTCCGCTCGAACGTGTCGAACGTCGTGCTCAACAGATCGGCGCGGCCGATGCGGTGCTGCTCCTTGCGCGGCTTGCCCGGCGCGCACGGATAGCGCGTCATGTGCAGGACGATTGGCTCGTCCGGCGATTGCGGATGCTGCAGATCGCCGAGGCTGACCGCTTCTGCCAGCGACACGCCGGTGTGGTACATCGTCGGCGAGTTGACGCTGCTGACGCCGATCTTCTGAAACGCCGCCCAGTTCTTGACCGCGACGCTGGTGTACACCAGCGGTCCCTTGACGCCGAACGCGAGCGCTTCCTTCTGCTTCGCGGGCATCTCCGGCACGAGGTACGGGATGAACATGTTCCAGCACGCCATGACGCACGCACGCCCGCGCGCCTGATACGTCTTGCCGCCTCTGACGTAGCTGACGATCGTTTCCTTCGCGGATGACGGCGCGCCGTCGTGTCGAACGTTGACGACGGTGCTGTTGAGACGAATGCGCGCCGTCTGTCCGGCGCGGTCGAGGAACGCGTAGTTCACCTGCGCCGCGCCGACATCTTCCATCGTCGTTCCCGGCACCGCATCGGGAATGAGCCAGCGCACGAGCAGGCGCGCGATCGTCGCGTTGCCGTCGGGGAAATGAATCGCGCCGCCGCCGCCGGACGGGTTCTGCCGTCCGTGCTGGCCTCCGGGGAGATCGTGGAGCACGCCGTTCGGCGTCGGCTCGAGGCTCATGCCGTTGAACCCCGGCAATCCCATCTGCCAGCCGAACAGCGCCGGGAGCGCGTCGATGCCGACACAGAAATTTCCGGCGCCGGTGTTCTGGTAGAACCACAGGCACTGCTTGTCGGCCTTCACGATGTTGAGGACGAAGTCCTCGTAGCTCATTTTCGCGAGGCGGACTTTCTTCTCCGCCGACGACAGTCCCGGCATGAAGTCGGGCAGCGGTCCGTTCAAACGCAGCATGTCTTCGCGCGCCTTCGGCGACAACGGCGTTTGTGCGAGGAAGTCCGCGCTGTACCCACCACCGCGCCCGCCGCCGCCGCGGCCACCACCACCCGCTTGCGTTCGCAGCGCCAGCTTGTCGACGCCCCACGTTTCCTTGTCGAAGAAGAGCGCCGATCCGGTCAGGCCGTGCGATCGATAGAGGTCGCGGTTCTTCGCGTTCGCCGCGACGAAGCGATCGAGATCGATGCCGACGTCCTGCAGAAGCTGCCTCGACGGCAGGTTGTAGCGCAGCGGCGACTCGATGTTCAG
>Ga0114129_10004948_pt1 | contig 18788 bp, 21 predicted proteins | sample RhiMetdeltSRZDD1_FD_80071 | JGI IMG/M metagenome (GOLD analysis project Ga0114129, IMG submission 80071) | Populus rhizosphere microbial communities from Tennessee, USA - Rhizosphere MetaG P. deltoides SRZDD1 (version 2) (version 2) | ecosystem: Host-associated > Plants > Roots > Rhizosphere >...
ACGTGCCGGTCGCGGGGCCCAAGGAAACCGAGACGCCGGACGTCGACAACGCCCCGCCGGAGGCGGTGGAAGCGATGCCCCCGTCGGTGCTGCCGAGCGAGCCGCCGGTCGAGGTCGTGAGCGGCGGCGGCGGCAGCGCGGGCTCACCCGCCGTTCCCGCGGATCCGGCCTCGACGCCCGGGCCGGCGGAAAACGGCTCGTCGAGCGTGCGTGACGTGGAGCTCGCGCCGGGCATTCCCGACCTCGTGCGCGGCCGCCGCCCGGTGTCGCCGCCCATGGCCCGCATGGCCGAAGTCGAAGGCCAGGTCGAGGTGCGCTTCACCATCGACTCGGGGGGCGTGACCTCAATCCAGAACGTGAACGGCAGCGATCAGCTCAAGGAAGCGGCCGAGTCCCTCGTGCGCTCCTGGACGTTCCGGCGCGCGGCCGCCCACCGCGTGTTTGCCCTGGCGCTCATCGAGTACAAGACGTCCGGCTCGAAGGCGCGCATCCGGCCCGTCCCCTGACCCCCTATCCGGACGAGACGCCGCCTCTTGGGGGGCGAGCGCCGTGATCTCCCGGCTCTCCGTGACGAGCTGGGTCCTGTACGACCTGGCGAACACGATCTTCTCGATGGGAATCGTGTCCCTGTACTTCTCCCTCTACGTCCTCGATGTGTCGGGCGCGGGCAACGCCGATCGCCACTACGGGTACACCAACGCCGTCTCGATGGGGATCATCTTCATCCTGTCGCCCCTGCTGGGCGCCCTCACCGACCGCGCCCCCCGGCGCGTGCCGTTCCTCACGGTGTCCACCCTGATCTGCGTGGGCTTCACCGCCCTCCTCGGACAGGGCCTGTGGCCGTCGCTCGTCTTCTTCGTGATCGCGAACATCGCCTACCAGGCGGGGCTGCAGTTCTACGACGCCCTGCTCCCCGAGGTCAGCACCGAAGAGAACCGCGGCTGGATCGGCGGCGTCGGCGTGGGCGTCGGCTACTTCGGCTCGTTCATCGCCATCGGGACCGGCATGGTGATGCTGCAGAAGCTTCACACCGGCTGGCCGGCGGTGTTTCAGGTCATCGCCGCCGAGTTCCTGGTGTTCGCGCTGCCGGCGTTCTTCTGGATCCGCGAGCGCGGCAACCCCGACGCGCGGCCGTTCTCGACGGCCGCCATCCGCGAGGCCTTCCACCAGGTGATCGAGACCCTCCGCAACAGCCAGCGGTATCCGGGGCTCTTTCGTTTCCTGATCGGGCGCGTGTTCTACACCGACGCCGTCAACACCGTGATCGCGATCATGGGTCTGTACGTCACCAGCGTGGCGGTGCGTGCCGGCTACGCGGCGGAGAAGGGCAAGGCCATGGCGCAGCTCATCATGCTCGTGGCGGTGACGTGCGCCGTCGTCAGCGGCTTCGTCTGGGGACGCATCGTCGACCGGATCGGGTCGAAGCGCACGCTCGACTACGTGCTCTATCTCTGGATGGTGGTGCTGGTGGCGGCCGCCCTCTTCGGCCTCTTCTCGCTGCCGTTGTCGCTGTTCTATCTGATCGCCGCCGGCGCCGGCATCGCGATGAGCGGCGGCAACGCCGCCGACCGCATCCTCATGCTGCGCCTCGCCCCACCCGAGCGCATCGGCGAGTTCTACGGCCTTTACGGCATGGTCGGGCGCTTTTCCGCCATAACCGGACCGCTCCTGTGGGGAATCATTGTCGGGGAGCTCTTCAGGGGGCGCCCCGACATCGGACAGCCGGTGGGAATCCTGGTGATGGCGGCGATGGTCGTCGTCGGTTACTGGGTGCTCCGCCCCGTGCGCGACTAGGGGTCAGGTCTGTTGTTTGTCGTCTACGGACCCTCCTGACGCCTGCCGGCGTCCAATCACCGTGCGGGAGGTCCCATGATCCTGGCCTTCGTCGTGCTCGCGTGTCCCTGCCTGTTACCGCCCGACCTCGAGGAGCGCCGCGCGCGTGAGGACAAGTTCTCGGCTGCCGCCGCGACGAGCGCCGACTGGCTGCGCGGGCAGGCCGTTGCCGAGGCCCGCCGGCTCGGTACGAGCCACCGGTGGGCCGGCGAGTACGACTACTACGCGGGCGAAGGCTCCGGACCGGCGGCGCTGACGCTGGCCCCGAACGCCGGCTTCGCGTTCGAGTCGCACGCCTGCGGTGAGATCGACGATCGCAACGTCGGCGCCGTCACGGAGGAGGGCGATCGCGTGCGGCTGCATCCGGCCTACATCGAAAGCCAGCCGCGCGAGACGGAGATGCCGGTGGAGTACGTGGCGATCGCGTCGGGCTCGCGGCGCTACCTCGTGCCGCCCGACGCGCTGCAGGAGTTCTGCAACGCCGTCAACCGCGGTGACCAGCCGTACTTCCTGCAGCGGCGCGGCGGCGGTCAGACCGCCGGGATCCCGGCCACCGCCGACGGCCCCCTCGACTGCGTGCTCGCGCGGCCGCTCTGGACACGCATCACTTCCGTCGGTCCTCCTCGCGTCGAGAACGGCGGCCAACGGTACGACACCGTCGCCACGACGGTGACCTTGGGCGCCGGGCGGCGGGACGGCGTGCGCGAAGGGTCGGTGTTCCTGATCCAGGCCACCGGCATCTTCGACGAGGAGGAGCTCGTCGTCACGAAGGTCGGCGAGAGATCCTCCCAGGCCGAGCTCTCGATCTGGGCCGAGGCCGGCACGCGGCGCACGCCGGGCGTCGGGTGGCCGGTCACCACGCGGAGGCGGGCAACCGAGCGCTAGCGGCGAGAGACGCGCCAACGCACGCCACGACGGGCCAGGCCCTGGCGAAGCGCGTCGTAGGCCTTGGGGTCCCGGCCCAGCATCTCGAGCGGGATCACGCCGGTCCTCTTGATCCCGCCGCGCGCGGCCAGCTCCGCCACCGCCGCGCAGGTCATCGCCGTCGTGCGCGTCATGGCGGTGAGCCCGCCGCGCCGGCGCTCCACGAGTGTCGCCCGCGCGCCGTCGGCCACGACGTCGAGCACCACGAGATCGTCCGGCTTCGGCCGCACCCAGGCCGTCTCGAAGACGGGCAACACCAACTCCGGCCGCGCAAAGAATCCGAGATCAGCCAGCGCCTGCATGCGCGCGGCGTGGCCGGGCCAGCGGAGCGTCTTCTCGAACATGTCGCGTGCCGGCAACGTGCGCAACAGCGTGCGCAGGCCGTCGCTGAAGAATGCCTCGAGGGCGCCCACCCGTGGCACGCGCACCGTCTCGACGCCGGAGAGCGCCGGCACCGTCACCACGCGCCCCGCCTTCTTGATGCGCGCCGGGCGCGTGTATTCCTCGATCAGGTCGTCGAGCGACCACGTCGCCACGTAGTCCTGCTCGCGGCGCGCGGCAATGCCGCCCACGCGGATCTCGACGCGGCGCGGCCGCGGCTTCGCGATGTGGCCGAGGATGAGGTTCGAGATGCCGGGCGACAGGCCCGCGTCCGGCACGAAGGCGATCCCGGCGCGACGCGCGGCGCGATCGAGCGTGAACGAATCCTCGGCGAAGAAGCTGACGTCGACCGTCGGCCGGCGCGCCTCGATGGCGGCCTGCGCCGCCGCGAAGCCGAACCGCGACGGCAGGGCGCCGACGACGAGGTCGAAGCGCGCGATCACGCGGTCGAGATCCCTGCCCCCGAGGTCGCGCACGATCGACCGCGCCCCTCGGACGCGCACCCGCCGGGCATCGGCCACGGTCACGTCGAACGATCGCGCGAGGTCGGCCGCGATCACCGAGCCCTGCCGCCCGCCGCCGAGGACGAGGATCTTCATGGGTGAGCGATCGTAACTCCGTTGACGCGAGCAGCGTCAACGGGCGGCCCGTGTCGAGCAACTGGTTCCGGGGCCAGTGCTCACCAGGCGACACGACCTGGAGGCCAAACCTGACCCCGCCGCGGAAGAGCACGGCGACGATCTGAACCGCAACGGATGCGGTTACTTTCGGTGCCCACTGACAGTCGCTGACACACGAACGCGCGCGGGCGGGGCAAGATACTGCGCATGCGGCGGTGGAGCCTCGTCCTGTTCGCGGCCGTTTCCGTGATGCTCCTCGTGTTCGGGGTCGTAGCGGACCGCGCGCTGGAAGGACAGGCGCGGAGCGCACGCGAAGCGGCGGCAGCGGACGCCGCAGAGACGGCACGCCTCTCCGCCCGCGCGGTGGCCGCCGCCCTCGCGCAGACCGAGCAGGCGGTTTTGTCGAGCATCGTCCCCGACGGCGTCGTCGTCGAGCGCGCCTTCGTCGAACCGGCCGCCACCGTCCCCGAGCCCTCGACGGTTCAGTATCGGCGGCGACGCCGCGCCGATCTCGTCACGCTGCTGCAGTCTACGAAGGCCACCTCGAGCGGCCTGCCCGAAGCCGTCGTCGCCCACCTCGCGCTGCAGAGCGGGCCCGCGCTATCGCTAGCGGGCGATGCGCCGGATGTCGTGCGGCGCCTTCTGGACGGCGAGCTCCCGGTGCGGCGCGACGACCTCCCGGCGCTGGCCGCCGCCCTCGGCGTCGGCTCGGATCCCCGTGTCGCACAGCTTCAGGATCGACTGCGGCGGGCGCCCGACGCTGGGGATCTGCCGGCGGCGCCCGTGTTTCGCCGGGAGAGACATCGGGATGCCGTCGAGGGCTGGACCAACGCCGGCGGTCAGCGCCTTCGCTACTCGCAGTCGGTGCCGAGCGTGCTGGCCCTGGCGCGCGTGCCCGCCGAGACCATTGTCAGCAACGGCACCGGCGCCCTCGTGCCCGACATCGACGGCTTCGGGCTTCACGTCCCGCCGCGCGCTCCGGGGCTCTTGCGGCTGCGCGCGCTGCGCATCGCCCTCTGGTTCGCCATCGGCGCGTCGATCCTCTGCCTCGTCGGCGTCCGACGTGCGCTGGCCGCGGAGTCGCGCGCCAATGCACGGGAGAAGGCCTTCCTCACCAGCGTCACCCATGAGCTGCGCACGCCCCTGGCCGCCATCCGCCTCTTCGGCGAGACGCTGGCCGAAGGCCGCGGCGATGCGCGCGAATACGGCGCGCTGGTGGCCGACGAGAGCCATCGTCTCGAAGGGCTCGTCGAGCGCGTCCTGGCCGCCACGCGTGCCGGCGAGCGCCCCCGCTTCGCGGAGACCGAGCCCGGCGCGCTGCTACGCTCGGCCCTCGACCTCATCGCCCCGCGGGCCGAACGACGGGCGGTGACACTCACCTGCCGCGCGGAGGCTCCGTTGCCCGTCGCGCTGTGGGACGCGGACGCCGTCCGGCGCGCGCTGCTCAACCTCCTCGACAACGCCGTCAAACACGGACGCGAAGGCGGCCACGTCGAGGCGCGGGCGGAGGCCAGCGGCGAGCTCGTGCAGCTGTCCGTTCAGGACGACGGGCCGGGCATCGGCCCGCGCGAGCGCCGAGGCCTCTTCGAACGATTCGCCCGCGGCGCGTCCGACGCGCCCGGTACCGGCCTCGGCCTGCATCTGGCCGAGCAGGTGGCCCGCGCCCATGGCGGACGGGTCGATCTCGTGACCGCCGAGGGGCGCGGCTGCACGTTCACGCTGCTCCTGCCCGTACGGCCGCCGAGCGCGCCGGCAGTGGATCCATCGGCATGAGACCGCGCGTCCTGATCGTCGAGGACGAGCCCGCGCTCGCCCGCGGCCTCGCCGACAACTTCCGCGACGACGGCTACGACGTGCAGGTCCTGACCCGCGGCGATCGCGCGGTGGCGACGATCCGCGAGACGCGCCCCGACCTCGTCGTCCTCGACATCCTCCTGCCCGGCCGCTCCGGCCTCGACGTCCTGCGCGATCTCCGCGGGGCCGGCGACCGCGTGCCCATCCTGATGTTGACGGCCAAGGGCGACGTGGTCGACCGCGTGATCGGCCTCGAGCTCGGGGCCGACGACTACCTGCCGAAGCCGTTCGCCATCCGCGAGCTCCTCGCCCGCGCCCGCGCGCTGCTGCGCCGCGTGCAGACCCCGCGCGCCACCGACGTCGGCGAGATCGTGGTGGGCGGCGTGCGTTTCGACTTTGCGGCCATGATCGCCACCGGCCGCGACGGGGCGCTCGATCTCACACCCCACGACATCCTCGTGTGCAAGGTGCTGGCCGCGCGCCGCGGCGAGGTGGTTCCCCGTGCCGACATCGTCGAGGAGGTCTGCGGCCTGGAGTCGGATGCCACGCTGCGCAAGGTCGACAACCACATCATGGCCCTGCGCCGCGCGGTGGGCGACGACCCGCGCCGCCCGCGGTGGATCCACACCGTCCGCGGCGAGGGATACCGCCTGGCACCGGCTGACAAACCCTGACATGTCCCCGACACCCGCCCCACGCGAACGCGGCATCCTCCGTCGCAGGAGGCAGGACATGAAAGGCATCGTCTTCGCGCTGCTGGCCGCGGCCGCACCCCTTGCGGCCGCCGACGTGGCTTCGTCAGTGACGGACCGGATGGCACAGGGAAAGCTCGCCGCCGACCTGGGGGACAACGCCGCCGCCACCCGCGCGTTCTCCGCGGTCGCCGAGGATCGGAGCGCCGCCGCGGCCGTGCGGATCGAGGCCCTCATCCGGCTCGGCTCCGCACGCCGATCCGCGGGAGACCACGAGGGCGCGCTCAAGGCCTTCGAGCGCGCGTCGAAGGACCCTGCCCTCGATCGCGGGACGAAGGCACTGCTCGTGCAGGCCTTGGGCGGCGCCCTGCCCGGCAGCGAGCGATGGGACGCTGTCTGGAAGGACGTGACGTTCGTCGTCGACCGCGGAAACGCCGCACGGCCCGGCCTCGCCATCCGCTGGCCCGACGCCGATCAGGTGAAGGCCGAGTACAAGGGCGAGGTCGTGGACCTCGATATCAAGGACGGGGACATCGTCGATGTTCTCCGACTGTTCGGTGACATTGGCGACGTCAATGTGCTCATCGACCCCGCCGTACAGGGTTCGGTGACGATCAAGCTCGAACACATGCCCTGGGAACAGGCGCTAGACGCCATCACGACGCAGCGTGGGCTGGCCTGGCACCGCGATGACCGCGTCGTGTCGGTGTCCCGAAGCGGGCGTCTGCCCGGCACGAAGCGATACACCGGCGAGCCGATCACGATGGACTTCAAGAACGGGGACCTCCAGGACGTAATGAGGCTGTTCAGCGATATCAGTGAGCTCAACGTGGTCGCCGGCCCCGGTGTCGGAGGGAAGTTGAGCCTGAAGCTCCACGAGGTGCCGTGGGACCAGGTTTTCGACCTCGTACAGCAAATGCACGGCCTGTCGTCGCGGCGCGAGGGCAACGTGATCTGGGTGACGACCGGCTGGATGCCGCCGACGCGCGCCTGGTCGGGGAAGCCCATCGACGTGGACCTGAAGGACAAGGACCTGGCGAGCGCCTTCGACACGATCGCCACAGCCGCCGGCGTCGAAGTGGCGATCGACCCGCAGGTGCAGGCGCGCCTCGCCGACCCAGACTATCTGGGCACACGGTCGATGACGCTCCGGCTCAAACAGGTTCCGGGCGACCACGCCCTCGACCTCGCGGCGCGGGTGAGCGGTCTGGCCGTCGACCGCGACGGCACCCGCTTCACCGTGCGACCGCTCGTACGGCGGCGCGGCAACTTCCGCGGTACCGGCGGCCTCGCCTCGTTCGGCATCGGCGAGGTCGTCGTCCGCGGCGTCGTCAACCGAAAGAGCGGTGGACGCCTGGCCTTCGTACTGGGGCCGGACAATTGCACGTACTTTCCGGGGGTCAAGCAGCAACTGCTCGACGGAACGATCACGGCCATCGATGCGACCGGCGTGACATTCGAGCAGACACAGGACGGCGGAGGTACGCGCACGGTGAAGAAGCCGATACAAGGCGTGGACGAGGCCCCGGCGCCTGTCTTCGATCCAAGCCGAAGCGCGACGGTCCCGGCTCCATCGGACCCCGCGCCGCCGGGCGATCTCCTACGAGGCGTCGATACGCGCGTGGTGGCGCCCCGACTGCGCAAGAGGGTCTCCATTGCCAAGCCGCTGCGCGCGACTGCGGCCAAGGTCACGGGAACCGTGATCCTGGCTGTGCTTGTCGACAAGGAGGGGAAGCCGGCCGACGTCAAGCTGCTCCAGAAGATCCAGCATCCCCTCGGCCAAGAGTGCAACGAGGCCGCGGTGGCGGCGGTGAAGCAAATGCGATGGGACCCGGCGACCAAGGGCGGTGCGCCGGTGCAGGTGTGGATACGCATCAAGATTCCGTTCTCGGCGACGGGCGCGACTGTGAAGGAAGAGCAATGACAAGTGTCTGCGCCGTGGCCGTCGCGCTTCTAGGAGCGGCGGCGGATCACGACTTCCGGCGTCGACGCGCCTTCAGCGCCTTCACCCATCGTCGATCCTCATCCAGCGCCTTGCGGGCACGGGCCGCCTCGCCCGCGTCGAGAAACGCCGTCTCGGCGAACCGTGCTTCCAGGATCGGCAACGAAAGGACGCCTTCCCGCAGCCCCGGCCGGATCCACTGGCGGTCGCGGGGCTCGAGACGTGCGTACTTGGAGACGGCCACATCGTTCGGCTCGACGAACCATGCGACCACGCCTGCCACAAGCTCGATTCGGATGAGCCGCGCTTCCCAGCCCTGCGGCAGCGTGGCCACGCGGGGCGAGGTCGGATCCAGGTAGTAGCCATGCTCGGCTTCGAAGGGACTCCCCTGGCCAAGGCTCTTCGTGAGGTCGAAGGTGCGTCCGGGGTCCTTCCGGCAGTAAGCATCGACATCGATCGACGCGGCCATGCGAGCCGGCACGCGTCCCTCGTGGCCGAGAACGGAGAGACTCCCCAGAACGACGTAGTCCGTGTGCCCGCAGAGGTCGCGGGCGGCCGCGAACAAACGCGCGAGGTCTTCTCGCTTCATTCCGCCGCGGGCGCCAGCGCGAACGCCCAGGGCGAGTTCTGGAACAGCGCGTCGGTCCATTCGTCGTCGCGCAGGAGAGACCGTGCCACCCGGCTCACCGACCCCGCCAGCATCCGGCGCCACCGCACGATGTAGTGCGGGCTGCACAGATGGTCGCGTTCCCAGCGGTCGACGTTGGCGCCGGCCTCGGCGACGAGCGCCCGCGCCCGTGACGTCGGCGCCATCAGCAGGCCTGTGGCGAGCATCGCGTGGCGATGCCGGCGGTCCAGGCGACGCACGCTCTCCTGCGCCCGCGCCAAGGCGGTCTCACCGGCGCCTTGCGCGCCCGGCACCACTGCCGTCAGCTCGAGGTCCAGAGCTTCACAGATCCGCGTCAGGGTGCCGAGCCGGAAGTCCTGGTCGGCGCCCGCCTCGAAGCGCGCGATCGAGACACGGCTCGTGCCGCTGCGCTCGGCGAGCTGCGCCTGGCTGAGCGCCTTCTGGGTACGGGCGGCGCGCATCTGGGCACTGAGATGGGTGTATCTCATAGGCCACAATTGTATCGTATTAGATACAAGAGCCGGCGACGACCGGGTTACGGAGTCAGCGCAGCGCGGCTCCCCCCGACATCGCGCGCAGGAGCGAGCGCGCGTCGGAGACGTCCTGGGACAGCTCCCAGTTCATGAGCCCGCCGCCGTTCGCGAGGGCGAGCTGGCGCTTCTGGGCGATCAGCGTGGTGCCGTTGTACCAGTTGGTCGCGCCCTGGTAACTGCAACTGTTGGCGGTTTCGGCGCAGCCGGCGGCGAGCAGCGTGCTGTACGCCGCCCAGCTCGGCCGCGCGTAGAACGGGACGCCGAGGACGGCCTTGGCGGCAGGCAGGCCGCGGTCGCGCCAGTATCGGAGCGAGCTCTCGGCGTAGGCGTAGCTCGAGTGATCGGCGTTGTTGGCGTCGTACGCCATGATCTGCAGGTAGTCGACGTCGCCGAAGACCGCCGGCGGCACTCCGCCGCCCGTCGTGCCCTGAGCCACCACCGCCGCCGTGCACAGCTTGCCGCGGGCGTGCAGCGCGGAACACAGCTCGCTCATCAGCTCCTGGTAGCGGACGCCAGAGGGACCGGGGTCCGGATACTCCCAATCGATGTCGATGCCGTCCAGGGCGTAGCGATCGACCACGGCGACGCAGTCCTGCACGAACACGGAGCGGCTGCCCGCGCTCGCGGCCAGCGCCTCGAACGCGCTGTCGTTGCCGTCGTTCCAGCCGCCGATCGAGAGGAGCACGCGAACACCATTCGCATGCGCGGTGGCGGCCAGGCTCGCGAGCTTCGAGGCGTTCTCGATCGGCAGGAGCGTGCCGCCGGGGCTGGGCAGCGCGAAGGCGTAGTTGATATGGGTGAGATACGGGTACTGCACGCTCCCGACGGAGCCCGCCCACGACGGCAAATAGCCGATCTGCTTGAAGCCGTCCGGGGCCGGCGCGGAGCCGGCGTTGCTGGTAGCGGCGGGAGTCGGCTCATTGGGCGTGGTCGCCGCCCCGCAGGCGATGTGCACCACCAGAGCCACGGCCACAAGCGGGACGGCGGAGCGCGCTGACTTCATGGGCCCTTGCCGGCAGAGTCTATCCGAATGCCGCGGTCAGTGTTTCCGGCCCCAGATCAGGATGCGCTTGAAGGCGAATAGATACGGCCCCTCGCCGATGACCGACAGCAGCTCGCGGCGATAGGCCTCGAGGAAGCGCGCGAAGTCGGCCTCGCTCAGACGGGCCTGGTACGCCGTGAGCAGCGTGCCGCGCGTCCACTCCACGACGTCGCTTCCTGAAGGCAGGACGTCGGGGTACACCTGGACTCGGCAGAGCGGCACCGGGAAGCCGTTCGCGAACAGGATCTCCGCATATCGGTCGACCGGGAGCGCCCGGATGACGCGCCCGTCACCTGCGAAAACACCCGGGAACAGGCGCCGCGCCGTCTCGCGTGCGATCCGGTGCGAGGGGTGCTCGTCGTTCGCAGGTATCTGGAGCGCGACCTGGCCGCCGGGCGCCACCCATCCCAGCACCCGCGGGAGCAGGGACTCGTGATCGGGCACCCACTGCAGGGCGGCGTTGGAGAAGACCAGGTCCAGCGGAGCCGCGGGCGCGAAGTCCGCAATGTCGCATCGCTCGAAGCGCAAGCCCGGCCGGGCCCAGGGCGCCGACCGCGCCAGCATCTCGGGCGAGGAATCGATACCGAGCACCTCCCGGAGGCGCAGGCGCGAGGGCAGCTCGCGCGTCAGCTCCCCCGTTCCGCAGCCGAGATCGACGGCGGAGCGGAGCTCGCCGGGTTGGACGAGATCCAGCAGGTCGTAGAAGGGCCGGGCGCGCTGCGACTTGAACTTCTCGTACTGATTGGGGCTCCACATGACCCGATGGTGCCCGTTTCAAGATATAGAACACAAGCGAATGATATTCATATAATTCATTCTCATGTGGAATATGTTGGACGGGCTGGAGGCGCTCATCGGCCTCCAGGCGAACGGGACGGTGAGCGAGGCGGCCGTCCGGCTCCGGCTGACGCAGTCCGCGGTGAGCAAGAGGATCAAGGCCCTCGAATCGACGCTCGGACACACGCTGGTGGAGCCCGACGGGCGCCGGCTGAAGCTGACCTCGGCCGCGCTGACGCTCCTGGCTCGCGCCCGGCCGCTGGTCGCCGAGCTCAACGGCCTCGCCTCGCTCCGCGGGGGCCCCGAGAGCCGCGAGCTCTCGGTCGCGGTGTCGGATTCGATCGCGTCGTCGTGGGGGCCGAGGCTCCTGGAGCGCGCCCTGTCGGCCGCGCGCGGGATCACCCTCGAGATCCACGTCGACCGCAGCCTCTTGCTGCTGGAGCGCCTCCGCCTGGGCCAGTACGATCTGGGTGTCGTGACCGGTCGACCGGCCGGCGCAGGCCTGGTGTGGACGCGGCTCGCCGAGGAGCCGATGGTCCTGGTCGGGGCCAGGGGTGCCGACGCCCGGCGCAAGATCCTCACCATCGAACAGGCCTCGGGCACGTGGCGGGAGATCGGGCACCAGGCCCTCGGTCACCCGAAGATTCAGGGGCGCGAGCTCGTCTTCCTGGAGTCGTTCGCGGCCGCCGCCCAGATGGCCAGGGCGGGCTTCGGACGCGCGCTGGTCCCGCTGGGGACGGCGAGCGCGCTGGGGTTTCGCGGCGCCGAGGTCGAGACACTCTCACCACGCCTGCGCCGGCAGATTCACTTCGTCGGGAGGAAGGGCCTCCTGGGCCTGGCCAGCGTTCGGACGTTCGAGGCGGCGCTGGCGAAGGCGGCGTCGACCACGATTCGCTGACCGCGCCGGCTTCCGCGATACGATCGGAAGTGCCCCTCATCCGGTCGCTCATCGGAATCAACGTGGCCGTGTGGCTGTTGTGGTCGTTCGCCGGCCAGGATCCGGAGACTGCTCTTTATGGGTTCATGGTCGAGCATTTCCTCGTCAGCCGCGTCCATCTCGCGGCCGGGCACTTCTGGACGCTTCTGACCTCGGAGTTCTCGCACCAGCAGCCGTGGCATCTCGCTCTCAACATGGTGGTCCTCTACAGCTTCGGCGGGGTCCTGGTCCGCCGGTGGCGCGCGAAGACATTCCTCGTCTTCTATCTGGCCGCCGCGATCGTGGCGTCGCTTGCCCACGTGGCCGTGGGGCTGCTCATCGGGCGTGACGCGGCGGCGCTCGGGGCGTCGGGCGCCACGGCGGCCCTGCTCGCTGCCTTCAGCGTCTTCCATCCGCGCCATCGCATCCTCGTCTTCGGCGCCATCCCCGTGCCGGCCTTCGTCGGCGCGCTGCTCTTCGTGGCTGTCGACGTGTGGGGCGTCGTCGCTCAGAGCACGGGCGGCGGCCTCCCCATCGGCCACGGCGCACACCTCGGCGGCGCGGCGTTCGGGTTTCTGTATGCCTGGCTCAGGCGTGATCCCGCGGAGTGGCGGCCGTCCGACGAGGAGGTAGTGGCGCTCATCGAGAAGGCGCGCGCGGGTGGCCTCGACGCGCTGAACGAAACGGAGCGGACGAGGCTCGAGGCCATCCTGCGACAGGCCCGCGGCCAGTAGTCGCAGGGAAAAGCGAAGGGCAGGCCGTTCGGGCCTGCCCTCGAGTTTGAGAACGGCGTGTGTCCGGAAGCTACTCGGCGTCGGCCTCGGCTTCCTTCTTCTTGCGGGACTTCTTGGGCTTGTCCTCGGCCTTGTCCGCCGCGGCTTCCCCGCCCTTGGCTTCCTTGGCGTCCTTGGCCTCGCCCTTCTCGGCCTTCTTCTTGCTCTTCTCTTCCTTCGCCTTCGGCTGGTACTCGGAGCCCAGCAGCTCGACGATGGCCATCTCGGCACCGTCGCCCTGGCGGGGTCCCAGCTTCAGGATGCGGGTGTAGCCGCCGGGCCGCGTCGCGTAGCGGACGCCGAGGCTCGAGAAGAGCTTCTGTACGATCTTGGGATCACGGATGACGCGGGCCACCTCGCGGCGCGCGGCCACGCCGCCGTCCTCACGCTTGGCGATGGTGATCAGCTTCTCCGCGTAGGGCCGCAGCTCCTTCGCCTTCATGAGCGTGGTGCGGATGCGCTCATGCTCGAACAGAGAGGTGGCCATGCTGCGGAGCGTGGCCAAGCGATGGGAGGTGACGCGGCCCAGTTTCCGGTGTGCTACTCGGTGTCTCATAGGTTCCTACACGGTAGTCAACAGTCGACAGTTCACAGTCGACAGTGGGTTAGCCGCGGCTTTCCTCCGCCTGAGCCTGCGGCGCGCCGGGATAGTTGTCGAGCTTCATCCCGAGCGACAGGCCCATCGTGGCCAGGATCTCCTTGATCTCGTTCAGCGACTTGCGGCCGAAATTCTTCGTCTTGAGCATCTCGGCCTCGGTCTTCTGCACGAGCTCGCCAATGGTGCGGATGTTGGCGTTCTTCAGGCAGTTGTAGGACCGCACCGACAGCTCCATCTCGTCGACGCTCTTGCCGAGCTTGTCGTACCACTGGGCGCTCTCGGCCTCGGGGATCTCCGCCGGCGTCTCTTCCTCGTCCTCGTCCTCGATGTTGATGAAGATCGCGAGGTGATCGCGCATCAGCTTCGAGGCGAGGCCCACGCCGTCACGGGGCGTCACCGCGCCGTTCGACCAGACCTCGATCGTGAGCTTCTCGTAGTCCGTGGCCTGTCCGACGCGGGCGTTCTCGACGAAGTAGTTGACCTTCTTCACCGGGGAGTGGACGGAATCCACCGGGATCCAGCCGATCGAGAGGTCCTCGTCGAAATTCTTGTCGGCCGAAACGTAGCCGCGGCCCTGCTTCACGCGCAACTCGACGGAGAGGGTGGCTCCCGGCGAGAGGTGCGCGATGTAGGCGTCGGGATCGAGGATGTCGATGTCGGCGTCGGGCGTGATGTGCTTCGCGAGCACGTCGCCGGGCTCCGACGTCTTCAGGATGAGCGTCTTCGGATGATCGACGTGAAGCTTCAGCGGGATCCGCTTCAGGTTCAGGATCAGGTCCGTGGTGTCTTCCTTGGCCCCGGGGATCGGCGAGAACTCGTGGAGGACGCCCTCCACGCGCACCGCGGTGATGGCCGCGCCCTCGATCGACGAGAGCAGGACGCGCCGCAGCGCGTTGCCCACGGTGGTGGCGAACCCGCGCTCGAACGGCTGCGCGAAGAAACGCCCGTAGTGGTCCGTGAGGCTGTCCCGATCGACCTCGAGACGCTTCGGCTTCTGGAATCCCTTCCACAGCATGCTTTCGACTACTCCTCTATCTTGCGATCACGATTCACGGGTGAGGCGCGTTTCGCACGACGCCCCCACCCCATTTCCTTGAAAAGGACCCAGCCTTACTTCGAGTACAACTCGACGATCAGCTGCTCCTGGATCGGGAAGTTCACGTCGTCACGGGCGGGGAGCGACAGCACCTTGCCCTTGAAGGCGGCGGAGTCGAGCTCCAGCCACTTGGGCACGCCGCGTCCCTTCACGGATTCGACCGAGGCCACCACCAGCGCGTTCTTCGACGCGCGGGAGGACAGCGCGATCTGGTCGCCGACACGCACCTGGAACGAGGGCACGTTCAGCTTCTTCTCGTTGACGAGCACGTGGCCGTGGCGCACGAGCTGCCGCGCCTGGTCGCGCGAGCTGCCGAAGCCGAGGCGATAGACGACGTTGTCGAGCCGCCGCTCCAGCTTGGACAGGAGCTGCTCGCCGACGACGCCCTTCTCCTGCGACGCACGGTCGAAGGTCAGGCTGAACTGACCCTCCTGCATGCGGTACAGGCGCTTCACCTTCTGCTTCTCGCGGAGCTGCAGGCCGTAGCCCTGGAGCTTGGCCTTCACTCTGCCCGTCTTGCCGTGCTGGCCCGGGGCATAGTTCCGCTTCTCGATCGCGCACTTCTCCGTGAAGCAGCGCTCGCCCTTCAGGAAGAGCTTCATGCCTTCCCGGCGGCACAGACGGCAAACAGGTCCGGTATATCTCGCCACAGTTCTGCTCCGTTACACGCGCCGCCGCTTGGGCGGACGGCAACCGTTATGCGGGATCGGGGTCACGTCCCGGATCGATTTGATCTCGACGCCCGCGGCCTGGAGGGCGCGGATGGCCGACTCGCGGCCGCTGCCCGGGCCCTTCACGCGGATGTCCGCGGAGCGCAGGCCCGAGTCCTTGGCCGCCGCCGCCGCCGCCGAGGCCGCCTGCTGCGCCGCGAAGGGCGTGCCCTTGCGCGAGCCCTTGAACTGCAGGGTGCCGGCGCTGGCCCAGCTCACCACGTTCCCCTCGAGGTCCGTGATGGTGACGTGGGTGTTGTTGAAGGAGGCGTACACGTGGATGATCCCGTGGGCCACGTGCTTCTTTTCCTTCTTGCTCTTCTTGCCGCCGGTGGCGGGTTTGGCTGGAACTGCCATATCGGTCTCCTACTAACCCTTCGGGCCCGCGGACTTGGGCTTCGCGATCATGCCCTTGCGCGGACCCTTGCGCGTGCGGGCGTTGGTGTGCGTCCGCTGACCGCGCACCGGAAGGTTCCGGCGGTGGCGCATGCCGCGGTACGAGCCGATCTCCATCAGGCGCTTGATGTTCATGGAGACTTCCTTGCGGAGGTCTCCTTCGACACCGCCCTCGCCGTCGATGACCTTGGCGATCTTGGCGCCCTCTTCCTCGGACAGGTCCTTGACCCGGACGGAGAGGTCGATGCCCGCCTTGGCGAGGATGCGCCGGCTGCGAGCCGGGCCGATGCCGTAGATGTACGTGAGCGCGACTTCGACGCGCTTGCCGCGCGGGAGATCGACGCCTGCAACGCGTGCCATGCTTACCCCTGCCTCTGCTTATGCTTCTGATTCGCGCAGATGATCCGGACCACCCCCTGGCGGCGGACCACCTTGCACTTCACGCAGATCTTCTTGACCGACGATCGCACCTTCATGGCGAAACCTTTCTAACAACCCTTCCACGGCCCTGATCGTACGGCGACAGCTCCACGACCACCTCGTCCCCTGGCCGCAACCGGAGCAGCGAGGAGGCCGGCGGCACGTGGACCGTCACCGAAGAGCGCCGCGAATCGTTCAGGATGACGCGAAACATCGCATTTGGCAACTGTTCCGCGACGACCCCCGATATTTCCAAGCGTTCCCCGCATTTCATCCATGCGCCCGCTGCTCCTGTCCGTACGGGTATGGCTCCGACAGGATCCATGGACCGAACTGGGTGACCGCGACAGTCAGCTCGTAGTGGGCGGAGAGACTGCCGTCGGCGGTGACGGCCGTCCACTCGTCCTCCAGCATCTCCGTCTCGCCGGTACCGATGTTCACCATCGGCTCGATGGCCAGGCACATCCCCGCCACCAGGCGCGGCCGCTGCCCGGGCGGGCCGAAGTTGGGCACCTCGGGCTCCTCGTGCAGGCGCGTGCCGATCCCATGGCCGGTGAAGCCCTGCGCGAGCGAATAGCCGTGGCGCTCCGCATGCTGCTGCACCGCGTAACCGATGTCGCCCACGCGTTTGCCGAGGCGGCACTGCTCGATGCCGGCGAACAGCGACTCCTGCGTGACCTTCATGAGCTTCTGCGCTTCGGCGGTGATCTTGCCCACCGCCACCGTGCGCGCGGCGTCGCCGTAGTAGCCCTCGACGATGGCGCCGAGGTCGAGTCCGACGATGTCGCCTTCGACCAGCTTCCGCTTGCTCGGGATGCCGTGCACGATCTCGTCGTTCACCGACACGCACAGGCTCGCCGGATACGCCCGGCCGCGGACCTTGTACCCGAGGAACGCGGGCTTGGCCCCGGCGCCCACGATCTTGTCGTGGGCGATCTTGTCGAGCTCCTTGGTCGTCACCCCCGGTACGGCCGCCTTCTCGAGGGCGTCCAGGGTCTCCACCACCAGAGTGCACGCGCGGTGCATCTTCTGCAGCTCGGCCCAGGATTTCGTCTTGATACTCACCGCGCCGCCTCCCGCGGGACGCTCAGCGTCGAGAGGAGCGATTGGAACACCTCGTCCGGCGCACGGAAGCCGTCGATATCGTGAACGCGGGCGCGCTTGCGGTAGTACTCCACGAGAGGCGCCGTCAGCACGTCGTAGTCCTTGAGGCGCCGCTCGACCGCCGTTTCCTTGTCGTCCTCGCGCTGGATGATGGCGGTGCCGTCCTTGTCGCAGATGCCTTCGCGCTTGGGCGGGTTGTTGTGGATGTGATAGGTCGCCTGGCAGCTCGGGCACCAGCGGCGGCCGGACAGGCGCTTGAGCAGCTCATTGTGCGGCACGTCGAAGCGGAAGACGGTGAACTCCGCGGGCTCGGACGCGCCGTCGCCCGCCTTCCCGAAGGCCTCCGCCTGGCCGACCGTGCGCGGGAAACCGTCGAGCAGGTAACCCTTGGCGGCATCCGGCTGCGCGAGGCGGTCGTTGATCATGCCCACGAGCAGGTCGTCGGGTACGAGCTGCCCCTTCTCGATGAGGGGCGCCGCCTTCTGGCCGAGGGCGGTGTCGCGCGCGATCGCGTCGCGGAGCATGTCGCCCGTCGAGATCCGTGGGATGCCCAGGTGCGTGGCCAGCCGCGCGGCTTGGGTGCCCTTCCCCGCCCCGGGAGGGCCGAGGAAGATCACGCGCGCGCGGCCGCCCGCTGTCCTAGCGACGGCCACGAATCCTCCGTCCGCCCTTTCCAGTGAAGCCATCGTAGTGCCGCATGATGAGCTGCGCTTCGATCTGAGCGACGGTGTCCATGGCGACGCCGACGACGATGAGCAGCGACGTTCCACCGAAATAGAAGTTGAGGCCGAGTCCTTCCGTGACCCATCCCATGTTGTTCGCGGTCAGGAAGGCGTCCAGGCCGGGGCCGATCCAGGGCAGGTACTGCACCTTGAAGCCGCCGAGCAGGAACTGCGGGAGCAGGGCGATGAGGGCGAGGTACACCGCGCCCCCGAAGGTGATGCGGTCGAGGATGTGCTCCAGGTGCTCGGCCGTGCGCTTGCCGGGCCGGATGCCGGGGATGAAGCCGCCGTACTTCCGCATGTTCTCCGCCACGTCGTCCGGGTTGAACACGATCGCGGTGTAGAAGTAGCAGAAGAAGATGATGAAGGCGACGTACAGCAGGTTGTAGAGCGGCATCCCGGCGTGGAGGTGCTGCACCACCGAGCCCATCCAGGCGACACGGTCCCGGAGCATGTCCGCGATCGTCTGCGGAAACGCGATGATCGACGAGGCGAAGATGACGGGGATGACGCCGCTGGTGTTGACGCGCAGGGGCAGGTGCGTCGACTGGCCGCCCATCATCCGCCGCCCGACCACGCGCTTGGCGTATTGCACGGTGATGCGGCGCTGGCCGCGCTCGACGAAAACGATGGCGGCGATGACGACCACCATCATGGCCGCCAGCAAGGCCACCGCGAAAAGGCTCAGCGACTGGTTCTGCACCTTGTGGTAGGTGTCGATGACGCCGGACGGGAACCCGACGACGATGCCGGCGAAGATGATGAGGCTCATCCCGTTGCCGATTCCGCGGTCGGTGATCTGCTCGCCCAGCCACATGATGAACGCGGTACCGGTGGTGAGGGTCAGCACGGTCATGAGCTTGAAAGCGAGGCCGGGGCTCTCGACG
>Ga0114129_10004949_pt1 | contig 18787 bp, 19 predicted proteins | sample RhiMetdeltSRZDD1_FD_80071 | JGI IMG/M metagenome (GOLD analysis project Ga0114129, IMG submission 80071) | Populus rhizosphere microbial communities from Tennessee, USA - Rhizosphere MetaG P. deltoides SRZDD1 (version 2) (version 2) | ecosystem: Host-associated > Plants > Roots > Rhizosphere >...
CTTCGTCTGGACATCGCCCAACCGCTGGGGCGTCGGCATCGCGCTCCATTACTTGTCGCGCGTGTACTGGCCGGACGCGAGCGATCCGGTGCCGGGATCGCGGTCCGGCTGAAGCCGGACACTTACGACTGGCGTTACTCGAAATCCGCAGAGATCGGAAGATGATCCGACGCTTCGGCGGCCGCGGGATGCGTCACGACATCGCACGCGAGCACGCGATCGCGACAGGTCTCCGGCACGAAGATGTAATCGAGCCGAAGGTGCGGATCCCACGACGGAAACGTGTGCCCCGGCGCCAGCGCGTGATGCAGCCGGTACGCGTCGACGTAGCCGGCATCCAGCACGGTCTGGATCGTGCGCCACTTGATCCGGCCGCCGCTCAGCCACACGAACGGCCGCAGGCGCGGCGGCAGGCGCCGCACGTCGAGGCGCGTCTTCGGCTCGAGCGTGTTGAAGTCCCCGGCCAGCACGTGGAATCCATGCTGATGGTGGGCGATGCTGCGAAGGAGCGCCCGCAGCTCGAAGACGCGCCGCCATTCCGTCGGCGACGAATGGACCGCGCTGAGATGGACGCCGAAAATGCGCACCCTTTCGCCGGCCGGCACCACCTCGACGAACGCGTGATGCGAGAAGCGCGGACGGTGCCACTGCGCGAACGCAACGTTCTCGCGGCTCAGAAATGCGAGCGACTGCTTCGAGTAGGACCGCCACTCGACCATGCCGGCGCGATCCGCAATCCGTTCGACGACGTCCGGACGCGTGGCTTCCTGGAAGAGCACGATGTCCGGATGACACGCCTTGATGATGCGTGCGATCGGCTCTTCGCGTCCGGCGCCGCCGTAGCGGATGTTGTAGCTGAGAAGCCGCACGTCAGGTTCGCGGCGAGTCGGCGAGCGTCGGATGCTCCGGCTTCTGCAGCAGCGTGAGGTACGGCTGATCGAGCAGGCCGCCGCGAAACTGGAGGACGATTTCCCGCGAACCCTGGACGTTCACGGGACGGCCCGCGATCTCCATCAGCCTTCGACGCAACGGCACGAGATCCGGTGCGATGTCCGGGTCCTCGTCGCTCAGCGGGCGCGAGTGCACGCCCGGCACGAAGAAGCCGGTCGGCTTGAAAAACGTGAGGGCGTCGGCGCCGACCATGGTCACGTCGAGATCGCTCGTGCCGGGTCCGTCGACGTCGAACGGCGCGCCGTCCTTCCATCGCCGGCCCGTGACGGCGCTGCCGCGCAGGATCACCATCGTGCCGAACGGCGCGACGGCGTCAATCGCATCGAGAAAGGCCTGGAATCGATCCTCGCGCCCGCCGAAGGCGAGCCGCACGACATTGTCGCGCTTCTGCTGCTCGGTCAGGCCGCCCTGGACGCTGTTCCCGTCCGCGGGGTCGACTGGCGGCACGACCCATTGTCAGCTAGAACGTGTTGAAGCGATAGCCGAACTGACGCAGCCGGTCGTACGAGAAGCTGAGCCATCGACCGCGATCGGATTCGAGCGCGCGAACGATCGGCGCCGCTTCGATGCGCGTACGCGATGGCTCGATGGCTCCGAGGATGCTCGTGTAGGCCGACACGTACCGATCGGTCGCGCTCGGCGTGATGGCGCGCCACATTCGGATCGCGTCGTCGGCGTGTCCCTGCCGCCATTCGATCGCCCCGATCAGAAACCGCGCATCGCCCGAACGATAGCCGTTTGGAGTCGTCTGCAGCAGCGTGCCGAGGATGCTGAGCCTCGCCGCATCGTAGTAGCGCCGGATCGGATCGCCCAGACCGATCCCGTGCTCGGCGAGCCGATCCAGATAGTACGCGCGGATGCCGAGGATCGCATGGAAGGCGGCGCGATTCGCCGTACGCGTCCACTCCAACTGGGTCTCCGGATCGGTCTCGGTCAGCACGATCAGCGTGTCGGCGCTGGCCTGCGCGATCTCGTCGAGAACGAACAGCAGCTCGGTCGTCGATTTCGACGATGGATGACGCTGCGCGTAGCGGCTGATGAACGCGATGAAGTCCGCGTGGTCTGCCGCGAGACCGAGCTGACTCCAGAAGCGGGGGTCGCGCCGGCTCGAGTCGACGTACGGCTGCAGCCCATTCTGATCGCCGTACGCGCGAAGCAGGTCGGTCAGGCGGCCCTGGTTGGGATCGAAGCCGTCCGCCAGCGAGGCGATCGGTTGAAACGCGCGCCAGCGATCCCGGCGCGACCACGACCTGTCGATCAGCGACTGCAGCTCGGCGTCGCTCAACGCGAGCGGCGGCGGCTCCGACGACTCGGCCCCTCCGCGTCCGAAGGGATTCGTGAGATGGCGCGCCGGCCTCCGCTCGGCCGTGGCGGCGATCGCCTGCAGCGCGACGTCGCCGGTCAGAAACGGGAACAGCGAGGTCGCCCGCCTCGCGATCTTGCTGAAGTCGAACGTGAACCCGGGCAGCACGAGCACATCCGTGTCCACCTGGATTCCGAGATCCGTCGGCGGCGGATCGGCGGGCGGCGTCGCGTCGACGATGATCACGGAGGGCTCATTCGACGCGGCCCGTGCGATCGGAAGGAACGAGGCGTGGGCGGCGAGCCACACGGTCGCGGCGAGCGCGAGCGCGTGAAGCCCGGCCGAGAGGCCGAACGCCGACACGCGGCGTACGATCACGCGGATCTTAGACACCGCCAGTCGGGTGTAGGCCGGGTCCTTTGGACCCGGCCCTTCATCGCCCGGCCCTTCATGGCCCGCCCTACTTCCGCTTACGGGGAGCTCGGCGGCGGGCGGAGCCTCGACTGCTCGCGCGGCCGGGACGGGCGGCCTTCGCGAGGATGTTTCGCCACGCGAGCGTCATCGCCTCGCCGACGACCTCCGGGTCCGCCGCGTCGAGGTGGACCATCGTCGCCCCCTGACGACCCCATGCGCCGCTCGCGGGCTCGAAAGTGCTCCGCGCGGTCTCCAGGACCTCCCGCTGCTGCTCCGGCGTCAGGCTGACCATCCCGCGCCGGCCGTCGGCGGTCAGCGTCGCGAAGATGCGGCCGTTGGCGCGGAAGTCCGGGTGGCCCATGTGCGCGCCTTCAACCGCGCCGGTCATGCCGAGCGCCAGCCGTCGAAAATCGTTCGCGGTCATGACTTCGGCGCCACACGCCACTGAATGACGTGGTAGGTCGCCGGCGTCGTGCCGACGTTGCGGATGTTGTGCAGGTCGTTCGACGAGTGGAAGATGATTGATTCGGGGCCGAGGCGCGTCGCCACGCCGTTCTGCAGTGTTTCGACCTGCCCTTCCTTCACGATGAGCAGCTCTTCTTCGGGATGCTGGTGCGGCGGGTGCGACACGGCGCCCGGCTTCAGCGTCGTGATGTGCACCTCCAGCATGTCGAGCGTCGGCGTCGGCGCGTTCAGCACGGTCCGCCGCGAGCCGACCTCGGTCGATCGCTCCTCCATCTTCGCCCAGTCGAACGTCGTCGATCGCTGAACGTGTTTCTGGGCCGCGAGCGTCACCGCCGCGCCCGCGAGCGCGCCGGTCACGCCGGCGCAGACGATCAGCAGCGTCATGAGGCGTCGCGATCGCATCGAAGGTCCTCCGGACCGGGATTGTAACCGCCGAAGAGACGTGCATGACGGCGACAGTTTTTCGACACGCGCGCCTGGCGCACCTGTCGAGGTTCCGACATCACGACCCGCGCGCGATCGCGGAAGATCAAGAGTCGCGTAGGTTTAGGCTGACAATGCAGAAACGGGCGTGCGGGCACCCCGCTTGCTCGACATCGGGGCCATGACACCCTTCGCCTCGCTGCCCATGTGGTTCGACATCATCGATCGCCGCAGTTGTGAGATTCACGTCGCCGAAGACGGCTGCGTCGTCGAAATGCGCGCACTCGGCCAGAGCTCGGTCAGCCTGCCATGCGCCACGTTGTCGGACGCGTTCGAGCACGCGGAGATGCTTCGCCGGCTGTACGCGGTGGAGCCGTCGCACATCGCGCTCGAGGCCACGCTGGCGCAGCCGACCATCGCGGCCTGAGCCGCGACAGTCTCCGACGACTGCACCCTTCCGATACGGTTGCATTAAGATGCCCGCTTGGCCACAAGCGGGCACTCGCCTTCGCGCCGCCGATCCTCAGTCTCGCGCACGCTGATTCCCTCGCTGGCCGGACATGTCGCCCTCGTCGCCGGCGCAACGCGGGGTGCCGGCCGCGGCATCGCGCGAGCCCTCGGCGAGACAGGCGCGACCGTCTACTGCACCGGCCGGAGCGTCCGCGGCAACGCCTCACCGTACGGCCGGCCCGAAACGATCGAAGAAACGGCGGAGATCATTCGAGCGGCCGGCGGCACCGCGATTGCGGCGCGCGTCGACCACACCGTCGAGTCCGAGGTCGAGGCACTGGTCGCGCGAATCGACCGCGACCACGGGCGCCTGGACGTCCTCGTCAACAGCATCGCCGGCGAGGAGCCGCTGATGCGGCAGTACGGGCCGTTCTGGCAAGCGAATCTGAATCGAAGCGACGAGGTCCTGCGGCAGTCCCTGGTCTCGCACATCATCACGGCGAAGCACGCGACACCGATCATGATCCGCCAGCGGCGCGGCCTGATCGTCGAAGTGACCGAAGGCGACTTCCTGAGCGCGGGCGGCAATCCCCTGTCCCAGAGCGTCAAGCTCGCGCTCAAAGGCCTCGCGCTCAACATGGCGGCAGAGCTGAAGCCGCACGGCGTTGCCGCGCTCGCGGTCACGCCCGGATTCCTGCGCTCCGAGGCGATGCTCGAGCGCAGGCATGTGACCGAAGCGACCTGGCGCGAGGCCGGGAAGAAGGACCCGAACTTCCTCGAATCCGAGTCGCCGCTGTTCGTCGGCCGCGCGGTCGCCTCCCTGGCGCGAGATCCGAACGTGCTGGAACGGACAGGTCAGCTGTATGGGTCCTGGGAACTGGCGCGCGAGTATCGATTCACCGATGCGGACGGCCGGCGGCCCGATTGGGGCAGGTTCGAGATCGATTTCTCGCAGCAGCCGCCCGCGTTCGTCGAGTACTTCCGGAACTCGTGGACGATTCAGCTCGCGTGGCTGTCGGCAATCGGTCGGCGGACCCGGGAGTTTCTCGACAAGCTGCCGCGCTCAACGAAGTCTCGCGCTCGAGTCCGAAAACGGTGAGCGATTGCGTCGGGCGATCGACCGACAAAATAATTTTTTTGATCGCGACGAGCGGCCCTTGCCAAACAAAAAAAGCTGCCTATATTACGTCGTCGCTGGCGCAAACGCCGCGAAGCGAACGAAGAAGGTTGGGTGAACAACCCGCTTGAATCGAACGTAGCGCGGCGGGTGCGCCGGTTTCTTTTGTACCCCGGCTGCTGTTCCTCCCCTTCCTTCCCTTCCTGCCCTTCCTGCCCTTCCTGCCCTTCCTGCCCTTCCTGCCCTTCCTGCCCGCGGAACACGCTCCTGTTATAGACCGTCTATTAGTTCGTCTATACTAACGCCATGGCGCAGCCTCAGACACTCCTCCAGGGCACCCTCGAGCTGCTGATCCTCCGAACGCTGGACCTCGGGCCCCTGCATGGGCTCGGAATCGCCGATCGGATTGCGCAGGTCACGCAGGGGGCGTTGCACATCAAGGCCGGCTCCCTCTTCCCCGCGCTCTATCGCCTCGAGGCCGAAGGCTGGATTGCCGGCTCCTGGGGCGAATCGCATACGGGCCGGCGCGCGAAGCTCTATACGTTGACCAAGGCCGGCCGGAAGCAGCTCGCGGAGCAGAAGAAATCATGGGCTCGCGCGGCGCTTGCGGTCGAGCAGGTTCTTCAGATGTAGACGGCCATGTCTGTGTGGTCGTACTGCCGCCGCCTCGTGTCGTCGCGTCGGCCGCGAGCGCCGCACGATACCGATCTCGCTCGCGAGCTGGCCAGCTGGGTCGCCGAGCTCAGCGCGCGCTATGAAGCCGCGGGCGCCACGCCCGCCGAGGCGCGGCGGCGCGCGTTGATCGAGACGGGCGGCGTCGAGCAGGTGAAGGAAGCGGTCCGAGGCGTTCGTGTCGGCGCCGCGCTCGATGCCTGTCTCCGCGACGCGCGGCATGCGTGGCGCGGGCTGCGCAAGTTTCCGACGTTCACCTTCGTCGTGATCGCCACGCTCGCGCTCGGCATCGGCGCGACCACGGCGATCTTCAGCGTCGTCGATGCGATGCTCATCGCGCCGCTGCCCTATCGGGACTCGTCGCAGCTCGTCTTCGTCTGGTCGGACATGGCGCACGCCGGCTATCCGCGGGCGCCGTTGTCGGGACCGGAGCTGGCCGACCTGCGCCAGCGTGCCACCCAGTTCACGGGATTTGGCGCCGTCTGGGCGACATCCGGAACGCTGACCGGCGACGGTGAGGCCGAGCAGCTCCGCCTGGGCGTCGTGACGCCGGACTTCTTCTCGATCCTCGGTGTGAATCCTGCGCTCGGACGCGCGTTCGTTCGCGAGGATGAGCCGCCGCTCATCCCGAACCGCATCATCCTGAGCGGTTCGCTGTGGCGCCGCAGGTATGGCGCCGACCCGGGAATCGTCGGCCGTCAGATTCGCGTGCTCGGTGAGTCGATGACCGTCGTCGGCGTCATGCCCGACGATTTCAGGCTGCTGCTGCCGCGGGATGCGGCCGTCCCCGAGGATCTCGATGCGTTCGTTCCGTTCAACCGGATGCTGGCGACGAGCCCGCGGACGACGCAGTTCATCCGCGTGATCGGCCGGCTGCGGAACGGTGTGACGGTCCAGCAGGCGCAGACCGAGATCGCGGAAATCGGGAGCCGGCTCTCGCAGGAGTTCACGGACTACGGCACGGCGGGCCGGACGTTCACGATCGCGCCGCTGCAGCGCGACGTAACGCGCGAGGTTCGCGCGCCCGTGCTCGCGCTGTTCGCCGGGGTCGGCATCCTGCTCGCGATCGCGTGTCTGAACGTCGCGAACCTGCTGGTGGCGCGGGCTGCGACCCGAACGCGCGAGACAGCCTTGCGAATGGCGGTCGGGGCCGGCCCCGTCCAGCTGATCCGGCAGAGCCTGATCGAAGGGATCGTCCTCGCGGCGCTCGGCGGCGCGGCCGGCCTCCTCGTGGGCCGCTGGGGACTGACGCTGCTCATCGCGCTGCGGCCCGAGAGCCTCACGCGGCTCGCGTCGGCGCGTATCGATCCGCTGGTCCTGATCTTCACGGCCGGCACCGCGCTGACCTGGGGCCTGCTGTTCTCGCTCGCCCCAATGGCGGTGCAGCTGCGCACCGATTTCCCCGCGCTTCACCGCGACGTCCGGCAGCCGCAGGGCGCCATTCACTATCGCGCCCGCGCCGCGCTGGTGATTGCGCAGGTCGCGCTCGGCGTCACGCTCCTCGTGAGCGCGGAGCTCCTGGTCCGGACGTTCGTCGCGCTGCAGCACGTCGATCCCGGATTCCGATCCGATGCGGCGCTGTCGTTCCGCCTGCCGTTCTTCGGATCGCGCCATCGTACGCCGGAGGCCATGATCAGCTTCGCGCGCACCCTCGAGGCGAAGCTTGCCGCGCTGCCGGGGGTCACCGGTGTCGGCGCGGTCACCCACCTGCCCTTCGACAACATCGGCAACTGGGCCGGTCCGTACACGTCGAAGCTCGGTCAGCCGAAAGCGACGGCGGGCGTGATGGCGGACTATCGCGCGATCGGCCCTGGCTATTTCGAGGCCGTCGGCGCGCAGCGCGTGGACGGCCGCTTCTTCGACGAGACCGACGGCCCGACCGGCGAACCGGTCGCGATCGTCGACGAACTGCTGGCGCGGCGCTTCTGGAAGGGCGAGCGCGCCGTCGGCCGGCGGTTCGCCGTCGATCCGAATTCCACCGGTCACACCGATCGCATGGTGACCGTCGTCGGCGTCGTGCGGCACGTCCGGCTGCACAGTCTGATGGAGGAGGTCCGCGAACAGATCTATCTCCCGTGGCGGCAGACGCCGTGGAGCCCGATCGCGTACGTCGTCCGCACGTCGGGCGATCCGGCGGCGCTCGCGCCGGTGGTGCGTCGCGTGGTGGCGGAGCTCGATCCCTTGATGCCGGTTTACGACCTGAGGCCGCTGGTCGAGTACACCGTGAAGGCGCGCGCCACACAGCGGTTTACGATGGTGCTCGCCTCCGCGTTTGCCGTTGTCGCGGTGGTGCTGGCGTGCGTCGGCGTGTACGGCGTCATCGCGTACTCCGTCGCGCGGCGCCGGCAGGAATTCGGCGTGCGGCTCGCGCTCGGTGCGCGGCCGGCGGGCCTGATTCGCCTCGTGCTGGCCGACGGCATGAAGCTCACCGGCGCCGGCCTGCTGATCGGCATCGCCGGCGCGCTCGCCTCCGCGCGCGTCCTGCGGCATCAGTTGTACGGCATCTCACCGCATGACGTCAGCAGCTATGCGATCGCGGTGCCTCTCCTCGGCGTCTGCGCGATCGTCGCGTGCCTGATCCCGGCGTGGCGCGCAACCGGCAACGACGCGATCGACACGCTGAAGACGGAGTAACGAGCCGAATGGCGGAGCCGCGAGCGGGCGTGCCGTTGCGAACGAAGCCGCCGCGTGAGCTGATCGAGTTTCTCTATCCGCACGATCCCGCAATCCAGTCGCTGGCGCTCGGCCTTCGGCACGTGGTTCTGGAGGAACTGGCGCCCTGCCACGAATACATCTTCGCGATGGGTCCGAAGGTCGTCCTGACGTACAGCTCGAGTGAGAGGGTGATCAAGGACAACATCTGCGCCATCAGCGTCTTCACTAAGCACGTGAACCTCGGCTTCAGTCAGGGCGCGAAGCTGAAGAACGTTGCCCGAATCCTGGAAGGCAATGGCGCATCGTGGCGGCACCTCAAGGTGAGGGCGCTGTCCGATTTGGATCGCCGGGAGATTCGCACGTGCCTGCGTGAAGCACGAAAGCATGCGGGGCTGAAGCGGCCGCGTGTCAGAACACCCGAGGATGTGAAGACGCGCGTGAAGACGACGGCGTCCAAACGAGCGGCGCGGCAGGAGGAGATGGCGAGGTGGCCATGGCCGTGAATCAATCGGCGCCCGACGCGAGCGTCGTGCCGATCCTCGTGTACGCGGACGTCGCCAGGGCGATCGACTGGCTGTGCAGCACGTTTGGCTTCGCCGAGCGGCTGCGCCACGAGCGCGACGGCGTCGTCGGCCACGCGCAGCTCGTCGTGGGCACCGGCGCCATCATGATCGGCCGCGAGGGCGGCGAGTTCCACGCGCCGCACCGCGACGGCATCAGTCAGTTCGTCCACATCGCCGTCGACGATGTCGATCGGCACTTCGCGCACGCGAAGCAGTCCGGCGCGCGGATCGTCTCGCCGCCGCACGACCTGCCGTTCGGCGAGCGTCAGTACACCGCGGAGGATCCCGAAGGACACCGGTGGGTCTTCTCGCAGCACGTGGCGGACGTGGCGCCGCATCAGTGGGGCGCGAAGCTGGCCGCCCCGTAAAGCCTTCCACGCCCGCCAATTGGCTCCACCGCCGGGACGCCCGCCCGGGCTCAAGTACGCGGCTCAATTTGCCGAGTACATGTACGGCCGTTTCCGACGGCCGCCGTCCCCTCGGCACCGCTCGACGAGCAATTGGAGACGAACTGAATGCGACGCGCGTTTCTGGTTCCGCTGGTCGTGCTGTGCGGAGTGTCGACGCCCCATGCCCGCGGGGCCGACGTGCACGGCATTGCACTCGTTGGCGGCAAGCCTGCGCCAAATGCCGTGGTCTGGGTCGAAGCGCCGAACGCCCCGAAGGAGCCCGGCCCGCGGCCTGTTCTCGATCAACGGAACCTCGATTTCTTCCCGCGGGTGCTCGTCGTACGCGTCGGAACGGCCGTCGCCTTCCCGAATCACGATCGCGTCTTCCACAACGTCTTCTCATTCCACGACGGCAAGCAATTCGACCTCGGCGTCTACCCGACGGGAACCGTGAAGCACGTCACGTTCGACAAGCCCGGGCTGAGCCGGCTGTTCTGCAACATTCACCCGCAGATGTCCGCGTACATCATGACGGTCGATACGCCGTACTTCGCCGTGTCCGACGCGAACGGCTCTTTCACCATCGCCGGGCTGCGCCCGGGCACGCATACCTATCGCGCGTGGCGGCCTGGCGCCGTCGAAATCACCGGCTCATGGACCGTAGAGAGCTCGAGAAGTCTGGAAGTCCGGTGGCCGTGAGAACAGCGGCGGCGCTTCTGTTCTTCGCCGTCGCGCTCGCGCCCGTTCGTTCGTACGGACAGACCCCGACGACCGAATTGGACGTGACCGTCGGCAACTCGACGGAGCCCGCGCGCGCCGCGGCCGTGCAGCTGAGGGTATTCGGCAACGCCATCGCCGGATGGCAGTACTACGCGGAAGCCTCATGGGCGCAGCAATGGGCCCCCAGGGAGTCCGACGCGTTCGGCAGCGGGTACCCCTATGACAAGCGTGTTCGACCCGCCGAGATGTACGTCGAGCGCACGCTGCTGAAGGGGCGGTACCTGGCGGGGGTGCGCGCCGGCCAGTTCCGGACGCCGTTCGGGCTGTACAGCCGGAGCGATCAGACATACAACGGCTTCACGCGCGCGCCCCTGATCCGATACGGAAGCTACTGGGCGCTGTCGAGCAACTTTCTCGAAGACGGCGTCAGCGTCGTCGTGGGAACGCCGCGGTTGGTCGTCGAAGCGAGCGCGGGCATCCCACAGGATCACGACCAGTACAGACGCCGCACTGGAATCGACAGCACCATCCGCGTGCAGGCAGCAGTCGGCGACATCGTCGTCGCCGCGAGCCACATCCACACGCAACCGCCAGCCATCCGAAGGTTCGCCGCCGGCTCCGCGGTGTTCACCGGCATCGACGCGCGGTGGATGCGCGGCGGCGTTCAGCTCCGGGGCGAGTGGATCGACGGTCAGGCGTTCGGCGGCACGCGTACGTTCGGCGGCTACGTCGACGCGTCCGTCCATCGCCCAGCGATGGGGCCCGTCACCGCGATCCTTCGCGCCGAGCGGCTCGATTACGAGGCCGGTCGTTTTTCCAGCTACCCGCGGCGGTATGTCGCCGGCGCACGCGTGCGATTGTCGAGCGTCGCCGTGACGCAAATCAATCTCGTCCATCAGCCGACGGACGTCAGGCTCGGCGGGTTGTCGGCGGTCGAATTCGGCTTGACCATCAGCCTTCGCCGATAGTGATCCTGCAATCGCGACCGCCGCGGCGCTCCGGGATCCCGTGGCACCGGCGGCTCGAGGCGCGGGTGATGTTCTGGGTGACCGTGGCCGCGGCCGCGGTGTTTGCCGCGCTGCTCGTTGGAACGAGCCGAGTGGCACGGAGCAATGCCCTCGAACGGGTTGGTGACAGCCAGGCCGCCGCCAAAGCCGCGTTCGACCGGCTGATCAACACCCGGGCGGCGTTCGCCGCCTCGCAGATTCGGCTCATCGTCGAATTACCGGTGTTCCGCGCTCACCTGGTGGACACAGCCGTCGTTCGCGACGCGGCGACGATGAACGCGCTCGCCGCCCACTACCGTCAGCAGCTCGCGGCCAACATCTGCCTCGTGATCGACCCGTTCGGCCGATGGCTGGGCGAGGCGGGCTGGCCGGGGCACAGCACGCCTCCGAATGCGGTCCTCGGAGCCGTCGGCGCCGCGAGCCACGGCCGCGCCCAGCGTGCCATCCTTTCGCTCGACGACGGCCTGTACCTGATCGTGTTCGAACCGGCACGATTCGGCGACGAAATCCTGGCGACGCTGGCGGCGGCATACAAGCTGGACGACATCGTTGCGCGCGAGCTCGCCACCGTCGCCCGCGGCGAGGTGAATCTGCTCGCGCACCGGCAAATCGCCGGCAGCAGCCTCGGGGCGACCGAACGCGCGGCGCTCGCGCAGCTCATCGCGTCGGAATCGCTGCCGCTTCAGGGCCCGCACGCGCCAACGTCGGTTCGAACGGTCGGCCGGCACGAGTACATGATCGGTCGCTACGCCATGTCAGCCGCGACCGACACGACCGAGGAAGTCTCGCTCGTGCTCATGGTGGACTGGGAACCGACGCAGCGCTTCCTCGACAACATTCGCGCCGACGTCATCCGGCTCGGTGGCGGCGTCTTCCTGATCGCCATCGTGGGCAGCCTGTTCGGGTGCCGCCGAGTGACGCGCCCGTTCGGGGCGATCGCGCAGGTGGCGCGCGACATCGCCGCCGGCCACTGGGATCGGCGTGTTCCGGCGAGTGGCAGCGCCGAAGCCGTCGTCACGGCCACCGCGTTCAACGAGATGACGGCCAGCCTCACCCACTGGCGATCCGAGGCGATTACGCAGGAGGCGCTGCGCAAGAGCGAGGAGCAGTTTCAGGCGGCGATGCGCGAGGCCAACACGGAGCTGACCTCGGTCAACAGTCAGCTTGCGGCCGCAAAGGACAAGGCGGAAGAGGCCAGCCGCGCCAAGAGCGAGTTCGTCGCGAACATGAGCCACGAGATCCGTACGCCGATGAACGGCATCATCGGGATGACCAATCTCGTCCTCGATTCGGACCTGAGCGCGGAGCAGCGCGAGAACCTCGAGATGGTGAAGTCGGCGGCCGAGTCGCTGCTCGAGATTCTGAACGACATCCTCGATTTCTCGAAAATCGAGTCGCGCAAGCTCGAGCTCGAGTCGGTGCCGTTCTCGCCGCGTGAGGTCGTCCAGCGCGTACTGAAGCCGGCTGCCCTTCGAGCGCAGGCCAAAGGCCTCGCGCTGATCTGCAACATCGATCCCGGCGTCCCGGCCGCCGTCGTCGGCGATCCTGTGCGGTTCCAGCAGGTGCTCTCGAATCTCGTCGTCAACGCGATCAAGTTCACCGAGCGCGGACGAGTTCTCGTCACCATGCGTGAGGATTCGCGCGCCGAGGGAGCGACACGGCTGCATGTCTCGGTCGCCGACACCGGTATCGGCATCCCGAAAGAGAAACACAAGGCGATCTTCGAGCCGTTCCGTCAGGGCGACGGCTCGACGACGCGCCGTTTTGGCGGAACCGGCCTCGGTCTGACGATTTCGACGACGCTCGCGCGGTTGATGGGCGGGAAGCTGTACGTGGAGAGCGAACCGGACGCCGGCAGCACGTTCCATTTCACCGCGGCGTTCGATCTCGCGGAAGGATCGGCCACGACCGAGCGGCCGCATCCGGGGCTGCCGGCCACACCCGCTGATCCCACCGGGACGAAGCGCGTCCTGCTCGCCGAGGACAACCTCGTCAACCAGCGGGTGGCGGTCGGCTTACTCCGCCAGCGTGGCCACGCGGTGACGATCGCCGCAGACGGGCGTGAAGCCCTCGCGATGCTCGAGCGCGAACGATTCGACGTGGTGCTGATGGACGTCCAGATGCCGGTCATGGGCGGTTTTGACGCGACCGCGGCGATCCGGGCGCGCGAGCGGGAAACCGGCGAGCACCTGCGGATCGTCGCCATGACCGCTCACGCCATGCGCGGCGATCGCGAGCGCTGCCTCGCCGCCGGCATGGACGGCTACATCTCGAAGCCGATCGATCCGCGGCAGCTCTTTGCAGCCGTCGAGGAGGCGGTCCCGGAGTCCGGGCCGACCGGAGTCGACGCCCACGCCGAGGCGTTCGACGCCGCGGCGCTGCGCCGCCGCGTCGACGGCAACGATGCGATCCTGCGCGAGGTGATCGGGCTGTTCCTGGAAGACTGCCCCGCGCGGCTCGCCGCCATCGAACGGGCCATCAAGCAGCGCGACGCCGAAGCCTTACGGCAGGCGGCTCACGCGCTCAAGGGTTCGGCCGCGAATGTGTCGGCCGTGCGACTGGCCGACGCCGCATCCGTTCTGGAGCGCATCGGCGCCGACTCGCGGCTCGATGCCGCCGTTGGAGCCTGGCAGCAGTTGTCGGTCGAGACGACGCACGCAATCGATGCGCTCCGTCGATTCGCGGAGAGCGACGCCTCGGCCGCCGAGGTTGGCACCCGCTGATCGGTGTCGTTGACGCTGCCGGTCCTCCGTCGCCGGCCCGGCCGCCAACACTCGAATTCACCGCTGGACCGCCGCGTGCAGGTCGCGATACGACTCGTGCAGCAGGCGCGACACGGCGGACCAGTCGGCGTTCACGCCGCCCTCGTCGCGCAGCCGGCCCGCGCGTGCGCGGAGCGTTGACGCCTTCAGCACGCTCTCGCGCGGCACGTCGAACAGCAACGCGTTCTCTGCCGCGATGAGACGGCCGACGTTGTCGGGACTTCTTTCAGTCGGGACCCGCCGCGCCACCCACCACGCGAGCTCCGCACGCGCCACCTCCGCCGGATCGAACCGGCTGCGGGTCCAGTCCCGGGCGATCGCGTAGGCGCGCTCCAGATCTGGCAGCACCTGCTCGTAATTCGATCGCGCGTCGCCGAACGTCCTCGCGGCGCGGGCGAGGTGGAATCCGGCGACCACAGCCTTGGCCCACGAGTACTGATACTGCTCGCGCAGCGTGGTGATCAGCCCGCGAAACAGCCGGAGGTTCTCGTGGTTGTAGTACGCCTGCCACATGTCGACTTCGAGATCCGCGATGCGATCGGGATCGAAGGCGCGGAGCGATCGCGGGCCGGGCGGCGGCCGGAACGCCACCGCAACGGCGCCGGCCGCGAGCACGGCGACCATGACGAGGAACACTCTGCTGCGCCGCTTCACCGCCGCAGGATTATAGACTTGTCGGCCGGAGCTCACTGCGACCACGAGCGAAGGACTTACAATGCGTCCGTGATCGGCGCGCTTCTGCTGATCGGCCAGCTCTCCACGGCACCGCACTGGCCGGCGGGCGCGCGCGTCGCCGTCTGGGTCGACCCCGCCCACGCGCCGGCGAAAGCCGCAGCATTCGTCGAGCGTGCGATGAAGACGTGGACGGATGCGTCCGATGGACGCCTGACGCTCGTTCCGGTCCGCAGCCGCACCGAGGCGGCGATCCGGATCGCGTTCGTGGCGAGCGACGCGACCTACGGCGAGGCCGCACCCCGCCTCGATCCTGGAACCGGCCTCATCGCGCGGGCCGACATCGCGATCAACAGCCAGGTCCCCGACGACCCGCTCGACGCGGCGATCGTGCTGTATCTGACCGCGCTGCACGAGCTCGGGCACGCGCTCGGCCTCCGCCACAGCGACACGTTCAGCGCGATCATGTATCGCTTCCGCCGGCCGGACGATGGCAGCCGCTACTTCGGCGCGTATCGGCAGAAGGTGCGATCCGCGGACGACGTCGGCTCCCCGCGTGTGACCGGACTGGACGTCGAGGACATTTCGGCGTTACGCGAGCTCTATCGCAGTCAGACCCCGCCGCCGTCTCCGAGTCCGCTGACGCGTCACTATCAGGAAAACGAGCGCGTGTCGTACCGGATGACGACGACCAATCAAAACCGGACGGGGACGCTCACCTATACGGCGGTCGCCCGCGGCGTCGTCAAGCGCGACGATGCAGGACGATTTTTCGAGGAGTTCCAGTGGTCTGACATCGTGTGGAACGGATCGCCGTTCGAGCTTCCGCCGGCGAGCCGCGAATTCCGCCAGCTGCTCTCCCTGTCCCCGGACTACACGCCGTCGCTGCCGGACTTTTCGCGCATTCATGGCCGCCTGATCGGCCCGACCGCGGATCTGATGAACTTTTATTCGGACGTGTGGCTGGCCATCCGGCAACCCGGCGTCCGCCGCTCGGGGGATCGCGTCGTCGTCAATCACGGACAGGCAGCCTCGTGGGCCGACGGCACGCGTGTGCTCATCGGCGAGAATGCGATTGATTTCGTCATCGTGCTCGGCGACGTTGGGGCACCCGGCGGCACCCTCGGCCTCACGGTGCAGCACGTTCCACCGAAGGAGCCCAAGATCAAGATCCCGGCGGATTGGATGCGCACTCCCGTTGTCGATGTGCCCAACAACTGGGTGCAGGTCACGAAAGCCGGCGAGGGACGATACGTCGCGGCCGTCGGGAAGGAAGTCTTCGACGCGCAAATCCGTCTCGAGTCGGCGACGGGCAGGATTGTGTCCGCCCGCCTCGAGAACCCGGTCGAGGTCTTCGAGCGTGAGTGCAGCGACGAGGTACTGACGAAATGCGGCGACGGCGTGCGGTATCGGATCCTTCGCCAGGTGGAGATTACCGAGATTCGATAAGGTGTCTTAGTCGATGCCCGATATTGCCGTAGTCGAGCGGCTCCTGCTCGCAACCGTCCTGGGCGCGGTCCTCGGTCTCGAGCGCGAGTACCGGGCCAAGCCCGCCGGCCTGCGCACGAACATGCTCATCGCGATCGGCTCGGCGCTGTTCACGATCGTGTCGCAGGAGTTCGGACGCGCCGGCGGCACGCCGGATCGCATCGCAGCGCAGATCATCACCGGCATCGGCTTTCTGGGCGGCGGCGCGATCCTCCGGAGCGACGGCACGGTCAAAGGCATGACGACGGCCGCCACGATCTGGGTCAACGCGGCCGTCGGCGTGGCGGCGGGCGCGGGCCAGTTCGCGTTGGCCACGTCGGCAACCATCCTGACGCTGGTCGTCCTCGTCGTGCTGCCGCCGATCGAAGAGTACTTCGACCGCCGCGCCGGCGTCGGCAACCAGCACGATCGCTGATCGTACGTAGTGTCCGCCTTCAGGCGGACCGTGACGTTCATCCCATCCTTTTCATCCGGGTCCGTACCGGCGAGGAATCGGGGCGTCGAGCGCGTCCCACGCGTACTCCTGCTGAATCATCTTCCGCAGTTCCTGAATCAGCGGGTAGCCGTTATCGCCGTTCGTCATGATCGCCGCGCCGTATCCTTTGATCTGGTGCGCCGTCAGGTCGCACTGGAACCCCCAGTTGCTCCCGCCGTGCTGGAAGTACCAGCCTTCGCCTTGCTTCCCGATCGCAAAGCCGACGGCGTGTGGACCGACGCCGACCGGCGTGATCAATTCGCGCGCGGTCGACTGCGACAGGACGCGCGACGATCGCCCGAGCAGCGCCAGCTGCACTTCGATGGCGAACTTCGCCAGGTCCGTCGCCGTCGTCCACAAGCCTGCGGCCGCCTGTTCCGGATAGACGTGCCATGGATCGCCCATGCGCGCGCCCGTGCGGTTGTGTGCGCGCGCGGCCTGCCTCTCCAGCGCCGCGGGGAGCGGCTGCTCGTACGTGCTGTTCGTCATGCCGATTGGCGCCAGCACCCACTCGCGCGCGATTTGCTCGAATCGCCTTCCGACGGCGTCGGTCAGCGCGAGCTGCTGAATCATGACGCCGCCGCCGGAGTATTTGAATCCGACGAGCGGCGGCCGCTCGAGCCGCACCGCGCGGAGATTCGACGGCGGCGCGCCGTCGAGGATTTGTGGAATCGTCGGAAGCGGCGCGCCGATCGCGTATCCGGGGAAGCCGAAGCCGTCGCCCGTGCCGGACGTGTGGCTCATGAGCGCACGCGGGGTGACCGGCCGCTCGCGGGTGAAGTCGCCGGTCGGCAGCTTCCAGGACTTCAGGATCGTGTTGATGTCCTGGTCCAGACCAAAGCGGCCGTCCTGCACCGCTTTCAGTGACACCATCGCGGCGACCGGCTTACTGATCGACGCCGCCTGAAACATGGTGTCCGGCGTCACGCGCGCGGCCGTGTCGACGTCGGCGAGACCATACGCGTACGCCGCGGTGACCTTGAAATCCTTGATCACCGCGATGCTCACTCCGGGCACGTTGAACTGCTTCAACAGCGCCTGAACCGCCACCGCATCGGAGACGCGAGCCGGGGAGGCGGTCGGCGGCTGCGCTCCCTGGACGACGAGACCGAGTATCGAGAGCGCGAAGCAGAGTCTCATGGGAGCTCCCGGGTCCATGCGATTGCGACGGCGTCGGATCATAGCGCAGCGCGCTGGACGGCGTTCCGCCGCGCTCGAAGGTTCCGAGATTGCACCAACAAGTCATCCGCGTGCTGACGTATCGCGACATCGCCGCCGCATGTTGTCGTCATCGCAGCGGCTCGAACCCGTTGACGCGCTTTGATGATTCTTAGTTGCTGACACCCGTCCGCGTTACCGTCATCGCGGCGGCCATTGTCGCGGCCGCCGCCTCGATCGAGCTTGCGATGGGCCGCGTGCCGATCTGCCGCTGCGGCTACGTGAAGCTGTGGCACGGACAGGTCTACAGCTCGGAGAACTCGCAGCACCTCACCGACTGGTACACACCGTCGCACGTGATCCACGGCATCCTGTTCTACGGCGTTCTGTGGATCGTCGCGCGCCGACTGCCGCCGCGCGCGCGGTTTCTCCTCGCCGTGCTGCTCGAGGCGACGTGGGAAGTCGTCGAGAACTCGCCGGTCATCATCAACCGCTACCGCGCGGCCACGATTGCGCTCGACTACTTCGGCGACAGCGTGATCAACTCGGTATCGGACATCGCGGCGATGATGATCGGCTTCTGGATCGCGCGAAAGTCCCCGGTGTGGCTCACGGTCGCGCTCGTCGTCGTGCTCGAGCTGACGGTCGGCCTGATCATCCGCGACAACCTGACGCTCAACATCATCATGTTGATCCACCCGGTCGAGGCGATCAAACGGTGGCAGCTCGGCGCCTGATGTTCGCAAGCGGCGATCGGTGGCGAGCTGCGCGCCTGGCTGCAGGAATCGCACGCCGCCGGCCAAAATAGCCTGTCGTTAACGGACCGTCACGGTCAGGTCCTCTGCGGTCGACAGCCCGCCGTCGTGCGCAAGACAGCGCAGAACGTAAGTGCCGGGCTCGGGAAACGTTGCGCGGACGACCCACTTGCCGTCCGGCGGCACGGGCGGGGTTCGGAATCCGTACGACCACGGCGAGCCGCCGCCGTCTCGTGTGTCTTCCCACACTTTGATCTGCGGCGGATCGAACGTGACGTTGCCGGAGCCGCGGTAGACGAACCACGAGAGGCGTAATCCGGTCGCGCTGTCGACGGTGAACCGGCTCGC
>Ga0114129_10004950_pt1 | contig 18787 bp, 17 predicted proteins | sample RhiMetdeltSRZDD1_FD_80071 | JGI IMG/M metagenome (GOLD analysis project Ga0114129, IMG submission 80071) | Populus rhizosphere microbial communities from Tennessee, USA - Rhizosphere MetaG P. deltoides SRZDD1 (version 2) (version 2) | ecosystem: Host-associated > Plants > Roots > Rhizosphere >...
CACCTCGTCGCGCAGCGCGCGCAGCTCCGCGAAGAAATGGTCGAAGCCGCGCCGGCCGAGCACCAGCGCCTCGACGTTCTCGCGCTCGCGGCGATGCGCGCCCACCACGCGCCGGACGAGGGCGGAGCGCTCGTGCAGCGCGACCAGCAGCGCGGGTGGACGGCTGAGCTGATGCTCGAGCTCCTGGATGTCGTTCAGGCACACCGCCACCACGACCTCGTCGGGCGCGTACTTGCGGCCGAGACGCCGGTACGCGATCCGCTGCTGGCGCGTCGACCAGCCCCAGAGCGCGACGCTGAAGACCTCCGTCGGCACGCCCGCCGCGTCGTAGCGCGCCTCCAGCCGGCGCGGGAACGATTCCTCCGGCGCCAACCCGATTCCGGCGGTCACGCTGTCGCCGAGGAACATGAGGCGATGGGTGCCCGGCGTCTTCGTCACCGCGTGCCGCCGATCGCGCAGGCCGTCGCGGTTGAACTCCTGCCATGGCGGCCAACCCTGGTTGTCGGTGGACATCGTGTAGAAGTGCTCGCCCGGGGCTTCCGCCTTCCATTCCTGCACCTGCTGTCGTCCGGCCGCGGCCGGCTTCGGCTCCGCCCGGCGGCAGAGCCACTCCAGCGTGCCCAGCATCAGCAGCGTCACCGCCGCGCTCAGCAGCAGGTTGACGGCGAGGCCACGGCGGCGGCGTATGGACGCGATCACCGCGCCATGATAGCGGGAAGGCTCTGCGTTTCTTGCGCGCGGCGGCTGAATCGCCGATAGTCGACGTAGCCCAAAGGGGGGACGTGGCCCAGAAGCCGAAGGTCGTCGTCGCGCTCCTCGACGAGAGCCAGGAGTTCCAGCGGCTGCAGGCCGACGATGCGCGATCGCGCGCGGCGGAGTCGGGGGTGTCGGTCGACGTCGTCTTCGCCGAGAACAGCGCGATCTTCCAGATTCAGCAGCTCTACAAGGTCATTCAGATCACGGGGGAGCAGCGGCCGCACGCCATCCTGGTGGAGACGGTGGCCGGCGGCGGGCTCGAGCGCGTGGCGCGCGCTGCCGTGCGCGCCGGGATCGGCTGGGTCCTGCTGAATCGCAAGGTCCCGTACATCGCCAGCCTCCGCGAGGAGAACGCGGGCGTGCCGGTGATGACGGTGAGCACGGACCAGCTCGAGATCGGCCGGCTTCAGGGCCGTCAGATCCGCGCCCTCGTCCACGGCGGCGCCCAGGACGTCGTCTACGTGCAGGGTCCCTCGGATACGTCCGCCGCCCAGGAGCGGCTGCAGGGCGCGCGCGAGGCCCTCGAAGGCAGCGGCATCGACCTCAAGGTCGTCGACGGCCAGTGGACGGAGGCGTCGGGCGAGCAGGCGATGGAGCGGTGGCTGCGCCTCAAGCGGTTCGAGAAGGAGACGCGCATCGACGTGGTGGCCTGCCAGAACGACGCGATGGCGGTGGGCGCGCGGCGTGTGTTGGCGGCGGCGGGGCCGGAGCTCGCGCGGGTGCCCCTCACCGGTGTCGACGGCCTCGACGACGCGCGCCTCGTGCGGAAGGGCGAGCTCACCGCCACCGTCATCGTGCCCTCGAACACCGGACCGGCGGTGAAGCTGGTGGCCGACGCGCTCCGCAACGGCACGCGCGTGCCGGAGCGCCTGCTGCTCCCCCCGGTGTCGTTCCCTGAGATCGATACCCTCGCCCGGCTGCGTTAACTCCCGGGCAGGATCGACACACGCTCGCCCTTGGCGGTGGAGAACTCGACGAGCGCGCCTTCGAGTGTCTCGTCCCCACCCGTGCGGCGCAGGACCAGGCGCGTCCCTCCCCACGGATTGCGCAGGCGGCAGCGGGCGCCGGCCAGCGACTCGATGTCGAGCGTCTCCACTTTTCCGCCGCGCGCGGACGCCGTCACCACGAACGCGCCGCGGGCCAGGAGCCTGAACGAGGCGTCCCACTCCTTCGGCCACGCCGGCAAGAGCCGCAGGATGGGCTCGCGGGCGGGTCCGGGGGGCTGGCTGCTGAGCAGGGAGAGCTGCAGCGCATCGGCGGCGCGGCCCAGGCGCTGCGCGTCGAGCGCCTGGTGGCCTTCGCGCAGCGCGAGGCGGTTCAGGAGCGGCCGCCCGTCGTTGTAGGCGCCGCCGCGCTCGCCGCTCGTCGAGCGCATCTGGCTCGGCACCAGGTAACGGGCGCTGTCCGCCCGGCCGAGCAGGGCGCCGGCGACGGCGATCTTCGAGAGCACTCCGACCGTCGTTCGCGGCCCGATGGCGCTGTCGAACGACGCGGAGAACGTCGCCTGTCCGGCCTCGAGCAGCGCCGCATCGTCCGTCTCCAGGCTGACCAGATCGAAGAACCACATGGGAAGGCTGTTCCCATCCGGCCGGCCGCCGCGGCCGACGAGCGCGGGCTTCCGGCCCCGCGCGAACGTGCGCGGCCCGTGGGCGGCTCCGCCCAGGACGTCGGGGTCGTCGCTCATCGGCAACGGCGCCAGGTGGGTCAGGACCTCGCGCCAGGCCGTGCGGAGCTCGGCGTCTTCATGGAGGATCTCGGCCGCGCGGATCGCTGCCGGGAAGATGCCGCGCATGGCGGACAGATCCTCGTCGCTGTCGCGCACGCCCTGCACCGACTCGTTGCTGTTGATGTGATGGATGTGGTACCGGCCGTCCTCGCCCTTCTTCAGGTTGGGAAAGTTCCGATAGAACTCCGCGGCGCCTCTCAGCATCGGATAGGCCTGTTCACGCAGCCAGGCCACGTCCTGCGTGAACTCGTAGCGCCGCCAATACAGATAAGGAACCTTGGCCGTCGTGCCCAGGATGTGCGACGTCGGACCGTAGGGCGACTGAAGCCGCTCCTCGATCGTCCAGCGGCCGTCCTTCCATCGCCCCGCCTCGTTCCAGTTCCAGCGGCTGCTGTAGCCCAGACGAGCGGCGCCGAACTCGTGGAAGCGCGCGCTCCGCTGGCTCCACGGTTTGCGCATCAGGTACAGGTCGCGCATCTCGGCCGCGATCGGCGGGGGCAGGATGGCCAGCCCGTCGAAGAACGTCGTCTCCGGGATGAAGAGGCCCTGGCTGCCCCACTGCTGGCGTGCCGCGGTGGCGTACGACTCGTAGGCGCCGCTGTACATGGCGAACACCGGGTCGAGCAGCTCGAGACGCCCGCTGGCAAACAGGGCCTCGTAGTAGCACGACAGGTTCGCGAACCAGTGCTGGCCGCCCCAGGCGCGGGCGTCGCCCCGGGTGTTCCACAACATGCCGTTGAATTTCGTGGGATAGGCGCCGCGGGAGCTGGCCGCCATGAGGTAGAGGAAGTAGTGGTAGTTGTCCGCGACGTACTCCGCGGTGCCGTCGCTGCTGCGAAGATCGACGAAGCCTCGCGACCAGTACTCGTGCCACCAGTCGCTGGTCTCCCGCACGATCTCGTCCTGCTCCCGCCGGGCGGCGGTTTCCGTGGCGCGATCGGCGGCGGCGCGCACCCGATCGTTGCGCGCGAAGCCGGCGGCGCTGCTCAGCAGTACACGCACCTTGCCCCGCGCGGCCGGAATCACGTAGCGCACCTCGGTCTCGTTGGGCAGGTGCGCGCGCGCGCGCCGGCCGGCCACCCGCGCGGAAAGCGCGGAGACGTTGACGTACCCGTGCTCCTCGAAGCGCTGGGTGAGGGCGATGGCGTCACGGTCCGAGTGCAGGCGAGACGTGGCCGTGTGCTCCAGCGTACGCACGACGTTGGCGTTCTCCTCGACCCGGTCTTCGAAGTCCTCGCCCGGCTGCGCCGAGACGTAGCGCAGGAACCGGAGACCGACGACGATTCGCTGCGGCGTTTCCCGCGCGTCGTCGATCTCGACGGCGATGAGGTCGGCCGCCGGCGACGCCAGGAGCCGGGCGGTCACGTCGGCGCCGCGCACGGTCATGACTCCGTCGTAGACCGACAGGTGCTGCTCGAAATAAGGCGGGGTCAGGACTTCTCCGCCGAGATCGATCTCGACGAAGCCGGTGCCGCCGCAATAGTCGGAGTTCCGCTCGAGAAAGCTCGTAGTGGAGCTGTCGATGCCGTAGACGTCGTTGCGGTTCACCTGGAACCGCAGCGACTGGGGCGTCGTCCACACGAGGGTGCCCATGCGGCCGTTGCCCAGCGGCATCCCGTCCTCGCTGCGCGGCGCGGGGGTGTCGTAGTGCAGGTCGGCGCGGGAGATGAGGGCGCGCAGGTCGGGGGCGGGGGCGGCGGGCGACGCCGCCAGCAGGAGCGACAGCGTGAGGGTGGACATCGCCTAGCGGGCGGCCGTGGGAAGGATCACGGCCTTGATGTCGTCGCCGGCCGGCTTCAGCATGCGCTCGAAGGCCTTCACGCCGTCGTCGAGGGAGAAGGTCTTCACCCAGCTCGAGCCGTCGACGCGCCCGCGGGCGAGCATGTCCACCGCCAGCTCGAGCTCCTCGATCGACGCGCAGTAGCTGCCCTGGATCGTCCGCTCGCCGAGCGTCACGTCGAAGGAGTCGAACGGGATGGTGTTCTCGTGCAGGCCGAGCCACACCGTCATGCCGCCGGCCCGCGTGGCGCGCACGGAGTTGGCCTTCGTCCAGGCGGCACCGGCGGCGTCGACCACGACGTCGGCCCCTTCCCCGCCGGTCATACCCAGGATCCTCGCGACGACGTCCTCCTCGCCGGAGTGGATGACCTCCTTGGCGCCCAGGCGCTTGGCCGTCTCGAGGCGCTCGGGCACGCGGTCCACTATCACGACGTCGGCGGCCGTGAGCTTGCGAAACGCCTGCTGGGCCAGAAGACCGAGGGGGCCCGCGCCCACGACCACGACCAGGGTCGGCGACAGCCGCCGGGCCAGGCCCACCACGTGGATGCCGTTGGCCAATGGCTCGGCCGTGCTCGCCGCCTCCGGGGCCAGCGTACCCGGCCACGCCACCAGCGCTTTCGCGGGTGCACAGACCATCTCCGCGAAAGCACCCGGCCGATGCATGCCGAAGATCTGCCGCTGCGCGCAGATGTGCGTGTCGCCGCGCGCGCATCGCACGCAGGTGCCGCAGGCCACGAGCGAGTGGGAGACGACGCGCTGGCCGGGCGCCCAGACCTCGACGTCGGGAGCCACGCTCTCCACCACGCCGCAGAACTCGTGGCCCATGATGAGAGGCGGGACGCGGCGCGGGCTGCGGTTGCGGAACGCTTCCAGCTCGCTGCCGCAGATGCCGCAGGCGGCCACCCGCAGCCGCACCTCGCCGCGGGCGGGCTCCGGCGCGGGCCGGTCCGTCACCTCGAGGCGTTCGTATTCGGGATAGAGCAGGGTCTTCATATCGTGATTGGCCGGAGGAGCGCCGGCTCGGGGTACGGCGTCAAGGGGAGCACCACGTCCGAGGCGGGCCGCTCGCCGGCCACGACCTTCGCCGCCCATTCGACGGCCGGACCGCCGGAGGAGAGCTGGATGATCGTGGCGACGAGGCGGCCTTCGTCCACGAGGCGGCGCCCCACGTCCGGATGTCCGTCGATGCCGATGAGGGGCACCCGGGCCAGCTCGGGGCGAGTCATCTCCACGGCCAGCCCTTCGAGCGCACGTCGTGCCCCCACCGCCATGGCGTCGTTCTGCGACACCACCAGGCTCAGCCGGACGTCGGTGTGCCGCATGATCTGAAACCACTGGCGGACCGATCTCTCCGCGATTTCCTCGCTCCAGTCGCCGTGTACCTGCGCCCAGTCGAAGTTGAGGCCGGAGAGCGCCTCGCGCATCCCGGCCAGGCGGTCCTGGGGGGCGGAGGCGACGGAGGGCCCCATCACATAAAGGAAGAAGCCGCCCGACGGGAGCAGCGCGCGCACTTGCCGGCCCTGGATGGCGCCCGCCTCCACCTGATCGGGACCGACAGTCCCGAACCACGCCTGCGGGAACTCCCGGCGGAGTGTCTGCACGTAGTCCGGGCGGCGGTTCAGGATGGCGCAGAGGATGCCGGCGTTGGCGGCGTCGCGGAGCACGCGCTCGAGCGACGCGTCCTTCACCGGGAAGAGCATCAGCACTTTCGGCCGCGACTCCGGCGGGCGATTGATGCACTCGTAGAGCTGCTTGATCTGCTGGATCACGTCGCCCTGGGCGGAGTAGACCTCGAGCTCGAAGCCGAGGCGGCGCGCCGCCCCCTGCGCTTCCGCGCGGATCAGCAGCTGATAGTCGTTCGTCTCGTTGACCAGCGAAAGCGTGATCCGGCCCGGCATCAGCCTCCTCGGGGAGGGGACGTTGGCTCATTGTACGGGCTTTCCGGTTCCGTCGTAGGCTACGCGCATGCGCACGGTGACGGCCGGTGAGCTTTCCGAAACTGTCGCCGACCTCGCCGAGGCGGGCCGCCTCCTGCGCGAGGCGCAGGCGACAGTCACCTGGGGACTGAAGCCGGACGGCAGCTTCGTCACCGACCTCGATCGCCGCATCGAGGACTTCCTCCGCGTGCGTCTGGAGGCGCGGTTTCCCGGCTACGAGTTCGTGGGCGAAGAGGGTGCGCCGGCGGTGCATCACACGGGACGGCCGCGGATCGTCCTCGATCCCATCGACGGCACCGCCGCTTTCGCCCGCGGCCTGAACTTCTACGCCATCTCGCTGGCCCTGCTCGACGAGGAGGGCCGCCCCGTGATGGCGCTGCTGCATTTGCCGGGGATGGGCCGATGGATGGCGGCGGCGTTCGGGGCGGACGGGGCGCGGCGCTACGACGTCATCGCCGCCGATGGAGCGCTCGATCTCCGTGCCGCGCCGGCGGTCCCACCGGTGGCGATGGCGGATGCGGACTGGCGCTCGGCCTACGTGTGGCTCGGATCCGACCCGCACCTGCAGCTCGACCTCTCGCGATGGGAAGGCAAGGTGCGCGCGCTGGGCGCGACCGCCGCGCATCTGGGGCTGGTGCAGGACGGCACCATCGATCCGCTGGCGGTGGTCGTGACGCGCTACAAGATCTGGGACGTCGCCGCCGGCCTCGCGCTGGCGGAGGCGGCGGGCCTGCAGATCCACGACCTGCGCGCCGGGGGGCCGACCTCGACGGCGGGTGTCGCCCGGGCGAGCGAGCTGCCGCCGCTGCTCGTGGCCCGTCCCGAGGTGATGGCTCGGCTACTGTCGCGCGTCGTGCTCAGTCCTTCGCGTTGACGAAGCGCCGGTACTCCTTCTCGACGTCCGCCGGGGTGAGCGCCTTCGACGCGATCAGCACGCGGTGGCGGAACGTCACCGGCCTGGCGGGCTCGACCACCAGCTCTCGCTTCGGCTGCTTCTCGTCGAAGGCCTGCTGGCCAATGGGGTTCGCCGCGAAGAGGCCGTAGCCCCGCGCGTGCCAATACGTCGGGTGGCCGGGATTCTGCGGGTGATCGAGGATGGCGATGGTGACGGCCTCGCCGTCGTGGGTACCGGCGAGCAGGGCCCACCGGCCGCGGGTGCCCCACGCCTCGTCGCCGCTGTTGCCTTCGCTCGTCAGGTAGCGCCCGGTCACCCGCGCCTCGTCGAGAACGGCGGGGCCCGGCTTGCCGCCGGCGTCCGTGAGGGCGACGGGCTTGCCCTCCGGCTGCTCGAGGAAACGCGCGACACGGAGGCCGAGCAGGCCCTCCTTGCTCTCGCCCATCACCACGCGCTCGCCGGCCGCGGAAAGGGTCGTGATGCGATCGATCACGCGCAGCCTCTTTCCCGTCCGGAAGACGAAGCCCGTCTCCTCGTGCAGCGCGGTGCGGCCTCCGGGCATCACCCAGTCCATCTCGACGTCGAGCCGGCCGGTCTTGCCGCCTTTCGCGCGGCGCACCGCGCGATGGACCACGGTGCCCATCTCCGCCGTACGTGTGCTCGCCGTGCTGTTGTTCCAGAAGTCGACGCCGTCGACGGCGCCGTAGTCGAGCCACAGGCCGGTGTGATGGGGATGATCGAGGCGTTCCCCGGGCCGGGGCGCGAGGGGGAAGCCGCGCGTCACGAGAACGCCGCGGTCGGTGCGCAAGGGAAAGAGGACGGGCTTCTTCAGATCGGCGCGATACAGATAGTCGGTAAAGGGCTCGCCGTCGACCTGCACCTCGATGCGGCTCTCACTCTCGTGCACCGTGAACGTCACGCCGGCGGTGGCGGGACCGGCCACAGCGGCCACGGCGAGAAACGCAAATATCTTTGGAGCCACCTTGACCTCCCCCATAGGCTGCGGCTAGTGTGATCGGGGCACGCCGGCTGGTGCAAGCGGGCCTAAAATTCATAAATCAAGGGGAGCCATGGTTCCTGTCGCGATCTTGAGTCTCAGCCTCCTGGCCGCTCCGGCCGAGCCGCCGCCGGCCGCCCAGGCCGGCCTCAAGCTGCGCGTGGCGCACGTCTACACCGAGCAGTATGCCTGGCACCGCAGCTTCGAGCGCTTCCGCGACGTGCTCAAGGCGAAAAGCGGCGGCACCATCGACGTCGAGATCTTCGCGCGCGGCGCGGGCGGCACGCTGGTGTCCGAGCTCGACTACGTCTCGCACCTGCGCAAGGGCTCGCTCGACGGCGCCACCGTCTCGCCGGCCGCCATCGCCACCGTCGCCCCCGAGGTCGCGTTCCTCGATCTCATGTACCTGTGGAAGGACCGCGACCATTGGCGGCGCTCGCTGGACGGCGACGTCGGCCGGCGCATGGCCGATGTCATCCGCAGCGCCACCGCCAAGGGCGGCATGCCGGGGTTCGAGGTCCTCGGCTACTGGGGCGGCAACGGGATGAATGTCGTCGGCCGTAGCCGCGGGTATCAGACCCTCGAGGACCTGGCGGGTGTCAAGATCCGTGTGCAGGACACCGCGGTGCAGATCGACCTGTGGCGCGCCCTCGGCACCAAGCCGTCGACGATTCCGTACGCGAGCGTGAAGGACGCCCTCAAGGACGGCACCATCGACGCCGCCGTCAGCGTCTCCGCGAGCACCCTCGACAGGAAGTTCTACGAGGGCGGGCGCCACGTCTCGGAGACGGGCCACGCCATCACCGTGCGGCCGTTCCTCCTGAGCGGCCATGCCTGGAAGAAGCTGACCCCCGAGCAGCGCGAGTGGGTGATGGACGCGGCGCGCGAGGCGACGATAGTCGACCGGTCGCTCGAAGCGCAGGACGATCGCGACGCGGAGTCCGAGATGAAGACGAAATACGGGGTGAAGTTCTATCCCTTCCTCGAGCGCGATGCCATGCGCGAGCAGACGCAGGGCGTGCGTGAGCGCGTGGCGAAGGAGCTCAAGCTCGAGGACATGCTCGCCGACATCGAGAGCGCCTGGGAGAAATCGCCCGGGCGCAGCAAGAAGAAATAGTCCTCTAGGCGCTGATCGGCGCCGCCGCCGCCGGCGCCACGGACGCCATCTCCAGCGCCGTGGCCGCCGCGTTCACCGTCGCCGCGATACGCACGGCGTCGTTGACCGCGTCCTCGGTGAGGCCGCCCTCGACCACGACCTGCTCATGGGCGCGGATGCAGGCCTCGCAGCCGGCAATCGCGCTGACGGCGAGGGACACGAGCTCGAAGTCCGTCTTGTTCGTGAGCGGCTGCACCATGCGGTTCATCCGCAGCCGCGCCGGCTTGCCCGCATACGACGGCTTGCCGATCATGTGGCGGAATCGGTAATACACGTTGTTCATGGCCATGAGGGCCGCCGCCGCCAGGGCGTCCTCCACGACGGCCTCGGGAACCTCGCGGCGCGCCTCGTCGATCAAGGCGTCGCGCAGATCCCCGCGGCGGGCGGCCGCCGCCGACGCGATCGCCACTCCCCAGCGCTGCTCCGGCGTCAGCGCGCCGCCCTGCAGGACGGCCTGCAGGTTCAGCTTGATGTCCTTGGCGGCGTCGGGGATCGACGTGCGCAGCGTCTCCAGGCGGGACATGGCTACGCGACCTCCAGGGTGGGCTCGCCCTTCTTCCAGTTGCAGGGGCAGAGCTCGTCGGTCTGCAGGGCGTCGAGCACGCGCAGGACCTCGTCGACGTTGCGGCCGACGGACAGGTCGTTGACGCTCGCGTGGCGGATGACGCCGGTAGGGTCCACGATGAACGTCGCGCGCAAAGGCACACCGTCCTGCTTGTGGAGCACGCCCAGCGCCACCGAGAGCTCGCGCTTGGTGTCGGCCAGCATCGGGAAGGGCAGGCTCTTGAGGTCGGCGTGATTCTGACGCCAGGCCAGGTGGACGTAGTGGGTGTCCGTGCTCACGCCGAAGACCTGCGCGTCACGGTCCTCGAAATCACGGTTGCGCTTGCCGAACTCCGCGATCTCCGTCGGGCAGACGAAGGTGAAGTCCATCGGCCAGAAGAAGACGACCTTCCACTTGCCGGGGGAGCTCTCGTGGGTCAGCTCCTGGAACTCGCGCCCCTTCTCGAGGCTCACGACGGACTGAAGCTTGAATGAGGGCAGCTGGTCGCCGACGGTCAACATAGTGTTGGTTTCTCCTGGGCGGCCCCCGCGGCCGCCGTTCACCCGAGGAGGATGCCCGATCCCGCTGATTGGATCCAAGACAAGAAACCAATCGGTATGATAGGTTGTAGCTATCATGAGACAGGCCCCTCATCCCTTCACCCTGCGGCAGCTCCAGTACGCGGTGACGGTGGCCGACACCCGCCACTTCCGCAAGGCGGCCGAGGCTTGCGCCGTCTCGCAGCCGTCCCTCTCCGCCCAGCTCGCCGAGCTCGAAAGCGCCCTCGGTGTCCGCCTGTTCGAGCGCGACCGGCGCCGCGTGCTGGTGACGGCGGCGGGGGAGGAGCTGCTGGTCCGGGCGCGGAGGCTCCTGCTCGAGGCCGACGACCTCGTCGATGCCGCCAAACGCGCCGGCGATCCCTTCGCAGGGACGCTGCGCGTCGGTGTCATCCCCACCATCTCGCCGTACCTGCTGCCGGCGGTGGTGCCGGCCCTCGGCAAGCGTTTCCCGCGGCTGACCCTGCACTGGACCGAGGACAAGACGGAAGTGCTGATCGCCGCCCTCGGGGAAGGCCGGCTCGATGCCGCGCTCGTCGCCCTCGAGGCGGATATCGGTGACGTCGAGCGCGACGTCATCGCCCGCGATCCCTTCGTCCTCGCCACCCCGCGCAAGCACCCGCTGGGGCGGCCGGACGCGCCCATCACCTCGCGTGAGCTGCGGGGGACGCCGTTCCTGCTCCTGGACGACGGCCATTGCTTCCGCGACCAGGCGCTCGCGTTCTGCGGGGCCGCCCGCGCGACCGAGCTCGGCTTCCGGGCCACCAGCCTGCCGACGCTGGCGCAGATGGTGGCGGCCGGCGCCGGCGTCACCTTGCTACCGGAGCTGGCGCTCGCGACGGAGGCGCGCCGCTCGGATCTGTCCGTGCGCCGTCTCGGCGATCCGGCGCCGCACCGCACCATCGCGCTCGTCTGGCGCAAAGGCTCACCGCTGGCGGCTGCGCTTTCCGAGGTGGCGGCGGCCGTGCGCGGCGCCTATCCGGCGACGGCGCCGGCTACGAAGAAACGAAAGTGAAGTCGACCATCTTGCCCTGGTCGAAGAAGACGAAGTAGACGTAGCCGTCGCCCGCGAACACGTAGACCACCGCGGCCCTGGCCGCCTGGGCGAGGATGGCGTCGCGATGCCGTCCGCCCCAGCGATCGGCCAGCTCCTTCACGCCGTCCCCGCCGGCGATGCCTTCCGTGCGCATGCCTTCGGCCTCGAGGCCGGCGACGACCTGGTCCGGTGTCGGCTTCTGTTCGAGCATCCGTTGCAGGCGGCCGTGATGGATGGTGCCGCTGCGCGTCTGGTAGGCCCAGTGGCCCAGGTACAGCGCGAGAGCCACGAGGACGGCGGTGACGACGGTGGCGGCTCCGAACGCGATGGCGCGCTTCGGCGGCTCGTCGGGCTCCGTCGCGGGGGCGCCCTTCACATCGGGATGTTGTACTTGCGCGCCTTGCGGTAGAGCGTCGCCCGTGAGATGCCGAGCTGCTCGGCGGCGGCCTTCACGTTCCCGGACTGGTCGCTGAGGGCGCGTTGGATCTGCTCGCGCTCCGCGTCGCGGATGGTGGTCACCGGCACGGCGCGGCCGGGGGCGTCGGTGTTCGCCTCGCGGGGACGGCTGACCAGGCTCGGGAGGTGCTCGACACCGAGGGGTCCGCCGGCGGCGAGGATGCAGGCGCGCTCGATCACGTTGCGCAGCTCGCGCACGTTGCCCGGCCAGTCGTAGGCCTCGAGGCGTCCCACCACTTCGTCGGGCAGCGTGGCCTCCGCGTACGCCCGGTACTGCTTCAGGAAATGTCGCGCCAGCGGCGCCACGTCGTGTGCCCGATTGCGCAGCGGCGGCAGCGGGATGCTGAAGACGCTCAGGCGATAGAAGAGGTCCTCGCGGAAGCGGCCCTGGCCCACTTCCTTCTCGAGGTCGCGATGGGTGGCGGCGATCAAGCGCACGTCCACGTCGATCTCGACCAGGCCGCCGATGCGGCGGAACGTCTTCTCCTCGATGGCGCGCAGGAGCTTGGCCTGGATGCCGACGTCCATCTCCCCGATCTCGTCGAGGAACAGCGTCCCGCCGGCGGCGGCCTCGAACAGACCGAGCTTGCGCTCGGTAGCCCCGGTGAAAGCGCCTTTCTCGTGGCCGAACAGCTCCGACTCCGTCAGCTCGCGGTGCAGGCCGGCGCAGTTGAGCTCGACGAACGGCTGGCGCCGCCGCGTCGAGCGGTCGTGCAGCAGGCGGGCGAGGAGCCCTTTGCCCGTCCCGGTCTCGCCGCGCAGCAGGACGGTGGTGTCGTGCGCCGCCACCGTCTCCGCCAGGCGCAGGGCCTCGGCCATGGCGGGCGCGTCTCCGACGACGGCCGGCATGGGCCGGGCGGAGGTGCGCTCGAGCTGCTGCGTGCGCACGCGGAGGGCCCGCGCTTCGAGCCCCTTCGACACCACCGCCAGCAGCCGCGGCGGATCCAGCGGCTTGAGCACGAAGTTGTCGGCCCCTGCGCGCATCGCGTCCACCGCGGCCTCGATGGTGCCGAGCGCGGTGATGATGATGACGGAGATCTCCGGGCGCACCTTCTTGATCTCCACCAGGAGATCGAGGCCGTTCTCCTGCCCCAGGCGTAGATCGAGGAGGACCAGCTCCACTGTCTGTCGCCGCAGCACGGCCAGCGCGTCCGCGCCCGACGTGACCGCCGAAGCTTCGCAGCCGGCGTGGACGAGGAGGCCCACCAGCGCGTCCGCCAGCGCGCGGTCGTCGTCCACGATCAGCACACGGCCCTTGCCGTTCGGGCCCCGTTGGAGGTCACGTTTTTCGCGAGGAGTTTCTTCTGCCATCGACACGCCGCCGTGGTTGAAGTGCAGAATATGGTCCGCGGTGAAAGGCGTGTCAAACACCCGCCGGCATCTGGCGGCGGCCGTCGCCGCCGCGCTGGCTTCGCTCGCGCCGGTGGGCCGCCTCCACGCCCTCGACCCGGCCCGGCGCCTCACACAGTACGTCCACGACGCGTGGACGTCGAGGAACGGCCTGCCGCACAACACGGTGCGCGTCGTGTTCCAGGACCGCCGCGGCTACTTGTGGGTGGGGACGCGCCGCGGGCTCGAACGGTTCGACGGCCTGCGCTTCACCTCCATCGATCTCGGCCGCACTGGATTCGCCGCCGAGCCGCCCGAGGTGCGCGCGATCGCCGAAGGGCGCGGCGGCCTGTGGGTCGGCACGGGACAACCGGCCGACGTCTATCTCGTGCAGAACGGCGCCGTCGCGCGCCATCAGGTGCTGGAGGGGCTCTCCGAGGCGCACGTCCTCGCGCTGCACGAGGACGAGCCGTCGGGCCGGCTGTTCGTCGGCACTTCGAAGGGCCTGTGGCGGGTGACCGAAGCGCAGGTGGCGGCGGTGCCGCTCGGAGAGGACGCGCCGCAGGTGGCGCGTATCGTCGGCGATGGGGAGGGCGGGCTCTGGCTCGGCACCGACGGCGGTCTCGTGCACTGGAAGGACGGTGTCACCCGCCGTCTCACCGTGGCCGACGGCCTCGGCACGAACGACGTCCGCAGCCTGCGGCGCACGCGCGACGGCGATCTGTGGATCGGCACGCGTCTGGGCGGCCTCAGCCGGCTCCACGATGGGCGCCTCACCACGTTCGGGCTGAAGGACGGGCTGCCGAGCACCACCGTGTACGCGCTGGCCGAGGACGCCGACGGCCATCTCTGGATCGGCACCCGCGCCGGCCTCGCGCGCCGGCGCGACGGACGCATCACGTCGCGGCCGGCGCCTCCAGGCCTCGCCGAGGATCCGATCGAGGACGTGTTCGTGGACCTCGAGCACAGCCTCTGGATCTCGACCCTCGACCGCGGCCTCCATCGGCTGCGCGACGGCGTGGTGACGGCCTGGGGCCGGAGCGAGGGGCTGCCCTCGGACCGCTTCTGGGCCGTGCGGCGCGACCCGCACGGGTTCTTCTGGCTCGGCACCGACGACGGCCTCGTGCGCTGGTCGGAAGACGGCCGCCGGCCCCTCGAGCACTACCGCGTGCAGGACTGCGAGGGCGAGGCGCGGGTGAAGTCGATCCTCGTGCATTCGAGCGGGGCGGTGTGGTTCGGCTCGCACGGCCGCCTCTACCGCCTGCGGCCGCCGGGAAGGCCGGAGCTCGTGGACCTCGGCGGGAAGCTGTCGTGCGAGGAGATCGAGTCGATGGTCGAGGACGAGCACGGCGCGATCTGGATCGGCACCCGCGGCGCCGGCCTGCTGAAGTACGACGGCGGGAACGTCACCCGCTACACGACCGCGGACGGCCTCCCCGACGATCATGTGCGCGCCCTCCTGATGGCGCGAGACCACACGCTGTGGGCGGGCACGCACCGCGGCCTCGCCCGCCTCCATCGCGGGAAGTGGGAGGTCTTCGGAGCCCACCATCGGATCCTCACGATCTTCGAGGACGCGGAAGGCGTGTTGTGGCTGGGGTCGGGGCTGGGGGGCGGCCTGAAGCGTTTCGCCCGCGACGAGTGGACTGACCTGACGCGGGCGGAGGGGCTCGCGAGCAACACCGTCTACAGCCTGGCGGAGGACGATCTCGGCCATCTCTGGGTGATGTGCGAGCGCGGGCTCTATCGCGTGTCCAAGCGGCAGCTCGAGGCCATGGCCCAGGGGCGAAGGCAGGACCTTCCGACGCCGCGCGTCTACGACGAGATGGATGGCCTGCGCACCCTCATCTCCTTCGGGACGCGCGACCCGGGCGCGTCGAAGACGGCGGATGGTCGACTGTGGTTCGCCACGCCGCACGGCCTCGCCTGCATCGACCCAAGGCGCCTGCCCGCCAACGAGGTGCCGCCCGCCCTCGTCATCGAGGCGGTGCTGCGCAATGGCCAGGAGCTCGAGCTGCGGAGCCCGCAGCCGCTCGCGGGCGAGCCGGCGAACTACGAGTTCCGCTACACCGCCCTCAGCCTCGCCACTCCGGACCGCGCGCGGTTCCAGTACCGCCTGGAGGGCGCCGAGGAGGAGTGGGTGGACGCCGGCAGCCGGCGCAGCGCCTATTACGCGCGGCTCCCCGCGGGGCACTACGTATTCCGGGTGCGCGCCTCCAATGAAGACGGTGTCTGGACGGAGAAGGACGCCACCTTCGAGCTCCACCCGCGCGCGCCGTTCCACCAGAGACGCGCGTTCCAGGGGGCGATCGCCGTCGTCGTCATCCTCGTCGGTGTCGGCATCGGCTGGCGCCGCCGACGCCCGCGCTGATCAGCCCGCCATCGCGTCGAGGAACGCGCGGACGGCGGCGTCGAAGTCGCCGGGGGCTTCGAGGCTCGATAGATGGCCCGCGCGGGGGATCGTGGCCTGCCGGCTGCCGGTGATGCCGTCGCGCATCTCCCGGGCCTCGGCGTCGGAAGCGATGGCGTCTTCCTCGCCGCGCAACACGAGGGTCGGCACGTTCACGAGGCCGAGGGTGCCGCGGGAGTCGGGCCGCGCGGCGAGGCCCTGCAGGGCGTGGACGATTGCGGCCGGGGACGCGTCCAGGATCCACTGCCGCACGCGGGACACGAGGCCGGGCTGCTCCCGGTGCGTGATCGCGCCGAGCAGCTTCGGCAGGAGGGCCTCCGCCGCCGCCGCCGCACCTTCGGCCTCGACCTTCCGCGCGAGGGCCGTCCGTCCCGCGCGGCCCTCCTCGGTGTCCGGGGCGGCCTTGGTATCGGCGAGGATCAACGCGCGCAGGCGCCGGGGATGGCGGCGGGCGAAGGCGAAAGCGGCGTAGCCGCCCATGGAGACGCCGGCCACGATCGCGGCCTGGGCGCCCAGGTGGTCGAGCACGGCCGCCGCATCGTCGGCGAGGTGATCCATCTCGAGCGGCCCCGTGCCAAGGCCCGATCCGCCGAAGCCGCGGGCGTCGACGCGCACGACGTGATGTGTCGCCGCGAACATCGCCGCCTGTCCCGCCCACATGGCCGACGAGAGCGGGAAGGCGTGAAGGAGCAGCAGCACGGGCCCCTGGCCCTCCGTCTCGAAGTGGATGCGGCCGCCGCCCGTCCGGGTGAGGTTCATGGTGCTCCCTTCCTGCCTTCCAGCATACGCTCCGCCGCCTGCTGCGGGCTCATCCCCTCGGCACGGGAGCGCGCCCACACGTTTTCGAGGCGCACGCCGACGTCGGCCACGCGCTCCTGCACCGCCATCTCGTCTTCGTCGCCCACCAGCCCGGCGAGGCCGCCGGCGGCGACGACGAAATCGGGCGCGTACAGTATCCCGCGCGCGTGCAACGTCTCCGCGTGGCGAGCGTCCGCCAGCACTGCCCGCGCGGATCCGACCACGGCGCGGCAGCGCAGAGCATCGACGGCCGCCTCGTCGAGGCCGCCGCTGCCCGCGTTGGGCGAGAACACATCCGCCTCCACGCCGGCGATGGCGCCCGCCTCCACCACCTTCGCACCGAGCTCGTCGCGCACGCGCTCCGCGCGTCCGTCATCGACGTCGGCCACCGTGAGCCGTACGCCTTCCGCCGCCAGCAGGCGGGCCAGCCGGTAGCCCACTTGTCCCAGCCCCTGCAGGGCCACGTGCAGCTCGTCCAGGGACGACTCCAGGCGTTCCGCGGCGGCGCGGATGCCTTCGAGCACGCCCAGCGCGGTGAGCTCCGCGACGTCGCCGCCCGGTCCGCGCCGGTGGGCCACGTGCTTCGTCATGCGCGCGAGCACGGTGAGATCGCGGGAGTCGAATCCCATGTCGGCGAGGGCGAGGACGCGACCCTCCAGACGATCGAGCACCCGGCCGTAGCCGGCGAGGAAGGGCCGGCTCTTCTCGGCCGCCGCCGGCCCCACGAACACCGCGGCGGCGCCGCCGCGCGCGAGGCCGGCCACCGCCGCCTCGAGCCCGACGGCTTCCGAGAGACGGAGGGCCTCGTCGAGGGCGTCGTCCATAGTGGTGCCGGGATGAACCCGCGTGGCGGCCAGAGCCGGACCGACGCCCGAGTCGTGGATGGCCACCACCCCGCGCAGGCCGGTGCTGCGGTCCTGCAGGACCAGGATCTCTTCGTGGCCACGCTCTGCGAATCGCTCGAGCATCCGTGTCCCGCTATAGTAGTTCTTGATGGAACGCCCCGGCACCTTCGAGGAGTTCTGGCCGTACTACGTCGCGCAGCACCGACTGCCGGCCACGCGCATGCTGCATTTCGTCGGTACGCACCTGGGCCTGGTGGCGGCCGCCCTCGGCTTCGTCTTTTCCCCCTGGCTGTTCGCCGCCGCGCCCGTGCTCGGCTACGGCTTCGCGTGGATCGGACATTTCTTCTTCGAGAAGAACCAGCCCGCGACATTCACCTATCCGCTCTGGTCGCTGCGCGGCGACTTCCGCATGCTGCGCCTGACCTGGGCGGGCAAGATGGGCGGCGAGGTGGCGCGGCTCATCGATGGCGCGCACCCGTAGCGGAACGACGATGCACGCGCTCTTCCTCTCGATCGCTTTGGCCTCGGTGTCCGCTCCGCCGGTTGCGAGCGAGGAGGATGTGTCGGCGCTCATCCAGCAGATGCGCGCCTCGTACGATACGAAGAGCTGGGCGGCGGTCGACCGCCTGGCGAAGATGGGCGAACGCGCCGTCCCCGCACTCGTCTACGTCTTGCGCGAGACCGATCGAACAGAGGTGGGCACCGTGATCGGGGCGGCACAGTACCAGGCGGCCTACGCGCTCCAGCGAATGGGTCCGGTCGCGCGAGCGGCCGTGCCGGCCTTGATCGCGCGACTGCTGGATCGCAGTGAGGGCGATGGCGTGCGACGGGCGGCCGTCGCCGCTCTCGGCTCGATCGGCGCCGAGCCGGACGTCGTGGTGCCGGCCCTGACCGAAGTCCTCGCTGAAGAGTTGCCGCGAAGCAGCAGCGTGAGTTACCACGTGATGGACGCCCTCGGACGGTTCGGGCCTTGCGCAGACGGGGCACTGCCCCTGTTGCATGAGGCGGCCGCCCACGGCTCCGGGGGATGGGCCGCCGTCGCCGCTGTCGCCGTCATGGAGATCGAAGGAGTTTCGCCGGCGCGACGGGCCGCGGAGCCGGAGGTGCGCCGGGCCGTCGTCGACAACCATCTTCCCTGCGCCGTCTGCATCTCCTTTCGCTACGAGTATACGGAGCCGCCGCGCGCGGAGCGCCTCGAATCGGGCCAGGTCGTGCACCGCTTGTCGTTGCCTACGCGAGTGCGCGAGGCCGCCGCGTGTACGCGTGCCCAGTTCGAGGCGATCGTTCAGGGTGCTCGGGTCGTCCGGTACACGGATGACCGGGCCCGCATGTCCATCATGGCGTCTGGGCCGATCGAATTCGACCGCGTGTTCCTGTTGGAGCGAGGGCCCGGTGGATGGCAGGTCACATCGTCGTACGTGGCGCCGGAGTGGTGACGGGCGACTAGTGTGGTGAGTCAGAAATTCCGCGGCATTCGAGCGCCGATGCATCCCCGCTCGCGGCGTTGCTCGTCGGTTGCATATCACCGATATGCGCCCTCCTCGCGCCTTGCGAGCGGGGCGCCTC
>Ga0114129_10004951_pt1 | contig 18787 bp, 18 predicted proteins | sample RhiMetdeltSRZDD1_FD_80071 | JGI IMG/M metagenome (GOLD analysis project Ga0114129, IMG submission 80071) | Populus rhizosphere microbial communities from Tennessee, USA - Rhizosphere MetaG P. deltoides SRZDD1 (version 2) (version 2) | ecosystem: Host-associated > Plants > Roots > Rhizosphere >...
CGACAGCTACCGCAAGATCGGGCTCAAGCTCTGGAAGGAGCAGAAGCCGGACGTCCTCATGACGTACATCGAGGGCACCGACTCCGTGGCCCACCTCTTCGGCCACCTCTTCCGCGCCCAGGGCCTCTCGGGCGAGCTGGGCGAGCAGCAGAAGAAGTACGGCGACGCGGAGGCGATCTTCACGATCGAGAGCCTGGATCTCGTGGAAGGCACCTACAAACTCGACGTCGCCGTGCACAAGCTGGATGGATACCCGTACGACTATCACCGCCTGCTGTACACGTTCCGCGTGAAGTCGCGCACGAAGGACGTTGGGATTTACCGCCCGAGGCACGAATGGCGGTTTTCGGACGGACTGAAGTTCGCCCGTCCAGTCGGCCCGCGGCCGTGAAGCTCGACCGAGAACGCGCTCGCGTGATGACGCGTGCGGAAGCGGCGGGGCTCGCCGACGCGCTTCGACGCGAGCGACGCGGGGTCGTGTTCACCAACGGCGTGTTCGACCTGCTGCACCCCGGCCACTTGCGGTATCTGCGGCACGCACGCGCACTCGGCGACGCGCTGCTCGTCGGCTTGAACTCCGACGCTTCGGTGCGGCGCAACAAAGGTCCGGGACGTCCGATCAATCCAGAACAGGAACGCGCGGAAATCGTCGCGGCGCTCGCGTGCGTCGATGCCGTCGTCATCTTCGACGAGGACACGCCGGCTGAAATCATTCGCGCGATTCAGCCGGATGTTCTCGTCAAGGGCGACGACTGGCCGGCCGATCAGATAGTCGGCCGCGACACCGTCGAGGCGCGTGGCGGACGGGTCGTCCGAATCCCCGTCGTCGGTGGGTTCTCGACCACGAGACTTCTCGAACGAATCAAGTCCGTTCGCTAAGGTCTGTCCTTGATGGCGGCCTCGATCTGCGACTTGACGCTCGGCGTGATGATCGTCATGTTGTGTTCCTTCCGGGCGTGAGCTTCGGCCTTGGCGAACACTTCATCGGCGTCCTTGCCGACGATGACCGTCTTGCAGTCCGGCATGAGATCGGCGCACTTGAGCACTTTCGGCATTGTGACACCTCCCCAGCAACGACTCTGCGATTCCTGACCCGAGTGTAGGCCCCGCTGCAGCCGCGGTCAACGTGGCAGCCGTTGCCGGGCGGCGGTTGTGCGAGCCGAACGACCTCATCAATTCTGGGTCGAAACGATACAATTAAGGGTTGCGGCTCCCGCATGGCCTCGTCGTACACATCCAGCTCTCTGACGCTTCGCGCGGTACTCAAGTCGGCTGCCGGCCGGCTCGGGATTGGTGCAATCGATCGGCCAGTTTCGGGACTCACGGCGCCGGCGAAGGCGATGGTCGCAGCCATAACCGCGTCCCGCCAATTGGCGATCGTCGTCGTGCCGACCGACGCAGATGCCGAGCGAATGACGGTCGATGCGCGATTTTTTCTGGCCGCATGCGAAGGGCTGTCCGACGCCGACGTCGAACGGTCCGTCCTCTCGTTTCCGTCGCAGGAAGTCGATCCGTATCGTGGCCTGGCGCCTCATTTCGACATCGCGTCGGCACGCGCGCGCGCGCTGCATGCACTCTCGGCCGGCGCGGCGCGCGTAGTCGTGGCGTCGGCAACGGCCCTCTTGCCGAGGCTCAGCCCGCCGAATCGTCTGCAGATGACCACGCTGACGGTTACGCCAGGACAGGACATCTCGCCGGTCGATCTTGCGGATCTTCTCGCGGCTGCCGGTTACACGCGTCAGGACCCGGTCGACGAAACCGGCGAGTTCTGCCTCCGCGGCGGCGTCGTCGACTTCTATCCCGCCGGCGCCGCGCGACCGATACGCCTCGAGTTCATCGGCGACACCATCGAGTCCATCCGCGCGTACGATCCCGCGACGCAGCGGTCGGTCGGTGCCGTCGATCAAGCCACGATCATTCCTCTGACCGAGTTGCCCGGGGATCTGGATGACCGGGATCGTTCGGCGTCGTTCCTCGATTACGTCGTCGGCGGTCCTCGCGCGATCGTGCTCGTGTCGGAGCCGGAAGAAGTTATTGCTCACGCCGCCAAATTCTGCGAGCAGATTCAGGCAAGCTATCGAGAAGCCGCCGCAAAGGAACAGCGAGCCCCCACTCCCGGTGAGCTGTTCGTCGACTGGGAGACCGTGCGCGTCTGGCTGGATCAGGGAGCGCCGCTCGAGACGTTGGAGATCGGCGGCGAGAGGGACGGTCTGCACATCGCCTGTCAGCCGGCGGTCGAATTCAACGGGCGGGTCGCCGAATGGGTCTCGGAAATCCGGCGTGGCCGCGAGCGCGGCGACACGATGGTGTTCGTCGCGCACACGCCGGGGCGCGCGGAACGGACGATCGAGCTGCTCGCCGACCACGACATCTTCGCCGTGCCGATCGAGGGCGCCGAGGATGCGCATACGGCGTCGGTGCTGGTCGGCGTCGGCCGGTTGACGCGCGGCTTCCGTTTACCCGATGCATCGCTGCAACTCTGGGCCGAGACGGACATCTTCGAAGAGGAACGTCAGGTCCATGAGCGCCGGCGATCCGCCGCGCGAACGTTCCTTTCCGATTTCCGCGACCTGAAGGTCGGCGATTTCGTTGTTCATGTCGACCACGGTATCGGCGTGTTCGTCGGCCTGAAGCGAATCGATGTGGGACTCGAGCCGCACGAGTTCATGGAGCTCCGCTATGCCGGGGACGACAAGCTGTTCGTTCCGGTCGAGCGACTCGATTTGGTCCAGAAGTACACGGGGTCGGCCCGGCCCGCACTGGATCGCCTGGGCGGCACGAGCTGGGAGAAAGCAAAGGCGCGTGTCAAAAGGGCGATGCGCGACATGGCGGAGGAGCTGCTCAAGCTCTACGCGGCTCGCAAAGCGGTGCCGGGCTACGCCTTCAGTCCGGATTCCCACTGGCAGCAGGAATTCGAAGACGGGTTCGAGTGGGAGCTCACGCCGGATCAGCAGACCGCGATCCGCGACATCAAAGAGGACATGCAGGCGCCGTCGTCAATGGATCGATTGCTGTGCGGCGACGTCGGGTACGGCAAGACCGAGGTCGCGATGCGCGCCGCGTTCAAGGCCGTCATGGACGGCAAGCAGGCGGCATTCCTCGCGCCAACGACCGTGCTCGCGTTTCAGCACATGAAAACGCTGAAGGATCGATTCGCGGCGTTCCCCGTGAGGATCGACATGATCAGCCGGTTCCGCAACCGGGCCGAACAGCAGCAGATCGTCGAGGACGTGAAGGCGGGCAAAATCGACATCGTCATCGGCACGCACCGGCTGCTCTCGAAGGACATGCAGTTCAGGGATCTTGGTCTGCTCGTCGTCGACGAGGAGCAACGATTCGGAGTCGCGCACAAGGAACGGATCAAGCAACTTCGCAAACGCGTCGACGTCTTGACGATGACGGCCACGCCGATTCCTCGGACGCTGAACATGTCGCTGGCCGGCATTCGCGACATGTCGATCATCGAGACCCCGCCGAAGGATCGCCTCTCGATCCAGACGAACGTCGTCAAGTTCGATCAGCCGCTGATTTCACGCGCGATTCGGAACGAGATGGAGCGCGGGGGCCAGGTGTACTTCGTGCACAACCGGGTCGAGTCGATCTACTCGCTCGGCAATCTGATAACGCGTCTGGTACCTGAAGCGCGGATTGCCATCGGGCACGGACAGATGGATGAAGGAACGCTCGAGCGTGTAATGGTCGATTTCGTCGCCCACAAGTACGATCTGCTGCTGGCGACCACGATCATCGAGAACGGGCTCGATATTCCGAACGCCAACACGATCATCATCAATCGCGCCGATCGATACGGCCTCTCGCAGCTGTATCAGCTGCGTGGCCGCGTCGGCCGATCCGATCGCCGCGCGTACGCGTATCTCCTCATTCCACCCGAAGAGTCGCTCTCTCCCGTCGCCAAGAAGCGGCTGGCGGCAATCCGCGAGTTCAGCGATCTGGGCAGCGGATTCCGCGTTGCCGCACTCGACCTGGAGATCCGCGGCGCGGGCAACCTGCTTGGTGGCGAGCAGAGTGGACACATCGAAGCGATCGGCTTCGACATGTACATGAAACTTCTCGAGCAGACGATCAAGGAGCTCAAAGGCGAAGAGATCGAGGACGAGATCCGCGCAAACGTTAATCTCCGTGTCGATCTGCGAGTCGACGAGGCGTACATCCCGGACATGAACCAGCGGCTGACGGTGTATCGCCGCATCGCGGCCGTCCGATCGGCAACCGAGCTCGATCGGCTGATGGACGAGGTCCGCGACCGCTACGGGCCACCGCCCGAATCGGTACTCAATCTCGCCGAGTACGCGAGCATTCGCCTGCTCGCCGACGCGATTGGCGTGGAATCGCTCGACCGGGAAGCGCAGACGGTCGTCCTAAAGTTCAGGCAGGATACGAAGCTGGACCCAGCGTTTCTGTTCCGTGTCGTGCAGGCGCGAAGTGATCTCAAGCTGCTGCCACCCGCGACGGTCAAGCTCGATCTCCGCCACCTCAGCGCGCAAAGGACGCGCACCGGGGACCCCGATCTTCGTGCCGCCGGCACACCCGCGCGAACTGTGCTGGCTGGTCGCCCGTCGAGCAGTCGTCCACTTCCTCGGAGGGGCGGCGATCCAGTTGCCGCCGGCTCCTGGTGGGCCGCCCGCGCACAGGCGGGTGAGGTGAAGCCCGGTTTTAGTCGCGACGAAATCCTGCGCCCCGCGAAGGAGGATCCGCGGGCCGAGGGCGGGCTCTTCGGGCGAGTCGGCGGGCTGCTGCGCGAGTTGAGCAGCGGCGCCGCGTAAGCTAAAATCTTTGAATTGAGGAATTTATCGACGCTTGCGTGAACGCAAGCGCAGCAGAGGCTGGAAGGGAGACCACAGGCAGAAGCTAGAAGTTAGAGCGATCGTGAGACGGTTCGCTGTAGCGTCTAACTTCTGACAATTCTTCGGCAGTGGCCGTCACGCACCAAGGTGAAGCAATGAAAGTGACCGTTCGCGTACTGGTGGCCGCCGTGATCGCTTTGGGCCTGTTCGTCCGATCGACCGGTATCTCCGCCGACGTCCTCGAGCAGGTGCTCGTGAAAGTGAATGGCGACATCATCACGAAGACCGATCTCGAGCAGAAACAGATCGCCGCGATTCGCAGCCGAATCAACTCGAACGTCGATGCTGACGCGCTCAAGAACGACGAGCAGCTGAAGAAGCTGCTCGCCGAGGTCACCCCGAGGATCCTCGTGGAAGCGATCGACGAGCTCCTGCTCCTGCAACTTGGAAAGGAGAAGGGTTACAAGGTCACCGACCAGCAGTTCAAGGACTGGCTCAACGACCTGCGCAAGAATCAGAACCTCGAGGACGACAAGAAGTTCCAGCAGGCGCTCGCGCAGGAAGGCATGACGATGGATGACCTGCGGAAGAATTTCGAGCGCCAGGTCACCATTTACCGCGTGCAACAGGACGAGGTCGGCTCGAAGCTGCAGATCACAGAGGAAGAGGCTCGCCAGTATTACCTGACGCATCAGCAGGAGTTCGTCGAGGCTGCCACGGTGACCCTCCGCGAGATCTTCATCGAGATCCCGACGTCGACTCAGGGTGGTCAGGCAGGCGTCAACGTCGCGCAGGCCGATGAGATCGAGGCCAAGGCGGCAGCCGCGCGCGCGCGCGTTGCCGGTGGTGAGGATTTCGCCAAGGTAGCCGCCGAAGTGTCCTCGGCAGCGTCGAAGACCAATGGCGGGCTGATTGGTCCAATCGCGGTCAAAGAGCTGTCACCCTCGCTCCAGCAGCTGCTGCAGAAGATGAAGCCTGGTGAGGTGACGCAGCCGATTCGTCTCGCCAAGGGAATCCAGATCCTGAAACTCGAGACGATCACCGTGCCGACGGTCCGCCCGTTCGAGAGCGTCCGTGATCTGGTCGCCGACAAGGTCTACGCGGAACGCCAGCAGGCCGAGGTCCGCAAGTTCTTGGAGCGCGTGCGCAGCCAGGCAATCATCGTCTGGAAGAACGAGGAGCTGAAGAAGGCATACGAGCAGCAGATCAAGAACCCGCAGACGACGGCCGGCGGACTCTGACGATCCCTGCCGGAGACAGAATCTAGAAGCTAGAAGTTAGAGGGATCGCAATCTTTTCACTCTCACTTCTCGCTTCTAACTTCTAGCTCGGTTCACACTACATGAAAATCGGAACCGTCGATCTGACCCCTCCGTTCGCGCTCGCGCCGATGGCCGGCATGACGGATACGGCGTTCCGCCGTCTCGTGAAGCGCGAGGGTGGCTGCGGTCTCGTCGTGACTGAGATGGTCAGCTCGGAAGGGCTGGTGCGGGGGATCGACCGCACGCTCGAGTACGCGGAGTACACCGAGGAGGAGCGGCCCGTTTCGATTCAGATCTTCGGCGGCGATCCGGAGAAGATGGCGGCGGCGGCGCAGATCGTCGAAGGCATGGGCGCCGACATCATCGACGTCAACATGGGCTGTCCGGTGCCGAAGATCGCGAAGCACAACGCGGGATGCAGCCTGATGCGAGAGCCGGCGCACGCGGCCGACGTCGTGCGCGCGATGACCCGCGCGGTCAGCATTCCGGTGACGGTCAAGATGCGAGCGGGATGGGACGCGACCGACATCAACGCGCCTGACCTTGCGAAGCGGATGGAAGATGCGGGCGCTGCCGCAGTCGCCGTCCACGGACGAACGGCGGAGCAATCGTACTCAGGGTTTTCCGACTGGGATCTCATCGGTCGTGTTGCCGCTGGCGTGAGCATTCCGGTGTTCGGCAGCGGCGACTGCGTCGAGCCCGCTGACATTGTCGAGCGCGTTCGCGCGGACGGGATTTCCGGAGTCCTGGTCGGGCGAGGAGCGCTGAGGAATCCCTGGATCTTCCAGCAGTCGTCGGATCTGGCCATCGGGAAGACGCCGCGGCCCGTGACCGCTGCCGACCGCGCGCGCTTCTTGCTCGAGTACATCGACATGCTGCTCAGCGAACGCGTCGATGAAGCCGACGGGTTTCGCCACTCCGCGCCAGGGCAGAGCGCCGCGCCGTCCGAGACGAGCGCGCCTGCACGCGGTCGCGAGCGATGGGTCATCAACAAGCTCCGCGCGCTGAACTCCTGGTACACGAAGGGCCTCGACAACGGGTCGCACCTCCGCGTCGGGATCAACGCCGCGACATCGATCGCCGAACTGCGTGACTCGATCGAGAGCTTCTTCTTCGCTTGTCCGAACCTCTGAGCTCGTTCCAGCGCCTGTTCCACAGGAGATCAGGAGACTCGTTCTTTGATTCGATCAACGAGACTCCTGATCTCCTGACCTCCTGTGAGAGTTCACCGGGAGTCAACGAGCCCGGTTGCTTCGCCACCGTCGACGATCTCGTAGTCGTACGCCAGCGCGGCGGCCGCGGATTCGCTGAAGTGCCTGCCCAAAGCCAGGTGTGAAGGATGCCGAAGGTACGCCTTCAACGCCTCCATATCCTCGACTTCGATCATCAGCAGGTACTCGTAATCCTCGCGCATCGCCTGTTCGTATCCGGGCACGCCGTGACGAAGGCGACGCCCGATGCGAAGGCGCTGAATGCCGGGAATTACTGATGCGGCGCTCGAGAGCGCGTCGAGAATCCCCTTCCGTTCGGCGGCGGTCAGTTCGGGTTTGGGGCGAAACAAGATGACGTGCGCGATCATGACGATGATCCTCCGCCGCGGTTGCCGCCTCCCCGGTTCCGTCTGTTGCGCCTCGGTCTCAGTGTGCCCCGATCCGGTCCAGCACCGGCCGTCGGAGGCCGGCCGCGGTCGCGCCGCAGCTGTGCCGAAAAGCGCCGGCGTTTTTCATCCCGCGGGATCTTGAAGCGATCGCGCGGATCGCCGTGGGCGCCGCCGGGCCGCCAGTCAGCGGCTCTGCGTGCCTTTACTGCGCGGCGCTGCGCCATCGCCGCTTCGCGCTCGTGTTCCGGCGACTGCCAGATTCGGCCGCGCGCGAACCACACCATCACCGTCTCGGGATGCTTTCTCTGAAGCTGACGAAACGTCGGCATCAGCTCTTCGCGCGTGCGGGCTCGAAACGCCGTCGGTTTGCCTTCGAGGATGATGGTCCAGTAGGTGTGGCGTGGGGGCATAGGCGTCAGGCGGGGCTTTGGGCTTAAGGCTTTCGGCTTTGGGCAGGGCTTCGTCAGGAGCCTTGAGCCGAGAGCCGGAGTCAATTCTCCAGTCGCTTCAGCTTCTCGATGAGCGTCGTGCGTTTCAGGTTCAACAGCTTTGCCGCCTGCCGCTTGTTGCCGCGAGTGCGCTCGAGCGATTGCTTGATCAAGGCGAGCTCGAGGCTGCCGATGTAGCTGTCGAAATCGATGCCTTCAGCAGGGAACCAGACGTCGCTCGAGGGCTCGGGATCCGGCCGCGCGACGATATCGGACGGCAGATCCTGCACGTCGATCTGTGTGCGCCCGGCGCTGAACGCCAGCGCGCGCTCGATGACGTTCTCGAGCTGGCGCACGTTCCCGGGCCAGTGAGCGGCCATCAGACGCCTCACGGCGTCCTGGGACACGGTCATGCTGCCGCGCCCCTGATCTCTTGCCAGCTTCTGGAGGAAGTGCTGCACCAAGAGCGGAATGTCGTCGCGGCGCTCCCGAAGGGGCGGAATCTTTACGGGAATGACGCAGAGCCGGTAGAACAGGTCCTCGCGAAACGTCCCCTCGGCAACCAGCTTCGCGAGATCCGAATGCGTCGCGGCGATGACACGGACATCGATCTTGATCGTGTGTGAGTCGCCGACGCGCTCGAACTCGCGCTCCTGCAGGACGCGCAACAGCTTCGCCTGGAGCGCCGGGCTCATGGTCGCCACTTCGTCGAGGAACAACGTGCCTTTGTGCGCCTGCTCGAGTCGACCCTGGCGGGCCCCCACGGCGCCCGTGAACGCGCCGCGCACGTGGCCGAACAGCTCCGCCTCCAGCAGCGTCTCGGGAATTGCGCTGCAGTTGATCGCGACGAAGCGATGCGCTCGCCGGGGACTGTTGTGATGGATCGCGCGTGCAGCGAGCTCCTTTCCCGTGCCGGTTTCCCCACTGATGAGAACGGTGCTGGATGTCGAGGCCACGGTCTCGAGCAGTTGAAAGAGGTCCCGCATCACGCGACTGCTGCCGACAATCCCGCCGATGCGGTAACGCTCCTCGAGCTGCGAGCGAAGATACGCGTTTTCGGCGCGGAGCCGCCGCTGTTCGAGCGCGGACTCGAGAACGTGGAACAGCGCGTCGAACTGAAACGGCTTCGCGATGAAGTCCGACGCGCCTTGTTTAATCGCGTCGACGGCATCCTTGACCGTGCCGTACCCGGTGATCACGATTGCAATGATGTCGGGATATCGCTCGAGCGCGGCGTCGAGCACGTGACGGCCGTCGATGCCGGGCAGTCGAAGATCCGTGATGAGGATGTCGAACGCAAACGCAGCTAGCCGTTCGAGTGCCTGTTCGCCGTTGTCGGCCTGCTCGACGAGAAAACCGCGCTCACCAAGCTGCTCCGCTACAGCTTCCCTCAACGGTCCCTCGTCATCCACGATGAGCAGATGTTTCGGCGTGTCAGGCATTAGATACGGAACCGATCGATCGCCGCGTGAACGTCGCGAAGCGGCGATGCCGGTATTTTGACACAGCTGCCCGAGTGCCAGAAGTTCCTGGTCGCGGCCGAACCGGCGGGGATGGGGGAACGGGGACCGGGGACCGAGTACCCTCGTCGGATGCGAACCCTTCGAGCCTCTACAGCACCAGCCGACGACCTCCGATAACAGGAGCGAAAGTTCGTGAGGTGATAGTGATAGAACGCAAGACAATATCAATCATGAAAGCCTGCGAGGTCGTGGGCGTGAGTCGGCGCACGATCTACAACTGGATTGCCAGCGGCAAGGTCGAATACGTGCGCACTGCGGGTGGGTCAGTGCGGATCTTCGTCGACACGCTCTGGCGTGATCCAGGAGGAGCACCGGTCATCAATCGGAAAGAAGCGTCCTGATGCCAGGCGCCGATTCGCGTGCGTCCCAGCCGGCGTCGGGAGAGCCGGTCGATCTCGGCCTTCTCTTTCACCGCCTGAACAATCAGCTCGGAATCATCCTCGCGAACGCCGAGCTCCTCGAAAGCAAAGCCGCGGACGAGATGTCGCGCGCCCGCGCCACACAGGTCGTCAGCAGCGTCCTCGACGCGATGGCGACCGCTCGCGAAATCCGACTCAGAACGCGACCTTCTTAGCCACCCGCCGAGTACGCCCCTGATTAGAGAAAGTCCCCTGTCAAGAAGTTGGCAGGACAGCGGCAGACCGTCAAAACATTGACACGAAACGGCCTGATCTGCACGTCGTAATTGCTCGCAAATTCCTCCCATTATACCAGCAAGCAAACACCATCTACTCAACCATTTATATCAAATCGCGCCAGCTCGTTTGGACCTGCGCGGATCTGCACGCCTCGTCGTGGTACCGCAGTTGCGCTACTGCCGCCTCGTCCGCGGCCGCCGGCCGCTTCCGAGGATTGAGGAGACCAGTCATGCAGCGACAGCCCCTCGTCGACCCGCAGCGCGACCGCATTGCTGCGGGATTACCGTTCGTCGAATCACTCGCGCGGCGCGTGGCCGCGTCGATGCCCCACTCGATCGAGCTCGGCGATCTCGTTCAGGACGGAATGCTCGGCTTGATCGATGCGGCATGTCGCTTCGACGAGGCCCGAGGGATCAAGTTCGAGACATTCGCGGAACGCCGCGTGCGCGGCGCCATGATCGATGCGCTGCGGCGCGACGCGTGGCCGCGCGGAGTTCGGCGGCAGCGTCGGGAGATCGAGGCCGCGCGCGAGCAGCTTCGTCGCGAGCTTGGCGCCGAGCCCTCCTTGGCGGACCTTGCGGCTCGTGTCGGTTCCGACGAAGCCCGCCTCGGACGCACGATCGTGCGAATCAACACGATCGAATCGACGTCGCCACTGTCAGCCGGTGAGCATGTCGAAAGCACTTCGCTTCCACCGGCGCTCGTGCCGTCGGAGCCGAGGCCGCCGGACCAGGCCTATGAGGAGCGCGAAGTACGCGAGCGTGTGCGCGCGGCGATTACGTCGCTCCCAGCGCGCGAGCGCAAGGTGATCGGCATGTACTACTTCGCAGACGCGACGATGAAGCAGATTGGGACGACGATTGGCGTGAACGAATCGCGTGTGTCGCAGCTGCACGCTCGCGCCGTCCAGCGCTTGCGAAAGGCGCTTGGGGCCGAGAGCGTCGACGCGGCGGCCGGTCTCAAGCCTGCGATCCTGGCGTTCCAGCAGGCGATGAAACGAGTGCGAATGGTGAAGGCGAAGGTGGATACGAGACCTGGCGTCGTTCTGCCTTACAAGCCAGCAACGCGGCCGATGGCGACCGAGCGCGCTCGCGGTGTCCAGCACGGCGCTCGCGTCGCCGCCGCACGTTGAGAGGCGCGCGCTTCCTGAGCCGGCTGCTCTTTGCGAACGTGCTCGCTACTTCTGTTTGACGATCTCCTCCGCCGCGGCTTGGAGGTCCACCCGCCACCACGTCTCGGAATTCACGCGCTGCGCCTGATTGACGCCGACGACGATCGTGTCTGTCGGCTCAATCGGCGATCCATCGAGAACCATTGTGGAGTACTTCGTCCCGTGCGCCTCGAGCGTGCGGCGGCCGGGCGCCACCTGTCTCGCCTTCAGTCGCCCCTGCTCGCCAAAGATGAACGCGATCACCGTGAATTGTTCGAATTCCTGGTCCGTCAGATTCGTCGCGGCGTAAAGCAGGACCGGTGGCTCGCCCGGTGTCACGTTCAGGAGCTTCACGCGCTCGAGTCGAATCGGCGAGTCCGGCGCTTGAACGACGGCGGGACTCGTGACGGCGTTCACCGTCGCCAGCAGCACGAACGCAGACGAGGCGAGTGGAGGCATTGGGTCTCTCCCCGCCTCCAGCGTACACGCATTCGCATTCGGGCACGTCGTATGTCGCGGGTCGACGCGCCGCGCACTGCCTCACCTGTCGAGCTAGATGACCATATCGCGTGCCGTGCGCAGAAGGTCCTTCAGCCTGAACGGCTTCGCGAGCCACCGGCAGCCGCTTTCCTCGAGGAAGCGCTCCGCCTCGGTCCCTGCGACGTCTCCCGTCACGAACATGATGCGACGCGCCATCGCGGGCTGAACGATTGCGAGCTCGCGGTAAAACTGCGGCCCGTCGAGGCGCGGCATCCTCAAATCACAGATGATCAGGTCGTACGGCTTGTCGCGGACGCGGTCGAGCGCCTCGAGCCCGTCGCTCGCGCGATCGACGGCGAAGCCCGCGTCCTGCAGCGACTCGGCAACCGCTGCTCCCAGCGCCGCCTCGTCTTCGACGACGAGCACGGCGGCGCCCGGCACCGCATCCTCAGACCGTTCGACCGTGCGGGCGAGAGAGGGCTTCAAGGGCCCCGCTCCCGCAGGCAGTTCGACACAGAACGACGCGCCGCGAGAGGGCTCGGATCGAACTGTGATTCGCCCACCGTGTTCCTGGACGATCGCGTACACCACCGTGAGTCCGAGCCCGGTCCCTTTCCCCACTTCTTTCGTCGTGAAGAACGGATCGAATATCCGCGGTTGAACGTCCTCGGGCACGCCTGGCCCATCGTCATTCACCTCGAGCACCACGGCATCGCGATCGGCGTCGTGCCACGAGCGGACGACGAGTGTTCCACGGCCGTGTGCGCCGATCATCGCCTGCTCCGCGTTGATGACGAGATTGAGCAGCACCTGCTGGATTTGATGCGGATCGGCGAAGACGTGTGGTAATCCGGCGGCAAGCGCTTCGATGATGGTGATGTTGCTGACACGCTGCTCGTAGGATCGCAGTGCGAGCGTCTCGCGCACGACATGGTTGAGATCGACCATCGCCCGGGTCGTGTGTCGCTTGCGTGCGAAGGTGAGGAGGTTTCTGACGATCTTTGCCGCGCGCTCGGATTCGCTCAGGATCGCCTCGAGCCCGCGGCGGGTCTGAGCGTCGACTTGCCTTTGCGACAGGCGCTCCGCCCAGGTGAGGATCGTGGCGAGCGGGTTGTTCAACTCATGAGCGACGCCGGAGATCGTCTGCCCGAGTGCGGCCAGCTTCTCCGCCTGCAGGAGTTGGTGATACAAGTCGCGCGCCTGATCCTCGAGCCGCTTGCGCTCGGTGACGTCGCGAACGAGCGCCTCGATGCGAAGACCCTGCGCCGCGGGTTCGGCGCGCGCCGTGACCTCGACCCAGATCGGCGTCCTGTCGGCCTTTCGCAGCCGAAGCAGGTAATCGGTGACGGATCGATCGTGTTCGAGTCGGTCGAGAAACGCGACGCGGGCCTGAGTGTCGACGAACCGGTCAGTGTCGAACGGACGCACTTCCTCGTCTGAGGCATCAGCCGCGTGCCCGAACATCAGCTTCAAGTACGGATTGGCGGACAGCGTGCGGTCCGACGAGCCGTCGACCTCGCCGATGTAGACGCCTTCGTGCACCGCCTCGAAGAGCTGCGCGAATGTGTCGCCTGCCGATCCGGGCGGGAAGGACGACATGCAAGGAGATTATAGGGTCCGCGGCTTCGACGATCGACGGCGTCTGGGCCGATCGGAGGACATCTGGGTCCCTTTCAACAACGAATACTTCCGTTGTCTCGAACGTTTGATGGGCGGATTCGTCGGCGGCGTTGGGAGGATGGCGTCAGGGAGACTCCATGGCACCGTCCAGCGCTTCCCGCAGTCCTGGCAGTGCGCCGCCGTTGTGTAAAGCGTGGTCGGCAGCAGAATCAGCACGCGATCGGATTCACAGACAGGACAACGCACAAATCAGCGCTTCTTCGTCGCTCGGCGGCGACCGCGTGTCGCGCTCGTCCAATCGTCCTCGTCGCCGCGAGAGCGCTCGTCGGACTCGCCTGGCGCGTCAGTCGCCGGCTGGGACACTCGACCGCTCGGCGCGCGCGTCGCGCGCGCGCACCGCGGACGATCGTTTGCGCTATCGATCAGCCGCCGCGTGTCGATGAGTTGCTGGAGCTCCCGCCGGGCCTCACCCGCCTGGTTGACAAGTTCGCGGAGCCGCGCCCGAATTCGCTCCTCCGGCGCTAGCTTCTTCATTGGATTGCTCGTGCTCGATCCGAGTTCACCCTTGCCGAGTCGTGCACCCTTAAGGCGGACAATCCCGCTGTGACACTTTAAGCAGGATCGATGCCGTGCAGCGTCTCCTCCAGCTGCTCCCGCCAGACTTATACCCTCCGGATTCCGAATAATATTTCGACACATCTGATACACACTGAACGTTCATCGTTGAACAGCCTGTCAAATTGAGTATGATTCTGATATGGCTGTCGATAAAACCGTCGACCCGACGGACCTTCAAATCCTGGAGCTGCTCCAGGCGAACGCTCGGGAAACGCAGGTCGACATCGCGCGATCAGTAGGGCTGGCGCCTTCAGCAGTGCTGGAGCGAATTCGAAAGCTCGAAAGCCGCGGCATTGTCAGTGGCTACGGAGCACACCTGAATCCGCGCGCGCTTGGCTTGGGAATGCTGGCATTTGTGGCGGTTCGCACCGATGAAGTGGCGAGCGACAACCGGATCGCGAACGCACTGGCACAGAGCCCAGACGTCCTCGAGGTTCATCACATCGCGGGTGAGGACTGTTACCTCATCAAGGTGAGAGCTCGTGATGCCGAGCACCTGGGCCATCTGCTGCGCACTAGGTTTGGCCGTATTCCCGGTGTACGTTCGACGCACACCACGATCGTCCTCGAGACGGTCAAAGAAACCTTCAAGCTTCCCATTCCAGGCCGAGAAGGGGTGTGATGTCATGACCCCGGCCTCCGCCCATCAGAAGCAGCTAGCGTACCTCGCGTGGGTTGCCGTGTGCCTCATCTGGGGAACGACATATCTGGGAATTCGAATCTCGCTGGAATCGATCCCGCCTGCACTGATGGGCGGCATGCGCTGGACGTTCGCCGGCGCGCTCGTCGTCCTGTACCTCCGCTTCAGCGGAAAGCCGCTCCCGCCGGCTTCGCGTTGGAAATCGAGCGCCCGGCTTGGATTCCTGCTCCTCGGTCTCGGTAATGGCGGCGTTGTCTTCGCCGAGCAGTGGGTGCCGAGCGGACTGGCGGCGGTTCTCGTGGCCTCCTCGCCATTCTGGATGGCGGGTGTCGAGGCGTTCATGCCCGACGGCGAACGTCTTCGGCCGTCGGTGGTCCTGGGTCTGTTGATTGGCTTTACCGGGATTCTGACACTTGCGTGGCCCGAGCTCACGCTCGGATCGGCGGCAAGCCGGGGGTTCTTGGTTGGTCTACTGGCGCTGCAAGTGGCGTCCTTCGGCTGGTCGCTCGGGTCGTCATATTCGCGTCGTCATACGCGCAACGATCACGTTCTTGGCTCGACGGCGTATCAAATGATCGCTGGAGGAGTGATGATGCTCGTGGCCGGGACCCTCGCCGGCGAGTGGGAGCGCCTGTTCTTCACCGGCCGAACGACGGCCGCGCTCGCATACCTCACGACAGTCGGTGCGATCGGCGGGTTCGTCGCGTACACGTATGCCTTGCGTCACCTCCCGGTCTCGTTCGTATCGCTCTACGCCTACGTGAATCCGATCATCGCAGTCGCGCTCGGCGTCCTACTCCTCGCCGAACCGTTCACCCGCCGAACGGCGATCGCCGCTACACTCGTGTTCGTCGGCGTGGCTGTGGTCCAGTGGCGGCGCGGTACCCCGCAGAAGGAGCGATCCGCCGCTGACATGGATGACCAGCGGCGTGTCGCCTGAGCGCAGGAAAGAAGCAGAATCGGTGAGTGCCGGGTCACACGGTTCGTCCGCTGATCAGTCGCACGAGGATCAGCACGATCGCGATGACAAGCAGGATGTAGATGAAATTGCCCATCGTGTACCCGCTCACCAGGCCCAGCAACCACAGAATCACGAGGATAACCGCAATGGTTTCGAGCACGTGGTCTCCTCGACACCGCAAAAACACCCCGGCGCGCACGAAACGCGCGCCAGGGACTCCTGGGCGCGGCGTCATTTGTTGGCAAACGAACAGCAACGCGTGTGCCACAACTTGCTCGTGAGCTCGCACGCGATGCTCGATCGACTCTTAGTCCCGTGCCTCGTGCTACTTGCGCTGTCGGCGACAGCGACAATGGCAGCAGCTCGACAGACGAACGGTTCTGCTGGTGTGAATCGGACTGCTGCGGTGGGTGCCTTCCTCGGAGGCGCAGCAGTCGGTCTCGGTGCGCACGAAGGGGGTCACCTTTTCTTCGACCTACTGTTCGACGCGGACCCCGGGATAAAGAAAGTGGAGTTTCACGGCATTCCGTTTTTCGCGATCACGCATCGCGCGGACGTGTCGCGACGACAAGAGCTGGCGATCGCGTCTGCAGGATTCTGGGTGCAGCACGCCGGCAGCGAATGGCTCCTCACAAAACGGCCGCAGCTTCGACGCGAGCGTGCGCCGTTTGAAAAAGGGCTGCTTGCGTTCAACGTACTGGCGTCGGTTGCATACGCGGGGGCGGCGTTCGCGGAGGCCGGACCGGCGGAACGCGATACGCGCGGAATGGCCGTTAGCGCGCGCATCAGTGAACCGTGGATTGGAGCAATGATCCTCGCGCCCGCGGTCCTGGATGGCTGGCGCTACTTCAATCCAGAGGCGCGATGGCCCGTGTGGGCCTCCCGTGCCGCGAAGGTGGGCGTGGTCCTGTTGTTACTGCGCTGAGGCGCTCTCGTCCCGCGGTCCGAGCGCGAAGGTCATCGTGCCTTGAACGACGACAACCCCGCCGACGCGGGCGATGCCATGGAGCACGCCCATCCGGCTGCGGAGTCGCCGCACGGTCGCCTCGATCTCGACGACGTCCCCCGGGTGCACGGCACGCCGGTAACGGACGTGCTCGATACCAGCAAAGAACGGCAGGCGCTGACGATTTTCCGGCTTCGCGAGGATCAGAATCGCGCCGACCTGCGCGATCGCTTCGGTCAGGATCGTCGGCGGCAGCACCGCCGGTTCGCCTGCGCGATGTGTGAGGTACCGCTCGTTCAACGTCACGTTCTTGATGCCGACAATCCGCTGATCAGGAACCAGCTCGATGATCCGATCGACCAACAAGAACGGATAGCGATGCGGAAGGATGCGCTCGATTGCCGCGTGGTCGAGCGGAAGCGTGATGTCCATGCGTGGGTTGCCGGCGAGACCGCATCAACAGGTCGTTGCCGGATTTGAAAGTATAATCCGAATTCGCCGCTGTCATCGGACGCCGTGACGATCGTGACCGAGTGTCGCCGCATGCCGTCAGCCATTCAGGCGGAAGACTCTTCTCAGTGAACCACGGACATTCAGCGGACGAAATCCCCCCCGCCGCGGAGACGCCGCCACCGTCTGCCACCGAGCACGATCTCGTCGCGACGCTGTTCGACCTGAGTCGGCAGGTCACCTCGGTGCTCGATTTCGAGGACCTGCTTCAGCAGATTCCGCGTCTGATCTCGCGTCTCATCTCGTTCGAAGCGTTCGCCGTGTACCTGCTGGACGAGCGGCGAAGCGAGCTGCGCGTCGCATACGCGGTCGGCTATCCACGCACCGAGTCACCGATGCGGCTCCAGCTCGGACAAGGGCTCGTCGGTGCGGCAGTCGCCGGAGAGCAGCCGCTGCTGGTCAACGACGTGTCCTCTGACCCGCGATACGTCGAATTCGTACCGGGGATTCATTCCGAGCTCGTCGTTCCACTGTTTCACAAGTCGAAACCGATTGGCGCGTTGAATCTTCTGAGCCACAAGCGCGATCACTTCACGCCCGACCACGTCACGATCCTGCGTCAGTTCACTGCGCACGTCGCGGTTGCGCTGGTCAATGCCCGGCTGTACGAACGAAGCCGGCTCGACGCCGAAGCGTTCGAGACGCTCGCCGAAATCGGGCGCGAGGTGGCCGCCGTCCTCGATCTCGACGAGCTGTTCGCGCGGATCGCGCAGCTCGCCAAACGCGTAATCGACTATCGCACCTTCGGCATCCTTCTCCTCAACGATGCAGGCGAGCTCGAGATGAAGCTCGCGTTGCAGTACGGCGAGAAGGTCGAAGTTCCCCGCGTACGCCTTGGAGAAGGGCTCGTCGGATACGCCGCGTTGCACCGGGAGGCAGTGCGTGTCGCTGACGTCTCGAAGGATCCTCGATACATCAAGATCGTGCCTGACGTGCGCTCGGAGCTCGCGATCCCGATGCTCCTCAAGGACCGCTGCATCGGCGTCGTCGATCTCGAGAGCCCCGAGCTGGACGCGTTCACGAAACGCGACGTCGAGATCCTGACGCTGCTCGCGAGCCAGGCGGCAGTGGCCATCGAGAATGCGCGTCTGTACGATGAGGTTCGCAAGAACGAGGAACGGCTCGAAAAAGAGGTCCGCTTCGCGCAGCGAGTGCAAGCGGCGCTGCTCCCGGCCGCTCCGCCCAAACGGCTGAGGGGTGTCGATCTCGCCGCGGCCTTCGATCCAGCGCGCGAGCTCGGCGGCGACTTTCACGACTACCTGACGCCAGACACGAACACGCTCGTCGTAGCGGTCGGCGATGTATCAGGGAAGGGAGTACCAGCAGCGCTCTACAGCGCCTTCGCCGCGGAGCTGGTGCGCGGTCGAACCTTCAGGCGACGTTGGGTCCCCGAGCGATCGAGCCCGGCAGGCGTGCTCTCGTCGATGAACACAATCCTCCACCAGCGGCAGCTCGAGGAGTACTACTGCACGCTGTGCTACACGATCTTCGATCTGAAGCGCCGCACGATGATCATGGCGAACTCCGGTCTGCCGTATCCGATCCGCTGCTCAGCCGAGCGATGCACGCAGATTGAGTTGCCGGGCGTGCCGCTCGGCTCGTTCCA
>Ga0114129_10004952_pt1 | contig 18786 bp, 15 predicted proteins | sample RhiMetdeltSRZDD1_FD_80071 | JGI IMG/M metagenome (GOLD analysis project Ga0114129, IMG submission 80071) | Populus rhizosphere microbial communities from Tennessee, USA - Rhizosphere MetaG P. deltoides SRZDD1 (version 2) (version 2) | ecosystem: Host-associated > Plants > Roots > Rhizosphere >...
AGCAAGTACACCGACGCCAACAACCGGGCCCGGTTGATCTTCCACGACGCGCGCGGGAACATCACCTGGGAGGCGGTGTTCCGCCAGGGCAGCTGGGTGTGGGAGAACCACGGGTACTACCTGAACCCGGCCGACAAGCTGGACCCGCGCAACGACCGCCTGGTCTGGCAGTCCCACAACCGCAACGCGTGGGACAACGACTCGCGCAACCGCATCCGGTACGACCTCGACACCACCGGGCGGGTCACCACGGTGACGTACCCGAACATCGCTGGCTCGCCGGTGGTGGTCACCGAGGCCTTCACGTACACGGCCGGGACCGAGGCCGCGGTCGGCGGCGGCACCGTGCCGGCGGGACTGCTGCGGCAGAGCACCAACCGGGCCGGCGGCAACACGCTGTTCGAGTACAACTCGCGCGGCGACCTGGTCCGCTCGACCGACGCGCTCGGGCTCATCGTCAACTACGGGTACGACCTGCTCGGGCGTAACACATCGCGGGCCACGAGCGCGGTCGTCGGCGGCAGCACGGTGAACTACGGCACCTGGACGCTCGGCTACAACGCCGGCTCGCTCGTGTCGACCCAGAACGCGCCCGCGATCGCGAACACGGTCACCGGCGTCACGCACACGGCCGTCACCACGTACACGTACGACCCGATGGGGCGTGTGACGCAGCGGTCGGTCGCCGACACGACGGGCGGGGACGCGACGCGGACCACCGCGATGGCGTACGACCCGGCCGGCCGGCTGCGCAGCACGACCGAGCCGGACGGCGCGGTGACCACGCAGGAGTGGAACACCGCGGGCGACCTGGCCGCCGTCGTCAAGCCGAACGGGCTGCGGCTCGAGTACCGGTACGACGACTTCCGGCACCTGGTCGAGACCGCGGCCGTCGGCGCCGGCGTCGACCCGACGAACCCGTCGGCCACCCGGCTCGTCGTCGAGTCGCGCGCGTACGACCCGGCCGGCCAGCTCGCCTCGGTGACCGACGCGATGGGCCGCGAGACCGGGTACACGTACCACAACGACGGGCTCAAGGAGACCGAGAAGCGGGTACGCCGCAACGCCGCCGGCGATGTCACCTCGACGACGCTGCTCGGCCAGTACGAGTACGACTACGGCGGCAACGTGATCCGCCACACCGGCCCGAACGGCGTGGTGCACGACTACGACTACGACGACTTCGGGCTCCTCGAACGCGACTCGGTCGACCAGGCCGGGATCGCGCGGGCGACGGTACGCGCGTACAACGCCGACGGGACGGCGCGGTCCGTCAAGCAGTCCAACGGGCTCTCCTTCCTCACCAACCGTTCGGCGGAGACGCCGTACCTGTTCGCCAACAACGGTTCCCTGATCGACGGCGGCGGCGCGCGGTACGCCGACGGTAACGCCACGTTCACGTACAAGTTCACGTTCCCCGCGAACGCGTCGAGCGGCCTGATCAACGTCGAGCTGTCCAACCAGTACAAGCTGCAAGTCAGCTCGAACAACACGACGTGGTCGGACGTGCTCAACGAGACCCGCGACATCCGCGACGGGTCGAACCGCGTCCACTGGCTGATCTCGCTGAACGCGTTCCTGGCCGGATCGAAGACCCTCTACGTCCGGCTGGGCGACAGCCAGCCGGTCAACGGCTGGGGCGCCCGGATGCAGCGGCTCGCGGTCGAGTGGGCCGGTACGGGCGAGCCGGCGCTGACCACGACGGCCACGTTCGACCTCAACGGCAACCAGCTGAGCCAGACCGTGGACAACACGGGTGGTACGCCGGCCGCGCTCACCTCGACGGCGGCGCGCGACCCGCGGGGTCTCGTCACGCTGGCGACCGATGCGGGCGGCACCACGACGGCGTACATGTACGACGCGGCCGGCCAGCAGGTGACCGCGACCGGCATCGCCCGTACGGTGTGGCGCGACGGCGTACAGACGACCGGCGTGGCACCCGTGACGACGTTCGGTCACAACACGTTCGGCGACGTCACCCAGGAGCGCGACGCGTACGGGTCGGTCACGACGACGGTGTACGACAAGGCATCGCGGGCCACGTCGGTGACGAAGCCGTCGTACACCCCGCCCGGTGGCACCGCGCTGACCCCGGTCACGACGACCGCGTACAACTTCGCCGGGCAGCCGACGTCGACGACCGACCCGCTGGGCCGGGTCAGCTCGTTCGCGTACGACCCGTTCGGCCGGCTCACCACGCGGACCGATCCCGACCCGGACGCGGGCGGCACCAAGCCGGCGCCGGTGTGGCGGTACACTTACGACCGGGCCAGCGAACAGCTGTCCGTCACCGACCCGACCGGTGCGGTGCGCTCGGCGACGTACAACGACCTCGGCCACCAGATCACCGACACGGTGGCGGAACGGGTCGGCACGAGCACGCTGTACTACATCGACACGATCGGCCGGGACGACCGCGGCCGTATGACGTCGGTGACGACTCCGCTGAACCACGCGACGACGTTCACCTACAACCCGGCCGACCAGCAGACGAAGGTCACCGACCCGGCGGGCCGGACGGTCGAGCAGCGGTACGACTCGGTCGGGCGGCTGACCGCGGAGATCACCGCGGGCGCCCGCGCGACCAGCCACACGTTCGACGCGGCCGGCCGCGAGGTGGCGACCGGCAGCCACACCGTCACCGCGGGCGTGCTGTCCGCGCCGCTGCGGACGACGCAGACGGTGTACGACGCGATGGGCCGGCCGCTCAGCCGGACCAGCGCCGCCGGCCGGCCCACCCAGTACGCGTACGACGCGGCCGGCCAGCTGAGCGGCCTGACCCAGCGGACCGACCCCGCGAACCCGGCGACCGCGGTGAGCGTGGCGTTCGGGTACGACAGCCTGGGCAACCGCACCCGGATCGTCGACGGTCGGGGCAACGCGACCGGGTACGTGTACAACAGCTGGAACCTGGTGACCGACGTCCGGGATCCGGGTACCGCGCCGCTGGTCGACCGCACGTTCACGACCGTCTACGACGTCGCGGGCCAGGCGGTCGGGGACCGGCTGCCCGGCGGGGTGTCACGCACCCGTACGTATGACCGGTTGGGCCGGTTGACCGCGGAGACGGGTACGGGGGCCGGCCAGCCGACGACCGGACGCGGGCTCGACTACGACGCGGTCGGCCGGACGACCACGGTGACGAGCCCGGCGGGCGACTACACGTACACGTACAACGACCGCGGGCTGCTGACCCAGTCGACGCGGTCGGGCAGCACCTCGACGTACACGTACGACGCCGAGGACAACCTCGTGGCACGCACCGACCCGTCCGGGTCCGGCACGTTCACCTACGACGTGGCGTCGCGCCGGCTCACGGCCACCGACGCGCTGACCGGCCAGACGGCCACGTACAGCTACGCGCCGACCGGTGACCTGTCCGGGATCTCGTTCGGCACGTCCCGGCCGAGCCGGAGCTACGGGTACGACAACCTGGGCCGGCTCACGTCCGACACGATGAAGTCGTCGACCGGCACGACCACCCTGTCGACGGCGTACGGGTACGACCTCGACGACAACGTCACGTCGAAGACCACGACCGGGTACAGCGGCGCGGGTGCCAACACGTACGCCTACGACGGGTTGAACCGGCTCGTCTCGTGGACCCGGCCGGACACGACGACCGTGGGCTACGGGTACGACGGCGCCTCCAACCGGACCAGCACGACCGGGCCGGGTGGGACGCGTACGTTCACCTACGACGCGCAGGACCGGATGCTCACCGCGACCGGCGGCGGGCTGCCGAACGTCACGAACACGTGGACGCCGCGCGGCACCCTGGCCACGTCGCAGGTGGGTACGACCACGACGACGTACGGCACCGACGCGTTCGACAAGCCGACGACCGTGAGCGCGCCCGGGTTCACGGTGACCTACACGTACGACGCGCTCGACCGCCTGGCCCAGCGCAACGGCACGGCGCTGGCGTACGGCGACCTGACCAACAATCCGAGCAGCGCACCCGCGAGCGGCGGGCAGGCGTTGGTGTTCCGTACGCCGGACGGCGTACCGCTGTCGGACAAGATCGGTACGGGCACCGCCCGGCTGGCGGTCACGGACCGGCTCCACGGCGACGTGGTGGGTGCGGTCGGCGGCGTCAACGGCGATGTCCAGGCGTCCCGTAGCTTCGGGCCTTACGGCGACGTGGCCAGCGGCACCGGTCAGTTCTCGCTCGGCTTCCAGGGCGGCTGGACGGACCCGAACACCGGACAGGTGAACGCGCTGGCCCGGTGGTACGACCCGGCCCTCGCCTCGTTCTCCGCCCGGGACTCGTACAACCTCGACCCGACGTCGGTACCGGTGCCGAACCGGTACGCCTACGGCAACGCCAACCCGATCGTCAACGCGGACCCGAGCGGGCACTGCGGGCCGTGTGTGATCCCGATCGGCGAGGCGGCCATCTGGCTGGTCGGCATCGCGATCGCGTACTTCGCGGTCGACTGGTGGGTCGACTCGGGTGCGGCCGGCGAGCTGATCGGCCAGTTGTACGGGTTGGGCGACGCGGCCGTCACCAACTTCATCGACGGGCTGCACGAGCTGGGGGCCTCCGCCGAGGAAATCATCGACCGGGTCCGCGAGAGGTTCGCCAGCAACAGCGCGGTCACCGCGATCGTCGGCGCGCCGCCGGTACAGCTTCCCGTGGTGCCGCCCGCGCCGTCGCAGCCCGTCACGCCGGTCTGGACGCCGCCGGCCGCGCTGCCCGCACCGCCGATCTCGCAGACGGTCACCAACATCCTCGCGCCGACGGTGCTGTTGCTACCGGCGGGGCAGATGCTGACCAACAGCCTGCCGGTCACGGTCGCCGCGATCGCGCTGCCGAACCTGGTTCTGCAGAACGCCGACGGCTCCGACGCGGCGAACACGGCCGCTGCCGGCGCGGCGGCCGAGGCGATCCGCGAGCTCGGCGAGACCGGCGACCCGAACTGCGACGACGACCCGATCGGCGACTTCCTCGTCGACATCGTCGAGGCCGCGGCCGACCTGGTGGCGTCGCAGGGGTTGGCCGGCTTCCCGCTGAGCGAGGGAATGCAGCACCGGCTGGACGCTATGCGGGCCAGCGAGGATCCCAAGGTGGTTGCGGGCGCCGACAAGCTGGAGCGGCTCTTCCGCGGCCTCCGGTTCCACATCCGGGTACGCGACGTCCTGCGCGAGTGGTTCCCGGAGGACGGCTGGACCTACCGCAGCGGCGGGAAGGGCAACGAGGGTCCCGACTTCTTCCAGAAGAAGAACAGCCGCGACATCGAGCTGACCACCCGCGGCGAGTACCAGGGGCACAAGAGCCGGGGCGGGCTATACGATGGCTGCCGGTACGCCTTCTACACGATGCCGAAGAAGTGATCCGACTGCTCGACGACCTGTACCTGCGCGACCAGAACCTGACCGACGAGAGCTTCGCCGGCCGTACGCTCGACAACCTCGTGTGTACGAACTGCACGTTCGTACGATGCGACTTCTCGAAGGTGAGCGTGCGGCAGGCGAGCTTCGGAGGTGGTACCGAGCACTCGAGGTACGAGTCGTGTGTCTTCGACGGGGCCCGGCTGCGCATGAGCACGGCCGGGCACGCGACGCTTGTCGAATGCAGCTTCCGCGACGTCCGCATCACCGGCTGGGAGTCGCGCGCGATCAGCCTGATCGACTGCGTTTTCAGCGGTACGCTGCGCGACTGCACGATCAGCGGCCGGCTGCCTGACGACTACCGCTCGTACCTCGGGCGCGACGACAACGATATCCGCGGCAACGACTTCAGCGGCGCGACGATGGCGCAGGTGTACTTCGTCGGCGGGGTCGACCTCACCGCCCAGCGGCTGCCGACCGGGCCGGACTACTTCCTCGTGCCCGACGCGCCGGCCGAGGTGGCCGCGGTCCACGCCGAGATCGAGGCGTGGCCGGCCGATGAGCGGCGCCGGGCCGGGTACTTCCTGGGCGCGTTCGACCGGCTCGTGGCCGGCGGCCAGAGGCAGGTGTTCGGCCGGCGGGTCGACTACGCCAGCGGCTTCGGCGAGATCGGCGAGCGACTCCTCGACCGGCTGGCGGCCGGCCCTCGCCGCTGACGGGCCGGCGGCTCAGTTGACGGCCGGCATCGCGGCCGACTCGGCCAGCGGCGCCAGCTCCGGCAGGGCGAGGGAGTTGGGCCCGTTGGTCAGGTACCCGATCGCGAGCGTGTACCACGGGATGTCCGGCCCGCGTAGCTGCAACGGCGAACCCTCCTCGAAGCCGAAACCGAGCGACCAGTCGGACAGGTCGATCCCGATGTGCGTGGTGTCGGCGAACCAGAAGCTCAACCATTCACCGTCCACATTGCACAGTATCCGCTCGGGTGCGAGGACGGTGCGTACGCGCAGGAACTCCCGCCAGCGGGGCGCCGACTCCCGGTCCATCTGCCGGGCCTGCTGTTCGAACTGCCGGCGGGCGGACGCGTTGCGCATCGAGTCGCCGATCGAGCGCAGCGGATGGAAGATGCGGTCGCCGGTCGTGATGACGGGCTCGGTGTACGAGTGGGTCACGTCGAAGCCGTAGTAGCGGGCGTACTCGAAGACCGTGTCCGCGTAGTACGCGTCGCCCTCGTCGTCGGGCATGGACTCGGCCTCCGGCAGCGCCTCGAACAGGTCGCGCCCGTCGGAGAGGTGTTGGTAGAGCCGGATGCCGCTGTCCCAGCCGGCGGCGAAGTCCCGGCGACTAAAGCCACGCATCGAGTACCTCGATGAACTCGGGGAAGCAGCCGAACCAGGCCAGGTGGCCGGCCGCGGGTATGGTCCGTACCTCGAACCCGGCGCTCCGCAACGACTCGGCCTGCTCGTCCGGCACGTACCGGCTGCGGCCGGCCCGGATGAGCAGCGAGGGTACGGATGCGGGGGGCGTGAAGTCCTTGCCGGCCGTCGCGAGGGACAGGCGTACTCCGGTGCCCACGTCCCACGCGGCCGCGGCGGCGACGGCGGCGACGATGTCCCCGTCAGTCCACTGTGGATAGTCGCGGCGCAGCCGGTCGGGCGTGTGCAGCTCCTGAGCCACCTCGTACGCCTCGGTCAGCTCCTCGGCCTCCGCGTACTCGGCCCAGGCGAAGGCGGTGTCCACGTACGCGACGCGGGCGGGGCCCAGCCGGTCGAGCGCGGCGGCGAGTACGAGGCCGCCGACCGAGTGGCCGATCGCGACGGCGGGCCCCGCGGGGACCGACCGGCAGAGCGCGTCGGCGAACGCGTCCGCCGTCGCCTCGTCCGCCGGCGGCGAGGCACCGTGCCCGGGGAGGTCCACTGCCACGGCCCGGTACCCGCGCGCCGCCAGCGCCGGACCGAGCCGCCACCAGACGCGGGAGTCGCCCATCATGCCGTGGACGAGGAGCGCGACCCGGTCACCGGTACCCCAGTCACGGCTATGGAGGCGCACACGTAGACGATATCCGATGGATCAGGCCGCGGCGTGCCGCCCGCCCGCGCCCTCGACGGGCACCCGCGCCACCCCGCCCAGGTCGGCGACGAGCGTGGCGAGTGCGGTGGTCAGCGGTACGGAGGCCACGAGCCCGATCGTCCCGACCGCGCTGCGGACGATCTCCTGCGCCAGGAACTCACTGGTCAACAGGTCGCTGACGTCGGAGTTGCCGAAGATCACCAGGAGCAGCAGCGGCAGCGAGGCGCCCGCGTACGCCAGCACGATCGTGTTCACCGCCGACGCGACGTGGGCCCGGCCGACACGGGTCGCGGCGCGGTACAGCTCGACCCGCGACGTCGCCGTCGGCGCGAGCTCGGCGACCGCGGTCGCCTGGGTCACCGTGACGTCGTCGAGCACGCCGAGCGAGCCGATGATGATGCCGGCGAGCAGGAGGCCCCGCATGTCCACGCTGCTCTGCAGGATCGACAGCAGCGCGCTCTCGTCGCTGCCCACGCCGGTCAGCTGGGTCAGGCCGGTGAACATGGCACCCAGCAGGCCGGTGAGCACGAGGCTGCCCAGCGTACCCAGGATGGCCACGGACGTCGTGACGCTCGGACCGTGCGTGAGGTAGAGCACCGCGAACATGATCGCCGCCGAGCCCACGACGGCGACCAGCAACGGCGATTCGCCGCTGAGGATCGCGGGCAGGATGAAGACGAGCAGCACCGCGAAGCTGACCGCGAGCCCGATGAGCGAGGTCAGCCCCCGCCACCGTCCAAACGCGACGATCACGAGTGCGGCGAGCGCGAGCAACGACCACATCTGCCGGCCGCGCTGGTGGTCGATGGCGACGTAGTCGCCGCCGTCGGGGACCGCGCCCGGCTGGTAGATCAGCACGATCTCGTCGCCCGGGCGCAGGATCGGGGCGCCCGGGCCCTGCGGCAGGGTGACGGTGACCGCCTTCCCCGCACCCGGCCCGCTGCCGATCTGCACGGTCGCCTGCCCGCACCGGCCACCGCCGGGGGCCACCGGCTGGCCCTCCGGGCACGGCTGCTCGACGACCTGGCCGACCTGCCCGTACGCGCGCTGCCCGGGGTTGGTGTCGGCGGCCTTCGGCCGGGGGCCGCTCGGCCACAGCACGACCATGAGCACCGCCGTGACGACCATCGCCGGCACGACCACGGCCAGAACAATTCTGCGGGTACGTGCCGGCGCGGCGTGCTCGGCATGGCTGTGGGTGTGCGACACCCGATCATTCAACCGTTGCTAGTACCTGATATCCACTGCGACGACGTACACCGGACCGTTCGGGTCGGGTCGGGTGAGCTGGCCCGTGCGTACCAGTGGTGTCTCGTCGCTCCCGGGGGCCACCTGGATGCCCAGGCCGTACGTGACGTACCCCTCGTAGTCGCCGGCCGGCGCGTACCCGGCGAGATGGTGGAGCCCGACGGTCCGGTCCGAGGCGAAGCGGATCGTCGACGCGCCGGCGTCGTCGTGCGCCTGGGCGGGCGTGAACACGATCTGGAGCGCGGCGTTGCCCGGCAACGGTACGGGCGCCCCGGACCCGTCGGCCGTCACCCGCTCGACGTAGCTGAACCGGTACGCGGGGAACGCACCGCGGAAGGCGAACGTGATGCGGGTGTAGCCGGGGTTCTCCTCGGGGTGGTCACCCGTACGCACCTCGACGAGGTACGGCACCGGCGGTACGGGCACCGGGTTGGACACGGTGACCAGGGTGCTCGGCACGCCCCAGCCGTACGTGACCCGGAACGGCGGCCCGTTGACGGTCGATCCGCCTCCCCCGCCCGCCGCGGGTGGCGATCCGGTGGCCGGCGACGTGGACGCGGATGTGGAGGCGGCCCCGGTGGCGGGCGGTGGGCCGGCCGACGGCTGCCGACCGGGCCGTGCACAGGCGGTCCCGGTGATCAGGACCGCGACAACCGTTGTCGCTACGGAAACGAGGCGGTTCATGGCGTACCCCCAGGAAGGTGAAGTTGGGGGTATGACGCGCGGGGGGCGCCGGCGGTTGACACGCTAGGGTGCGAAGCCGTGGCACGCCTGTGGAACGCCCTGCGCCGGCTCACCCGCCGGACCCCCGCCCCGCCGGCGCCGCGGCCGGGCCCGCCGCGCGGCCGGCACCTCGCCTACGCGCCGCAGCCGGACGGGCGCGCCGATCCCGGGGAGATCGTGTGGACCTGGGTGCCCTACGAGGACGACCCCGCGCTGGGCAAGGACCGCCCGGTGCTCGTGGTCGGCCGGCAGGGCCGGTCGCTGTACGGGTTGATGCTGTCGAGCCAGCACGAGCGCGACGGCCAGCGGCACTGGTACCCCCTCGGCCCCGGCGCATGGGACCGCGAGCACCGGCCGAGCTGGGTACGCCTGGACCGCGTGCTCACGGTCGCCGAGGGCGGTATCCGCCGCGAGGGCGCGGTGCTGGACCGCAATCGGTTCGAGGCGGTGGCCGGGGAGCTGCGCCGCGACTACGGCTGGGCGTGACGGCTGCTCCCACGTCGATATGAGGCCATCGTGCCAAGGCCTCGTACTGTCAAGGGGTGAGCACTGACCCCCGCGACGTCGGGCTGCGCGCGCTGCTGCCGTACCTGCGCGAGCACCGGGCCGCGCTCGTCGCCGTCGCGGTGCTGTCGCTGTTCCGCGCCGGCGGCACGCTGCTGCAGCCGTTGCTGACCCGCTCGGTGCTCGACGGTGTCGGCCGTGGCCCGATCTGGCCCACCGTCGGGCTCCTCGTCGTCGTGCTGCTGGTCGTGGCCGTCCTGGACGGGTGCCGCGACTACCTGCTGGCCCGGACGGCCGAGGGCATGGTGCTGTCCGCCCGTACCCGGCTCGCCGCGCACCTGCTGCGCCTGCCGATCGCCGAGTACGACTCCCGGCGTACCGGCGACCTGCTCTCCCGGGTCGGTGCGGACACGACGCTGCTGCGGGCCGTGGTGACCTCGGGCCTGTTCGAGACGGTGACCGGTGCGGTGATGGTGGTCGGCGCGGCCGCCGGGATGGTCGTGATCGACCCGTTCCTGTTCCTCGTCACGATCGTCGGCGTGGGCGTCGGGCTCACGATCGCGCTGACGTTCGCGCGGCGCGTCCGGCCGGCGGCCCGGGAGGCGCAGGCGCGGATCGGCGAGATGACCGCCGCCGTCGAGCGGGCCATCAGCGCCGCCCGGACGATCCGGGCCAGCAACGCGCAGGCACGCGAGACCGCCGGCGTGGGGGAGGCGGCGCGCGGCGCGTACCGGGCCGGCCTGCGCATGGCCCGGCTCCAGGCGCTCGTCGGGCCGGCCGCCGCCACGGCCGTGCAGGCGGCGTTCCTCGTCGTCGTCGGCGTGGGCGGGGCCCGGGTCGCCAGTGGCGCGATCTCCGTCGGCGACCTCGTCGCCTTCGTGCTCTTCCTGTTCTTCCTCGTGATGCCGCTCGGTCAGGCGATCCACGCGTACACCCAGGTGCAGGCCGGGCTCGGTGCCCTGCAGCGCATCGAGGAGATGTTCGAGCTGCCCGACGAGGAGACCTTCGACCGGCCGTCCGCCGCCGTCGTGTCCCGGGCCGCACCCGCCGTCGAGCTCAGCGGGGTCTCTTTCGGGTACGCCGATGGGCCGCCGATCCTGCACGACGTGAGCTTCGCCGTCCCGTTCGGTACGCGTACCGCGCTGGTCGGGCCGTCCGGCGCGGGCAAGTCGACCGTACTGGCGCTGATCGAGCGGTTCTACGAGGTGGACTCGGGGGCGATCCGGCTCGGTGGCGCCGACATCCGCGCGCTGTCGCGGGAGGAGCTGCGGTCGCACCTGGGGTACGTGGAGCAGGAGGCACCCGTACTCGCCGGCACGATCCGGGAGAACCTGCTGCTCACAGTGCCGGAGGCCACCGAACGGCAGATGCTCGACGTCCTGGCCACGGTCAACCTGTCCGACATCGTGGCCCGTACGCCGGCCGGGCTGGACGCGCAGGTGGGCGAGGGCGGCGTCCTCCTCTCCGGCGGCGAACGGCAACGGCTGGCGATCGCCCGTACGCTGCTCGCGGCACCGGCCGTCCTGCTGCTCGACGAGCCGACCAGCAACCTCGACGCGCGCAACGAAACCGCCCTGCGCCAAGCGATCGACGCGGTGTCGGCCGACCGTACGCTGATCGTCGTCGCGCATCGACTGTCCACTGTGGTCGATGCGGACCAGATCGTGGTGCTCGACGGCGGGCGGGTCGTGGCGCTCGGCCGGCACGACGAGCTGACGGCCACGAGCCCGCTCTACCGGGAACTGGCGGCGACGCAGCTGCTCGTCCTGACGGCGGACTAGCTCCCGCCCCCGCCGCGCCGTGTCGGCCGGCCGGCGGCCCCGCCGCGCCCGGCCCGGCGTGTCGCGCCCGGCCCGCCGCACCGCGCGCTCCGGGGTCGGTCCATGATCGCGGTCTCGGGGCGGATTGCGGAGTCCGACTTCACGTTCCGCCCGCGGACGCCGATCTTGGCTGGGCCGGGCCGCCGTTGGACGGCGTGTCCCGGCCGGACGGTCGTTGTCGAGGCGTGTCGCGTCTACCCGGTAAACAGCCAGGCGCCGGCCGCCCGTCGGGCCGGCCCGCGAAGATCCGTCGGCCGGCCGCCACGATCCGGCGGCCGGCCCGACGGGCGGCTCTACACGCGCGGCGCCGGCTCCGCGTACGCCTCCTCCGGCGGAGTCGGGGTGATCCGGGGGTCGCCCTCGTCGGCGAAGTAGTCGTCGGGCTGGGTACCGTCGACGCCGTCGGGCACCTTGCCGGCCCGCAGGATCGCCGTGACGACGATCGCGACCACGAGGTTGACGACGACGGCGACCAGGCCGACGTAGATGGTCTTCGGCGTGTCGAAGCCGAACTTCGACAGCGGGAACGCGGACCCGCCGAAGTGCAGCCGTTTCGTGGCCGCGTTCGGGATCTGGTACAGCATCCACATGCCGAGGCCCATGCCGGCGATCCAGCCGGCGACGAGTCCGCCGCGGTGCAGCCATCGGGTGTAGAGCCCGAGGGCCACCGACGGCAGCGTCTGCAGGATGATCACGCCGCCGATGAGCTGCAGGTCGATCGAGAACTGCGGGTCGAGGAACACGATGCACGCGACCGCGCCGATCTTCACGACCAGCGAGGCGACCTTCGACACCGACGCCTCCTGGGCGGGCGTGGCGTCGCGGCGCAGGTACTCCTTGTAGATGTTGCGGGTGAACAGGTTCGCGGCCGCGATCGACATGATGGCGGCCGGTACGAGCGCCCCGATACCGATGGCCGCGAAGGCGATCCCGGCGAACCAGTCGGGGAACTTCGCGTCGAAGAGCAGCGGGACGACCGTGTTGCTGTCGGTCGAGCCGGCCGCGTTGCCGGGCAGCGGCTTGATCCCGGCCGCGATCGCCATGTACCCGAGCAGCGCGATGAGCCCGAGCAGCAGGCTGTACGCCGGCAGCGCCGACATGTTGCGCTTGATGACGTCGCGGTTCCGGCTGGCGAGTACGCCGGTGACACTGTGCGGGTAGAGGAACAGCGCCAGCGCCGAGCCCAGCGCGAGGGTGATGTACTGCAGCTGGTTGTTCGCGTTGAGCAGGATGCCGTCCGTGGCCGAGGCCGACGCGTCGAACTTCTTGTCGGCCGCCTCGAAGATGCCGGACCAGCCGCCCAGCTTGTACGGCAAGTAGATGATCGCGACGAGGATCACGAGGTAGATGAGCGTGTCCTTGACGAACGCGATCAGCGCGGGCGCGCGCAGCCCCGACTGGTACGTGTACGCGGCCAGGATCGCGAACGCGATGATGATGGGCGCGTGCCGCGCGAGGACGCCGGAGCCGGTGAGCCCCATCGTCTTCAGTACCGCCTCGATGCCGACGAGTTGCAGGGCGATGTACGGCATCGTGGCGACGATGCCCGTGATCGCGACCAGCAGCGCCATCGTCGGCGAGCCGAACCGGGTACGGACGAAGTCGGCCGGGGTCACGAACCCGTGCCGGTGCGAGACCGACCACAGCCGGATCAGGACGAGGAAGAACAGCGGGTAGATGATGACCGTGTACGGCACGGCGAAGAACCCGGCCGCGCCGGCGCCGAACAGCAGCGCGGGCACGGCGACGAAGGTGTACGCGGTGTACAGGTCGCCGCCGACGAGGAACCAGGTGATCCAGCCGCCGAAGCTGCGCCCGCCGAGGCCCCACTCGTCGAGGTGGGCCATGTCATCCGGCCGCCGCCAGCGCGCCGCGACGAAGCCCATCGCGCTGACGCCGAGGAACAGTACCGCGAAGATGATGATCTCGGTCAGGTGGTCACGCCACATCGGCTCTCACCTCCGCCGGGTCATCTGGTAGACGAGCGTGGTCGTGCCGACACCCAGCAGGATGAACGCGAGCTGGAGCCAGTAGAAGCGCGGGAAGCCGAACAATCGCGGGGAATCCGCGTTGAACAGCACCGTCAGCAGGGGCACCACGATCGGGATGAGCAGCAACCAGTTCCACGGGCTGTGGTCCCGGTTCACCGCCACCGGCGTGGGTTCCGGCCTGGGTTCGGTATCCATGCCAGACCTCCTCGGGAGGGGGGAGTGCGCGGCCGGAGGGTAACCCACCCGACGAGCGGGCCGTCCGCCTCCTGGTGTCTGTCCTGCGCCGAATGGCTAGATCGTTGCGCTGAACGGTTGACCGAACATGTCGGCCAGCGCGACCCGACCGGCCGGCGTCACCTGGACGGCCCGCGTACCGCTCAACCGCTCGACCCAGCGTCGGTCGAGCAGCCGCTGGCAGATCTCGCGGCCGGCCGAGCCCGCGAGGTGTGGCCGGCGCTCGGTCCAGTCGAGGCAGCCGCGAGCGACCGGCCGCCGGGTGCGGTGCAGCGCCCCGGCATCGACGCCGAGCGTGCCGGTGAGCCAGTCCACTCCGGCGTCCGTGAGCGCGAAGCCGTGCTTCTGGTGGAGGTACCCGCGCCGCGTCAGCGCGTCGGCGATCGCCACGCCGAGCTGCCCCGCGAGGTGGTCGTAGCAGGTCCGCGCCCGGGCGAGCGCGGCCGACCGGTTGGCCGCCCGCAGCGAAGCCACCGGGCCGGGCGCCGGATCCAGCCGCACGACGAGATCCTCCAGGAGCTGCGCGACATCGGGGTCGGCGAGGCGTACATAGCGGTGGCGACCGGCGCGCTCCTCGGCGAGCAGCCCGCCCGCGATCAGGCGGTCGAGATGCCCGCTCGCGGTCGAGGCGGTCACCCCGGCGTGGCGGGCCAGCTCACCCGCCGTCCAGGCCCGGCCGTCGAGCAGAGCCAGGCAGATCTCCACCCGGGTACGGTCGGCCAGCAGGGCGGCGAGCGACGCCAGTGCGGCAGCGGTCATGAGGGATGATTGTGCCAGGTGGACAGTTCGGCGCCCACCGAACGATCCATCCCCTACGGTCGGAGGCATGCAGACGCTCCGCCGCCACGCCGACGTGCGGGCCGCGCTCGCCTGGCCCGTCCCACCGGTGCCGCAAGACTGTCCACACAGGACGGTCGCCTGGCTCCGCGCGACAGTCGTCCGGTTCAGCACCGGGTCGGCCCACGCCCGCCGGCGCCGGCTCACGGTCTCGCTTCTTTCGGGGGTACGGCCGGAGGCGCTGCGCCGCGCGGCCGGTGAGCGGGCGGCGTCCGGCGACGACCCGGAGACGATCCCCGCGACCGTCCTGGCGCTCGCGCTGGGCGTCACCGAGCCGGTGACCGACGCGGTCGCCGAGGTGGCCGCGGCGTACCAGCCGGGGACCGGTCGCGGGGGAGACGAGGCGGTCGGCTTCCTCGTCGACGCGTTCGGTGGCACCGCGGACGAGCCGACCGCGGCGCGGATCGGGCTGCTCGTCCAGGCCCACGCCGCGACCGGTGGGCTGATCACCCGTGCCGTACGGGCGATCGAGCGGTGGCGTCCCGACGGACCCGTCGAGGACGTACTCGCGGAGACGCTGCGGTACGACCCACCCGTGCCCGGTACGCGCCGGCTGGATGCGACGGGGGAGGTCGTGTTCCTCGACTTCGCGGCGGCGAACCGGGATCCGGCCGTGTTCGCCGAGCCGGACCGGTTCGACCCGTACCGCTCCGAGCGGGACCGGCACCTCACGCTCGGCGCCGAGCCCCGGCCGTGCCCGGGACGGGACCACGCGTACGCCATCGCGGCCGGCGCGGTCGAAGGGAGGATCCGGTGAACGAGTTCCACGCCCTGCACCGGCCGGGGCAGCCGCTGGTGCTGCCGAACGCCTGGGACTACGCGTCGGCGGCGGCGCTCGTACGGGCCGGGTTCGCGGCGATCGGTACGACCAGCCTCGGCGTCGCGGCCGTCCACGGCCTGCACGACGCGCACGGAGCCGCCCGCGCGGAAACGGTCGCGCTGGCCCGGCAGCTGAGCCGGCTCGGCTGTCTGTACACAGTGGACATCGAGGGCGGGTTCGGCGCCGCGGCGGACGTCGCCGCCGAGCTGGCCGCGCTCGGGGCGTCCGGCGTGAACGTGGAGGACGGCCGGCCCGACGGTACGCTCGCCCCGCCCGACGAGCAGGCGGCGCTGATCGCCGCGATCGTCGAGCGGGTGCCGGGACTGTTCGTCAACGCGCGTACGGACACGCACTGGCTCGACCCGCACGCGAGCGTGGACGCGGCGATCGCGCGGGCCCGGGTGTACGCGTCGGCCGGAGCGCACGGCATCTTCGTACCCGGAATGGTGGATCCGGCCGACATCGGCGCGCTGGTGGCCGCGGTGCCCTTGCCGCTCAACGTCCTGGCCGGGAGCCGGCCCGTCGCGGAGCTGGCGGCGGCCGGCGTCGCCCGGGTGAGTACGGGCTCGCTACTGTTCCGGGCCGCGCTGCACGCGGCGGTGTCCACGGCCCGCGCGGTCGCGTCCGGGGCTTCGATCGTGGACGGCATACCCGGCTACGCGGAGATCGACGCGCTGGCATCTTTCCGGGATGTGTCGGGCTGATGACCCGCCATAGCCTCTTCGCAACGAACTCCAGGGAGGCCCGCGATGACCGACTTCATGCTCGCCGACGTCCTCGGCGTCGATGCGCTGCACCACGCCGAGCACTACACGCCGCTGCCGACGATCATCACGGGCGACGCGAACCACGACGGAGTCGTCGACCACATCCGCCACGACGCCGACCAGAACGGCGTCTACGAGATGTTCGAGGAAGACACCAACGACGACGGCCACATGGACAAGATCACGTACGACGACAACCAGGACGGCCGGATCGACGAGCAGCACCTCGACCTGAACGACGACCGCCAGGAGGACTCGGTCGCCTACGACACCAACTTCGACGGCCGGTTCGACCAGTTCGCCTATGACATGGACAGCGACGGCAACTTCGACCTGTTCAAGTACGACACGAACCACGACGGGATGGTCGACGTCGTCCGCCGCGACCTCAACGACGACGGCAAGGTCGACCTGCAGACCGAGGACCGGAACCACGACGGCAACCCGGACCGGTTCACGTACGACCTGAACAGCGACGGGCACGTCGACCTGGTCAAGCAGGACACCAACTTCGACGGCGTGATCGACGACATCTACCGGTACTGAGTGCTAGGCGTCCCCGGCCGGTGCTGGCTCCTCGGGCCACACCGGCCGTCCCGCGTTCCAGAGCGACGTGACGTGCCCGGCGAAGCGGTCGTAGAGGCCGTCGTCCTCGCGCCGGCGCAGGTGCAGGGTCGGCGAGTCGTGGCCGAGGAGGTCGCCGACGTGGATGGACACGAGCATGTCGTCGTCGAACGTGAAGACGGACAGCGCGATGTGCCGATCGGAGAAGCGGGCCTGGACGGCTGGCGCGACCGCGTGCAGCTTCGCCAACTCGTCGAGCGTGACCCGGATGCGGGTCGACACGGTGAGCGGGACTCCCTCGATGCGCTCCCGGGCCTGCGTCACGTCGCTGTCCGGATCGCCGACGAGGAACCGGACGAGTGCGCCGTGGTCGGCCTTTCGGCGCATGGCCAGCCGGAAGTTGTTGATCTCCAGCCAGAGGAAGTAGTTCGTGTACCCACCGAACGTCAGCTGTCGCGTCGCCCCCGCGAGGAGGTCACGCCAGAGGGAGCGCGGGACGGCCGACCGGTACGGGTACACGGTCACGACCTCCCGGTCGTGACCGGTCTTCAACGCCTCCCGTACGGCGAGTGGCCACAGCATGGCTTCGTCGACCCTCAACTTCTCCGCGGCCGCAGCGCGGTGCCGGGGGTGAGGTATGCGTCCCGAGTCCGACACCCACCGCGACACCGTCTTCTCGTCCACACCGACCGCGGCGGCCAGGTCCCCCTGGCTCATGCTCGCATCCGCCAGCGCGTGCCGTAACGCGTCGTTAGCCAACGTATGACCTCCGGGGGACGTTCAGGACGTTTCATCGATCCTAGTGTCTGAACGTCCCGATAGTCCCCCCGTCTGCGGTTCCCTCGGCGTGCGCAAACACCTACTGTCAGTGGCCGGTGGCGGCGACGGGCGAGGGGGTACGCGTGGGGGGCGGACACCACCGGCCGGTGCGATCCTGGCGGACGCTGTGGCGTACCCGGTGCGAGTGCGGGCGGCCCGTCCCGTGCGCGGACCCCGACCCGGACTCCGCGGAGCGGATCATCGAGCCGGCGCCGCCGGCCGCCCTGCGATCGCCCGAGATCAACGCGCCGCCCAAGTCCGCCGCGCCGCCGGAAGCTGCCGCGGCCCGTACGCCGAACAGCCGGCCGTGGGCGACCACGCCGGGCACGCCGCAGCCCCAGGTGCGGGCGATGTCCACGCGGTCCGACGCCTGGCGGTCGCGGACCTGGCGGCCCCGTTAGCTGGCGCTCGCTTCGCGCCGGCCGGCTGCCGTGCTAATAGCGGTTGAGGGCGCTCGCCGGCGCGAGGACGATGCGGGGGCTCGCGGCCGGATCGAGCCAGCGCAGCAGCGCCACGAGGTTGGCGTGCGGCAGGCTCACGCATCCGAGCGTCGAACGGTTGGCCGTCTCGTGCAGGAAGATACCGCTGCCCCGGTGCGGGACCGCGGGCATGTTGTACCGGATCACCAGGAAATGCGTGTACTGCGGGAGTACGGTCCACAGCGCCTCGCTCGGGCCACCCGGATTGGCGCCGTGGACGAACGAGTTGTACCCAGGGGAGTCGCTGTTTTCGTTCCACCAGTCGCCCTCGACGAGCCGGTGGTACGCGTACCGCACACCCGGGTTGGCGGCGATGCCGTACATGGTCGCGTCGATCCCGTACACCCCGGCGGGTGTGGCCTCGTCGCCCTCGCGCTTGGCGTCGGTGAAGCCGTTCGCGCCGATCCGTACGGGTATCGCCGCGAATGCTGGTGTCCAGCCGCTGCCCCGCCGGTCGAACGCCTCCAACGTCGCGTAGCTCGTGTCGTACCCGCTCGCATGGACGATGACGACCTGCCTCGTGCCGGCGGGCAGCGTACGGAGGCGGCTGGCGAGGTTGGCGGGCGGCGCCGGAGGCCG
>Ga0114129_10004953_pt1 | contig 18782 bp, 19 predicted proteins | sample RhiMetdeltSRZDD1_FD_80071 | JGI IMG/M metagenome (GOLD analysis project Ga0114129, IMG submission 80071) | Populus rhizosphere microbial communities from Tennessee, USA - Rhizosphere MetaG P. deltoides SRZDD1 (version 2) (version 2) | ecosystem: Host-associated > Plants > Roots > Rhizosphere >...
CCCGGCGGCTTGCTCGGGGGGCTGGGCTACGCGGTGATCAACCCCGCCTTGCCAAGCACGTTATGGACGAAGGCGTCCGCGCTGGTGTCGGCGATGTGGGGTGTCGGCACGCTGGTCGGTCCGGCCGCGGGCGGGCTGTTCGCCCAATTCAGCTCGTGGCGTTGGGCGTTCGGGATTCTGGTGGTGTTGACCGCGGCGATGGCGATTCTGGTACCCATCGCCCTGCCCGCGCGACGCGCGGCCGACGTCGAAGACACGCGCACACCGATTCCCGTGTGGTCACTGCTGCTGCTTGGCGCCGCCGCACTCGCCGTCAGTGTGGCCGGGATCCCGCACGACGTTTGGGCGACCACTGCGTTGTTGGCTCTCGGAGCGGCACTCGTCGCCGTGTTCGCCTACGTCGACCGCCGGCTGACGGCGTCCGTGCTGCCGCCGAGCACCTTCTGCTCCGGGCCGCTCAAATGGATCTATTTGACCCTCGGCGTGCTGATGGCCGCCACGATGGTCGACATGTACGTGCCGCTGTTCGGCCAGCGGCTGGCCCACCTGACGCCCGTCGCGGCCGGATTCCTCGGTGCAGGGCTCGCGATCGGCTGGACTGTCGGCGAGATCAGCAGCGCGTCGCTGAGCAGCGAGCGGGTGATCAGGCGGACGGTGGCCGTCGCACCGCTGGTGATGGCCACGGGGTTGGCTCTCGGTGCGCTGACCCAGTTCGCGGATGCGGCCCTGTGGTTGGTCGCGGTATGGGCGGCGGCGCTGATGATCACCGGGGCCGGGGTCGGTATTGCGTGGCCGCATCTATCGGCGTGGGCGATGTGTTGCGTCGACGATCCGGCCGAAGGGCCGGCGGCGGCCGCGGCGATCAACACCGTCCAATTGATCTGCGGTGCCTTCGGCGCGGGACTGGCGGGCGTGGCGGTGAATCTCACGGATACCGGAGATGCGACGCCGGCGCGGTGGTTGTTCGCCGTGTTCGCCGTGCTGGCGGCGTTCGGCGCTGTGGCTTCGTTCAGAGCACAGGCAGCAGGCGCCGCAGGATCGTAGCCGAAGCGGCGGCGGCCTGATCGACGAAAGCGGTGAAATCGAAGAGCGCGTTTCCGCCCGCGAGGTCGGACAGGGCACGGACGACGAGCCATGGGATGCCGAACGCCTCGCAGACCTGCGCGACGGCGCCGCCTTCCATCTCGATCGCCTGGCCCTTGAGCTCCCTCAACAATCGTTCACGGGTGGTCTCGCAGTTGAGGTACTGATCACCGGACAACACTGTGCCGTAGACGATTTGGCCTGGGATCGAGAGCCCCTCGAGCCGCTTCCTGACGCGGTCGAGAAGTCCGGGATCGACGGGGTAGCCGAGTCGGTCGGTGGGGTTGATCACCGATGCGTAGCCAGGCTGGTACGTCCGCACGCGTTCGTTCTCCAGCACACCCGCGTCGTGTTGAATGACGAAATCGGCCACCACGATGTCGCCAATCGCCAGTCGCGGATCCAGCCCACCGGCTACGCCGGAAAAAACGACTGTGCGGCAGCCGAATCGGTCGGCCAGCAGCGTGGTGACGAGCGCGGCGTTGACTTTGCCCATCCCTGAGCCCGCCAGCACCACGTCATGCCCGTCGATCGTGCCGGTATCGAAGACGGTGTGCGCCGCCTCTTCGCTGCGGGAATCGGCGAGGTTTGCACGCAGGTGCGCGAGTTCTTGGGGGATCGCGCAGATCAGTCCGATGGTCACAGTAGCCATTAAAGGCCATGGTCTGCCTTGACGACCGCACCCGCTCGTTCGCCGATCACCATGCAGGGCGCCATGGTGTTCCCGGTGGCGACCCGCGGCATGATCGAGCCGTCCGCGATCCGAAGACGCTCAATTCCATACACTTTGAGATTCCCATCGACGACGGAGTGGTCGTCCCGGCCCATTTTCGCGGTGCATGTCTGATGCCAATATGTTTGGGCGGTACCCCGGATGTAGTCCTCGAGGTCACCGCCGCCCAGAATGCCCGGCGCCGTCGCGCGCTTGACGAAAGGCCGCAACGCCGCCGAATCGGCGATCTCCTGACACAATTCGACGCACTCAATGGCCGCCTTCATGTCGCGGGAGTCGGCGAGCATCTTCGTCTGGATGCACACGGGGTCAAGTGGGTTGGGCCCTGTCAGGCGGACGCGGCCACGGCTCTCCGGGCGCACCACGCCCGCACACATCGTCCACCCGTACTCCGGGATATCAAATCGCGCTGCAACTTCGGGGGTTGACCACGGCGTTGGCAAGACGCACGCTTGGAGAACGGGCGTGTCCAGCGCCATGTGTCGCTCTTCCAGAAGAAAGTCGCATACGATTCGGGGCTGGGCGGCGAAATCGGATCCCGATACTCCGTTGCAGGGGACCAGCACGTGGTCCTGAAAGTTCTGACCGACGCCCGGCAGGTGCTGTGTTGCGGGGATGCCGAACCGGCGCAGTTCGTCCGCATCGCCAATGCCTGACTGCATCAGCAGCTTCGGAGTATGGATCGCGCCCAGTGACACGATGACCTCGGACCCCGCTCCGACGCGGCGAATCTTGCCGTTGTGATGAAACTCCACGCCGGTTACCCGGTCGCCCTGCATGCACAGCCGGGTTACCAGCGCGTGGGTGAGAACTGTCAGGTTCGGCCGCTTGAGATAGAGCGTAACGTACGCGCGGAAAGCGGACTGCCGCTGACCATTACGGACTCGAACATCCAGAATCGACGCACCCCCGTGGCCTTCCATCATTCGGCCGTTGTTGCTGTCAAAGGACGGCATCCCCACGGATTCAGCACCTTTGACCACGGCCATGGCGAGGCAATGGGGATCGGGGGAGGGTTCGACATGCGCCAGACCGCTCACACCGCGGCGCTTCGGATCCGGTGCACCGTGCCAGTCCTCCATTCGGCGGTAGATGTCGAGCACGGACTCGTAGTTCCATGATTTGTCGCCGGCCTCGGCGGCGAAGTAGCACCAGTCGTTCTGATGTCCGCGGACCCAGGCCATCACGTTGATGCTGGACCCGCCGCCCAGTACCTTGCCCATCGACAGCGGGAGTGACCGGCCGTTGATGTGCGGGTTCGGTTGGGCGACGAAACCCTAGTCGCGCTCGCTACCAATGTTGGCGGGCCATTGCGCGGCTTCCAGCACCTCTGGCACGTCGTCGCTGCCGCCTGCCTCCAACAACAGCACACCCACTTCGGGGTTCTCGGCCATACGGCGGGCCACCACGGAACCCGACGAACCGGCTCCGCAGACGATGAAGTCGTACTGTGCCGCAATCTGATTCGATGTCATGGCGCTCAGACTCGCTGGCTTGGGCCCGCGCTGTCTCTCCCGCTGCCGTGTCTTTGCCGTTCCGGCTAGTAATTCCAGTCCCGGTCAGTCGGGTTCGTCGTCGAGTTGGCGGATCGCCGTCACGCCATCGATGCCGGCCAGCACGGTCGGCGCCGTCAGGATCCCCCTGCCCGACAATGTCAGCATTACTCCTGTGCTTCCCGGGCTGACGCGCTCGCCTGCGGCGTCCGCCGCGAGGTCGGTGAGCTGCCACTGACGCCGGTCGCACGCCTGAAGCAGACGACTCATCACGCCGCGGCCCTCTTCATAAGTGATGTGCATGGTCACCGATCCCGCCAGCCGTGCGGACAGCCGCTTCGCCAGGGGCATGAAGCCAACGATGATGAGGAAGTGCATCGCGGTCACCGTGACCGCCAACAGCAGCATGCCTGCCCCGGCCGCCATACCGATGGCCGCGGATTCCCACACCGCCGCCGCGGTGGTCAGCCCGTGCACCGATCCGCGGCGAAAGATGATGATGCCGGCGCCGAGAAAGCCGATGCCCGAGACGATTTGGGCCGCCACGCGCGACGGGTCGACGATGACGAGGCCGTCCTGGAGCACATCAGAAAAGCCGTACTTGCTGACCAGCAGGATCAGGGCCGCCGCGGTGCCGACGATGGTCTGCGTGCGTACGCCTGCGCTCTTGCCCTGGATCTCGCGCTCCAGGCCGATCAACGAGGTCAGGCCGAAGGCGACAAACAGCTCGACGATCTGTCGCGCGCCCTGTCCAGGGCCGCCGAAGAACGGCGGGTCGGCCAGCCAGACCTGCATGCCAACAAATTAACCCGCCGGGAATGAACCGATGACTTTCGCCGCGCCGCGGAGTCCATATTTCCGAGGCCTAATTCGTTAGGAGACACATAATGCCTACAACTCCCACCGCCTATCCCGAGATCGCCACTCGCGAGGAATGGCTGGCCGCCCGCAAGAAGCTGCTGGCTCGCGAGCGCGAGGTGACTCATCTGCGCGACGCCGTCAACGCCGAACGGCGCCGGCTGCCGATGGTGAAGGTCGAAAAGGACTACGTGTTCGAGGGACCCGACGGAGAGCTGCGGCTGCTCGACATGTTCGAGGGGCGTCCGCAGCTGTACATCCACCACTTCATGTGGATCGACGCGATCGACAAAGGTTGCCCGAGTTGCACGATGGCAGCGGACCTAACCTTCACGGAGAAGGATCGCGCACTGTTGAACGCCAAGGGCGTCACGTTCGCCGCGGTGTCGCGGGCGCCGTATGCCAGCATCGCGCGCTACAACGCCGAGCACGGTTGGACCTTCCCGTGGTACTCGTCGCGCGACAACGACTTCAGCTACGACTACCACGTCACGCTGGACCCGAAGCGGACGCCGATCGAGTACAACTACAAGTCACTCGACGAGTTGCACGCCGCCGGGTTCGGCGACGATGCACTGCGCGGCGACTGGCCGGGTGCCAGCGTCTTCCTGCGGCGCGGCGATGACGTGTTCCACACGTACTCGGCGTTCGCCCGCGGGCTGGATCACTCGGCGCCCGGCTATCCCTTCCTCGATCTGACTCCGTATGGGCGCCAAGAGACGTGGGAAGACTCGCCGGCCGGCTGGCCGCAGGGCGCTGATGCAGTCGGCGTGCCGATGGACGAGCAGTAGCGATCACGCCGATTCAAACGCTGGGCCGGTGCCGGCCACGATGGCAGGGTCATGTCCCGTTGCGGGTGTGGCTGAGTGGCTAGGCACCGGCCTGCAAAGCCGTCTACGCGGGTTCGAATCCCGCCACTCGCTCGCGACACATTACGCAATAGCCGTGCGCGGCTGCGCGCCTTCCCTAACGTCTAGCAGCGATGGATGGTCCACCCTTGCGCCCGGTCGATGCGGCGGCGCAGCGCGACGCAATGACCCGGCGGTTGCATCGCCGGTCGATAGTCAACGGACAGATCACGTTGCCCGCAGTGCCGGGCATGATCGACCAGTACATGTCGATGTGCGAGAGCCTGTTTGCAACAGTGGGCAGACCGTTCACCGCGGAACAACTCGCCCATGTCAAGTCCGTGCTCGAGGGCCAGCTCGCGGAGGCCTATGCGAACTCGCCGCGGTCAAACATCGTCATTTCGTTCGACGCTCCCGTCGGCACAGTGCTCAACTATCACGTCAAGGCCGAATGGTGGACCGTCGAGGGCGCGTACGCGAACTGGATCGGCACGCGCGAGCCACCACTGTTCGGAACCGAACCGGATGCTCGCATATGGGCTTTGGCGACCCAGGCACCCGATGCGGCGACACACCGCGTGCTCGACATCGGTGGGGGAACGGGCCGCAATGCCCTGGCTCTAGCGCGACGCGGCCATCCAGTAGACGTGGTGGAGATGACTCCGAAGTTCGCGGACATCATCCGGACCGACGCCGAGCGGGAGTCACTCAACGTTCGCGTGATCGAGCGGGACATCTTCTCCAGCGACGAAGACCTGCGGCGGGACTATTGGCTGATCCTGCTTTCCGAGGTGGTGTCCGACTTTCGGACCACCCAGCGATTGCGCGCCGTCTTCGGACTCGCCACCCACTGCCTGGTCGCGGGTGGTCAGCTGGTGTTCAATGCCTTCCTCGCCAAACCCGGATATACGCCCGACGACGCCGCACGCGAACTCGGACAACAGTGCTATACAAGCATTTTCACGTCGCAAGAGTTATCGGCGGCGGCGTCCGGCTTGCCGCTGCAGCTGGTCTCGGACGACTCCGTGTACCTCTACGAGAAATCGCACCTGCCCCAAGGGGCCTGGCCACCCACGAGCTGGTACGCCGACTGGGTCAGCGGTCGCGACGTTTTCGACCTCCCCCGCGAGGAAATTCCGATTGAGATGCGCTGGCTCGTCTACCAGAAACCCAACTGGAACCACGGGAATCGGTCCATCACCTGAAAGGTCTGCGCGTGGCCAAACTCGAGCTGTCCCGCGAGTTGTCGGTGACTCCCGAGGAGGCCTGGGCACATGCCTCGGATCTGGCCCACCTCGGCGACTGGTTGGTGATGCACCAAGGGTGGCGCGGCGAGGTGCCCGCCGAGCTCACAACGGGAGCCACGTTCGTCGGCGTAGCCGGCGCCAAGGGATTACGCAATCGGGTCACCTGGACGGTACGCGAGGTGGAGCCGCCGCGCATGCTCGAGATGACCGGCGACGGCGTTGGCGGCACGAAGTACGCGCTGCGGATGACGGTTTCTCCGACAGCCTCCGGCGCCAAGTTCACGTTCAGGCTTGATCTGGGTGGCAGACCGCTGTTCGGGCCAATCGGGGCAGCCGCGGCCCGGGCGGTCAAGGGCGACATCGAACGGTCGATCCAGCGCTTCGAGGCCCTGTACAGCTGAAGGTTGCGGCGCCTCCGCTAATCGGAGGGTGCCGCCGGTGCCGCCCGTTCCCGTCGCACCGAGTGGTGATCGACGACACCTGTCGAGGTAATTTTTGCGGACATTGCCGGACAATGCGATCACAGTGTTGCCGTGCAAACTTGTAATCGCCAATCTCGCGGTCCGACAGCAACGTTCATTCCATAGCTGAACGCGCGTGCGTCAATTTTGCTGAAAGCGCTTCACGTCGGTTCGAAGTCCACAGCGCATATCCAGCTCAGAATCATAGGGATAGGATGAATTTCGCGTTGGTAGTCGGATTTTGCTGTAGTAGTAGGGATTTCATCGTGAATGCGAAGAGGATCGGAGCCGGAGCGGCGGTCGTTTCGGCATTGGCTTTCACTGCCATCGGGATGGGCGCGGGTGTCGCGAGCGCCGATCAACCGCTGCCCAGTACCCCCGGGATGACGTGGAAGCTCGATCGTGGCCATGGGCACGGTCACGGTGGTGATTGGGATTGGGGCGACGGCGACTGGAACGGCGGCTGGAATGGCGGCTGGCAGGCGCCACCGGCCCCGTGCGGTGCCGGGTACTGGGTGCCGCCGGCCGTGTGGCAGTGGGTGCCGCCCGCAGCGTGGGGGTGCTGACGCACTAACTGATTGGGTCGGCCAGTTCCGGATGCGACTCAATCAACTCCAACTCATGCGACACGTCGAGTGACCGCGTCAGTAGCACGTAGACCACCCCTGACACCACCAGGCCGACGATGAACGCGATGTCGACGTCGCCCATCGCGGCTGCCGCGGGTCCGATGAAGAACGGCAGCACCACGAACGGGATTTCGGCGGCGATGCCGACCACGAAAGCGGTGAGCCCCCGCCACGACCATGCGCCATAGATTCCGTTGGGTATGAACAGGTCCGCGATCGCGTAGTGACCGCGACGGACAAAGAAGTAGTCGGTCAGGTTCACCGCCGTCCACGGCACCAGCAGATAGAGCATGATCAGCAGCGTCGTGTTCAGTGCTGTCGTCGCATTGGTCAGCAGCAGGCTCATGACGAACCAGGCCACCGCCAGCACAATGATCGTCACGACCCTCAGCCGCCGTGTCGGTTTGACCGGACGCAGAGAGTCCAAAGCCGTTACCACAGTGAGCATTCCGCTGTAGGCGTTCAAGCCCATCGTGGCCACCAGCACGAGAGTCGACACGATCGCCAGCACACTGCCCAGGTACGAGATCGCCGAATTCCCCGTCTCGTTGATCCCCGCGAGCGCGTCGCTGGCACCAAGATATGTGGCCATCCAGGCGCCGAGCGGGATCAACCATGCGGGGGAGCCGGCGGCGCCGACGAACACCGACGCGATGATCGCAGTCGGCTTCGTGTCGCGGGGCAGGTACCGGCTGTAGTCCGAAACGTATGGCGCATAGGTGATGTTGTAGGACGCTGCGACGCCGAACTGCGCGAGGAACCCGACCCACGAGAAGCCTCCCGGTGCGGCGGGACCACCCGTCACACCGCCGAACAGCACGCTGACGGTCAGAATGATCCAGAGCGGCAAGGAGATCCAAAACAAGACCCGGAAAGACTTGTGCAACAGGTCGTGTCCGAAGATGGCGAGCAGCGCCGCGATCACGGTGATCGCGGCAGCTACGACAACTGGATTCCACCCGAAGATCGATTGCAGCCCCGACTTGATGATCACGACATCGACGACGTTGAAGCCGACAAACGTGAACAGCGTGCCGATCAGCGGAAGCAGCACACCACGGAATCCGAACTGGGCGCGCGACTGGATCATCTGCGGCAGTCCGAGCACCGGCCCCTGGGTGGCGTGAAACGCCATGAACAGCGTGCCGAATGCTATCCCCGCGATCCCGGCGACGATGCTCCACCACAGCGACAGCCCGAGGCTGGGGCCGACGAAGCCGAGCGCCAGCGTGAACGGCTGAAAGTTCCCGACGAACCAGAATGGCCCTTGGTGGCTGACCTTGCCGTGGCGTTCGTTCTCCGGCACATAATCAATGGAGCGCTTTTCGATCCTGGCGGCAGCGGGGGATTCCACGCGTCACACCATGCGCCGCCGCGGCCCGAGACGCTATGGCGAAAATGTCCAAGGAACGACTCTGTCCTGGACAAAATGTCCAGGACGCGGGCAGCGCACGCGTCCCGTAGCCTCCCATCATGGTGCAGATAGCGTGCTGCCAGATCGAGCCTGTGGTCGGCGATCTGGCCGCCAATGCCGCGGTGATCGAGGCGCAGATCCGTGAGGCGGTCGGTGTCGGCGCCGACGTGATCGTGCTGCCGGAGCTCGCCACATCGGGCTACATGTTCGCCGATGCCGACGAAGCACGGGCGACCGCGCTCAGGCCGACAGACTTCGCCAATTGGTCTGCATCCGTTGATGATGCGCTCGTCATCGGTGGCTTCTGCGAATTGGGCGACGACGGACGGCTCTACAACAGCGCGGTGATGGTCGACGCCGACGGTGTCGTCGCCAGCTATCGCAAGACCCACCTGTGGGATCGCGAGAAGCTGATCTTCACGCCGGGCGATGCGCTGCCGCCGGTCGTCAAGACCAAGCATGGCGCCATCGCGGTGATGATCTGTTATGACCTCGAATTCGGGGAGCTCACCCGACGGGTCGCCCTGGACGAGGCAGAACTCATCGCCGCTCCGGTCAACTGGCCGCTGTTTCCGCGGCCCGAGGGTGAGCATCCGGGAGAGGTCATCACCGCGATGTCGACAGCCAGGACCAACAAGGTCGCGATCGCATGCTGTGACCGGGCCGGCGTCGAGCGTGGTCAGCAGTGGACCGGGGGCACCGCGATCATCGATCCCGACGGGTGGGTCGTCGCCGCATCCGGTCCCGGCATCGCCATGGCCGTCGCCGACATCGATCTGGCGGCCACGCACGACAAGACATTGACCGAGCACGTCCACCTATTCGACGACCGCCGCGTCGACCTGTACTAGCGGGTAAGCGCCGCGAAGATCTCCCGGTAGTACAGGTGCGCCAGGAAGTGACCCCTTCGCGAATATTCAAGGTGGCGTTGGGGATTCGCGAAACGAGGCGCTGCGACCAGCTCGGGTTGACTAATTCGTCGTGGGTCCCCGCCCAGACGTCGACTGGCACCGTGAGGTCCTCGGGAGCGAAACCCCACGACCGCACCCATGCCCGATACTCTTCGACGGCGCCGGACGGTTGCCGTAAGGCTTCGCTGGACATCCGGGCGAACGCGTCGAAGCCTTCATTGCGGACGACCGCGCCGTCAGCCGGCCCCAGCTCGCGCGCGGCCAATCGTCCGTACAGTGTGGGCGAGGCACCTGCTGCGAACCGCATGAACCGGAACCACTGTGCGCCGCGAGCCACGGCGCTCGGCGAGACATCCCGGTCAGAACCCAGTCCATGGTCGGCAGTTCGTCGAACACCCCGGGATCGGTCAGCGGCAGCGCACCCGCGATGATCGCGAGGCGCGTGACCCGGTGCGGCATCGCATGACCCACCGCTGCGGCGTACTGTCCGCCCATCGACCAGCCCATCACTGCGAATCGATCGACGTCGATGCGGTCGAAGAGGTCCGCGACGTCGTTCGCCCAGTCGAGAACCGTGCGGCCAGGCTGTGGATCCGACAGCCCGATACCGGGGCGATCGGGGGAGATCAGCCGCACGTCGGCTTCGGCCGCGACGGTGTTCGCGGCGGCGACGTCAAGGCGGCAGGCCAGACCACCGTGCGCGTTGACGATTGGAAAGCCGCCGTCACTGCCGTACTGCGCATAACCCATCGACCGTCCGTCGGGCAGCCGGACGACGCGATCGACGACGCACTGCACCTAACCGATCATCTCTTACGCTTCAGCCGCTTGGCGGCGAACCGCAGATCCGACACCAGCGCGTGGAACGCCTTCTCGCGGTCCTCCGGCGGCCCACGCAGTACCGACGAGGGGTGTGCGGACACCACGATCTCGGGGTCGAAATCGAGGTTGGTGACGTCGTCGGTCGTCGGTAAGTGCAATGCCTCGCCACGGTGCGCGGTCAAGCGAAAGTCGCTGCCCATCAACGACTTTGCGGCTGTCGCACCGAGCAGCACCACCACATCGGGCTCCACCGACATCATCTCGGCGAACAGCCAGGGTCGACAAGCCACCACCTCGGTGCGGCTGGGTGTCTTGTGGATGCGACGCTTGCCACGTTCGGGCAGCGTGAACTTGAAATGCTTCACCGCGTTGGTGACGTACAGCCGGTCCCTGTCGACGCCGGCCGCGACGAGCGCCTTGTCGAGCAGCTTGCCTGCAGGCCCCACGAACGGCGCCCCGGCCTTGTCCTCCTGATCGCCGGGTTGTTCACCGACGAGCATCATGTCGGCGTCCGGCGCGCCCTCGCCGAATACCGTCTGATTGGCGTCGAGGTACAGATCGCAACCCTTACAACCCTCCGCGGCGTCCGAAAGCGTCTTGAGGTTATGGCTGTCGGGCACGAACTCTGCGGCACTGCGCTTAGCCATGTGAGTCGATTACCCCTTATCGGGTCGACTTCACCACCTGCGCGAAGCTGAACTGCCAGCGTTCAACGATGTGAAAACCCATGTGCTGAGGAACCTGATAGGCCGGCGCCCGCTTCAGTCGGACTCCGGGATCCAATCCCGGCCCGCTCTGGCGTTCAGGCACGGTCGGGTCGCGCTCTGACACCGTCCACAACACGGTGCACAGCCGTACCCGGTCGGCGACGCCCCAGATGCCCAGGTGTGCGTCCCACAAGCGGTTGCGTTGCGAGCCCCGCAATCCGCGGCCGGGGTCGACGAGCTTCTCGTAGGCCGCGGGTCGGGCCGCCGTCAGCGGCCGGATCGGGCCGGGCTTCCACGCCGTCGTGTTGTCCAGGATCAGGCAGTCGCCTGGGGCGGCGTGCGCGGTGATGACGTCGGCGACCTGGCTGAAGTCCATGCCTTCCTTGGCATACGGGCCGCGCTGGTTCAGCAGGTAGTTCGGGGTGGCCGCGAGTGCGAACGCGGCCAGCGTTGCGGTGACACGTTCGCGGGTTCGAAACAGGGCCACGGTGCAGACCGCGATCAGCAGGGCCATCGCGGGCGAGGTGTAGCAGAGGTATCGCGGGTAGTAGATCGGCTGTTGCACCACCGAGTACACCAGCAACACCGCGGTCGGCAGCACGATCCACGCCACCGCAACGGCCGCGAGTTGCCGGTTGCTCGGGTCCCACTGCCGTCGCGCCACCAACACGGCCACCAGGACCACGACGGTAAGAACAGCGAACGAGACGCTGTGGTCGAAGTACTGCTCCTTCGCGATGTCGAGCACCGTGCCCGCATCGAGCGGCGAAATCCATCTGACCTGGGCGATCTGGTTGCGGCAGAACGCCAGGAAGGGCGCGAGGACCAGCACCGCCACCGTCGATGTCGCGGCCCACCACACCACCGTCGCCCGCTTGCTCGCCACGACCGGCACCACGACCGCATGCACCAGAACCATCAACACGACGAACACGTTGAGCAGGGTCGACACCACCAAGGCCAGCCCGTAAAGCGGCCACAGCGCCGCCGCGTTCCGTCGGGCGGCCGTGACCACCAGCACCGTCAACCAGACCGCGGCCGCAGCCGTCAGCGCATAGGACCTGGCCTCGATGCCCGCCCAGGTGACGCGCGGCAGGATCGCGAAGACGACGCCTGCGCAGACCGCGACCGTGCGCGTCGAAAACTGTTTGGCCACAACGACAACGCCTGCCGCGGCGATCCCGACGGCCAGGCAACTCGACAGCCGCGACCAGAATTCGGTCGCGGGGAAGACGGTGAACCAGCCGTGCATCACCAGGTAATACAGGCCGTGCACGGCGTCGATGTTGTGGACCAGCCGCCACAGGTCGGGCACCGACCGCGTCGACGCGGAGATCGTCGCCGCCTCGTCGAACCACAGCGACGGGCGGGCGGCGCCCGCCGCGCACACCACGGCGGCGAACACGGCGACGATCGCGGGGTCGAACCGTCCGGCCCGAACCCGCGCTCGCTGTTGGACGCGCGCAAGGCGCGGCGATCTGGTTGAAAGATCCACCTGGTCGACCTGACCCCTTTCGGTGACGGCAAAACCCTAACCCGTGCCTACGCTGCGCGCTCGCTAAAGCCCGCTACTGCCGCCTATTTGACGGCGCCGTAGAGATTGGCGGCGACTTCCGTTGCGGCCGTGGCCCGTTCGGTGAGTTGATCTGGATCACGATGGCAATGCCGTTGCGACACGGGCGTTCGGGCGCACGACGGGGTCGGTTCGATCACTTCAGGTGCGCTTGCTGTGTATCCGCCGGTTACCATCGGGTGTCGTGAATTGCGCCCCTGGTCAACAAGCAACGGGTTACTGTCTCCGGTGGCGTTGCAACTGACACTTGGAGGGATTGGATGAGCGGCTATACGACCATCGTGGTCGGCACGGACGGATCGGATTCGTCGCTGCGCGCGGTGGACAAGGCCGGCCAGATCGCCGCCGGGTCGGATGCGAAAGTGGTCGTGGCGACGGCCTACTTCCCTCAGAGCGAGGATCAGCGCGCCGCAGACGTGCTCAAGGACGAGGGCTACAAGATGGCGGGCAATGCGCCGATCTATGCGATCCTGCGCGAGGCCCGCGACCGCGCACAGCAGGCGGGCGCCACGAACGTCGAGGAGAAGGCGGTCGTGGGCGCGCCGGTGGACGCACTTGTCGATCTCGCCGAGGAAGTCAACGCCGATCTGCTGGTGGTGGGCAATGTCGGGCTGAGCACCATCGCCGGGCGGCTGCTCGGTTCAGTGCCCGCTAACGTCGCACGCCGGTCCAAGACCGACGTGCTGATTGTGCACACGACGCCATAACCATCAGCAACGCCAATCCGATCACCCAGTCTCCGAGACGGTCGTAGCAGGTCGTCCGCGATCCCAGCGGAACCTCCACGACCAACACACCGCGACTGGATGCTGGTAACCACCCGAGTTCGCGGCCCCGTGCGTCGAACGCCGAACTGACGCCGGATAACCCGGCATGCACCGCCGGGTGTCCAACTTCGACAGCGTGCACGGCGGCCATGCTCGCCAATTGCGGTTGGGCCCAAGTGCGTTGGTATGTCGACGTCGAGCTCTGATACGCGAGAAGTTCGGCACCGAGGCGCACCTCGTGCCGCGGCAGGTCTGAGAAGGTCGCCTCGAAGCTGATCAATGGTCCGACGGCCAGAGAGTCCGCGTGAAGCACCGCCGGTCCATCACCGCGACGACGGTCCTCGGCCGCGGCCTTGGTGTGTGAAGTCGCCCAGCCGAGCAGCGGCCGCAGTGGCACGTACTCGCCGAACGGCACCAGCCGTGTCTTCGAATACGAACCGCGTGCACCGCTCGATCCGATGAGCACCGACGACTTGTAGATCCCCCCGCTGGGGGCACGCGCATCGACGTTGACCAACAGGTCCGCTCCGATCCGTCGTCGCAATTCGACGAGCCGGGCCATGGCGTCGGGGTGGCTCCCCAGATCGTCCCCCACGCTGCTCTCACCCCAGACAACGAGGTCGAGCTGCTGACCTGCCAGCGTTTCGGTGAGCGCTTCACCGGCGGCTTGACGCGCTGTCGCATCTTCGATGTCGCCCGGCTGAACGAGCGCGATCCTGACTGACGAGCCTTCCGCAGGCGCCGGTCCCCACCAGAACCACGCAGGGCTGACGATTGCGAGGGCGATCGGCAACGCCACCAGCCACGCGGTGCGCACCAGGAGCGCTCCCACGACCGCGGTGTTGACCGCGACAATCAGAAAGCTGACAAGCCACACGCCACCCACGGACGCCGGTGCCAGCGTCGCAGGTTGATTCCACTGCGAGGCGCCAAGCAGCGTCCAGGGTCCGCCGAGTTTGTCCCACGATCGCGCCGCCTCCGCGAGAACCCACCAGCTCGGCAGGACGACGACCGCGGCGACGACACGCCAGATGGTGAGCTCCCCGGACAGCAGGCGGTGCGCAGCCCAGCCCCACGGCAGCCACAGTGTCCCGAGGCCGACGGCGAGAACGATCAGCAGTGGGCCGGCGGCCGGCCACAGCCAGTACTGAGTGATCAGCACGAAGCCGGTCATGCCGGCCCACGCGCGGACCGCGCCCTGCATGGCGGTCGGCGCGGCGCGCACGACGAGCAGCAACGGCACCAGCCCAACCCAGGCCAACCACCACCACGACAAGGCGGGAAAGGCCAGAGCAGGCGGCGCGCCGGCGATCAGCGCCGCCGCGTTGCCCCGAAAGAGGTCAGGTAGCCGATGCTTTGGCGATGCTTGCGATCGCCTGGTCCAAGGTCGCGTTGAATTCCTCGTCGCTCTGCTGGGCGGTCAGCCCCTCGGTAAGCGCCCGCGAGAAGCTCGCGATCACACCGGTGTTGCGGGCCAGCTTCTCACACGCCTCGTCGCGGCTGTAGCCACCGGATAATGCCACCACCCGAAGCACTTTCGGATGATCGACGAGTTGCTTGTAGAGGTTGTCGGTGTCGGGCAGCGTCAGTTTCAGCATGACTTTCTGGTCGTCGCCGAGCGCGTTGACGCCGTCGAGCAGCGCGGCGTTCAGTTGGTCTTCGGCCTCCGCCTTACGTGGGCTCTTGATGTCGACCTCGGGCTCGATGATCGGCACCAGACCCTTGGCGAGGACCTGCTGGCCCACCTCGAACTGCTGCGCGACGACCGCGTCCAGGCCTGCGCCCGGCAGCTTGATGACCGAACGTTCCTTGGTGCCGAACACGCCATTGGCGACCGCGCGGTCCAGCAGGTCGTCCAGGCCGGGCATCGGCTTCATCGTCTGCGCGCCGTCCTGCTCGTCGGCCAGGCCTTTGTCGATCTTGAGGAAAGGGACGATGTTCTTGACGTTCCACAGGTAGTCGGCGGTCGGACGGCCTTCGATCTGGCGGTCCATCGTCATCTCGAACAGGATGGCGCCCATGATGCGGTCGCCGTTGAAGGCCGGGCTGGTGATGATGCGGGTACGCATCTCGTGCACCAGGTCGAACATCTGCTCGTCGCCGGAGTAGGCGTCCTCGGGGATGCCGTAGAGCTTCAGCGCCTTGGGCGTGCTGCCGCCGCTTTGATCGAGCGCGGCGATGAAGCCGGCTCCGTTCTTGGCCTTGTTGAACTGGTCGTTGTTCATTTCCGCCCTTTCTCCTTCACCAAGCAATGTACTAATGCCACACTCAGGCTGACGAAGAGGTCAGTCATGACAGCAACGTTCAGCAAGACTCCTATAGCGCCCCGCAGGAACGGCGCGCCCCCTCCCGACGTCCCACTCGCTGATATCGACCTGGGGACTGTGGAGTTTTGGAATTTGGATGACGACCTGCGCGACGGCGCATTTGCGACGCTGCGGCGCGAGTCACCGATCACCTTCTTTGAGGTTCCCGAGGTCGCGGGTTTCGCCCCGGGCGCCGGGCACTGGGCCTTGACGACCTACGACGATGTTCATCGCGCGAGCCGCCACCCCGAGATCTTCAGTTCGATCCCGACGAGCACCGCGCTCAATGACGTGCCCGCCGAGATCGCAGAATTTGCCGGTTCGATGATCAGCCTGGACGATCCCCGTCACCTTCGGCTGCGCAAGATCGTCAACCGCGCGTTCACACCCAAGGTGGTTGGCCGAATCGAGGACAGCGTGCGTGACCGTGCGCGCAGGCTTGTGACTGACATGATCACCAACCATCCCGACGCGCACGCCGACTTCGTTGCCGAGGTGTCTGGTCCCCTGCCGCTGCAGATCATCTGCGACATGATGGGCATCCCGGAGGAGGACGAGGAGAACGTCTTCCACTGGACGAATGTGATGCTGGGCGTCGGAGATGACGAAGCGTCCGGTGAGTTCGATGAGGTCATCAAGACAGTCACCGAGATCGCCGAATACGGCGTCGCGTTGGCCGAGGAACGGCGGGCCCGGCCCGGCGACGACCTGACCACGAACCTGGTGCAGGCCGACGTCGACGGCGAGCGGCTGACGTCGGTGGAGATCGCGTCGTTCTTCATTCTGTTGTCGGCGGCCGGCAACGAGACGACGCGAAATGCGATCAGCCACGGCATGGTTGCGCTCACCCGTTATCCCGAGCAGCGGGAGACCTGGTGGTCCGATTTCGACGGTTTCGCCGCCACGGCCGTCGAGGAGATCGTTCGGTGGGCTTCCCCGGTTATCTTCATGCGGCGCAACCTCACTGAGGACATCGAGATGGGCGGCATCCCGATGAAGGCCGGTGACAAAGTCTCGATGTGGTACAACTCTGCCAACCGTGATGAGCGAAAGTTCACCAATCCGTGGCTGTTTGACTTGACGCGCGACCCGAATCCGCATGTCGGTTTTGGTGCCGGCGGCGCTCATTTCTGCTTGGGTGCCAACCTGGCCCGTCGTGAGATACGGGTGCTGTTCTCCGAGCTCTACCGACAGATTCCCGATGTCGTCGCCGTCCAGGAACCGGCGATACTGCACTCGGCGTTCATCCACGGCATCAAACGACTGCCCGTCGAGTGGACACCGCCGAACTGAGCAGATCTACCACCCGCGCTGTTTCCACTCACTCAACTGCGGGCGTTCCGCCCCGAGCGTGGTGTCGTCACCGTGCCCCGGGTACACGACAGTCGTATCCGCGTAGAGGTTAAACACCCGGCTAGTGACATCGGTGAGCAGTTGCGTGAAATCGCCTGTCTTCCAGGTTTTTCCGACGCCGCCGGGGAACAGCGAAGGTCGTAAGTAGGTAACATACGTGGAGGCCCGGAAGGCGGTCTCTATGCCGGATGAAGACATCACGTCAACCATTCTGCGCGCAGCGATCTACGCCCTATCCGCGGCTTAGTGGTGCCACCGCCCCCAGGCGGCCTGTTTGGTGGTGCCGGCGAGACCGGCAACACTGCTCCAGGACTCGGCTCCAGCCAGAGTGCGGGCCGAAATGCCCAGGCATTCGCCGACGTATTGACTGAGTTCGAGCAAGGTTTGAAAGGCGGCCGGGTCGGTGCTGTTGGCGAGCGCATCCAGCAGGGTGCGGGCTTCGGCCGCAATATCGGTTGGTTCCCGGCTCATGGGTGGGCCAAATTGACTGTGCGTACGCCGTCCGGGTCGTCGAAGCGTCGCGTCCAGGACATCTCGGGCCAATGCCACGTTGCAGTTCCGGCTGCAGGTTCATACTTGGCCGTGTAGAGAGTGCCGAAGCCGATCTCGAACTGGCTGTTGCGCAACGGTGGCTGCAGCATCGCGGCGACGAGTTGCTCTCCCGACGTATCGTCGGCGCGCAACTGGTCCAACCGCGTAAGTCGCCCGACGCTGTTGAATCTAGCGGCGTGGGCGGGGTGTTCGACCAGATCGAGTCGGTGGTTAGTCGTCGCGTCGAGTCGGCTCACTACGGCACGCTGCTGCGGGGCGACAAAAACCGTGGCGTGATTACCAATTGTGTCGACCAGCGCCACGTTGTAGGACTGCGCAACAGGAATCCGCCGGAGTGCACTGACCGCCTGTTCGACGGTGGCACAGGTCTCTAGCACGTAGCGCAGCACGATGGGGATCCCAAAGCCTTCGCCACCGCCGGGTCGGCCACCGAACGTCAGCGAGGTCGCCAGCCCGTCCTCGTTCATCCCGTCCAGCAGACCCCAGAGCAGGTCGCTCGTCCCGAGCACCCGGCGATGCCCGGAGTAGTTGGTGGAAGCGACGACGGCTTCAAAGAGCGACTGGTCGTAGTCGTAGTTGCGGACCAAGATCGGCTGCTCACCAGGTATGACAACTTGGGAACAACCGACAGCGAAAGCCGGAAGTCCCCACATCGACAGCATCTGCGCGGCAACAGAGTCGTCACCACTCAGGCGACACAGCCGTTCCCAGGTAGGCGTCAGCTCGGGGAGGTATTGGGAAAGTGCGGCCCGACATTCGTCAAGGGAGGGGCGGGCGGCCAGCCCATCCCGTATGTACCAGCGGCGGTACGCCGGCCAGGTTGCGTCGTACAGCGCTCGCCAGCGGGGACCCGGCTCTGCCTCTCGGTACGCGTGGAGCGTCAAGGTGCGGCTCGTGGTCTTGACGGGCTCGACTACCGGGGCGCGCTCGACCACCGAGGCCCAGCGCAGTCCGTAGGTGAGCCACTCCTGCCAGCGAGCACTAGGTGAGGGGAGGGGTGGGGCTGCGGCTGGAGCCAAGAGTGC